>Ga0123338_10001750_pt1 | contig 20673 bp, 16 predicted proteins | sample grotaG_FD_89793 | JGI IMG/M metagenome (GOLD analysis project Ga0123338, IMG submission 89793) | Glacier valley bacterial and archeal communities from Borup Fiord, Nunavut, Canada, to study Microbial Dark Matter (Phase II) -... | ecosystem: Environmental > Aquatic > Freshwater > Ice > Glacier ...
GAACGGTCACGGTCGGCCACCGCAACCAGTCAGAGGCGGAAATATTGAGCGGATTATCAGGAGGAGAAACGGTCGTAAGCCACCCGTTAAGTCAACTGGATGACGGCATGCGGGTCAGGGTCAGGGTCAGGTGACCATACAATAATCAAACATGAAAGGATTTAAACATTTACGCCTTGACACCCCACCATTATGTATTATGATTTGTGCATACTGCATCAGAGCTCCATGTGCAGCCCGCTAAGGTAATATCATGTGCGCAACGCCATGCACCAACGGGGTAAATGCAGATGTCAAACCAACCGACCGAAACGAACCTCCGGCGCGGCCACCGCCCTCTTCTTGCGGTTATACTCGTCTTTATGGTTGCCGCCATTATGGCGGCGGCCCTGATCTGGCGCCTGGAACATCATTTTATGCACGAAGAGCGGGCGCGAGTCGCAAGCCTTGCCGGCGACCAGGCCCACGTCCTCCAGCGCAGCCTCGATCAGACCTTTTCCGTCACCTATGCCCTGGCCGCCCTGGTTCGCCAGGGGCACGGCGATATCGCCAACTTTGATGAAGTGGCACGCCAGCTGTTCAAATTCTATCCGGGAGCAACGTCACTGCAGCTGGCCCCCGGAGGGGTGATCCGCCGGGTCGCACCGCTGGCAGGCAACGAGGCGGCCATAGGGCACGACCTGTTCAAGGACCCGGTGCGTGACAAAGAGGCCAGACTCGCTCGTGACAGCCGCAAACTAACCCTTGCCGGACCCTTCAACCTTGTCCAGGGTGGTGTTGGGGCGGTGGCCCGCCTGCCGGTTTTTCTTGACGATGGACAGGGCAACTCCGTCTTCTGGGGCTTCACCACGGTACTGATCCGCTTTCCCCAGGGGCTGGACCAGGCACTCCTGTCCCAGTTGTCCGAGCGCGGTTTTGCTTACGAACTCTGGCGCATTCATCCGGACACCGGCAAAAAGCAGGTCATCGAAGCTTCTTCATCAGCCCCTTTAAACAAACCGGTAGAACGGCAACTGAAAGTTCCGAACGGCACCTGGACCCTGAGCGTTGCTCCGGCCAAGGGGTGGGTCGACCCCGAAAGCCTTTCGATCAAGGTTGCCCTCGGCCTGTTATTCTGCCTGATACTGGCCTGGATGGCCAAGCTGATGGTAGAACTGAAGAACCACGAAGCCGGCCTGCAGGAGCAGATCCGGGCGCGCACCGCCGAGCTTGAGGCCAGTGTCGTGCAGCTCCGGGAGAGCGAGTTCCTCTTCCGTTCCCAGTTCGACCTGGGGAACATCGGCATTGCCATCACCTCCCCGGAGAAGGGGTGGCTGCGAGCCAACGCCAGGCTCTGCCGGATGCTTGGCTACAGCGAGGAAGAGCTCCTTCAACGTACCTGGGCCGAAATGACCCACCCGGATGACCTGCAGACCGATCTGGCCCGATTCCAGCACCTGCTGTCGGGGGAGACCGATGGCTATGAGAGTGAAAAGCGTTTCATCACCAAGGGGGGGGAAGCCGTCCATACACATCTGACCGTTGCCTGCTACCGGCAAGATGGGCAGGTGCAGTTTATTATCGCTTCCATTCTGGACATCACCGACCGGGTGCGCTCTGAAAAGGAGCTGCGCCTGGCCCAGTTCTGCATTGAGCATACGGCTATCGGCGTCTTCAGGATTGACGAGGAGGGTCAGATAACCAGCGTAAACAGCCATGCCTGCCGGACTCTTGGCTACAGCCGGGAGGAGCTGACGGCTCTGACCATCTTCGATATTGATCCCAACTTTTCCCAAGAACACTGGCTGGCGCACCGCCGGGGGATTCGCAACCAGGGTTCTGGAACTATTGAAACCCTCCACCGGCGCAAGGACGGGACGATCTTTCCCGTGGAGATCACCATCAGCTACCTTGAGTACGAAGGGGAGTCCTTCGCGTTTTCCTTTGCCAGCGATATCAGCAAACGCAAGAGGGCCGAGGAGGAGATTCTCGCCATCAACACGGACCTGGAACAGCGGATTGACGAACGGACCCACACGCTCGAGGAGACCGCCATGGAGCTGGAAATGGCCAACGAGGGTCTTCAGGAGGAGGTCGAAGAGCGGCGGAAGGCGGAAGAGGCCCTGCGGCACAGCTCGGCCGCAATAGCGGGGAAGAACGCCGAACTGGAGCGACTGAACCGGCTCTTCGTCGACCGTGAGCTGCGGATGCGGGAGTTGAAGGAGCGGGTTGCAGAGCTGGAGAGTGTGGCAATAAGGGAGGGGCGCCATGAAACGTGACCGGACTGTGGCTTTCCCATCAGGTTCGCCGTTGCGAATTGTCCTTGGCTACACCCTGTTCGGGGCGCTCTGGATTCTCTTATCCGATAAACTGATGACGCAGCTTGTACCGACGGGGCTTCTGGGAGCCGTCTCAATTGCCAAGGGGTGGATCTTTATAGCGTTTACGGCCCTGCTGCTCCATTTCCTCATCGGGCGGCACACAAAGATCATGGCGAAGTTAACCGCCGATGCCCAGGAGAAAGAGGCGCTGTTTCGCTCCCTGTTCGAGCAGGCTGCGGTTGGGGTAGCCCAGATTGATTCCACCACCGGCCGCTTCGTCCGGGTCAACCGGCGCTATTGCGAAATTGTCGGCTACAGCCGCGAAGAACTGGAATCACTCGACTTCCAGACCATTACCCACCCGGATGACCTGGCGGCGGACCTGGAGAATATGCGCCGGATGGTGGCGGGAGAGATCCTTGAGTTCTCCGTCGAAAAACGCTACTTCCGCAAGAATGGAGAGTTGGTTTGGGTTAATCTGACCGTGTCACCACTCTGGGCCCCCCATGAGCGTCCTGCCTGGCACATCGCGATGGCTGAAGACATCACCAAGCGCAAGCGGGCCGAGGGGGAGCTGCATGAAGCTCTTGAGAAACTTCGGACCATTCTTCAGTCAGCACCTTTGGCAATCATCTCGGCAGATAGAGCAGGAGTCGTTACCAGCTGGAATACAGGGGCCGAACGCATATTCGGCTGGAGCGACCTGGAAGCCATGGGGCGGATCTGTCCAACCGTACCACCAGAAGGACTTGATGATTACCACGCCACGATCGGGCGCTGTTTGCAGGGTGAAATTATCACGGGTATGGTGGGGTATCGGCAGAAGAAAGACATGACTATCATCAACGCCAGCCTGTCGACTGCGCCACTTCTAAACAGCGCAGGAGAAGCCGTAGGGGCTACCATCATCATAGAAGATATCACCGAGCGTAAAAACACAGAAAACAACCTACAGAGAAACAGCCATTTATTTCAGCTTTTCATAGAACATTCTCCTGCGTCAGTTGCCATGTTTGATCGCGACATGAAGTATATTATGGCAAGCCGCCGTTTCCTCCTGGATTATGGCCTTGGTGAACAGAACCTAATCGGCCGCTCGCATTATGATGTATTTCCGGAAATTCCCGAAGAGTGGAGGGAGATCCACAGGCGTTGCCTGGCAGGCGCGGTTGAAAGATCAGAAGAAGATCTCTTCCCCCGCCTGGACGGAACAAGTGATTGGGTGCGCTGGGAAATACGCCCCTGGTACGAAGCTCCGGGCAAAATCGGTGGCGTCATTTTGTTCTCTGAGGTTATCACCGCACGCAAGCTGGCTGAACTGGAACTAAAGAAGCACCGGGAACAGCTTGAAGTACTGGTGGCAGAGAAGACGCAGGATTTGCAAAGGACACAGCTGGCACTGCAGTTTATGCTGGAAGACCTGAATGAGGCTAATGAGAAATTGCGGGAGGTGGATCGACTGAAATCCATGTTCATCGCCAGCATGAGCCACGAACTGCGCACGCCGCTCAACTCGGTGATCGGCTTTTCCAGTATCATGCTCAACGAGTGGATTGGCCCTTTGAACGACGAACAGAAAAAGAGCCTGACCTCCATCCTCCGTTCCGGCAAGCACCTCCTGTCACTGATCAACGACGTGATCGACGTCTCAAAAACAGAGGCCGGGATGCTTGATGTATCCAGCGAAGAGTTTGAGCTGGGCGGGCTGCTGGCAGAACTGGAGCAGACATTTGCCATGGAGGCGGAGGAGCGGGGGCTTTCCCTGACCGTGCCGCAACTCCATCTTGATATGCGCACGGACCGGCGCCGACTGCTGCAATGTCTCCTTAACCTGGTCAGCAACGCCATCAAGTTTACCGAGCAGGGAGAGATTACGCTTATTGTCCGGAAAAACGAAGAGCGTGGGGAGGTCACGATTGCCGTGACCGATACCGGCATCGGCATCGAAGCGGAGGATCAGGGCAGGTTGTTTCAGGCGTTCAACAGAATCCATTCTCCCATCAGCAGCAGGGTTCCGGGAACCGGCCTGGGCCTCTACCTGACTAAAAAAATCATCGTCGAAATCCTGCACGGCAGCATCAGAGTGGCAAGTGAGCCTGGCAAGGGGAGCACCTTCAGCATAACATTCCCCGGTCGGCTTGAAAGAGAGCAGAAGGAACAGCAGATACCGGTCACCACAGAGGTGAAATCATGAAAACAGTACTGGTAGTGGAAGATAACAAAGACAACCTGCAGATCATCACCTATGTGCTGCAGCGAGCCGGCTATGAGGTTCTTGCCGCCGAAACCGGTGAAGAGGGGGTTGAGCTAACCATCGCCAGGCACCCCGTCTTTGTCATCATGGATATCGACCTGCCCGGGATCGATGGTATCGAGGCAACCCGACGAATCAGAGCCTCGGAGACAGGCAGCTCCATCCCGATCATTGCCATCACCTCCTATGCCATGCGGGGTGATAGTGACCAGATCATGGCCGCCGGCTGTAACGGCTATTTTGAAAAACCGTTCGATCCGCTGACGATCATGGATAGGATACATGACTTAATCGGGACGCTGTCAAAGGCGTGATTGCTGATTGGTCAGGAAAGGATACGCCATGGCGATAACTGGAGAATTACGCAAATTCGTGGTCCCGGAGATTATTTACGGCTGCGATGCACACCAATTGGCAGGCCGGTACGCACAACGTTTCGGCCTGCACACACTCCTTGTGGTCAGCGATCCGGGAGTCGAGGCAACCGGATGGGCCGGGCAGGTGATCGAGAGTATCACCGCCGCCGGTATTGCTGCCGTCCCCTTTTCTGCAGTCACCTCAAACCCCAAGGACCATGAGGTCATGGCCGGTGCCGCCCGCTACCATGATGGCGGATGCAACGGTATTGTGGCCGTGGGTGGCGGGAGCCCCATGGATTGTGCAAAGGGGATCGGCATAGTATGCTCCAACGGCGGCCATATCCTCGACTACGTCGGGGTTGACCAGGTCCCGCTCCCCATGCCGCCGCTTATCTGCATCCCGACCACCGCCGGGACTGCAGCGGACATTTCCCAGTTTGCCATTATCACCGACACCGCCGGGCAGCGGAAAACCGCCATCATCAGCAAATCGCTGGTACCGGACATCGCCCTCATCGACCCGATGCTGACTGTGACGATGTCGCCCGAACTGACAGCCTGTACCGGCGTGGATGCCCTCATCCATGCCATCGAAGCCTATGTTTCCAACGCAAGCTCCCCCTTTACCGACCTTCATGCGCTTCATGCGGTGCGCTTGGTCTTCGCCAACCTGCAGAGGGCCATCAGCGAGCCCGCTTCGATTGCCGCCCGTGATGCCATGATGTTCGCCAGCACCCAGGCAGGCATGGCCTTTTCCAATGCCAGCCTCGGGGCGGTGCACGCCATGGCCCACAGCCTTGGGGGGGTGTTAGACTCACCCCACGGTGAGTGCAACGCCATGCTGCTGGAGCATGTCATCGCCTTCAATTTTTCCGCCGCCCCCGACCGTTATCGGGACATTGCCAGCGCCATGGACATCAACACAACCTCAATGAACGACCCGGAGGCCTGTGCCGCACTGGTGGCCGGCATCGCCGGGTTCATGCGGGCCGTGGGGATTACGGGATCATTGCACCAGCTGGGGGTGACCCGTACCGACCTACCCCAACTTGCCGACAAAGCGCTGCTGGACGCCTGCATGGCCACCAACCCGCGGCGACCGACCAGACAGGAGATCGAGGAGATCTATGCGGCGGCACTCTGACCAGACAATATCATTGGATGAACTGCGCGGCAGAATCATCGGCCTAGGCGAGCACTCTTCCCGCAAAAGCTACTATCCGGAACTCATGGAGCGGTTGAGCGAGCTTGAGGAGACGAAAAAAACTCTGGACGAACTGAATGTCTTTCTTCAGGCGGTCATGGGCTCTGCCACCGAAGTGTCTATCATTGCCACTGATCCCAAAGGAATCATCACCCTGTTCAATCGCGGGGCGGAAAAGCTGCTGGGATATCGGGCCGAAGAGATGATCGGCCGGAGCAGCGCCATAACCTTCCATATTGCCGACGAAGTGGCCGCCCATACAGCGGGGGTCAATACCGCCTACGGCCTTTCCCTGGCCGACTTTCCGGCATTGGTAGAGCGGGCGACCCGGGAAGGCTCCGACAAGCGCGAATGGACCTACGTCTGCAAGGACCAGCGTCATGTGCAGGTCGAACTTGTCATTACCGCAATTCATGAAAACGGTCAGGTGAGCGGTTATCTGGGCATTGCCAAGGACATCTCCGAACGCAAACAGGCAGAAGCAAAAACACAGCAAAACCTGAAAGAATTGACCGCCTTGAATGCTCTTGCCCAACAGATAGCCGCAGACATCTCACTGGACAAGATTCTAGATGTGTCCCTTGCCGGAATCTCCGAAATTATCCGCCCTGACTTGACTCTTTTCTTTATGCGGCATGGAGATATGCTCGAACTATTTCGTTCCGGTCCGGTCAATTTGCCATCCTTGCACGGCGGCCCCCGTGTTCATCACGTCGGTGACTGTCTTTGCGGACTGGCTGCCAGAACCGGCAAACCGACCTACTCTATCAACATCAACACCGATAGCCGCTGCACCTGGGAAGAATGCAAAAAGGCCGGCATAAGGTCATTCGCCGCATTACCGCTTCTCGTTGAAAACCAGGTGTTTGCCGTTATTGGACTGGCATCGACAGTAGAGGTTGATTTTGAAAAGCAGGGGTCCTTCCTTGAGGCATATTCCGGTGAGATTGTCCTTGGTCTAAAGAATGCCCTGTTGATAGAAAAGGTGATGAACCATGCCGAAGAGCTGGAAAAGGAGATCACCGATCGCAAGCGGGTCGAGGAGGAACTTTGCCTGCACAAGGAGCATCTCGAAGAGCTGGTGGCGGAGCGCACCAGTGAATTGGCCGCCGCCAACAAGCGACTTAAAGAGGTAGACCGGCTGAAATCCATGTTTATCGCCAGCATGAGCCACGAACTGCGCACGCCGCTCAATTCCGTCATCGGTTTTTCCAGCATCCTTCTCGATGAGTGGATCGGCGTTTTGAATGATGAACAGAAAAAGAGCCTGACCTCCATCCTCCGCTCCGGCGAACACCTCCTGACGCTGATCAACGATGTTATCGACGTCTCGAAGATAGAGGCGGGAATAATAGAAGTAAGCAGTGCTGACTTTGACCTGGGCGAACTGCTGGCGGAAGTGGAACAGACCTTTGCCAGGGAGGCGGAAAGGCGGGGGCTTTACCAGAATGTGCAGCAGCCCCCTATTACGATGCACACGGACCGACGCCGACTGCTGCAGTGCCTCCTTAACCTGGTAAGCAACGCCATCAAGTTTACCGAACGGGGCGGAATTACGGTTAGTGTCCGGCACGAAGCAGAGTTGAATGAAGTGACAATTGCCGTGACCGACACCGGCATCGGCATCAAGGCGGCAGATCAGGGCAGACTGTTCCAGGCGTTCAGCAGAATCCACTCTCCCATCAGCAGCAAGGTGTTGGGAACCGGCCTGGGCCTCTATCTGTCTAAAAGAATCATCAACGAAATCCTGCACGGCAGCATCAGCATGACGAGCGAACCGGGCATGGGGAGCACCTTCAGCATAACCATCCCCAGCCGGCTAGAGGAAAATAAATAAAAGAGACAACAGGTGCCTTTAAAAAAGGGGAACAGTGCTGATGGCGGAAGTCAACAGAGATAAACTGCAGATCATTGCCTATGACCAGCAACATGTCGGTCATGAGTTTATTGGCACCGGATGCGGCGGCTATTTTGGGAAATCGTACGCTGCGCAGACAATAGTGACGCAGAGCCAACACAAAATCGGGCCCAAACTATGAAAATACTTATTGTTGATGATAGCACGGAAGACCGCACCATACTCCGCCATTACCTGGCTAAATTTGCCTCCGTAATTATGGAAGCCGCAAATGGTGCGGAGGGGTTTAAGACAGCCCTTTCCGAACGACCGGACCTGATCATTTCCGATGCGCTGATGCCCAAGGTCGACGGCTTTGAATTTCTGCGAGAAGTCAGGCTTTCGTCTGAATTGCGCAACACACCCTTCGTTTTTTACTCTGCAGTGTACGGTGGGACCAAAGATGAAGAGCTTGCCATGTCGCTGGGCGCCGATGCATTTATGGCAAAACCTCTGGAGGCGGAAGAGTTTCAGAACCAGCTAAAAAGCCTGCTTGACGGGATGGGCAGAACAAAAAAAAGAATTGTAAATGAGCTTTTGGTGGAAGAAGAGAAATATCTGCGCCAATACAGCCAGACGGTAGCCACCAAACTGGAAGAAAAGGTACGAGAACTGGAACTGCTGCATAAATCTCTGGAAGCGCGTGTTGTGGAGATGGTTGCTGAACAGCGCCGCAAAGACCAGATACTGATCCAGCAAAGCCGCCTGGCGGCCATGGGCGAAATGATCGGCAACATCGCCCACCAGTGGCGTAACCCGCTTAACAATGTTGCTCTGATCGTTCAGAGCGTCCAGATGGAATTTGACTCCGGCACACTCACCCGTGAGGAGATGGGGAGCAATATCCAAGAGGTGATGGAAGTCCTCTTGCACATGTCCCAGACGATCGACGACTTCCGCAATTTTTTTCGCCAGGACAAAGAAAAACAGGAGTTTGCCATCATCACGGCGGTAGATAGCGCCCTGAAGCTGGTATCTGCAACTTTGAAAAGCCACAACATCCAGGTCGAAATTGAGGCTGACGACAATGTAACCGCAACCGGATTCCAGAACGAATACGCGCAGGTGCTGATCAATCTCATTTCCAACTCGCGTGAGGCTTTTACTGAACAGCAGTCTGCCGCCCCGCACATCTTCATCCGCATTACCAGGGAGAACGGGCATTCTGTGCTGTATATCCGCGACAATGCCGGCGGCATTCCTGACGAGGTCATGCCCAAGATATTCGATCCCTATTTCACAACCCGGGGGCCGGACAGAGGAACCGGCATCGGCCTCTATATGTCCAAGATGATTATTGAGCAGAATATGGCCGGACACCTGACGGCCCGCAACGTGGATGGAGGAGCGGAGTTCCGGATTGAGGTATAAAATGATTCAAAACATGCGCAATAAAAACAGCCATTATGATCCGCTGACAATTGTGATGCAGATTCATGACACAATCGGGTTTCAACAATGAAAGTTCTTATTGTTGACGATAGCACCCCTGATCGTTCTATTCTCCGCCACACCTTTCAGGCCCATGGCTGTGAAACAATCGAGGCGGAAAACGGCCGGGAGGGTCTGGCAATGGCCGCAGAGCACAGGCCTGACCTGATCATTTCCGACGCCCTGATGCCGGTCTTGGATGGCTTTGGGTTTTTGCGCAGGATCAAATCGAACGAACTGCTGCGTGATCTTCCGTTTATCTTTTATTCCGCCGTGTATACCGGACAAAACGAAGAAAAGCTTGCCCGCTCCCAGGGAGCTGAGGCATTCCTCGTTAAACCACTGGAACCAGAAGTATTATGGCGGGAGGTGCAGGCGCTCCTGAACAGGCACGGCGCCGCAGAGGCCGCATCTACGCCGTTGGGGCTTGGCGAAGAAGAACATTACCTGCGGGAATACAGCCATGTGGTTGTCGCCAAGCTGGAGGAAAAGGTCAAGGAACTGGAGGAGATGACAATCCGTCTGGTCCGGGTTCTCGTCAACCTACTTGACGCCAAAAGTCCATGGACAATGGGGCATTCCGAGCGGGTGGCGGGATTTGCAGTGAAGATCTCCAGGGAAATGGGCCTTGACGAAAACAGGACCAATACCATTCGCCTGGGTGCCCTTCTGCACGATATCGGCAAAATCGGCACCTATGACAAGGTGCTCGACAAGCTGACCGCGTTGACGGATGAAGAGTTCGCAGTTGTCAAGGCTCATCCGGACCAGGGTGCCGACGCCCTGACTGCTATTGACCAGCTGAAGGATGTCATACCGTTGATCCGTTACCACCACGAAAATTTTGACGGCACGGGCTACCCGCAACACCTTGACCATGATGCGATCCCGCTGGCAGCCAAGATCCTCAGCGTTGCCGACGCATACGATTCAATGACGGCAGACAGGCCCTACCGCCCTTCTCTCGGCCATCAACATGCCGTAGCCGAACTTGGCCGCGGCTCAGGGAGCCAGTTTGACCCAGAAGTGGTTAAGGCTTTTCTTCGTGTCCTTGAGCATGAATCAACTCTGTAGCAGACAATTAAAGGATTAAATAACATGAAAATTCTTATCGTAGATGACAACATGGAGGACCGGACAATCCTCCGCCATTACCTGAATCAGCTTGAAGGGGAGATTCTGGAGGCAGCAAACGGAGTGGATGGACTTACTGCGGCCCGGTTCGAGCGACCCGACCTGATCATCTCCGATGCACTGATGCCCGATGCTGATGGCTTCGAGTTTCTGCGCGAAGTCAGGCGGTCACCTGAAATATGCGACACTCCCTTCATCTTTTACTCGGCTGTCTACACCGGCTGCAGAGATGAGGATCTGGCAATGTCACTAGGGGCCGACGCTTTTCTGTCAAAACCTCTGGAACCAGAGGTGTTCTTGCGGCAGTTGAATAATCTGCTGGAGGGTTTCGACAGGAGTAAAAAGAGGGGCGTGAGTGAGCTTCTGGTGGAAGACGAGATGTACCTGAAGAAATATAGCCAGGTGGTGGCTGCCAGGCTGGAAGAAAAGGTTCGGGAACTGGAGCTGGCGAACAGGGAGCTGACAGAGAGTGAAAACCGCTTCCACAACCTCTTTAACAGCATGCGGGATGTTGTAATTGTTGCCGACCTGTCCCGCACCATCACAGATGCCAACCAGCCGGCCCTGTGGGAGGTTTTTGGCTACGAAACAGCGGAGGTTGTGGGTAAAAACGGAGATTTTATTTTCGGCTCCCGTGAGGCGTTTGAAATGACCGGAAAAGAGTTTTTCGATCTGCAGGAGCCACGGAAAGGGAAAATACTGGAAGCAGAGTACCGCCGCAAGAATGGCGATCTGTTTACCGGTGAGCTCTATGCCATGAAGCTGGTCGACAATCAGGGCAGCCCGGTTGGCAATATCGGCGTGATCAGGGACATTACCAAGCGCAAGCGGGTGGAGGCGGACCTGCGCCTGCAAAGCGCTGCTTTGCAGGCAGCCGCCGATGCCGTTGTCATCACCGACCACGACGGTACGATTGCGTGGATCAACCCTGCCTTTACAGCGCTTACAGGCTACGGCGCCGAAGAAGCAATCGGCAAGAACTCCCGGGACCTTGTCAGATCCGGCGTTCACGATCAGGCGTTCTACAAACAACTATGGGATACACTGCTTGATGGAGAAGTCTGGCGCGGTGAAATTACAAACAGGCGTAAAAACGGTACGCTTTACGCTGAAGAACAGACAATAACGCCGGTAAAGGACCCCCATGGCGACCTCACGCACTTCATTGGCATCAAACGGGATCTGACGGAACAGGGGAAGCTTGAAGCGCAGCTCCGCCACGCCCAGAAGATGGAGTCCATCGGCACCCTGGCCGGTGGCATTGCCCACGACTTCAATAATATCCTGACCGGCATCATCGGCTACGGGAACCTCGCCCTCATGACCATGACGGGGGATGACCCGCAGCGGGTCAGAATTCAGCATATGCTCGAGGCTTCAGACCGGGCTGCCCATCTCACCAAAGAGCTGCTGCTGTTCAGCAGAAAACAGGCTCTTGACAAAAAAAAGGTGGATCTGAATTTGGTAGTTGGCCAAATGGAAAAATTCCTGAGAAGGGTTATTGGCGACGACATAGAGATCAAGACCGCTATCGGTGACACGAAGCTACCTGTTCTGGCTGATTCATACCAGATTGAACAGGTGCTTATGAACCTGGCCACAAATGCCCGTGATTCCATGCTGCGTGGTGGGACGTTGGTGATAACCACCGAAGCCGCCAATCTGGACGAAGACTTCATAGCAGCTTATGGCTACGGCAAGCCTGGTACTTACGCGCTTATAACCTTTTCAGACAACGGCGCGGGAATGGATGAAGAGACACAGAAGCGGATCTTCGAACCTTTTTTTACGACCAAGGATGTCGGCAAAGGGACCGGACTGGGGCTTGCCGTTGTGTACGGTATCATCAAGCAGCATGACGGCAATATCAACGTTTACAGCGAATCAGACAGGGGCACGACCTTCAGGATATACCTACCGCTCATTGCAGATAATACAGAGAACGTCACCACCCTGAAGCAGAAAGAAGTTCCTGCCCGAGGCACGGAAACGGTACTCATTGCAGAAGATGACGACCTGGTGAGGGAGATAACAAAGAATATACTCACAGAATTCGGTTATACGGTGATTGTGGCCGTTGACGGTGAAGAGGCGCTACGTAAGTTCAAGGAACATGCCGATTCAATCCAGCTCCTGCTGTTTGACCTGATCATGCCAAAAATGAGCGGCAAAGACGCCAGTGACGAGATCCACAAGATAAAGCCCGGGTTAAAGACCATCTTTGCCAGCGGCTATGCGCCGGACATGATCCAACAAAAAGCATCACTCTGTCCTAGCATCCACCTGATCCAAAAGCCGACCCCACCCCATGATCTTCTGAAGATGGTGAGGGACGTGCTGGATGGGGTGGCCTGACACGGGAGTGGCATGAAAAAATAAGACTTGATAAGGCGGCACGGGGGAAAGACCAAGTCTGCTGAAGTTTATCAACGGTCTTTTACCGTCCGGCTACAGGCGTTTTCCCTTCGGAAGTGTGTGCTTCAGTCTTTTCGAGCCATCATACAAGGTTTGTTTTATGACCCCCCGCTTCTCTTTAAGCTCCTTCTTGGACTCGTTTGTCTCTAACAGGATCTCGGCTTCAAAGACCAGTTCTTCGATTACTTTAGCCTCGTTTTCATCGCTCTGAGCTGTCATTCTTTACACCTCCTTTTTCCTGTTCTCCAACCCTTTTGAATTATCCCATACTCCTGCAAAAACGCAAAAGCAGTAGCTTGGCATGCTTCATGTTATCCCACTTCTGCTGAAGCTTTATATCGCACACACCCAACAGTTCTAAAAGACGGAAAGCCGCGGAACCGTTCCGCGGCTTTCCCATAAAAACACTGACTGACGCAACGTAGAGAAACTTTCACCCAATCCGTCGGTCAACGAGCTACTCGGGACGAAATACATGTTCTGTTACTATCATGTATCCCGGCAGACCTTTCACCGGCCACCTTTTCCAGGCGGTTGTTACCCGTCTGTCAGAAGAGAATATAAGCCTTCGGCCTTATCTCACTTGTGCCAATCAGTGCCGTGCCCTGGAATACTGTGTACCCGTTTTACGCTTCTACCCTATGCCTCAATATTTTCCGGTAAGACGCTTCAGGCTTCCTTCTCCGAAGAGGGCTTGCACACCACGTCTGGCCCCGGTTTCACCACAAGACTCTACACGATTGGCAGATGACACAACGCGACACACCACACATTCCAGGACAATCTGTCAAAGAACATCTTTTCTTTCACTTACAGATAATTCAATCCACTTTCCATGCCAGATCCCCACCCACGAAACTGCTAACAAAATCGGACACATTGTGAAAGTGGCATGCGCCAGGTGATGTTAATAAATTATGTGGTGACAACTTCAGACAGATATATTCAGAGCTAACAAACTGATTTACTACGGTTTATCCGAGGGTAATTTTTTTACCCTTGGCAACGGATGTAACATATTCTCTTCATGAACAAGTGCTGATCGCTCACGCCAAAGGCCTGGCCTGGCCCGTCACCACAGGACTCTATCTGGTTTCAGATCTGGTGCTGGCCATTGCCTTTGAACCGATCCTGCGACTTGTCTCCGCACTGTGCGAAAAAATCCCCTTTCTGGCTCGTCTCAGCGCGGCTTTAAAAGCGGCAATGGCCCGCAGCACGGAACAGTTCAGTGGCACCGGCTCAGAACGCATACTGCAGGCCGAGCAGCAGAACAGAGTCGGTCTTTTTAATGCCGGCGACGGGCTCGTTATCGTAATCAAGTACGTTGGCCAGCTTCATTGACCAGCCGGCTCCGAGAGCCGTGGCTATTGCCGCTTCGTTGCGCAGCTTGAAGTCGGATGCTTTTTCGAGACTTGGATACAGTATTAAATTATCGGTAAAAGTTATCGTGTCGGTAATCTTGTACATATAATTACCGGCAAGGCGTGCAGCAACCCAACTCTTGTCATCTCCCACCTTCAGATCCTCGGAAAAATATGCAATACCGGCTTCAACGGCAAGAGCCTTCCTTTGCTCGTCCCAAATCTGGTAGCCGACACCGGGACCGACAACGGTACGAAGGTTGATATCCTTATACCTGTCACTAAGAAGCTCGACCCCAAGATAACCATAAAATTTCTTTGTAAAAAAATAATCGTATTTCAGGGATCCGTAGACGCTACGTGAGGCCAATGCCTTGTTTTCCTCGGCAAGATCGTAAATAAAATTCATGCTGAAGCGTTCTTTATCGCCCTTGCGTACCGCATCGGCACTAAGACGCAGGGCACTCCGTTCAGTGTTGCCGGTCTGATAATTACCAGCGACGACCACCGCCCCTTTCCACTTGTTCACAGGCGGATTGATCGCCGCAACATTTTTCAGATCAATAGCCACGCTTCCTCTGCCAATAACCTGTTCAACCGTCAGCACACCATTACCATCAGTATTCAGGTTTCCTTTCAGTACTTCGCCACTTTTCATCTGTATTTCTACGGGACTATCGGTGGTAATCCTGGTGATTTTCTCAGCCTTGACATTTATAGGCTCGGCATAATCCGACGAGATAGAGACGATGCCTCCGGCAAGGCCTGTCACCGTTCCCTTTATAATCATGCCGTTATCGATGACAATTTCATCGGCTGAAGCAGGCAGTGGCAATAGCCCAAGCAGTGAGCCGACGAAGGTGACTACCAAAAGCTTTTTGAGCAACATAAGTTGTTCTCCTTTTCCAGATTGCATTGCATTTTTGATGCTTTCACTCCCCCCGCCGATGTCATATCCAGCGAAAACACCCTCATTTGAGACTCTTGCAAAAGTCACAAAAAGTTCCCTCCACCCTGGCGGGGGAGGGAACTTTTAAGGCAATCGCAAAAACCAAACCGGACACTGCTGGGTAAATTTGTATTACGGGGAACAACCGTGAAGCAACTGCAACCAACTGATTTGTCGTAAGATCCCGCCCGTAATCCGCGCAAGTTTCAGAAAATCTGCCGCATCATGATACCGACCCTGGCATTGCCGGCAGGGTTACGCTCCACGACAGGCGCCAGAAAGTAGCGATCGGTGATGACTGCCCCGATTATCGCGCCGATCATATGCGAACCCACATCAAGGAGCGAACTCGAAACCCTTGCTCCATCGACGACCTGAAACCCTTCCCCGATCAGGACTACGGAACTGCTGACTGCAAACCCGATAAGGACCCGGTGTTCCGGCCAATACTTGTCAGCGATGAGGCCCGTAACGCCACCGGCAATAAGCGCCCCGCCGATAGCATGGCTCGTTTCGCTCGTCACGCAGTCGGCAGCCAGCGCCGGGCAGGCAAACAGCAGACAACAGCAGATCAACAACCATCTGTTCATCACACACCTCCCGTAGTCATAAACCTGAAAATGTCATTTTAACCACCTCCAGAAGTATTGCTGGGTGTTGTTTGTTGGCTTTACAACAAACTTACAGCCAGTACATTTGCTCCCCCGCCAGGGGGGAGGGAACTTTTTGTGACTTTTGCAAGAGGCTCAAAGGATAACGGCAAAAACAAATAATTTGGGTTAGGATAAACGAGCCAGCATTACCCAGCCTAACTAGCAGCCGGTGCATTCCCGACGATGATCCCGGAACCGTTCGGAAGTTCCAGCGGCAGGCGCCGCAGGTTGCAGGCACCGGCGGCGGCGAGCATACCCAGCAGGTCGCCCTGTGAATAAGCCTGCCCGGTTGACGTACCCAGCAGCATGTTCAGGGAAAAAAGCGCCGGAAAGAGCGGCCCGTCCAGCGAGTCATCGAGAATAAACTCCTGCACCATGATCATTCCGCCCGGTTCCAGAGCGTCCATCGCCTTCTTCAGGATAACAGCACACCCCTCCGGACCTTCGCCATGGAGGATGTGTGACAGCCAGGCCACGTCGAACCTACCTTCAATACCCTTGTGCAGAAAGTCGCCGTCGTTGAAGGCGATCCGGCTGCCGAGCCCGAAGCTGCCGATGGTTTTTTCAGCAAATTCACGGGTGGTCGGCAGATCGTAGACGACCGCACTCAGTTCGGGATTGTGGCGGCAAAAATGGATCGCATAGGTGCCGGGGCCACCCCCCAGGTCGAGCAGGCGACGCCTTCCCGCGAGGTCGATTGCCGGCACTATCTTCGGCGCCATCAGCATGGCCAGATTGAACATGCCCAGCAAAAAGCTTTCGCGTACCGTAGCGTCACTACCGCCGGACATGCGCTCCCTGAGGGCACCGCCGCTCGTGACCGCCTCGTCGAGATGGGCCCAGCCGGACATCAGGTGATGGTGATGCATAATGATATGGCCAAGGTATTGGGGTGAAGTACGGCTGAGATACGCTGCGGCAAAAGTGGTGGGGCGGTAGCTGTCGCCGTTTTTTTCCAGCAGGTCAAGGGCCGCCAGGGCGTTAAGGAGCATGGTTGCGCCCCGCACATCGGCGCCGATCTGGCCAGCCAGTTCCCCGGCGCTCATCTCCCGCTCTGCCAGGGCGGTGAAGACACCAAGCTTCACCCCGGCATGCAGCACACACGCACTCCAGTAACCACCGGAGAGTTGCAGCAGCGCTGCCGGGTTCCAGTCACTCCGTTCCATATCACACTCCTCTATAAAGTCAGGCAATACAAAGCCCGGCCGCATCAGCGGGCAATCTGCTCGTCCAGGTTAACCAGGCTGTTTATTGTCAGCGTCGGCTCGATACCCCAGGGATCAAACAGGGCATCCGGCGAACGCTTCAACCAGGCGGCGCGCATTCCGGCCGAGACCGCTCCGATCACATCAAAGGGATTGCTTGAGATAAGCCAGGCATCAGCGCCGACCGCGCCGGCCCTTCGCAAAAAGTGACTGTAGACCGCCGGGTTCGGCTTGAATGACTTCATCTCATCGACACTCACAACCCCCATAAAATACTCTCTGATACCGGTGTTTTTCAGCAAGGTCTCCACCGCTGCGGCGCTGCCGTTAGAGAAGGCGAACATCCTGAAACCGGCTTTCTGCGCCCGGCCCAGCCCTTCCCTCACGTCTTCGAATGCCGGCAACACCTTATAGGCATCAAGCAGCTCTTCCTTGTCGCTTTGGCTGAGTGCGATCTTGTAGTATGCGACCGTATAATCGAGAGCATTGCTGGTGCAGTGGGCAAAATCTTCATAATTCTGCATCAACCCGCGCCGGAATGAATATTCGAGCTGTTTTTCACGCCATGTAGACGAAAAGTCTGCGGCTTTACTCCCGACGTACTTCTCCAGCGCAACGACGACACCATGAGTATTTATCAGGGTCCCGTAGACATCAAAAGCAAGCGTAACAGCCATGTCATTTCTCCCGTTTGTTATTTTCCAGTCACCTGCCGACGCACCACGCCATGTTTCATCTGCACACGCAATAAACTGTTATTGCAGAGACTGTTTCCAGCAATAACCGGTACATTTCGCACCGATTAACACTGATATGATACCATCTTCTGAGCAGAAAGAAAGACTCCGTGCAACGGAGCATCACACTCAGAAGCGGCTATGCGTGCGTGGCACAACAGAAGCATCGGCAAGCTGAAGAGAAAACGGGCAAGGCTCAACACGACAAACCTCTGGCCGGGGTATAGAGCCGAACAAAAACAGCCTCAGCAATTTTCGCCGGGCCAGCAGCCCATGCAATACGCACACTCTTCGACATCATGCGGAATGGTGTCACGCAACGGTTCATTCTTGTGGATGCAGCCGCAACGTTTGGGAGTCGGTAAACGATGAATTCTGTTGTCCTTAACAAAATAAAGCATGGCTTGTTCTCCTTGTGGTGTTACAGGGTAAGCGGGCTCGTTGATTGTAAAGGCTGGAATCCATAATTCGTGCCGAAAGCTACGGCACATATAACGTGTAATTACTGCATGTTACAGCACCGGAACAGGAAGGAGGCATGTCAGTTTTTTACAGCGGGGAGAGATCGGTTTGCGAGTGAAGCGGGGTAACAGGCGGATTACACGGCCATTTAGCTGACGGCAACATTTTGCTCCGTAGCGGAAAGTTAACATTTTCAACAGTTATGCTTCCCTGCATGCGGGTCTGGCTTGGTGAATACGACGACTCAGAGCCCCAGATCCTGCCTTATGATTGTCTCTAATGAGGCATCCAGCATGGCGCGGCGGCAATCGACGCCGTCGATGCTGCCGGTTTTCAGTTTGTTAAAGAAGCGGCAGCCGCCGAAGCAGAGCGGCAGATAGGCGCACTCCAGGCATTCGTCGTTTTTCCACACGTCCAGATTGTGGGATTGGCGGTAATCGCTGATGCCGTCTGCAAGGGTGCCGATGGCAAATTCGGGCCACCCCATCAAGGGTGGGCATTTGTAGAGAGAGCCGTCGTAGCCGACCACCAGATTGTTGGTCAGTTCGATCATGCACACCCCCATGTGCGGTTTTTCCACGGAAAAGCCGCGCCGTATGATTTCCCCACGCAGGAAGAGATTCGCCTCGATAAGCCACGCTTCGCAGCCGAATACGCAGGCGGCGCTGTGCGGATCATGTCCACCCGATTTTGGATGAATCTGGGCAAACTGCACCGGCCCGAGCCGCTTTGGATCAAGACCGGCTTCAAGGAGCGCATCGAGCATGGCCGGAAATTCGTAGAAGTTGTCGCGGGTGAAATTCCCACCCGGCTTGATGGTGATGAGATCGTAGACCGAGCGCAGGTTGGCCACAATCATTGCGAAACTTCCCAGACCGGAAACGAAGGGGCGCTGGCTGTCGTGAATCTCCGCCGGGCCGTCCAGAGTTATCTGGGCGCTGTTCAGGCCGAAGGGGAGTAACTCTTCCACAACAGTGCGGGTCAGCAGTGTGGCATTGGTCACCAGGCTGCAGGAGAATTTTGTTCCGGCGACCGCCGCCGCATCGCGGAGTGGCCCGGCGATTTCTTTAAGGCGTGGCACGGCCATGAGCGGCTCGCCGCCGTAAAAACGCAGCTCCACGTCACGGCCACGGCCAACCTGCTCGCGCTTGACATAGGCGACCAGAAGCCGGGCGGTCTCTTCGCTCAGGGCATGGTTGCCACGAAAATGATCCTCAAAACAGTAGGGGCAAGCGAGGTTACAATCCAGCGTCAGCACCACCGTCGCGGCAAAGGTGCCGGAACGGCTGTTGGTCTGATCGACCAGAGCGGCCATCGCCTCCCGCTCTGCCGCCGGGTCATCCACCCAGATCTCCAGACGGCGCAAGGCGGCACGATCAGATTCTGCCAGCAGCTCCGCCCGGGCGTCGGCAAGCAGAGCGTCGGAAACCCGGACGACCGAACCCTTCCTGGTCGAGTAGAGCAGCACGGAACCGGGACGGTCCGGGTCGGGATAAATTTTCAGGTAACGGGAAAGCGGCATAACTGTTTACTCCGATACGAATGGGGGGCTAGCGCCCCCCACCCTTGTTCCAGCAGGTTAATCAACCACGCCCGCTTGCAGTAGAACAGCAAGTGCTTACCATCTCCGTGCTCTCAACTCCTTCGTCCAAAACTTCGATTGCCATGGTGTGACCTCCCCGTTTTTTTCCATCCGGCACGGATGGACTTCCAGGAATTTATATATACAAAACCGGGGATATCTGCTAGAAGAATCCGGTCCCAAACCAAATAGATCAACAATTTAAATCAAACTAATTATTTTTCACCAACGTAGACAGGAGCCCTGATTGCGTCGTACCCATTTCCAAAAACTGCTCTTTGCGCTGCTGGCATTCCTGCTCTGCGGCGCATTACCGGTTTTTGCCGACGACGATCCGCTTCAAACCCTTGGCTTCTCCGATACTCCGGAAGAGACACTTGTCTCCACCTCCCGCGCCCCCCGGCCGACCTCCAGGATCGCTGAAAACAGCAGCGTCATCACCGCCGCCGATATCGTCCGCCTCAACGCCCACACCCTGGCCGAAGTACTGCAGACCGTACCCGGAATCCAGATCGAATCCCTGCGCACCCCGGGCTCCCTTACCTATTTCAATGTTCAGGGGGCGTTGAGCAATACCGTGCTGGTGCTGATTGACGGCATCCGCCAGAACGATTTTCACCAGAACGGGGTATGGCTCGGCTTAATTCCTGTCCAGCAGATCGACCGGGTCGAGATCATCAAAGGGGCGGCCTCCGCCGCCTGGGGTCCGGCGCTCGGCGGCGTGATCAAC
>Ga0123338_10001752_pt1 | contig 20660 bp, 21 predicted proteins | sample grotaG_FD_89793 | JGI IMG/M metagenome (GOLD analysis project Ga0123338, IMG submission 89793) | Glacier valley bacterial and archeal communities from Borup Fiord, Nunavut, Canada, to study Microbial Dark Matter (Phase II) -... | ecosystem: Environmental > Aquatic > Freshwater > Ice > Glacier ...
AACTTTGCCTTGACGGTTGATGATCCGGCTAATACCATGAGGCTCTGTATGCAATCCCAGAGTTGCAAAACTGCCATAAGCGCTGGTCAATTCCAGTAGATTGACTTCATTTGAGCCGAGTGCTAACGAGTAGGTGGGCTTGAGTTCAGATTTTATCCCCATATCATGGGCAAGTTTAATCGTTGACGTAAATCCCACATCAATCAACACCTTTACCGCAATAATATTAACTGAGCGGGTGAGGGCATCGCGGATGTTCATTGAACCGTGGAAGTTTTCACTATAGTTTTTCGGTTCATAGCCGTCTACGACAAAGGGTGCATCCTCGTAACTATCGTAGGGGCTTTTACCGCTAGCGATCGCAGTCGCATAGACAAACCCTTTAAATGTCGATCCTGGCTGCCGTTGTGCTTGAGTAACGTGATTAAACTGGTTATTACCAAAGTCTTTCCCCCCAACCATTGCTTTAATTTCACCGTTCCGGGGGTCAATGGCCACCATTGCGGCTTGCTTAAAGTTTTCCCAGCGTCCTTGATTTCGCAGTGTTTTAGCTACTGCCTCGTCTGCCACCTTCTGCCAAGTTGGGTTTAGTGTGGTTTCCACTACTAGACCTCCGCTTTTTAGCACATCTGGGGTAACGTACTTCGGCAATTCTTTTTGGATGTAGCTGGTGAAGTAGGGTGATTCTGCTTGCATTCGCTTAGGTAAACTGCTTTTGAGTGTTAATGGCTCTTGAAGCGCTGTCTGCCTTTGCTCTGCTGTAATAACTCCATCTTCTTGCATCCGTAGCAATACTAAGTCCCGCCGCCGTTTTGCCGCTACTGGATTCTTGTCTGGGGCGTACAAGCTAGGGGCGGGAGCTAATCCAGCAATCGTTGCCATTTCCGCTAAAGAAAGCTGATCTGGCGATTTACTAAAGTATACCCAGGCTGCATCTGCTACACCATAAGCTCCAGATCCCAAATAAACCAAATTTAGGTAACGCTCTAGAATCTGATCTTTGGTTAATACTTGCTCCATTTTTTGTGCAAGGCGGACTTCCTTGAGTTTGCGCCAAATTGTCTGTTCTTGTTTCAAAAACAGAATCCGCGTTAGCTGTTGAGTAATGGTGCTACCACCTTCGACCACACCTTGCGATCGCAAATTACTCAAACCCGCTCTGACAATCCCTTGCGGATCAACTCCGTTGTGTTGTTTAAATCTTCTATCTTCTGAGGCAATAAAAGCTTTTTTTAAATTATCTGGTATTTGTTCCAGCTTTAACTCTTCTCTGGTCGCTTCACCTTGTTGTTTTAATATGGTGCCATCAGCAGCTTTGATGGTCAGTGTTTGCTCTCTCAACACGGCATTCAACTCCGCCTGATCTGGCAAAGTCCGATCTATTAAAGTGATGCCGTAGATCAAGGCAACTATCCCACCACTTACACCCAAACCTGCCCAAAACCATAAGCGACGATAGAGTGGTTTACCGCCAGTTGACTGATTGACCTTAATCCTAGATGGGAAAATTTTCATTTTGCTCGGTAACTGCCTCGCCTGCGCCAGATGTGTTGGTGGTTAGCTGCTTTCATTCGTTCCTCCTTGTCCAGAGTCACACAAATTAGTTGGTCTTCGCTTGAACCAGGAGGTAAGCTTCCCCACGTCAGTTCCTCGCTCAAAGTAGTAAAAACTACCTAACCACCATCAATCAACTTTGGGGTTAGGGTACTACCATTCTGTTAGTATAATATCCTATAAATAATTAACTAAATTCACCATAAAATAATGTTTTTTAGATTTCGTGAATTTAATTTTGTAAAAATGCTGTAATTATGATAAGTTTTTGGAAGATAAAAACTATTGACATTTTCTGCAATAAGTACAGCAAAGTATCCGCAAAGACAGCCCGAAAACAGCTTACTTAAGGAGAATGAAATGCCTGGTGCTGGCTACGCCGAAGCAAAGCCCAGACGAAGCGCCCTTTCCCTTGGTAGTAATATCGGCGATTCACAGACAATTTTAGAAGCAGCTATCGAGACTTTAGCCCAAACCCCAGGTATTTTCTTAGAAGCCAGATCCAATTGGTACCAAACTAAAGCCGTCGGACTACCACAGCCAGATTATCTAAATGGCTGCGTCACATTGCAGGTAGAAATATTACCGCAGCAGTTATTAGAAATTTTGTTAGGAATTGAGCAACAATTTGGGCGTGTGCGTCACGAACGCTGGGGACCACGAACCCTGGATTTAGATTTGTTATTATATGATGACTTAATTTTGGATACGCCAAACCTCCAGATTCCCCATCCGCGAATGCGCGATCGGGCTTTTGTATTAGTACCACTGGCAGAAATTGCCCCAGATTGGATAGAACCAGTTTCTCGGTGTGTTATTAAAGAACTGCTGAAAGAGGTAGACTGTTCTGATGTACATTTATGGATGGGCAATCAAAAATACCATCCTTAAATCTAAAAGAACGCTGATTTCACCTCAGTATTCACAGATAATCAGATTTTACTATGCCATTAGGTAGAGAATTACCACAGCTGCTAAAGCAACGCTTGTTTTATAAAGGACGCAAGTTTGATTTTGAAGTCAATCGCTTGCGTTTGCCGAATAAATCCGAAGGAGAATGGGAATGTATTCGTCATCCCGGTGGTGCTTTAGCAGTGCCGGTGACAGCAGAAGGTAAACTTGTACTCGTGCGCCAGTATCGTTTTGCAATTCAGGGACGGATATTAGAATTTCCGGCGGGAACTGTGGAACCAAATGAAGAACCTTTAGAGACAATACAGCGTGAAATCGCCGAAGAAACTGGCTATAGTGCCCAAAAATGGGACAAACTAGGCGAATTTTTCATAGCTCCCGGCTATTCTGATGAGATTATCTATGCTTTTCTAGCACGAGATTTGTCAAAGCTGGAGACACCACCACCACAAGATAAAGACGAGGATATCGAAACTGTGTTTTTAACTCCCGAAGAATTAGAGAAAGCTATTCTGGAAGGAGAGCCGGTAGATGCTAAATCAATTTCTAGCTTTTTTCTGGCACGTCCGTTTTTAGTTTAATATCAATATATTATTAGAGTTAAGGATGCCTACGGTGCAGGTTTGGAATCTGCTGATAAAATAGATTGTTAACAGCGATTTGAGTCGATGGGTTGAACATCTCCGTCATCGACTCATCCCTGGCAGGTCTAGCCCTTGAAAATCATTATATAAACCAAAAAATCGCTCACTACTAACAAAAGCTTTAGTATTGGAGTTCAAAAACAGGAAATTTCGGCTGAGGTGTCTTAAGAGGAAAATGACAGATTTAACTCCAAATAGCACATTTTTAATAGCAGGAATTGTTTTTATAACGATTGCTGTCATCGGGCAATCTAAATTAGGTTTTATTGAAATTAATCCCGGTTGTTTTGGGAGACTTTTGGCTCTATTTATTGGGATTTCGAGCCTATTATATGCTTTGGGATTACTCAATCTTTCAGCCGAAACCCTTGACTTATTAAGAACTTCTCTGACAGAACAAATTAAACAGAGTATAAGTTCAATTAATGACTTTTTCCAAGGCTCGTAATCTATTTTTCAGTGTATTTCATACCTTGGAAAATATTACTAATAAACAATGGGCTGTATTCTATGCAATTGAGAACCGCTATATATGAATGCTATCCTTAGCCATGTTTAGTTTATTTGTTGCAGATTCTTAATTGTGAAGAAGATTTCATCATCAGCTATTCGACGATCATAATCAATGTTAATTTGAGTTGGGTAGCCGATTCTCGGATCATATTGTACAGTCAGATTTGCCGCTTTCCGAATCAGCGCATCTCTAATGATATTAAAGAGTTTAGGAATAGTATTGTATTTTTGAAACAATTGTGCATCTACTGGTTTACCAGTCTCTTTAGAAGTTATAGAAGTTGTGACACCATTCCGTACTTCAATAATCACTAGTTCTGTGGCTTTGGGGAAACAATTGCAACTTCTAGTGAATTCATAGCGATAGTTAGGGATTCTTTGCCGTCTCCATAATCGGTAATTAATCTTAAATTGTTCAAAGGTGAAACTAGTAAATGCTGGTGTTTGCACTACCTGTATAGGAGGTTGAGACATTACAGGTGCATTCAAACCCAAAGATGCCACTAAAATGGCACTAATTGCGATTGGCAAGCGCATATAAATCCATCCTTAAGTCCAATTGCTCACTTTAACGTGCTTCAATGTGATTGCCAAAACAATGAAATTATTTGTGACACTCACTTTTTGTAGTAGTACAGATTTTCCATTCGTTTCGCTACCACCCTGATTGATGGCTAGAGTAATGAATCTGATCTTGTGTCCAAAATCTATCTTATTATGGACACGGCAACAAGCTTTCAGATCATTTCTCATTAAAATCTCTCATGTCTGTGCGTCAGCCTAAATAATAAGTCTTTAAGCGGACATAATATCACTCCTCAGTTATTAACTTTCTTTCTTCAGGGAGTAAAGTAGTTTCATCCTCAAGGCGTTCGCCATCTACGGATTTGGCTTGAGTTGTATACGGTTTGATAATTACACTGACACCAATTGTCCAAGCTAATGCAACCATCCAACCTGCGAGAATGTCACTGGGAAAGTGAACCCCCAGATAGAGACGACACCACGCAATAGCTATTACATATAAACTGCCGAACATGAGAACCAACCAGCGCCAGGGGCTAGCCCAAGTTAAGAATAGCAAAATTACTACCAAAGTTATACTAGTCATGGCATGAGCGCTGGGAAATGCAAAACTAGACTCAGGCGCAATGGACTGCCACAATTGTGGACGGACTCGATGCATTAATTTCTTCGCTGTGCGGTTAATGATGATGCTTCCGCCTGAGGCGGTGAGTAAATAAGCTAGCGATCGCCAGCGTTTTTGAAGTAATAATATTAGTGCGATCGCACCTAAAATCGGTATCGCCGTCCAAGGCAATCCAATTATAGCTAGCGCCACTGCTAAAACATCCAACTCTGGGTTTGCTGTAGAATGAACTGCTAACAGAATAGGCACATCCCACGGAAAGCCAGCTTCATTTTCCCATACCTTCACTGTCAGGATTTCAAAGACCTGCAAAGGTAAATATACTCCGATTAAGAGGAGTAAGAGCGATCGCCAACGGGCAATCAACAGGTTTTTGAGAAAATAAAGAGACGACTGACTCTTTTTATTGGCTGTTTTCACTTTTTCCATATCTAACTTAAAAAGACTGATAAAGGACTTCACTGATTACAAATTACTGGAATCTTGAGAAGTTCCACAATGTTTACAATAGGACAAATGTTTATAAGTAATATTATGACAGTTTTGGCATTCAATATATTGATAATAACCACAGTGCGGACAGTAAGTATCAAGATGTCGAATTTTCTTAGCACAATTGACGCAGCATGATTTTTGAACTCTGCTAGCTGCCTGGAGTTTAGCATTAAAAACAAACTTTTGAAAAAACTGGATAATTCCAAAACCAATAATTGGAATCAGTAAGATATAAATATAACTGAGCAGGAAAAGCAAACCACCAAAAAGGATGCTAATGATCTTAAAGATAAATTCAAATATTGCACCTACTTGAAGAAATTCAAATATTTTAACGATTAGTGGGATAAAAAAGATAACTAGCAAATGCCAGCTAATTAGCGAGATGAGTCCATATCCTCTTCCTTGGGCAAATTTGTGAACTGATAAGGCAATGAGAATCAACGGGAGAAGAAAGAGGGACTGAAAAGCAAGCTGGATACTTGGATACCAAAATGATGCCTTTTGATAGCCTTTGTCAACTTCCCGGAATTGATTGTCATCTTTAAGAAAGGCTATAAAACTAATGCTTTCCGGTTTGGTAAGCAGTTCATTTTTAAGAGTAGAATTTTCCTGTTTAAGAGTAGAAATTTGGCGATTATTTTGTTCTAATGCCTGTTTAGCTTTTTCAGCACTGACTTGATTAATTGATTGTTGACGATCCTGACCGGCAATTTTTTCTAAAAGCGTTGAGTCATATTGGGCTTTAATAGTGCGATCGTCTTGTTCAAGCCTACTGATTTTCGCTTGTTTCTGATCAATAGTTTTGACGATTTGCTGCTTTTCAGGATTGTTAATCTTATCTTTGTAGTCGGCATATTGCAAGCACGTTTTAGAAACCTTACCCAGATGTCCTGCTTCGACTTGTTGATAGTTTTGCTGAAAGCTGAGTTGATACTTCGCGTTATTTGGCAATGAAAGTCTAACAATTTCATAGTCTTTATCTTTAGTGGTTTTTGTCCGGTAATCTTGCCATTCTGAATAACATGGATAAGCCTTGTTCGGGCTGATATACCATCTGCTAATATCATCCAGTCCCGTAAAAACATTAATCAAGATAAAAATATCAATTAAAATAATGACAATCAAACTTACTTTATTCAGTGGTTCATTGTTGATTGTCCTTGATTTACTAAAAAATTGACTCAAAAGTTGGCGAATTCTGGCAAACATATTGTTTTTTAAATAAATGGAAATTTAATCCGAATCAATTTTATCTGATCAGTACTTAGTAACTGGGCAAAAATACATTTCCTCATCTAAAGATTTGTTAACTGCTGACTTTTGAAAAAAAAGATCCCCGACTTCTTTGAGAAGTCGGGGATCTTTGGCTAGGCTGCGGTAAAAAATACCATGACTTTAGTAACGGCTGTGCGCTCCAACTAAAACCTATTTAGCAGCAAAGTAGGCTTCTAGTGCCTCAGAACCACCAATTAATTTACCATCGATAAACACTTGGGGAACTGTTGTCGCACCTGTAACTGCTCGTAAAGAGCGTGTGGTGATATCCTTACCCAAGGTAATTTCTTCGTAGTTAATGCCATGTTCCTTGAGCATCGCCTTAGCACGGGCACAGAAGGGACAACCGACTTTCGCAAACAGAGAAACTACTTCAGGCTTCACTGCTTGGGGGTTGATGTATCTGAGCATTGTTTCGGCATCGGACACCTTAAAGGGATCTCCTGGCTCGTCTGGTTCAATAAACATCTGGTTAATTACACCATCTTTCACCAGCATAGAATAGCGCCACGATCGCTTCCCAAACCCCAAGTCTGATTTATCTACCAGCATACCCATGCCTTCAGTAAATTCACCATTGCCATCGGGAATTAGTGTGATATTTTCTGCCTCTTGATCCTTTGCCCATTCGTTCATCACAAAGGCATCATTGACAGAAATACAGATAATGTCATCAACACCATTTCGTTTGAAAACCTTAGCCAATTCGTTGTAACCAGGGAGATGAGTTGATGAACAAGTCGGAGTATAAGCACCCGGTAAAGAGAAGACAGCCACTGTCTTATTAGCAAATAGCTCATCGGTTGTCACATCCCTCCAGTCGTCGTTCTGGCGAGTATGGAAAGTGACATTGGGTACTCTTTGCCCTTTGCGATTGGTGAACATGATTTTGCTTGCCTTTAATAATCAATTCCAGTCATAACCTATCATGGGAGAAGTGGTTAAAACCGTACTTTGTCTGGCTACGCGCTTTCGTCCTTGGTACGCAAAACTAGTATTAAATATTCTTCCTGATTAAAACTCTATCCTTTTATGGGTAGAGTATTCAGCAATTCTGACTCCTGAATTCTGACTCCTAGTTTATTACAAGCCCTTCATTACTGAGTTTAAGACAATCTCCATTCCCGATGTCCGATCGCATGGGGAAGTTGGGATAATTGTTAAACAATTTTGGATTTTAGATTTGCGATCGCGCAGCATCTCGTAAAGAAGGCAGCTGGTTAAAAAAATTGACTTTGACAAAGAGTTAAGCCTTAACCCAAGCGTATTGGGCTTTAGCTGCTGTTTTTTCTTGACCTTGCAAAAGTTTACATTTAAAATACAACCCGTCAAAATCTGATAAGTATTTATTCTTATTTATCCTGACAAATTCACATTCGATAAGTAGATATTTCTGTTGAAAGCAAAAATTTAATCTTTTAGACTTCAACAAAGGTTACAAAAGTACAAACTACTTCATATAATGTAACTAAAAGCGAGAAAGCAGATTGATTGTCAGAAGTGATGAATGCTATTGAATTTCCCTGGCTAACAGCCATAATCCTCTTACCCTTGATGGCTGCCTTAGCCATCCCCCTAATCCCAGACAAAGAAGGTACAACTGTCCGGTGGTATGGTTTGGGAGTTGCGATCGCCGATTTTGCACTGATGATTTATGCCTTTTGGTATAAGTACGACTTCCAAAGTTCAAGACTCCAACTTGTAGAAAACTATCCTTGGGTACCGGAGTTAGGTTTGCATTGGGCGGTGGGGGTTGATGGTTTATCGATGCCCTTACTGCTTCTGACAGGCTTAATAAATACCCTCGCAATATTCGCGGCTTGGAAAGTTACCACCAAGCCGCGATTATTTTATGGTTTGATGTTAGCGATGTACAGCGCCCAGCTTGGTGTATTTGTCGCCCAGGATTTGCTGTTGTTCTTCCTGATGTGGGAAATCGAGTTAGTGCCAGTTTACCTGCTGATTTCCATCTGGGGAGGACAAAACCGCCATTATGCCGCTACCAAGTTCATTCTTTACACCGCCGCCGCATCAATATTTATCTTGATTGCCGGTTTTGCACTTGTCTTCTCTGGAGATACCATCACCTTCGACATGGCGGCTCTGGGGATGAAGGAATATCCCAAAAGCTTGGAATTGTTGGTTTATGCAGGTTTTTTAATTGCCTTCGGTGTAAAGTTACCGATTTTCCCTTTACACACTTGGCTACCTGATGCCCACGGTGAAGCATCAGCACCCGGTTCGATGATTTTGGCTGGTGTGTTGTTAAAAATGGGTGGTTATGCCCTCATCCGCTTCAATGTAGAAATGTTGCCCAATGCCCATGTGACTTTTGCACCAGTGTTAGCGGTTTTGGGTGTAGTGAACATTGTCTACGGTGCTTGCTGTGCCTTTGCCCAAACCAATCTCAAACGCCGCTTGGCTTACTCTTCAATTGCTCACATGGGGTTTGTGCTGATTGGGATTGCCTCCTACACAGAACTCGGTATCAGTGGTGCAGTACTACAGATGGTTTCCCACGGCTTGATTGCTGCTAGCTTGTTCTTTCTCTCTGGCGTGACTTACGATCGCACCCATACCTTGATGATGGATAAAATGGGCGGTATGGCCAAGGTAATGCCCAAAACCTTTGCTCTGTTTACCATTGGTTCAATGGCTTCTCTCGCCTTACCAGGAATGAGTGGTTTTGTGGGTGAGTTGATGGTGTTTCTTGGTATCGCCACCAGTGATGTTTACAGTTCCAGCTTCAAAGTTGTAGTCGTGCTGCTGTCAGCCGTTGGCGTGATTTTGACACCAATTTATTTACTATCGATGCTGCGTCAAGTGTTCTACGGTGAACAAAGTCTAGAGTTACACTTGGATGCTGTAATATCTGATGTCAAACCCCGCGAAATATTTATTACCGCTTGTTTGCTGCTGCCAATCATCGGAATTGGGTTTTATCCCAAATTGGCAACGCAGACTTATGATGTGAAGGCAGTGGCATTAGCCGCCCATGCTCGTCAAGTTCTACCAGTTGTTGCCCATCAGCAACCATCAAGTCTGTACTCGCGGATTTTCTCTGCACCAACATTGGCTAATTCTCAAGTTGAAAGTTCGATTAATATTTCTGAGTAAATTAACTTCCCATTCAGGGGGCTGCAAGTAAATTCTAAATATGAGGGGAATAAAGGGGTGGTTACGAAACCACCCCTAAAATTTTGCCAAGATATATCCTAAAGACAGGTGAAGCCCCAAAATATGAATTATGACCATTAACTTACCTATAGCCACAGAAATTGTACCAATGGTCTTGCAATTGCAACCTGCGATCGCACTAACCGAAGACCAATTTTACGAGTTTTGTCAGTTAAACGGCGATTTTCGTATCGAACGTAATCCTGCTGGAGAATTAGTCATTATGCCCCCTACTGGTTCCGCAACTGATGAACGCAACTTTGACGTTATTGTTCAGTTGGGTATTTGGGTAAAGCAAGATGGTACAGGAGTAGGGTTTGGTTCCAGTGGTGGATTTACTTTACCTAATGGTGCAGTGCGTTCTCCCGATGCAGCGTGGATAAAACGCGATCGCTGGGAAGCAATACCACCGGAACTGCGAAAAAAGTTTGCGCCGATTTGTCCTGAATTTGTGATTGAGTTGCGTTCTGAGAGCGATAATTTACGAATTTTGCAAGACAAGATGCAAGAGTATATTGATAATGGAACACAACTTGGTTGGTTAATTGATAGAAAACAACGCCAAGTTTTTATTTATCGTCCTAATACTGCGATTGAAGTTTTAAATAACCCTAAAACCCTTTACGGTGGAACATTGCTACCTGGGTTTGTTTTGGATTTAAGTCAAGTTTGGTAGGCAGTAAGCTAGTTTTATAGTGCCGAAAAAGGCTGATCTAGATACAATACCAGTGTTTATACAAAGAGCTAAAACAGTTACACTCAAAACATGACCAAATAAAAATGCTAGGAGTCTATGCCAGCGAAAGACATATTCCATGATGCAGTAAGACGAGCTTTAGAGAAAGAGGGTTGGCTCATCACTAATGACCCGCTTTTCCTCCGTTTTGGTGGTTTGGATATGTACATCGACCTTGGTGCAGAGAAAGTTTTAGCAGCCGAACGAAATCAAGAAAAAATTGCGGTTGAAGTTAAAAGCTTTGTTGCTCCATCTACTACAACTGAATTTAGTACTGCTCTAGGACAGTATCTCAAATATCAACTAGCACTCGAAGAAGAACAACCTGAGAGACTTCTATATTTAGCAGTTCCCTTAGACACCTATCGTTCTTTTTTTACTTTAGAACTGCCACGCTTATTAATCCAACGCTACCAAGTTCGGCTGATTGTTTTCGATCCAGAAGAGGAGGCAATTATAAAATGGCAAAAGTAGAACAGTACCGTCAACTTATTCAAGAACTGTTACTAGCTTACAGCGAAATCAAAGCCAGCAACGAAGAAGTCGAAGCAGAAGTTATTTTTGATCGAGAACGCGATCGCTACCAACTTGTCAATGCAGGGTGGTCAAATAAGCGCCGTGTATATGGCTGTGTTTTGCATTTAGATATTAAAAACGAAAAAATTTGGATTCAACACGATGGTACAGAAGGAGGTATCGCCAATGAACTTATTAATCGAGGTATACCCAAAAAAGACATCGTTTTAGCTTTTCATTCCCCCTTTAAACGACAATTTACCGAGTTCGCTGTTGGTTAAGATGGCTTAAGGTTGAAAGGAACCCAATCACTCTTGATTAATAAAGTTGAGTTAGAGTAATTTCAATCGCTAAACTTTTCGTAATTTAGGATATAGCTAGAAGCTGAACAAACGGCTCACTCTAGGCATGACAATATAAGTCAACAGCAAAACCATTGTAATGGTAAGTAATGATCAACGAAATAATCAAGGGTGGTAAACCACGAAGCAGAAGGATTAAAAACGTACTCAAAATATATGAACACAACACCCTCTAAAAGAAAAACAGATGAAATGTTCAAGTGGTTAAATCGTAACCGTCAGATGTTATTAGATTTATATAAAAATCAATATATCGCTTACAATGCAAATGGAATAATTGCTCACAGCGAAAACTTACGCGAGGTTTTAACATTAGGTAATACTGCAAAACAGCCTTTTTTAATTTACCTAGTTCCCCGTCGCACTGCTTCTTTTTATTTTACCAATTCGCTTCCGCCCAATACTGCGGTTTGATTCGCCTGTATCTGTATCTGCACCCGGACTTGTTCAGGAATCTGGCTCACTAGCTTAAGGGTTCAATCAACCCACGTTTGACAGCTTCGCTCAATGCAGTGGCTTTTCTTAAAAGTCCTTCTTGATATACCTGCATTAGGGTTGGTAACTCTGAGCAAGGCTGATTTAAGCTATGCAAATTTGAAAGGTACGAATCTAAGCAATAGCTCTCTTTTTCAAACAAATTTAGAAGGTGCGGATTTAGAAGAAGTAAATTTGACAGGTGCTGACTTGGAAGGAGCAAATTTAAACGATGCTCATCTTTATAACGCTATATTTTACAGTACCGTTATGCCAGATAGAAGCATAACGGATGATGATTGTTAGCAACGATGCTCAAGAATCTTTCCCTAACCTTCGCTCAATGTTCCAATTTTCTTAAAAAGTCTGTCAACAAATTCTTGTTTTGAAAAGTAGCTCGAATCGTATCGCTATTATTATAATCAACGATAACTTCAAATTTTTCAAATTCCCCAAATGGGCTGTCAATCTTAAGTGTATCCAGCCTACTAATTGCATCATCAATACTATCAAATTCGTATCTCTTTCCGAAAAGCGGAATTAAAACTATATTACTAATGTAACGCTCAAGACAATTTCTAAGCGTTTCCATAAACCGATCTACTTCTTCTTGAGAAACTAGCATCAAAGCCTGTCGCAGTTTTTCTTTATCTGAACTAGTAAGACTATCAAGTTGTCTAAATGCTGTAGTATAGCTTTCATCAGGAGTATCTTCATCAAAAGCAACATCAAAATCAATTACTTGAAATGCTGATACTACACCCTTATAGGGAATATAAATAACTGCAAAGCCATTATTTTTTAGTTGTTCTAGCGCTGGCTTTGTGAAATCTCCAGCTAATACTACCCCATAAAAGGGTGCAGATAGATGATGAAGCTCAATAATAGGTAATATCGCCCCTTGGATTTCCTGAGCTTTATTCTTTGAGTGCTTTGTATATCTACGCCATGCAGATTCAATAAATGCAACAGGTCTGCCAAGCTTATTATCCGTGCCATCGACTTCAATCACAAAATCTAGATCATGCTTATTTCCATACTTATCCTCCCAACTAACCTTTTTACCACTTCTAGCTGGACGCGATCGCTGCCAGTCAAGATAGTAGTTTTTGACTTGGGCAAATTGCTGTAGTCGAGGCTTAAGAATATCATAAAGTACGATATCTTCAAGAAGTTTGCCTAGTTGCTGACCAAACTTGTGTGATGGTGACTGTGCCATAATCTAACTTTCTATCCAAAGCCTTCCTTCATGTAAAGGAATATTATGTTTTCTGTTTTTCCACTTGATGTTACGTTCTCTAATTTTTTCAAAAGACCATAAGCAAAACCCCGCTTCATTTGCTAATTTTCCAAACCACTGCTCAACTGGAACATACACCCCATAGGGAGCGGAATCTCCAACTACAAAGCAAATCTTGCAATCAGATGTTGTAACTCGACGAAGGGCATGGAATACAGACCCCATATCAATAAAGTATGCGGCAATCATTGTGTGATAAGCCTTGTTACCAGCTTTAGTCTGTCGGACTTTTTCTAGCTCTTTACAAACAGGAATTAGCTCATCTCGAATTGGCTCAAGGATAGGATCTGCTATTAAAGCATCCAATTTCAATCGATCCTTTGACACATGTTGTGAACTTGAACGAATCAGAAACTTACGAACTGTATCATGTAAATCCCCCCAAGAATTAACCTCGCCCCAAAAGGTCATTTCGAGACGCGTTGCATCAGCATAGTCATAGTTGTTTGCATACGGTGGAGAGGTTATTACTAAATCTATTGACTTATCGGGAATACCTTCTAAAATCCTTGCATCTTCTTTAAGAAGGGTAGCTTGGCTTGCTGTTGTAAAACACTGCATATAACGCATATCTTCTAACATCAAAGCGACTTGGGTATCTAGTGCATTAAGTGGTTTAGAAATCTTGGCTTTTCGTTTGTTTGGAAGAATATATTGCCATTGCGCCGTGCCTACATAGCTTGACAATCGTAAAGTAGCAGAGATTGCTAGAAAAGTGAGAGACTGTAACTCTTCAGATAGGGTTGGAGCTAGTTCTAAATAGGCTTGCCTGATTTTGAAGAGATATATTAATACCTCCTCGGTGTAGCATTTGCTTAATAACACTGGCATTTTGTCTGGAAACTTTGGCTGAAGATTAACAGCAAGATTTTTAATCTCAGTAATTGCTTCCAAAAACTCATAGGTATGTATATCCCATGAGAGCTTCCCTTGTGCAAGCCGATAAACAAAAGGGTGTGCTTCAATGCCGTAGGAATTCACACCAAGTTTATCAGCAGCAATACAAACAGTGCCAGAACCTGCAAATGGATCGAGGACAATTTTCGGTTCCAGTTCTGCGATTACTCCTTCAACCCAAGTTGCTGAAAATCCAGCAGAATACCTAAACCATCTATGAATAGGTAATTTCATATTGTCAGTAAATGTGCCTGTTCTTTCTGTAATAGCTCTTGATTGAAAATCATTGCGAAGTTCAGGCATCAAATTTAAAAGCTGAAGTTAATAGGGCTTACTCATTTTAAATTAGTATTGACTAGAGTCATAAAAAATTGGGACTGAGAAATAAATCTCAGTCCCGATAAAAAAGCGGGTTAACCGCTATTTATATGGTTAACCCGTGCAGCTTTGGGAACGCGCAGAGAAATTGTTATTGTAATACCAATTTCACATTGGCGTTTTGCAGACCGCGTTGTTTTACTTCAGCCAAAGTTTTGTTAACTGCATACTTTTGGTTGATAGAGTTGATCAACTCGGTTTGGTTGTGCTTCTTAGCAACTCCCCACAAGTCAGCGATTAGGTCAAAAGAACCATCGCTGTTGCGAGACCAGCCGAGGTCATATTCGCCATCCAACATAGCAACGATGTCAGAACGGACACGCTGACCGTTATAACCACGGACATCAGCTTCAGTCTTTACGCTGATACCTAAATCGCGCAAGGAAGCCTTGAGGATTTCGGCATCGGTGATCTTGGTACGCAGGGTGCTAAAGTGAGACATTTGGGTTTCCTCCAATGAGAAGATTGAGAAAAACGACAACGGTTTGTTTTCGGCGAAGCCGCGCTTATCAGGATGCGGCTTTTCTTATAACTGCTAGCATTCAGAGCTAGCCTTTCCCCCTGGGATGGCAGAGGAAAGCTTTTAAAACTCCATTCGCTGATATTCAGCTACGGAGGATGCTGCGGGGCGTGCGCGCTGTCTAGCCCAATCTCTCAGAGCCGTTACTTGTTCTTGCATCGTTCGAGACAGCGGCAATGTTGCCTTCAGTGCAGCAATAATATCTAGTTGCGTGAACTCCCGATCTTGGGCAAAAGCTTCATACATTGCCGCAACGATCGCTTGCTCAACTTCTGCCCCAGAAAAGCCGTCAGACATCTTGGCTAGTTGCTCAAGATCAAATCGAGAGATGTCTTCACGGCGTTTGGTCAGATGAATATTGAAAATCTGCTGCCGTTCTTCCGGTGTCGGCAGATCCACAAAGAAAATCTCATCAAAGCGTCCTTTCCTCAAAAACTCCCCAGGTAAGCGTTCTACTCGGTTGGCAGTTGCCATCACAAACACTGGTGATTTCTTATCTTGCATCCATGTGAGGAAAGAGCCGAAGATTCTACTGGAAGTTCCCCCATCAGAATCGGAGGAACCTCCACTACCAGCAAAGGATTTATCCAATTCATCGATAAACAAAATCGCTGGGGAAATAGATTCTGCTGTTTTCAGGGCGTTTCGCAGATTTGCCTCACTTCGTCCCACCATTGAGCCGTCGTAGACTCGCCCCATATCCAACCGCAACAGTGGTAAACCCCACAGCCGGGAAGTAGTTTTGGCTATTAATGACTTACCGCAACCGGGAACTCCGAGAATTAACATCCCCTTTGGTTGAGGCAAACCATACTCTCTCGCTCTTTCTGTAAAAGCGTTAGAACGTTGCTTGAGCCATCTTTTTAACTCGTCTAAGCCACCTACAGCATCAATGGTTTCATCTTCTTCAATGTATTCTAAGATCCCATTGCGCCGAATTAGTTGCTTTTTCTCAGATAAAACGATATCTACTTCATCTTCCGTCAAACGCCCGGTAGTTACCTGTGCCTTCCGATAGACTTTCTCAGCTTCATCTTTAGTTAGACCCAAAGCGGCTCTGAGAAGCTTTTCTCTGGCTTCTGTTGTCACCCGCCGACCACGATTTTGCTCTATATGGAGAGTTAATACTTTATTCAACTCAGCCATATCTGGCAATGTAAAATCGAGAACGACAACTTCTTTTTCCAGTTCTATAGGTACTTGCTGCATCGGCGACATCAAAATGATATTCTTTTGCGTACCTTTAAAGCTAGCGATCGCATCACGCAACGATCTGTTGGTTGCAGGCGCATCTATAAATGGATGTAAATCTTTAAGAATAAATATACTTGGTTCTTTCTGCCGAATTATCCACTCAATCGCCGCCTCTGGAGACACGGTATTATGTTGGGTGACATTCCGGGGTTGACCATACTCCACAATCCCGTGTGTTACTGTCCAAACAAATACTCGGCGTAGGGGCTTTAACAACTGGGCGATCGTGGAAATTGCTTGCTCGGCCCGCTCTTCCTCGGAGGTAACAAGGTAGATTAAAGGGTATTGAGCTTGAATTAGGATATTGAGCTCTTCTTTCATACTTCGACCTACTTGAGACCTTATAGAGACAGTAGAGACATTGCTTCTGGTAAAGACAACCGAATCATGAATAATGTGATAATTCCTATCTATCTAGCAAGGAACTAACTCTTCCTCACCTTTGGGATTGGTTTCATCTTCATCCATATCAATGGAAAGATGTTTTTGACCAACTAATCCTGGTTGATTGCCCAAAGCAACCAGTTCCCCATCACGTAAGACTAGTGAGCTATCACAAGTTGGGCATGAATAAACTCTATGAGTCCGCCCACAAGAAGAATCTTCTACCTCGTCAACCAATTCTGAATTAGACAGGTAAAAAACGAGGGCGCGTTCGGCTAGTTCTGACATTGGTTCGGAATCGACTGCTGAACGAATCTTCAGTTTTCTGTGCAACTCTGGCGATAAATACAAAGTGACCTTTTGCTTAGTTTGCGTTTGCATATAACTCTTTAACGGTCTTACCCGGGTATGTATATCAAGTTATCGGTTCTTTTGTTGGTTGTCAAGACGGTAAAACGTTTTAACGCCACTTTTGTTACATTTGTTTACAATTGGGGCTGAAATGCTGTTTATTGAGTGATAAATCGCTGCCTACGAACCTCTGAGAATTAATCAGGACTTACGGATTCTAAGCCTGAAACCTTGATTAGAATTAGCGATCGCCAATTAACGATGAAGCAATGATTGCCTGACTTGGCTTATTTTTTCATTATTTGGAGCGTCAGCGGATTCAAGTTGAACACCTTGCAGGTTGTAAACAATTGATATCCACAGGAGATGCCAGCGAATGACACTAGCATAGAAAAAAGGGAAACTGAGCCGATTACAACACCACTCCCAATAAACAGAGCAATTCCGATCCCAATCAACACCCATCCCAGCAGTTTCCGATGATCGCGCCCACCCCAATTCAGAGCTACTACACCTCCCATACACAGCAAAATTCCAGGTGTGCTACGTAAATAAACACTGATATAAATGCTTGTACTTAAAAATGTAATCCCTGCTAGGATTAGCCCTAAGCCAATAAGCTTACTGGCAAGGACTACTTGATCTTCCTCTTGTTTACCGATGGTAGGATTTGTAATTTTTGTCGGCGCGGAGTTTGATGCAGTTTCCCGATTCGGGAATAACTCGTAAAATTGGCGAAGGTATTGATCTGAGTTTCTGGTATTTCTATAAAATCAGTGACTTTGGCAAAATGTGTAACGTAAATGGTTACTGCTAATAAAATCTGTAGTTTGGGGCGAAGAATTTATCGGTTTGCCACCAGCGTTAGCGGAGTCATTGCCCTGTTTGTAATCCTGTGGGGTTGTACTGCGTCTGATTTTAACGCCGGAGCGATCGCCTGGAAAACTTATAGCAACTCCCGTTATGGCTTTGAATTTCCATATCCGAGTAACTGGACTTCTTTAGCAGCCCCAGCAAACGATGATGGAATTGCGTTTATTTCACTACAGGATAACTCAGTGCAAATTCGGGGGTGGGCAAGTCAGCAGTTACCGAATTCGATTGTTACAGATCAAGAGTCTGTGAAAAAGATAAAATCCAACTTTCAGACTGCCCAAGGACTATCTGGAGTGCTGGTTGTAGAAGTTGATCAACGAGTAGGTTCGATGACACTAACGCTAACTCAGAGTCAAGTAAAATACTACTGGCAAGGACGAAGCAAGAGCCAAGAGTTTCAAGATTACTATCGTTTGTTTTATTACATTGCCCAGCAGTACCGGATTTCCAAATCTTGAGTTAGGAGTTAGGAGTGAGAAGTTAGGAGTTAGGAGAATTTCCCTCATCTCCCCCAGAATGATGATTGAGAGGGGACATAAACCTGATAGATTTAGCTATCAGCGAGTAAAAACTGGTTAAGATGAAAGTCCTGGTTATTGGTGGCGATGGGTATTGCGGTTGGGCAACTGCTCTTTACCTTTCCAATCGAGGTTATGAAGTTGGAATTTTAGATAGTTTGGTGCGGCGGCACTGGGATAATGAACTGGGTGTCGAAACTCTCACGCCGATCGCACTAATTCAGCAACGTCTCCAGCGCTGGCAAGATTTGACTAGCAAATCTATCGACTTGTTCATCGGTGATATTACTAACTACGAATTTCTCCATAAAACGTTACATCAATTTCAGCCAAACGCCCTAGTGCATTTTGGTGAACAGCGTTCGGCTCCATTTTCGATGATTGACCGTGAACATGCAGTTCTTACCCAGGTCAATAATGTAGTTGGTACGTTGAACTTGTTGTACGCCATGCGGGAAGATTTCCCAGACTGTCATTTGGTGAAGCTGGGGACGATGGGCGAATACGGTACACCCAATATCGACATAGAAGAAGGGTACATCACCATTGAACACAATGGACGCAAGGATACCCTACCTTATCCCAAGCAGCCCGGTTCAATGTACCATTTAAGCAAAGTCCATGATAGTCATAACATCCACTTTGCTTGCAGGATTTGGGGATTGCGGGCAACGGATTTAAATCAGGGTGTAGTTTATGGCGTCTTAACCGAAGAAACGGGGATGGACGAATTATTGATTAATCGGCTGGATTACGATGGTGTGTTTGGTACAGCACTGAACCGCTTTTGTATTCAAGCAGCGATCGCACACCCCTTAACCGTCTATGGTAAAGGTGGGCAAACTCGCGGATTTTTGGATATTCGGGATACAGTCCGATGTGTGGAATTAGCGATCGCTAACCCTGCCGAGGCTGGTGAATTCCGCGTATTTAACCAATTTACCGAACAATTCAGCGTCGGCGAATTGGCATTGATGGTGAAAAAAGCTGGTAACGCTATGGGATTGAATGTAGAAATCAATCACCTAGATAATCCCAGAGTCGAGAAAGAAGAACATTACTTCAACGCTAAAAACACTAAATTGCTCGATTTAGGTTTACAGCCTCACTTGCTCTCTGATTCTTTACTCGATTCTCTGTTAAACTTTGCCATCAAGTATCAAAAACGAGTTGATCACAAACAAATTATGCCGAAAGTCTCTTGGCACAGAAATTAGGGTAAACCCCAGTAAATCGTGTGTCTAAAATGGTCGTCCTATTTTAGCACAATATGACGACCAATCAATTATTATTTATCAGTCATATTGTCCAGCTATTACTAAATTTGCCGTTTATTACAGTTATTTTGACTGTGCAGAATTGATTACAGCACACGAGACAGTTTACTCTGTGTTTAAGAGCAAAATGGACTCTTAAGCTGGGATTATTTGCCTGTACTGAATAGTTTTATATGAGAATTGCTCTATTTACCGAAACCTTTTTACCCAAGGTTGACGGCATTGTAACACGCCTACGCCATACTGTTGATCATTTACAGCGCAGTGGTAATCAAGTGTTGGTGATTGCCCCTGATGGAGGCATCACAGAATACAAAGGCGCTAAAGTTTACGGCGTTACTGGCTTTCCTCTGCCATTGTATCCAGAATTGCAAATGGCATTACCCCGCCCAGCCATTGGTTATGTTTTAGAAGAGTTTAAGCCAGATGTTATTCATGTCGTGAATCCAGCAGTTTTGGGTTTAGCTGGCATATTCTATAGCAAAATCCTCAAAATACCCTTAGTGGCGTCTTACCATACGCATTTACCCCAATATCTCCAGCATTACGGCTTGGGGATGCTAGAAGGGCTTCTTTGGGAATTGCTGAAAGGCGCTCATAATCAAGCAGCTTTGAATCTGTGTACCTCCACAGTAATGATTGAGGAACTGACAGCACACGGTATTGAACGTGTAGATTTATGGCAGCGTGGGGTAGATACGGAATTATTTCACCCCGATTTAGCTAGTGTAGAGATGCGATCGCGCTTATCGCAAAATCATCCAGAAAGTCCATTGCTACTTTACGTTGGGCGGCTTTCTGCTGAAAAAGAAATTGAGCGCATCAAACCAATTTTAGAGGCAATTCCCCAAGCGCGGTTGGCATTGGTTGGAGATGGCCCCCATCGTCAAGCATTGCAAAAACACTTTGCTGACACAAACACCTATTTTGTTGGCTATCTTATAGGGCAAGAGTTAAGTTCTGCCTTTGCAAGTGCTGATGCCTTTATGTTTCCTTCCCGTACAGAAACATTAGGCTTAGTACTACTAGAAGCGATGGCTGCTGGCTGTCCAGTGGTAGCAGCCCGTTCGGGGGGAATTCCCGATATTGTCACA
>Ga0123338_10001756_pt1 | contig 20649 bp, 24 predicted proteins | sample grotaG_FD_89793 | JGI IMG/M metagenome (GOLD analysis project Ga0123338, IMG submission 89793) | Glacier valley bacterial and archeal communities from Borup Fiord, Nunavut, Canada, to study Microbial Dark Matter (Phase II) -... | ecosystem: Environmental > Aquatic > Freshwater > Ice > Glacier ...
CACGGAACGCACGATCTGTCACGCCTCCTCGCACCAAGTCTTCACCGCGCCGCCGCCGAGCGCGCCGCAGTATTGCTCTGTCTGGACACGCCTGCAGCAGCGCAACTGCGAACGGACCTTGGCTCGCTGTGTGAGTCCTTCACCTTCCGGCCCGCTGACTCCCGCTATATCTCGCCAGGTGTGGCAATGGCAGCCCTCCATGACTTCGTCATCGATTCGATGGCTTCCGGCGCGCTGACAGTCTGGTCGATCGGTGCCATCCCGCTCAATGGCGACGGTCGCGACCAGAAATGGATCCGATACGAACACGCCGTGCTCAACATCTTCGCCGAACTCCCGCTACGCACCATCTGTCTCTACGACGCCGAGACCACCCCCACACCGATCCGCGACAGCGTGCGCCTCACCCACCAATCAACGACAGGCGACTGGGTCGACGGCGCAGAGTGCCAACCCGCACAACCAGAGTGGGTCGATCGGCCTCAACGCGCTCCCGACCTGGTGCTGCACAACCCGACACCGCAAGCGGTTCGAGCGACACTCGCCGACCGCTTCGGCAATGGACTACCACAACAGACGCTCGAAAACCTCCAGCTGGTCGCCTCCGAACTCGTCACCAACGCAATCATCCACGGTGCACCGCCGGTCGAGGTGAGCATCTGGCAGTACCCGACCGAAACCGAATTGGAGATTCGCGATCGAGGAACGATGCGCATTCACCCCTATGCCGACCTCCGCCCACTCGAGGGAGGACCACACGGAGGATTCGGCCTCTGGACCATCGGCCAGCTCGCAGATTCAGTCAACATCACCCGCAACACCGACGGCAACACCGTCACCGTATTCCTCTCGACGGCGTGAAACGATCCAACCCGCGATCGTGCCTGCGACATCAGCAATGTTCACGCAGGGTTGCTGTTGCCGAGTCGCAGTTGACACCTTGCGGCTGAACCCGTTCTGGCGCCGCGTGCGCTCGATGGATGCGCGCTTCGGTACGGGCGCCAAGCCCTCCGTGCCGACGGTCCATGCACTGACGGTTGTTCTGTTGCGAATCCGTCTGCACGGGTCGCGCGATGCCGCGCACTCGAGTGGGCGACTGGGCAGGACACCGTGGCTGGCGGTGCCGGTCACGCTGACAGCGCGGTAATCTGAGAACTCCGCCGACGATCAATCCCGCCGTCCAGGGTGCAGATGTTCCGGCTGCTGCATGCTTGCACCCTCCGCGAGTCCGGTCGGGCGAACCTGCTTGTTGGACACCTGGTAGCGCAGCGCTCCGCAGCAGTTGTCGCACGGTCCCGACCTTCAGGCACTCGTTGTCAACAAATTGGTAACCTCGACGCCGCAACCGGCGTGATCAGACGACGAATGGTCCGGTGTGGCTGTCCAGCTTCGGCCGTTGCACAATGCGACGCTCAAACGAACATATACCGGTGCAGCGTTCGTCCACGGTCCGACATCGAGACGATCGATGACTGCCTCGTCGAGCGGTGTAGCGACAATCGACAACGACCCGGTCATCGCGACACTCCACAGCGACGTGAACTCGTTGTCAGCACCGTCGGCTTCGAAGCAGACGATCTGACCGCGCGACGCAGCGTGTGCTAGCACCCCTGGCCCGACACTGAAGATCAGATCCCCGTCGATAGACGCAAACACGACCGGGACGATAACCAGCACTGCCCGCTCGGTGATCGCCAACCGGCCGATCCGCGTCGAGGACAGCAACGCCGCACAGTCCCCGGCATCCAAAATACGCAGCCCGTTGCGGTCCTGTTCCACCCCTGCAGTGTGGTCCCTCCCAGTCCAACCCGGTAGAGGACGATGACCCAAACCACTTGCAGCCGTATGACGCCCGCGGTCCCGATGTCGCTCGCCAGCTTGATGGGCTTGAGTGCACCCCGCTTTTCCGAGTGTCTGTTGATTCTTCATGAGCTGATGGCCGACAAGGCCCGCAACGATCTCCCGCAATCCGTTCTTCGAGCACTGCGCACAATCCGGCAAGCGCCCGAGTTGGCTGACGCCCTTAAGCGTCGCTGGGGTGTCGGCAACGCCACACTTGGTAGTGGCCGCCTCGGATCGTGTCGATGGCTGGATCATCGTGTGGCACCCAGCGCAGCCCCGACGTCACCCTGATCTTCTACATCGGCGACGAGTGATGCCAGCGCCGCAAACGTTGCCGCACCCATCCGAGAGAATTCACCCTTTCATGAAGCCGCCCCGTCAAGGACGCAACGGGCGAAGCTCAGCGTCATCGTGTTTGGCCCAGATGACTACATCATCGAGTTCGAGGCGGGCCTTTTGCGGCGGGTCAACACCGTTAGTAATGGGTCGGCTCCGAGGGTCAGGCCGGGATGAACCGGACCCGGAGGTAGCGGAACAGGCGCCAGAAGGCGTACGCCGCGGGTCCGCCATGGCGACGAATGCGAGCGTGGTGCAAGTGAAACAGTGCTCGGGCCGCTTCGGTATGCGACCACAGCAACGGTGTGTTTCCGAGCGCTTCGTCAGCGGCGACAGCCCATTCCTCGGGTTGCAGCGGTGGGAGGTGCAAGCACATCTCGTCGGCGCGGCGCGTCGCTACCTTGAGATCGCCGATGGCGGCGAGGGCGGTCACAGCCCACCACGACGCGGGGATGAACGCGCCCTCAACGCTGTCCGCCCCGTCGGATCCGGCCGGATACCGCCGCAGGAACGGGCCCTCCTCGAGCGCGGCGATTGTCGCGTGGACGAGTCGCTTCGCTTGTTTGCTGCGCCTCGGATAGAAGCCGTGGATCGGGGCCAGCAACGTCGACGCGTCGGCGACGAACGGCCCGTCGAACGACTGCGGCAACATTCCCGAGGTCGGATCGAGTGCCGCCTCGACCCTGGTTCTGGCGTCGCTGCGAGCAACAGCCCACAACGGCCGCCGAACCCAGGGACGGCGGAGACGACGCATCCTGATCGCAGCGTCAAGGCCGACCCATCGGGCGAGTTCGTCGGTCACTAGCCTCGCCGGCTCCCTCAATTCCCACACGCCGCTCGTCGCTTCGAACGGCGCTTCGGCGAGCATCGTCGCTAACTGGTCGACGACGCTCCAGATCTTGTTGGTGAGCTTTCCTCCGCATCCAAGATGCGTGCTGATGGCGTCGATCAGGGCGGCGATCGAGTCGAGCTGTTTCTGTCCAGTGGCGTTGTTGCCGACGCGAACCGGAACCGACGCCGCCCATCCGCTGACGCCGTTGATCTGGCGTTCTGCAGGAACCAGCCCGCCTCGTGTCGTGGTCATCGGCTCAAGGTGGCCGTCAGAATGTTCAAGGAGCGTTGCGACGAAGTCGAGGTAGCGCGACGCCGCCTGCGGCCTGCCCAGCAGACTTGCCGTCGCAACGGAGTGGGCGGCGTCGCGCAGCCAGGTGTAGCGGTAGTCGAACTGGCGTTCTGCGCCCGGCGCTTCCGGCAGACTCGTCGTCGGTGCGGCTACCGGTGCGCCGCTCTCTCGATCGGTCAATGCTCGAAGGACTCGGAGTGCGTCGATGGCACGCGATGGATGATCTCGCGGTAGTTGCACATGGTCAAGGAATGATGCCTCGTCGTCCTCCGCTGCGTCCATCAGCTGCACGAGTTCGTTGTCGTCGAAGCGTTCATCGTTCGTCACATCGACGATGGCAAACCCGCTCCATCGGTCGTGCGCAGGGATCACCGATGTGTCGAGCCTCGACGAGGTCGGCGATTTCGACTGACCGCCGGCGACTGACAGAACTCCTGTGGTTGCCGTGTCTGCAGAAGTCGTCCACTGCTGAATAGTTGCCTCGAATCCCCCAACGGACAGCTCGTGGACTACTTCGAACGGCTCGCCATCGTCGGCTTTAATCAACCGGATGAGCACGGACCGACCGTGGTGCACGATCAATCCGTCCCACGTCGACAGACGCCGATTTCCGATCCGGATCGTCGACTTCGCAGTTGGTCCGGCCGGCTGAGCATTCCACGTGCCGATTTCGGCGCCGCGCCAACGCGCCGACGACCCGATACGGTCGAGCAACTGCCACAGCACGGGTTCGGAATCAAACTGGTCGCGGCACCACCAACCGATCTCGGCTGTCGGCGAGATCAGGGCTGCGCCGGCGCCCACACCGAGCAGACGTTGTGATCCGAGCGGTGGCCGATGGTCGACGTCGGAGTGTCGCGTCATCGACTCGGGCGATAGTGCGGCAATATGTCCGCAGCTGCGATGTCGGCGAGTCGCTGTTGATCGGGACCGACCTGATGCACATACACCGTGTCATACCCAGCGCCGACGAAACGATCGATCGCCTCGATCACCGCTGCGGCGTCGGTGGCGCACACCACGATGTCTCCGATCGAGTGGCGCCCGACGGCCTCAGCGATCGCCTCGAAATCGGTCGGCTTGGCGAGTTCGCCGAGAACACTCGGCGGCACGACACCGTGCGGCCACCACTCCCACGCGTTGTCTTGTGCAGCGTCTATTGTTGCTGCCAGCGATACGTGCAGTTGCCCGGCGCACGGCTTGTCTGCACCGCCGCTGCCGCGGAAGATGTCGACCGCCTGGGCATCCGGCGTGACGCCGATCAGACCGTCACCGATCCTGCCTGCGAGTTCTGCACTCAATTTCCCCGACGCCGCGAGGTAAATCGGCGGAGGCGTCGCCGGCAGGGTCGCCAGTTTGAGATTCTCGACGTTGAAGCATGTGCCGCGATGGACGGCGTTGCCTCCGGAGAGGATCGAGCGGATCACGTTGACGGCTTCCTCCAGTTGGTCTCGACGCTCACCTGCTCGCGGCCACCGTTGTCCGAACGGTTGCTCGTTGAGCCGTTCCCCTGCACCGACACCGAGGAAGAACCTTCCTTCGAGCATCACTGCGACGGTTGCCGCGGCGTGCGCGACGTTGATCGGGTGGTTACGGTGGACCATGGCCGTCACTCCCGTGCCGACCTCAAGCACGTCGGTTGCGTGTGCGATGGCGCCGATCACGGACCAGACGAACGGTGCGTTTCCCTGGTGCGTCACCCACGGTTGGAGGTGGTCGCTGATCATCGCCGTTTCGAATCCGACGGATTCGGCGAGCACGGCTTGGGCGACGAGCGAACGAGGATCGTGTTCCTCGCTCGACAGCCACCAGCCGATTCGGACAGTCCGATCAGACATGAATTTCTCCCGGGATCACGAGTCCGACGAGCACGCCGCTCGCCGTGGTGACGAACACGTGATCGAGACCATCGTCGATCACCTGCTGCATTGCGTCATCGACGCGGATGTCCGGCCGAATCGTGCCCGGCGCCGGGATCATCACACCCTCCACCGGTGTCGTCCCGTTCAACCCGAACGCCGTTGTTTGGATAGCGCCGAGGAGAACGTCGCCTTCGCCGAGCACGGCAACAGGCCGGTTGGTCTGGCCGAGGCGGTGCACGGCCGCCATCGTGTCGTTGATACGCACCGACGGCGCCTCGAGGACATACTGCGAAATGCGTCGGCGGTCCCCGACGGAGCCTTCGGTCGGAAACCCGAGAACGGTCCAGGCGGCGCGTCCACCGATGAGGTCATACACCTCGGTGAAACCCATCTGATCGAGCCGACACGCGGCTCGCGCGCTGAGGTCTCAATGCTGGTCGAAGCAGTAGACGACGACTGCCCTGGCCGGATCGAGCACTGACACCGCCGATCGGTCCATCGTCTCCAGCGGCACGGACACCGCTCCCGGCAAACGCTCTTGTCGATAGATCGAGGCGGGAAGCACGTCGACGAGCTGGGCGGTGCGCCCGATCAACCGACGGGCACGTAAGGCATCCACACGCTTCGACATCGTCAAGTCATGCCCAAAACCTCTGCGTCGCAAACTCCCGTACTACAGCCTCGACCAAGGCTGGCGTGTCGCTACGGCGTCGGTTCCCCGCCGTTGACGTTCAACGTCTCACCGATCACGAAGCTCGATTCGCCTGACGCGAGGAACACGTAGGCGGGCGCCAGTTCGGCGGGTTGCCCGGAGCGGCCGATTGGGGAATCCTTGCCGTAGCGGGGCAATTGTTCGGGTGGGAAGCCTTGCGTCACCTGCAGCGCCGTCCATGTCGGGCCGGGGGCGACGGCATTGACCCGGATGCCGCGAGGCGCAAGCTGCTGGGCGAGCGCTTTGGAGAACGTGTTGATCGCACCCTTCGTCGTTGCGTAGTCCAACAGGAACGGCAGCTGCTTGTAAGCCTCGAGCGACGCGGTGACGATGATTGTCGAACCCGGTTGTAAGTGCGGCACAGCAGCCTTGATGACCCAGAACATGCCGAACACGTTCGTGTGCATCGTGTCGGCGAACTGCTCGTCACTGAGATCCTCGATGCGTTCAGCGAAGACCTGTTTGCCTGCATTGCTGACGACGATGTCTAACCCCCCGAGCCCGTCGACGGCAGCTGCGACGAGTGCCCGGCAGTAGTCGCTGTCTTTTAGGTCACCCGGCAAAGCGATCGCCGTGCGACCTGCCAATTCGATGAGGCCAACGATGTGCTGTGCGTCGGGCTCCTCCTCGGGCAGGTAGGAGATGGCCACGTCGGCACCCTCGCGGGCGAAGGCGATGGCGACTGCTCCGCCGATGCCGGAGTCCCCCCCGGTGATCAGCGCTCTGCGGCCGGTGAGACGCCCGGTGCCGCGGTAGGTCTGCTCCCCAAGATCGGGAACCGGTGTCATCTTCGACTGCAGGCCGGGCTCTGGCTGTTGCTGGATGGGCGGCGAGATCGACGGGTAACGCGTGCGTGGATCGGTGAACTGGTACTGGTCAGGCATCGTCGGTTCCGTGCTCAAATGCTCGCCACAGATCCAGAGTCGACGCGGTAGTTCGCGCCGACGACGAAACTCGCCAAATTCGAACACAAGAAGGTGATGACATTGGCGACCTCTTCCGGTTCACCGCGACGTTTCAGCTCCATGTACGGACGTTCCTCGTCGAGGAACGTCTCGATCGCCAGCTCGATAGTGGTGCCGAGTTTCTTCGCTCGTTTCTTCATCATCGCATCCGTCATCGGTGTATGAATGAACGCTGGCGAGACAGCATTGACGAGCAGTCCCTCTGTCGCGTAGGTGCGTGACAGTCCCTTCATCAACGCCAGCACACCGGCCTTCGCCGCGCAGTAGGGGAGTTCGTCATCGTAGGGCTGGGAGGCGTCCTCCGAGACGACGAACACGAGTCGGCCCCAACCGCCCTTGCGTAACGACGGGAGGAATTGGCGCACGAGACGGACAGGTCCCATCAGGTCGACGTCTATCGTATGTGTCCAACCTGCGTCGTCGATCTGATGGAAGAAACCTTGCGCGCCGGTGACACCTGCAGACTGCACGAGGATGTCGATGTCGCCGACCGCAGCGTTGACGTTGTTGTGCAACGCCGCTAACTCAGCGACGCTGGTGATGTCAGCCGCGAACGCATGGACATCGCCATCGAGTTTGGCTGCCGCCTTGTCGAGCTTCGACTGATCCTTGTCGGTGATGACGACCGTCGCTCCCTCCGCCAGCAACAGCCTCGCGGTGTGCCATCCAATGCCGGAGTCAGCGCCGGAAACGAGTGCGTTCTTACCTGCGATGCCAAGATCCATGAGCATCGATGCCCACAACCCATGCCGCTCACACCTTTACAACAACGACCCGACCTGCTCAAGTGGTCGCATGCTCGAACCTCCGGCGGCAATGATCCAACTCTTTCGTCGCCATGATGCCGTCGTTGCCGAGAGCATCATCAGCGACGGAACCGATGTGATGTGGTGCGACATCACCAGAGGCATGATCCACCGAAGCTCACCATATGGCCCAACCGACGGATTGGGCGATGTCATGCTGCAACTGGCGACACCCGTGTGCTCGTTCCATTGCGCCGAGTCCGGATTCATCGTCTCGCTCGCTGACGCAGTGATACTCGTCGACCACATCGGCGCCACCGTGAGAGAGCTCACTCATATCGTGCATGCCGGTGCGCACATGCGCCTGAACGAGGGCAAAGTCGACCCGGCGGGTCGTTGGGTGACAGGATCAATGGAACTCGACACCGGCGCACCGGTTGGAGCGTTTTACTCAATTACATCCACTGGCGAGTGCCGAGTGATCGCCACCGGCATCGGGACCGCCAACGGTCTCGAATGGTCCGCCGATGGCACACGCATCTACTACACCGACACTGCATCGAAGACGATCTACACCGGTGACTACAGCAACGATGGTGACATCACCAACGTCGAGGTATTCCACACAGGCCCTCCCCATGACGGACTGGTGATGGACGCCGATGGCAACTTCTGGGGTGGCATTTTTGGCCAAGGGTACGTCATCCACCTCGACGCGCGCGGGCGCGAACTCTTCTCGGTCCCCCTTCCGGTTCCGAACATCACCTCGGTCGCTTTCCACGGCACCACGCTGTACATTGCCAGCGCCCGGGAGAATCTCTCAGCCAGCCAACTCGCCGAATACCCGCTATCGGGATCGTTGTTCTCACTCGAGACAACGACCTCAGCGCGACCGCCTAGAACGTTCCCGGCCTAATTAGTTAATTAATCAGTAGAGAATGCCACCAAAGATGGCACCAGGGGTTCGACAGCTGTCGCTGCGACACCGCACGACTGGGTTGAGGTACGAGCCCTCCCGTTTCCCTTCGATAGCTTCCGGGTGCGCCTCGTGAGGCTTCGCAACCCAGTGGTACCCAGCCTGTTCCCGAACCCCGAGAGGCATCGTTGAACCGGTACCGGCGGCGGCGGCTGCATTCCAACCGGCGTGGACCATCGCCGCACCCGCCGAGTCGAAGACGAGAAACGTGGCAAAGAACCTGCGGCGACACGAGGCACCGTACGCTCGAGTGGCTGGAACCAGGAATGGCGAGGTCGTTCGACTGCTGGACATCGTATTCATGCCCAGCAAGGTCAACGCCTCCAACGATACCAAATTGGCCGGTCCGCCGGGCGTGGGCGTTGATTCGATGGCCGGACAGCGGTCCGTCAGGCACCGCGGTGCCGCGCTGGTCGGATTCGTTGCGGCGATGACGACTGTTGCGTCCGGCTGTGGGACGCGGCTAGCGGAGACCTCCTTCTCCACGGCGTCGACCACCGCAAATGTGTCGGCTGCCGAGACGACAGGCGTAACAGTCGCGGCGTTGAGCGACCCCGGCCTGACAGCGTCGAGTATCAAACTCGGTCTCGTCGTCAGCAAGACCAGCCCGCTCGGTGCGGAAACATTCAGCCCGCCGATGTACGGCGCGCAGGCCTTTATCGCCGCACTCAACGCTGCCGGGGGCGTCAACGGGCGCCACGTCGACCTCGTCGTCTGCGATGACGGGGCGACCGGTGCAGGCAACCGTAGTTGTGTTACCAAGCTCATCGACGACGACAAGATCTTCGCGTTTGTCAGCAACACCGTGTTCGAATATGCGGGCGCATCGTACGTCAACGATGCCGGTGTGCCCGATGTCGGCGGGCAGCCGATTGGCAACGAGTACGATCAATATCCACACCTGTGGTCGATCTATGGCAGTGGATCGCCGAGGAACGGGACCATCGGTTTCAACGGGACGTTGTACGGCGGTAGCGAGGTCTACCGGTACTTCGCCCGAACCCTCGGTGCCGAGACGGCCGCCGTCGTTGGTTACAACCAAGCGGATTCGCAGCGTTTCGCCAACCTGACTGCGACCGCCCTGAGCCTCGAGGGATACACAGTGGTCCGCGAGCAACTCAACTTCGCGGTGCCTTCATGGGACTCCGCCGTGGTCGACATGAAGTCCCGCGGTGTCGACATCGTCTTCGACGCGCTGGACTCGGCAGGCAACGTCAGCCTGTGCAAGGCGATGGACGGCGCCGGCATGAGGGTCAAGGCGAAAGTCGTCACCGTGCAAGCATGGAGCGAATCCGTGCGCACCGACTACCAGAGTTCACGGACGTGTCGCAACTCGCTCTACGCCACCGCCACGACACGCAACTACATGGACACCGACAACGCGATGATCGCCACGTTCCGATCCGAGATGCGCGCGGCGTTTCCGCAGCGGGAGGCGAAGATGTCGATGTGGGAACTCGAAGGGTGGGCCGGCGCCCAATGGCTCACGGACGCAATGACCTCATGTGGAGCAGCGTTGTCCCGCGTTTGTGTCGAAAAATACCTTCGCCGCCCAGAGCCGTACGACGGCCACACCGTGTTCACGCCACGAAATTTCGTCGCCGAGACGGCACCTTCGGCGACCGCTCACAACTGCCTGTTCGCCGCCCGATGGGCCGACTCCGCTTACAACGGAACGGGTGGCTGGGTGACGACGACTCCCGGTAAGCAGCCAGCTTGCTTCGACGTCGCCAACGTCGAATACACCCCATGACGGTCTTCAGTCAAGCGCCGCCGGAAGGCGACCGGCGGCCAGTTCGCTGCCCTCCCCGGCCCAGGCGAGTTCGCCACGGGACAGTACATAGATCACGTCGGCGCGACGGATGATGTCGGTCTGGTATTGCTCGACGACGACGATCGTCCGCTCGGGCGCGTGCAGATCGCCGAGCACTCGATAGAGACGCTCAACAACACCCGCCGCCAAACCGCGGCTCACCTCGTCGAGCAGTAGCGCTCGACCGGGCCGAAGGAGCAGACGCCCGAGGGCGAGCATCTGCCGCTCGCCGCCCGAGAGCGTGGCGGCGCGTCGATGGGCCTTTGCAGCCAACGCCGGGAACGCCGCATACACCGCGTCAGCCGGCGCACCATTTCCGAACATCGCCAGGTTCTCGGCCACTGACATTTCGAGGAACACGTTGGGTTCGTTCGGTATCAGAGTGATTCCATCGGCGGCCCGCTCGTGCGGCGACGACGCGGTGATATCGCGCCCGAGCCAAGATACCCGTCCTGCTGTCACCGGCAGGGTGCCGCCAGCGACTCGTAACAGGCTGGATTTGCCGGCGCCGTTGCGGCCCAACAGCGCCACGATCGAACCCAACGGAAAGCGTAACGATAGATCGTGGAGCACTTCGATCGCCCCGTAGCCAGCGCGTACGCCGACAATATCGAGGCCCGTGCTCACCGAGCTTGCCCTGACAGCGCCGCTCGAACGTCGGAACGGCCGAGCACCTCGTTAGGAGTTCCCGAGGCCAACATCCGCCGACTGACCATGACGTACACGACGTCGGCGGCCTGATGGAGAACGGCAGTTCGCTCCAAACGGCCCTCGAACAACGAGCCACGGACCCCCTCCAACAGCAGGCCAGCGCCCATGTCAAGAGCGTCGAACTGACGGATCCCGAACACGCCACCGTCACCTACGACGTCTTGTTGAATGCCACCGTCGCCCTCGCCGACGCACAAGGCACCGCCGTACGACAGGACGGCGTCTGGAAGGTAGGAGCCCAGAGTTTCTGCGCGCTGATCACCCTTGGTGCCACCGCGCCGATACCCGGCTGCAGTTGACACGTCGCGACTGAACCCGTTCTGCTGGCGCGCAGCGGTGTCCTCGATGGCCTGCGCCCGTTGCATCGAGAACCGCGAGATTCCCGACGTGTATCACACGTTCAGCGAGTCGCGCCTACTATCGAAGGCACCCGTACATTCATGCTCGGTGAGGCGGGTCGGCGCCGCTCCGGGGGCGGAAGTCATTTCAGCGACGGGTGTCGCCTGACGAATGATCGCTCACCCCAGCGATCGGCGAGGCCCCAAGTGCTGCCGGCACCGGGACGAGTGCGACCATCACCATCACCATCGCGTCGATCAGGTGGTAATCGGCGAACGGACTCGTCGATCCGGTGAGGGCTCCACTGAACGTGTGGCATGCGAGTGGCCACTCGGCCGCCCACATCATGATCGTCATCGCTACGCCTGCGATCTCCATGACGCGAAGAGTGCCAGACCGATGCCCAGCAGCCCGAGCGCCGGATGCCGCCGTCTACGCAGCTCGACCCGTCGAGAGTCGCAAGCGAACCGGGGCGCTTCACGGAATCGCGGAGATGGCCTGATGGTCCTGTCCGGTTTGATCAGGAGTGTTCGGGTCCAACGACTCTGGGCATCCCGAGGTGGTGGGACGACAATGCTGACGTGAGCCAACGGTTTGCTGAGGAGCGACGAAGATGAGCACGCCAACCAGGAAGAGGTCCGGCACCGTAACCGACACCACTGCGTCGATCGTGCCGTCTCGATCGAGAACCGAGTCGCCGAACGCGGCGCCGTCAAGCGGGTCGGGATCGTGACAGATCAGATCGCCGATAATTCGTCGGGCAGTGCTGAGGTAGCGACTGCTGGCGCCGGTCAGGCCTTCGACATTCGGCTCATCGTCGTCGGGCTCGATGGGTCCATCGAGTCACAATACGCAGCGGATCACGCGGTTGTCTTGGCCGAGATGTTCGGTGCAGAGGTGGTCGCGCTCCACGCAACTGGACTGCTCGATGTTTGGCCGACCACCGACGAGGTGCCGCAGCAGCGCAACTCCCATGCACGAGTCCGCGAGCTCATGGAATCCACGTGGAGTGAATCGCTCAGGCACTCCCGAGCTCGGTGGCGTCTGGAGCTACGCGATGGCCCTCCGGCCGACACGCTGCTCAACTTCGCCGTTGAGTTGGACGCAGACCTGATCGTGATCGGTACCAGGGGCTCAGGGAACTTCCCGGCCGGCGCGTTGGGGAGCACCAGCGCCAAAGTCGTCGAACGTTCGCATATCCCGGTTTTGGTCGTCCCGAGCCCTTCGTCGGTGAGCCGTTGACGGGGTCCTCCGAATGAGATCGTCGAGTGATCGGTGACGATCGGCCCTATCCAGCACGCGGCTCGGCGCGGCACGATCAGTTCATGACCAATCGAATCGTCGTCGGATATGACACGTCGCCTTCGTCCACCGAGGCAGCGAACTGGGCTGCGTCCGAGGCGGCTACTCGTCGGAGAATGCTGCGGATCGTGGCGTGCTACGAAATTCCGCTCGGCGCCGGTGTCGGGGCAGCGTGGTCGACCGGCGACGTACTCGATACGTTCGAGAAAGCGACGTTGGAGTCTGCACAGTCGGTGAAGGCCGTCCTCACCCTGCGATACCCCGAACTCGAGATCGATGTCGCAGCGTGCCTCGGGCCGCCAAGAGCATTGCTGATCCAGGGCCTCGATCCGACCGATGTCCTGGTCGTTGGAACGAGCAACCACGAAGGTGCAGCGGGTTTCTTGCTCGGCAGTACCTCTCGTTGGGCCACGCGCCACAGTCCCTGCCCTGTCGTCGTTGTCCGCGGGGCTGCGTCGCGTGGGCGGCCCGATCGGATCGTCGTAGGCATCGACGGCTCCGTCTCATCGGACGCAGCGCTGCTGTGGGCAGCCGACGAGGCCGATCTGCACGGCGTCGATCTCGTTGTCGTACATTCCTGGGATTACCCGTATCTGGGCGTTGATACGCACGCCGCACAGGCGCGCGACCTGACACGCATCGATGCTGCCATCGTGCTCGATCGCGCCGCAGAGTTCGCTCGACAACGGTGTGGCGTGACGGTCAAAGACGTGCTTGTCGAAGCGAGCGCAGCCTCCGCATTGTTGGATTCGGTGCGTGACGGTGATGTCCTGGTGCTCGGTGCCGAAGGACGGGGAGCAATCGCCGCCGGTCTTCTCGGCTCGACCGTCAACAGCGTCGTCGAACAGTCAGCAGTACCCGTTGTCGTTGTGCATTGATGGTGTGCTGAACGACTGACGAGCTTGCGTCAGGAGTCATACGCGAGTGCGGCCGACGGTAACGATCGTGTCCGCCTGATGGCCTTCGGGGAGAGGCGGGCGTGGCTCAGACGCGATACCCGGCAGCGCCGCTGTTGTGTGCGGGCATCATCGGCTTCCGGGCGCTACGTCGGGCCGCCGTACCGCCGGGGGGACGGTTGGGGATCTACGGCTTCGGTGCTTCGGCGCACCTGGCTGCGCAGGTGGCCCTGGCCGAGGGTGCGACCGTCCACGTGATGACCCGTTCGCCTGCTGCGCGTCGCCCGGCGCGTGCCCTCGGAGCGACCTCGGAGCGACCTCGGCGGGCGACACGTTCGACCGGCCGCCGGAGCTGCTCGACTCGGCGGTCATCTTCGCTCCGGCCGGTGGGATCGTTCCGGTCGCCCTGGGGGCACTCGACCGGGGCGGGACACTGGCCATCGCCGGGATCTACCTCAGTGACATTCCCGTGCTGAACTACGCCGACCACCTCTTCTATGAACGACAGGTCCGCAGCGTCGCGGCCAAAACCCAGCGAGATGGCGAGGAGTTCCTCGCCATCTGTTCGCGCATCTCGATCCAGGTGAAGACCGTGCCGTATCGGCTCGAGGATGCAGACGTGGCGCTGCGCGACCTCGCCCACGATCGTGTCACCGGCGCGGCCGTGCTCATCGTCGCTGCGGGTTGAACGGCGCCAAGTCCGGCTTCGCGTGACACATCGCCCTGCAACCGCACGACCAACGCGATCGCAATTCATCGATGATTCCCTGGCTGACCCGGTCGGGTCGCACGCTGGCCGAACAGCGAGCCCGGCACTGCCGAATTCGCTCGAAGCCCGCGGCCGCTTTTTCTCTACGATCACGTGGTGGCATCGGCTGTTCAGCGGAAGAGGGCGTTGATCGCCAACTCAACGATTCGTCGCGACGACAGAGGCGTTCCCATTAGTTCCATTTCCAGCGGCATCAGAATTCTCCGCTGAAGCCGAGACAGCTCGTCCCGGAAGCTGGCGGCCAGGAGCGCGAGCGACAAGGGTTTCGACGTCCGTGCCGCTCAACGGTGTGCGGTTGGCGGGTCGGATCGCAGCTACTGCGAGGATCTCGACGCTCGCGTGGGCTGCTTGATTGAGCGACGCCAGGTTGGTACGACAAGCCCCTTCGCTCGCCGCTGCTCAGCCCATTGGCCCGCAAGGAATGCCTCGCATTCTTCGGCCAGGTCAGAGTCTAGACGCGAGCCGACCTCGACATCATCGCGTTGTCGTCGAATCTGCCTGCCTCGCATGATGCGATCCTCGCCGAACGGTCACCCGCCTTTCAAGGGCCGAACGTCCCTTTCGAACTCGACCGAGAGCGCAGTGGGGCACAGTTGTCGTCGGCGATCGCCAGACCGTCATCTCGCGAACCTGCTTCCTCACGGGGAGCGACATCGAGCCGATGGACATGTCGTCGATGTAGATCTGTGCGTATTCGGGGATGCGGTAGACCACTGATGGCACCTCCGCCATCAGTCTGACGTGCAGCGGCATCCAAGCCCAGTGACGCCGGGACACGAGGTGGTTCAGCTGGATCGCCCGGCAACTGCGCCCTGCTCCGCAGACCGGAACCCCGGCGGCGTGTCTTGTCCGGTCAATCGATGTGATGAAGTTTGTCCTCATCTGGCCGATCCCCGCGACGACGTTCTGCTATCGGTGAGCGTGATCCAAAGTCTCTACGGTCTGCCACGCGAAGGCGGACCTGAGCAGTTCTGCGGCCCGGGCCGCCTCAGCCCTACCCCACCGTTGGATTAAAGTCCGACGGCGCTCATACCGCTCGGCGGCGGCGGCTGACAAATTTGACAGTGACCCCGAGGCCAATGAGAAGCGCACCGGTGAAGCCGAGAACCTTGGAATTGCTGCCGGTCGGTACCAACGTTGGGGGACGCCGTGGCGCAGTCGTGGGTGTGCCTGCGCCGGGCCGCGTCGTGGGTGTGCCTGCGCCGGGCCGCGTCGTGGGTGTGCCTGCGCGAGGCCGCGTTGTGGCGGGTGGTCCTGCCCCGGCGGGCTGGGTCGTGGCGCCGGGGGCTGTGCTCGGAGCCGGGGCTGCAGAGATGTTGTTGGTCAATCTCACTGTGCACGTCACCACGGCTCCGCCGCCGTTGCCTGAGCCGTTGCATTGATGGACCGACACAGGCAGTGCGGCGGTCCGTGTGGAAGTCGGGACGGTGCACTGCACCCGGCGGGTTCCGCCGCCGCCGTTGCCGGAGCTGTTGCACTGTGTGACAGTGGCATTGGTGGTTGAGCCGACCGGGGAGCACAACTTGGTCGGCTGGGTGCCTCCGCCGGTGCCGGAACCGATGCATTGGTTTATCGAGGCTGGTGTCGTAGAGGCGGCGCCAGTGATATTATTCACGATCACCACACTGCAGGTGACGGTTCCGCCGCCGCCGTTGCCCGAATCATCACACTGCGTGACCGTCGTCGTCAACTGCCCCGACGACGACGGGGTCGTAATACAGGTAGGAGTCGTGTTTGCCGCCCCGTGGCATTCCACGATGGTGAGCGAGGAGCTGGTCGCGCCGCTGGCAAGGTCGAGGTTGTTGGTGACCGTGACCGTGCATGCGGCCTCTTGGCCGCCGACGTTGTCAGTCCCGTTGCACTGGTTTACAGAGCTGGCGGCCGACGCAGGCGCCACCGGCGACCAACTCAGCAGCAGGCAGAAGGCGCTGATGAGCACGCCCCCGAACACGGCTCGCCGCGAGCGTGACGATGTCGGCTCGCGAAGACCCGAGCGACTCGGCGCGGGCGTGGATTGAACTGTGGTCACAGGAACTCCTCATCGTCATGACCCGGCAGAGCAGGGTCGTAGCCGAGGCGTTCTCGTGGCTGAACGGACCAGCACGAGCGCCCACAGTTTCACGGACTATATCGGCAACGTCGGTCCCACATACGATCAAAGACGACAAAAAACGGCGAACCTATCACTTTGCGTGAAACGGGAACGTGGGGAACGCGACCGCTGCCACGTGAATAGCGAGGTTTTCGATGGAAAGAGAGGAGCCCGGCACTCCGAGCGGCCAATTTACATCGACCAGGGTGCCCCCCTGGGGCATGCCCGGCGCAACCTGCCTGTCCGACATCGCTGGCTTACGGGCGCAGCCCTCGATGTTCGGGCCGGTCCCCTCCGCCGCGACGGTGTGGCGCACCTTCGATCAAATCGGCCCGGACCAACACCGCCAGATCGCCACCACCCGCGCCGCCGCCCGAACCCGAGCGTTGGCGGCTGGACGCGAGTTCGTCGGGCTGGGATTCACGTCGCCATCACGCATGCGATTCGGTCGATCAGCTCCGACAAATCCCGATCGCTCGACACCAGCGGGTGGGGTAGAGACTTTGGGCCCTAGCCGCCTACGAGGGATCGCGGCAGGCTGGTGCGGTGAACGGATCGAGAGGTGCCACGACGCTACGCATCGGGATCATCGCCCCGCGTGGGTGCCGGTCCCGCTTTCGGTCTACGGGGGCACCGAGCTGTGATCAACGAATTGGCCCTGGGCCTAATGTCGGTCGGCCATCCGGTCGAGCTCTTCGCCTCGGACGTTTGCGGAAGGGGCGGCGCCGGAGATCGTCGAGCACGGCCGGAACGGCTTCCTGTGCACCGACGAGGCGGAGATGACAGCCAGGCTCGCCGACGTCGGGTCGCTCGACCGGTCGGCCTGCCGAGCGAGCGTCGCCGGGCGCTTCTCGGTGCAGCAGTGCATCGATCGTCATGTCGCCCTCTTCCGGCGGGTGTTAAGCCTCCACCGGCCCGACCTGGCGGCCTGAGGCGCCCTGAGGCGCGCACCTCGCAGTCCTCGGCTCGGGTCACCGACGAAGGACGGAGCGATGCATCGAACAAGCAGCCCCTTCGCGGGGGATCGAGCACCACTAGCCGGAGTGGTTCCGAGCGACGTCGGGTTTCGCCTTTCGGTTCATCCTCTGCCACGCGGTTCCAACGTCCAGTAGGCCACTTCCCGCCCTGACGGCATAGGGCCAAAGGTCCCGACCTCTGGCCGCCGCCCATAGCCCTGTCATCTTGCCTGGCTGGCCAGACGGGATCCGCTGATGTCATCGTCACCAGGTCCTCGTCGCCGCCTCCCCGGGACGGGTGCCGATCGAGCGCTCGGGTCGTACGAACGCCTGGGCCGATCGATGCCGCCCGACGGTCTGGGTCGACCGACCGGTACCAGAGCCGGCGATGGGCGAAGTACCGGACTGTGGGGAACCAGCGCATATCCTGTGGTAGCACCACGCTACGCCTCGTCGATCCGACACCCCTTGTGGTGGGTGAGCGTCACCCACCACTGCTGCCGGACCGCAGCGCGACGCGCCCTTGGCACCGTCCGTCGAGCAGACGGGTAAGCATGGCGGGTCCGTCAGCATGTGATATCGACGTCAGGCTGCTGATATCGACCACGAGCGTGCACCCCGGTGACACGAGGCTCACAATGCCGTCCGCGAGCATCGCCAGCAGGGCATTGTTGGCGGCGCCTTCGAGCATCAGAATCGTCGGTTCGTCTGCCGTGGCAACGCGTGTTCTCACGTGAATCGTCATGTTTGCCCCCGGGTCGCGGATACTTCGTCCACTTCGCCACGTCGCACCGATCTGGGGACAGGGCCTTTGGTCCCTTCCGCGACTTCCAGGATCGCTTGGCCGGCGCGCACGTCGTCGACACCGCAACTCGTAACAGGCAAGGGCTGAAGGTCGGCGAAACTACGCAGATGAGGACCTTCGGCCCTGCCGATTATCCGCCGGCTGTCGCAGGATGGGAACGCCCGACCAGGGCCGGGTGTCACAGTCGTCCCGTGAGAGTGAGGCGCCATGCACGCGAACGTCGGAGACCGCATCATCATCAAGGCGCACCGCATCGCACGGCCGTTCCTGATGGCCACGGCGGCTCTCGCCACGACCGCACTCGGAGCGCGCACGGTGTTCGCCCGCAAGACCACAGCGCGCAAGGCCCTCGCTCGTCGTGGTGACCGCCTCGCCCGTGTCGCGCGCTACAGACTTGGGCAGTGGAGCGGCGTCAGCTATCGCCTGCGCGGTAGGCGGCCCGACCCCGATGTCACCGACAACGTGCTCGCTGATCGGATCCGCTCCTCGATCGGGCCACTCGAAACCCGCCTCGACCTCCCGCACGTCCATGTGATGGTCGAAGACCACACGGCGCTGCTCCACGGCGATGTCGCCTCGGTGGAGGAAATGGCGGAGATCGAACACGCCGTCCACGCTGTCCCCGGTGTCGTCGGCATCGAGTCGCACCTCCACATCGGGTTGCTCCCGAGCGACACGCGCCCTTCCGAGGGCGCACGTCACCATCCGCCCTCTGCGGCGCTCTATGCACTGCTGTCCGCTGTCACAGCGGTGGGCGTGCACGTCGCCCGGGCGCAATCGGTCGTGAACGTGATCCTCAGCGCCCTGGTCGAGCGGGTGCCGGCGGGCGAGGTCGACCACCTCGTGACACACCTGCCCGACGACGTCCGTCAGCTGATGCGCTCCCCCCGGCGCATCGGCGCACCGGCCGCACAAACGCGGACGGTGTGCGATCTCGTGGCTCGCCTGCAGGTGCTGGACCGTGTCCCGCCCAAGCAGGCCGAGCAGTCCGCCCGAGCGGTATTCGCTGCCCTTCGTGCGCTCGCGCCCGAGGAGGCAGGCGACATCGGCGCAGTCTTGCCGGAGGATCTCCGCCACCTCTGGCTCCCCATCGCGGTCTAGGCGTGCTCCGCTCCCATGGCGCCCGCGCCGACGTCTGCGTCGCTGAGGCGCATGGCCCGCTTGTGGGGAGCGCTCGTCAGCGCCTCGCCGCCGCAGGGATCACCAGATTGCTCGTCACGGACAGCGAGCCGCTCGCTGACGACTCGGCGCTGCCGGACGAGGTTCAGTCGATCGCCGCCTTGGTCGCTGACACCGTCGGGCGGGTTGCGTCGCGACGAGTACCTCGCCGACCTCCTCAGGCAACACGTGACGTCGTGATCGAGCACGATCGGTCTTGGTCGCGGTTCGCCTCGGGAGAGACGATCGCAGGGGCGAGGGGGTCGTCATGGCTTTCGTGAATCGTGTCGATGCGGGACGTCGTCTAGGCGAGCGGTTGCGGCACCTCCGCGGTCGAGCGATCGTCGTGCTCGGTCTTGCGCGTGGCGGCGTTCCGGTCGCCTCTGAGGTCGCCAGTGCCCTTGGTGCGCCGCTCGATGTCATTGTCGTCCGCAAGCTCGGCGTGCCAGATCAGCCAGAGCTGGGGCTGGGCGCGATCGGTGAGGACGGGGTGCGGGTCATCAACGACGAGGTCGTCCGGCTCACGCAGGTCTCCGAACGGCAGCTCGCCATGGTCGAGGCCCGTGAGCGCGCGGAGCTGGAACGGCGGGCCTTGCGATTCCGTGGTGGCCGACCCCGGCTGCCGCTCGAGGGGAAGACAGCGGTCATCGTCGACGACGGCATCGCCACCGGGTCGACGGCCCGTGCGGCATGCCAGGTGGCACGAGCACACGGCGCCACGCGCGTCGTGCTCGCCGTGCCCGTTGCGCCTCCAGGCTGGACGGCCCGATTCGCAACGGATGCCGACGAGCTGATCGCGCTCGAGACGCCAGATCCCTTCTACTCGGTCGGGCAGTTCTACGTCGATTTCTCGCAGACGACGGACGACGAGGTGGTGGCGTGCCTCGAGCGAGCGGGTGCGCCGGTCGGGGTGAACGCGGTCTCCTGGCTGCCGGTCGACGATCCGCCCCTCAGGGATGACGAGGTCGTCGTGCCCACGGGAGTGGTTCGTCTTGGGGGACACCTGACGATTCCCGAGCAGCCGCTCGGCATTGTGTTGTTCGCCCACGGCAGCGGCAGCAGCCGGCACAGCCCGCGCAACAACTACGTGGCACACGTGCTGCAGGACAAAGGTATTGGCACACTCTTGATGGACTTGCTGACACCGGCGGAAGACCTTGACTATCAGAGCCGCTTCGACATTGCCTTGCTGACCCGCCGCCTGTTGGCTGCCACGCATTGGGTCAAACGGTTTGAGAGCACCCGC
>Ga0123338_10001762_pt1 | contig 20604 bp, 19 predicted proteins | sample grotaG_FD_89793 | JGI IMG/M metagenome (GOLD analysis project Ga0123338, IMG submission 89793) | Glacier valley bacterial and archeal communities from Borup Fiord, Nunavut, Canada, to study Microbial Dark Matter (Phase II) -... | ecosystem: Environmental > Aquatic > Freshwater > Ice > Glacier ...
AGGCCATTCCATGAATCCCGACCTTATCGTGATCCACGAACATCCGGAATGGCAGAAGCCGCTTTTCTCGGCACTCGAACGTCGCGGCATATCGTTCGCCGCTTACGACTTGAAGCGGAACGCGTTCGATCCATCGCGGCTGCCGCGCGCGCGCCTGTATTTTAACCAGGCGAGCCCGAGCGCCTATATACGAGGCAACGCGCGAGCGGTTCCCCTCGCGTTGGCAGTGATCCGGTCCCTTGAAACCGCAGGTGCCCGCGTGCTCAACGGCTCACGCGCGTTCGGTCTGGAGTTGAGCAAGAGTGTTCAAACCGCTCTCATGTTCCAACTCGGGATCGATCACCCGCGTACCCTTGCTTTCAACGATCCCGCCGCCGCTCTCAGTCAATGGGACGCGGGTTGGCCGGCGCTGCTCAAACCCGAACAGGGCGGAAGCGGCGCTCGCATGTATCTGCTGCACTCGCCGGAAGAGTTCCTACGGTTACTGCGCGACAGGCAAGAATTGTGGCTGCCCGATAATCTCCTTCTCTTGCAGGAGTACATTCCCACGGATCCGGCGCGTGGCATCGTGCGAATGGAGTTTCTGGGCGGCCAGCTTCTTTATGCAATGCGTGTGGTTTCGCATGGCGCGTTTAATTTATGCCCTTCCGAAACCTGCAACCCTGAAGGCGGCGGAGCTGGTCAGTGTGAAATTCCAGCGCTCGCTCCCGTTAAACCAGTCGAATTCTATCCTTATCCGGACATCCCTGCCGAAGCTGTTGCTACGGGAAGACAGCTCGTCGTAGCGGGTGGCCTCGATGTGGCTGGTATTGAGTATCTGGAAGCGAACGGCCGGAGAATCTTCTACGACGTAAACGCGAATTCCAACCTTCGCAAACCCATCGGCGAAGCGTTCGGATTCGATCCGTTCGATCGCGTAGCAGAATGGCTGGAATCGCAAATTGAAGCGGCCGGACCCGCTTCAAAACAAAATTGAAGGCAGCCAGGCGCCGGCAGGCTCGTTGTAAAGCCCAACGCTCATCAAGGTCATCGGCTGAACCACTCGCAGACCGTTCGATAGACACCAGTGGAACAGGGTATTGTTCCGCAACGGCACAAGTATCCCCGGACCGCCGAACGATTCCGCGGATGCCATGAGGGCCTGCATGTCCGGATTGGTTTCCGCCGTGGCATGGCCGAAAAACGCCAGGTGGGTGGCGTATCCCGTGATTGCACCGCCGCGCCCTACAACAACAGCAGTGCCGTGTGCGATTGATTGCGCCAATTCGGTGCCCCGGTCGAATCCATGAATCTGTCTGGAAAGGGTATTGCACCGTTCGAGATCAACGGGTTGTGCCCTGTAGCTTCCGTCCCTGCATGCAGGAAAGAGGTTCCCGAACATCGAAGCCAAGCGCAGCATAGAGCGAAAGTGAGCGGTTGTGAAACGCGGCCTGCACCAGCCGAATCCCGGCCGCGTGTCCCTGCGCCCGATCCATCACGGCTTTCATCAGCTTACGGCCCACTCCGAGGTTTTGCGCGTTGGGATCCACGGTGATTGAGCCGACACCGGAGACAATGGAACGCTCGTCAAGACAATTGCTGCCCACAATCCGGCCTTCGTTCTCTGCCACTACGCAGTAGAAACCGGGGCTGGAAAACATCATGGAAAGTAAGCCGATCAAAGCCTCCGGTCCGGGTAGATCAGGCGGAAACCCATGAGCCCGGCTGATCGAGGCGAAGGCGTCATAGCAAATTTGACCGCAGGCGGCCGCGTCCCAGTGGTGGCGCTGCGGATTATGATTTCTGATTGTTGTTCACTCGACATTTCCAAACGAGTTTATGCCGATATCACAGTTGAACGAAATGCCTTGATTGCATTCACAAGCCTGCCAACGAGATCGCCTTCCCTTTGGTTAGAATTCGCCGGATGTAGTCAATCTGTCCCAGGTGGTAATTCAAATGACCGAGTAAGTGGATCAGGAACTGCCGCGTAGTAAGTGGCATACCGAATACGGCTTCGGGATAGGTGCGGTCCAGAGCCTCCGAGGGAAGCCCTGCCACTACCTGGGATATCGAATCTGGAAGATCCCGAATGCCTGATAGAACATCTTCAAGAGAAAATCCGGTGGAGCTAAATTCAGACTGCCGGTTTCGTATGTATTCGATATTCCCCAGTTGCCTGCCGATATACTCGCGCAGGTTGCCTTCCAGGTGAAGCGCCAAATTGCCCGCCGAGTTACTCACGCCTTCCGGCTTAGCCCATAAACTAGCCTGATCGGGAAATGCCGAAACTTCTTGAAGTAATCGTGAGAGATCCCGTTTGAAAAGGGCGGCTAAGTCAATCGATAGAGACATTCCCTATTCTCTATTTACTATCTTGGATCTGTAATCCGCGGAGAGGGAACAAAAACTCCAGCACTTGGCCCATCCGGGCTGCCCACGCGGATTCCGTATGACCCGCACCAGGGTATTCCCAATGCTGTAAATCCTCGCCTTCCACCCAACCTTTCCGCGCCAGCGCATCGCGCATGTGGCGCGCGTCTTCCACACACCGCTCGCCTTCTTCCAGCCCCATATCGAGCCAAATACGCAGCGGCAGCTTTTCCGATAGAGCCTCGACACGGCCCAGCATCAGTTCGTTATCCCACCACAAAGAAGGGCTCAGTACCGCCAGCTTTCCGAATACATCTGGATAGTGCAGTCCGATTTCTAAACTCACCAGCCCGCCCAACGAAGAGCCACCAAGACCCGTGTTCCGCGGTCCTTTCCGAGTCCGGAACCTGCGGTCGATCATCGGCTTGATTTCGCGCACCAGCATCTCGCCATACAAGTTACTCATGCCCCCGCGCTGGTGTTCCGCATCCACCGTCGGCGTGTATTCATCAATGCGGTGCTCCCCGGTATTGTAAATTCCCACCACAATCACCGGCTCAATCGACCGTGAACGAATCAGCGTTTCTGCAGTCTCATCTACCTGCCACTCATCCCCTCGAAACGACGTCGCGGAATCGAAAACATTCTGTCCGTCCTGTAAGTAAAGCACCGGATAGCGGCGTCCGGTTTGTTTCCGGTACTTCGGTGGCAAATAGACAATAATGTCGCGCGCCTCAGGCAGATAATTGCTCTTGAAGCGCTTAAAAGTGCGGAAGTCGCCAGTGAGTGTGTGGTGTTTTCCACCGTTCATTTGGCGTCGCGCCAGTTGGCTCCGATTCCGACTTCGGCCACAAGCGGCACGCGCAGCAGGTGAACATGCTCCATTTCATGCTTCACCATCGCGCCAATCTCTTCGGCTTCTTCCGGAGGCCCCTCAAGCACCAACTCATCATGCACCTGCAGCATCATGCGCGATTTCTTGTCTCGCAAGCGGCGGTCGATCCGGATCATGGCCAACTTGATCAGGTCCGCCGCCGTGCCCTGCAGCGGAGAGTTGACCGCTGTTCGTTCCGCGAAACCGCGCGCATTCGGGTTGCGGCTGTTCATATCGGGAATGGGGCGCTCGCGTCCGAACAGCGTCTTCGTTACGCCGGTCTTGCGGACCGCCTCGATTGTGTCGTCAATAAAAGCACGCACTCCTTTATAACGGTCGAAGTAATTAAAGATATAGGTTTCTGCTTCCTTGCGCGAAATCCCCAGTTGCGCGGACAGCCCAAACGGACTAATGCCATAAACTATGCCAAAGTTTACGGCTTTGGCGTTGTTCCGCTCTTCCTTGGTGATCATCATGGGCGGCACGCCCATCACCTCTGCCGCCGTGCGCGTATGAATGTCTTCGCCCGCGCGGAATGCTTCCATTAAAACCGGGTCGTTCGAAAAGTGGGCCATCAGGCGCAGTTCAATTTGCGAATAATCCGCCACCAGCATCACCCAGCCATCACGCGGAATGAATGCCGCTCGGATTTCCCGGCTAAGTTCTGTCTTGATGGGAATATTCTGCAGGTTCGGGTTCGATGAGGAGAGCCTGCCCGTGGCCGCGCCGGTTTGATTGAAGCTGGTGTGAATGCGGCCCGTTCCCGGATCGATCAACGCTGGCAGAGCATCCACGTACGTACCTTTTAACTTGGTGAGTTGCCGGTATTCCAGCACCTTGCGAGCAATAGGATGCTCTACCGCAAGGGCCTCCAGGATATCGGCGGCTGTCGATACGGTCTTCCCTTTGCCGTACTTCACCGGCGCGGGCAGGCCCATTTGCTCGAACAGAACCTTACCCAATTGCTGAGGTGAGGCGATATTAAACTCGCAACCGGCAAGCTCACAAATCTCTTTGGTCAACCGCGCGATGCCGGTTTCCATCAATCCGGAAAGCCGCCCTAATTCTGTTGCATCCACGCGGATGCCCTCCAGTTCCATGCGCGCCAGCACTCCCGCCAGGGGCAGGTCTATCTCGTCATACACCTTGCGAAGGTCGCGCGCGGTCACCTGGTTGCCCAATATCTCATTCAGATCCAGAAGTTGCAGGGCTTGGCCCGCGGGCGTTGGGTCCAGCTTCAGATCCAGCCGCCGCTGCACAATCTGATCCAGAGCACAGGCGGAAGGGTCTGAACTGAGCAGAAACTCATAGAGCGCCACGTCGTGAACAAAGCCTGCGGGTGCCATATCCAGCTTTGCCAGCGTTAGCAAATGCCCTTTTGCATCTGCCACAATCTTCGGGCGGGTCTCATCTTGAATCAGGCGGCACAATAAGGCGGCTTTGCCGGAACGCGCCTCGCCCGGCTGCCAGGCTACCCCTGCCTCGGCATCTCCGGATGCGGTAACGCCCAGGGCAAACGCGACCGGAGCCCCTTCCGGAATCGCGTGAAGCCATTCCTGATCGAACGGCGCAATGGTCCGCTCCCGGCTGTCTTCGGTGGGTCCGAGTTCCTTCAGCAAACTATGAAATTCCAGTTCCTTATAGATAGCTTTCAGCGCGGGCACATCCGGTTCGCGCACTTCCAGATCCGCAAAGCGAAACTCAATTGGCACATTGGTTTCGATCTTTGCCAACTGTTTGCTCATCAGGATACGCTCCCGATTGTTTTCCAGGCTTTCGCGATACATCTTGCGCGTCACCTCGGAAGCCCGGTCGAGCGCCGCTTCTACAGACCCGAATTGCTCAATCAAATCGCGCGCTCCCTTTTCGCCAATGCCGGGCGCTCCGGGTATGTTGTCGATTGGGTCACCTTTCAGTGCCAGCAAATCCGCAACCTGGTGTGCCTCCACACCCATAAATTCCTTTACCTTCGCGCGGTCATACCAGGTGTCGTCCTTCGCGGGGTTCAGCATCACCACGCGATCGTTCACCAGTTGCAACATATCCTTGTCGCTCGAAACAATCACCACGTCGTAGCCTGCTTCGGCCGCGCGGCAGGAGAGTGTGCCGATCACGTCATCGGCTTCGAAGCCAGCGAATTGCAGGATGGGAATGTGCATGGCTTCCAGCAGCTTGCGCACCCAGGGAATCTGCTCGCTCAAATCGCCCGGCATCTCGCTCCGGTTCGCCTTGTACTCTGCGTATGCCTGTTCGCGCAACGTAGGGCCGATGCTCTCAAACACCGCCGCCATATGCACTGGCTGAAAAGTCTTTGCGAGCTTTCGAAGCATGCTATTAAAGATGAACACGGCTTCGGTCGAAAGGCCTGTTGCCGTCCGCATGGGCGGAAGATTCATCCGGGCGCGTGCGTGGTAAGCCCGGAAAATGAATCCGTAGGTATCGATCAGAAAAAGCCGGGGAGCAAGCACTTGCTTGATCATAAAGCATCTTTTCGCCTTGTTCTGTTCGAATCAGCCACAAATATAAGCTGCAGAGTGTGGCTTATACACTACACTAAAAAAACAGTTTTGCTCTATTTTCAACAACTTATGCTTAGGTTCTTCGATTGCCTTACGGAAACCATGCGGAGCCCGTTTGCAGTTTGAGACCACGATCCAGCGCCCGGTGGAAACTTCGGGTGTGGGTCTGCACAGTGGCGTACCAGTTAAGATCCGAGTTACCCCCGCGCCCGTCTCAACTGGACTGGTTTTTCTCAGGACCGATCTCGACAACTTCCCGATCCCCGCACTTTGGAAACACGTGGCCCGGGTTAGCTATGCCACCAGCCTGATGCGGCAAGGCGTGCTGATTTCCACCACGGAACACCTGCTGAGCACGTTTTATAGCCTGGGAATCGATAACGCTTTCATCGAAATAGACAACCTGGAGGTTCCGATCCTGGATGGTAGCGGCCAGCCGTTCGTCGAGCTGATCCGTGAAGCGGGTATGCGGCATTACCGCCGCAAACGCCGGTACCTACGCGTCACGCGGCCGGTCATCATTGAAGATCGCGGCAAGCGTATTTCCATCATTCCCGATGACAGCTTTCGCCTCACCTGCGATGTTCAGTTCGATCACCCGTTGGTCGGCAAGCAGGCCCTCGAAATGGAAGTGACACCGGAGCGCTATGCGGAGCAGATTGCACCGGCACGCACCTTCGGCTTTGAGTATGAGTTGAGTGCGATGCGCAATATGGGTTTGATTCGCGGAGCTACCCTCGATAACGCAGTCTGTTTCGACCGCACCAGCGTCCTGAACCCAGGCGGCCTGCGCTTCCGTGACGAGTGTTGCCGGCACAAAGCGCTCGATCTGATTGGCGATCTCGCTTTGCTGGGCAAGCCCCTGCTGGGCCACGTCATCGCCGAACGCGCCGGACACGCCATGCACGCCGCTCTGGTCACAAAAATCATGTCCGATCCTTCGCTTTACGAAATTCTCTCCTTCGACCAGTTGGCAAGCCGTGTCGCTCACGCGCTGGTTTCCTGAATGGCGACGAAGAAGCAGATCTTTAGCGCTACCAAAGAAGTCCGTAAGCTGGCTCGCGAGCGTGTGGGTCCCGTTCCTGCAGAACGCGTCATCAAGCCGAAAACGGCGAGGAAACCTAAGCACAAGAATCTGAATCCCGATACGGCCGACGCTTCCTAGCAAAAAGGCTACAGTAGTAACTTCGGTCTCCTTTCCTCAACCTTGTTCATGATCAGTCCCTCGCGGGAGCTTGCCTTCCGTATCCTTCTCGAAGTAGAAACCGGCGCATTCGCGGCGGATCTGCTGGCCGTCCGTTCCGCCCCACTCGATTCCCGCGATGCCGGCCTTGCCGCCACCATCACGCTCGGCTGCCTGCGCTATCGTTCCCAACTCGATCTGCTCATCCGCCAGCTAACCGGCAAGCCCGTCAAGAAGCTCGATCCCGAAGTTCGCGAAGCGCTCCGCATGGGAATTTACCAGGTGCGTTACCTGGACCGCGTGCCCGCCCATGCCGCAGTCAGCGAAAGCGTAGAACTTGTGAAGCAGAGCGGGAAGCGGTCCGCAACCGGCCTCGTGAATGCGGTGCTTCGCAAGGCCGGTAGCTTGCAGGCGAACTGGCCCGACCGGCAAACCGTGCTCTCCTGCCCGGAGTGGCTGCTTGCGCGTTGGAGTTCTGCCTTCGGCGTCTCGGCGGCACAAGCAATTGCGGCCGCCGCTCTCGAAACCCCGAAGCGGTATGCTCGCGTGCCCGCGCACATCGGTGCGCCGGCGGGTGCCATCGCTACCGAAGTCGCAGGTTGCTTCGAACTGCCCCACGGCACGTTGCTTCCCTCGGGCGCAATCTGGCAGGATATCGGGTCTCAATCCATCGTCCCGCTACTCGATCTAGATGCTTCGCACCGCATGCTGGACGTCTGCGCTGCCCCTGGCAATAAGACAGCGCAAGCCCGCGAATCGGGAGCCTGGACCGTGGGTTCCGATCTGAGTTCGCGACGTCTCGAAACGGTGCCGGCACCGAACGTGGTTCTGGACGCTCGCGTCCCGCTGCCGTTTGAAGCGGAGTTCGACCGCATTCTGGTGGACGCGCCTTGCAGCGGCACCGGCACCCTCGCCCACAACCCGGAGATCAAATGGCGCCTCACCGAAAGCGACATCGCACGCCATGCGGAACGCCAACGCCGCATTCTCACCAATGCGCTTGCCGCGCTGAAGCCGGGCGGTCTTCTGGTCTATTCCACGTGCTCGCTCGAACCGGAAGAAAATGAGCAGGTAATTGAATCGGTCGCGCCGGGCCGGGTAGTACGAATCGTGCGGCGAATACCTGGCTGCGATGCAGGCGATGGCTTTTTCGCGGCAGTACTGGCCTAAACGTGCACCCACGGGCATGTTAACCTAACAATGTTGTAAATGGCACAAATTGTTCCCTCTATCCTGTCGGCGGATTTTGCCCGGCTCGCGGAAGAAATAGCGCGGGTGGAACAAGCGGGCATCACCCTTCTGCACGTCGATATCATGGACGGCCATTTCGTTCCCAACCTCACCATGGGGCCACCGGTCGTCAAGAGCATCCGCAAAGTGACCAAGGCGAAGCTTGACGTTCACTGCATGATTCAAAATCCCGATCTGTACGCCCCCATGTTCATTGAAGCCGGCGCGGACCAGATCTCAGTTCATCAGGAAGCCTGTACGCATCTGGACCGGACGTTGCGTCTGATTCAGGAGAAAGGCGCCAAAGCAGGCGTAGTTCTGAACCCGGCCACGCCCGTGGGAACCCTCGAAGACGTTCTGCAAATTGTGGATTACGTGCTGGTGATGAGCGTGAACCCTGGTTTTGGAGGCCAGGAATTTATTCCGAATTCCCTGAACAAAGTTCGCACCTTGGCCCGCATCCGCCAAGAGCGGCGGCTGAAGTTCGCCATCGAAATCGATGGAGGCGTTTCGAAGGATAATATACAAGAGATTGTGCGCGCCGGCTGCGATTGGCTTGTTGCCGGTTCCGCCGTGTTCCACAGTGCGGATCCAGCACGTACCGTGAAAGAAATGCAACAACTCGCGGCCAACGCCGGTGCGGTACATGCGTAAACTTTGACTTTCCGACGAACGGCTTGCGATCTGCCTCAAAATCGCTTTACACTCATGCCCTCTTTCAACAATTCTTCCCGATTCCTGGCGCTCGCCTTCCTGGCGCTGCTTTCCACTTCCTGCAGCTTCCACAAGAAAAAATACGAAAACCCGATCACGAAAGATACTTTGCAGCCTGATAAGGTACTCTTCGATCGCGCGATTGGGGACGTGGAGCGGGGCCGTTACGAAGTGGCGCGCCTCACGCTCAATACTCTGATCAACACCTATGACACCAGCGAATACCTCGCCAAGGCCAAGCTGGCCATTGCCGACAGCTGGTACCGCGAAGGTGGCTCGCACGGTATGGCGCAGGCGGAAGCCGAGTACAAAGATTTCATCCTGTTCTATCCGAATATGGAAGAAGCTGCAGAATCGCAATGGAAAGTCTGCCAGATCCATTACAAGCAAATGGAGAAAGTGGATCGCGATTCCGCTCAGGCAATTCGCGCGGAAGATGAATGCAAGGCGCTGGTAGTGCAGTTTCCAAACAGCAAGTATGTGGAGCAGGCGCAGCAAATGCTTCGCAATACCCAGGAAGTGCTGGCCCAAAAAGAATTTCTGACCGGTACTTTCTACCATTCGAAGGGTGCCTTCCCCGCCGCCGCGAATCGCCTGAACTTCGTTGCGGATCAATATCCTTTCTATAGCGGCGCTTCGGAATCGCTCTGGCAAGCGGCCGATTCTTTCTCGCGCATGGGAGATCGGTTCGAAAATCAGGCCGCGGAAGATTATACGCGCATCGTGAAAGATTACCCGCTCAGCGATCACGCGGATGAATCGAAAGAGAAGCTGATTGCGATGAAGCGCCCCGTGCCCGCCGCGGATCCGGCAGCGATCGCCCGCATGAAGTACGAGCAGGAAAACTTCCGCAAGAACACGATGATGCACAACGGCATGAGCATTTTCCGCCGCGGACCGGAAACCAACACTGCGGCGAAAACGGGTGCGCCTGCCATGCAAGCCCTGCGGCCACCTACTCCCGTCAGCGTCCCCGCCGTGGTACCCACTGGTCTGGGCGGCTCAACCGGCGGAGCTACCTCGTCTGATGTGACGGCCGGGGTCCAGACCAATACTTCCGATATCGATTCGAAGCCCGATGCGCGGCAAAATCCGGGTGCCGCTGCATCAGGCACTGCAGCAGGCACGGCCAACGCGTCTACCCAGCCCGGCACTTCCGCCCCAGGCACCGATTCCGCCAGCCAGCAGTCACTTCCCACCAATCGCCCTGCCATTGCAGGCAAGCCTAAAAAGAAGAGCAAGAAACAAATCAAGCAGGAGCAGGCAGCCGCCGCGGCTGGCGCGACACAAAAACCGCCCATTCAGCAATGAGCCGGTTCGTCGCGCTGCTGGCTGACGATAGCCCCCACTCGCAGCGAATGGGCGAGCGCATTCTGCGCGAAGAGGGGTGGGATGTGGTCACCGTATCCGACGGCGATACCGCTCTCCTGCGCTTGAAAGACGCACGCCCCGCTTTGGTGATTGCGGATATTTCGATGCCCGGCGCCAGCGGTTACGATATCTGCCGGTATGTCAAGGCCGCCCCGGAACATTCGGGTACCCGCGTCATCTTAACCGCTGGCGCCGTAGAACAGTTCGACGATGGGCAGGTGACTAGCTCCGGTTGCGACGGAACACTGAAAAAGCCCTTTGAAGCAAGTTTGCTGTTGCAGCAGGCTTCGCTAGCGAAACAAAACGCGCCCCAGAACTCTGCACCCGCGCTTCTGCCCACCCGTCCGGGCAGAGGTGTCGTGGTTCTGGACCCGGAGCAGGTGCGCGCCGCCGTTGTGCTCGCGCTCGATCAGGTACTCCCCGCGCTTACTGACCGGATTACCGAAAAGGTTCTGCTTTCGCTTAACCTGAAACCATATGCCCGATAACAGTTTCGACGTCGTTTCCGAGCTTGAAATGCCGGAAGTACTCAACGCCGTCCAACAAGCGCAGAAAGAGCTGATCACCCGCTACGATCTGAAAGACTCGAAATCGTCCATCGAGCTGAACGAAAAAGACAAGAAGCTTGTCCTTGCAAGCGCAGATGATTACAAGTTAAAGGCCGTCATCGAAATTCTGGAAGGCAAACTGGTAAAGCGCAAAGTATCTCTGAAAGGTCTCACCTACGGCCCAATCATTCCCGCCACGGGCTCCTCCGTTAAACAGGAAGTTACGCTGCAATCCGGCGTGCCGTCAGAAAAAGCGCGTGAGATCGTAAAGGGCCTCAAAGAAAGCAAGCTGAAGATCCAAGCCGCCATCAATGGCGATCTGATCCGCGTCAGTGGCAAAGATCGCGATACCCTCCAGCAGGCCATCGCCTTCCTGCGCTCGAAAGATTTTGGGATCGATCTGCAGTTCATCAATTTCCGCACAAACTGATTCGGAGAACTTACATGATGATCAATCAGCGTATTGAGGCGCTCACCATGACTCTCGAATTAGTGGGTCACCCGATCGAGGATCAGAGAATAGCGACTGAAGCCTCAACCCGTCTTGTGGCCCAAGACGCTGAAAACCTCCGCGCGCTTGCCCGCATCGAAGGCTAGTGGCTAGGCGCATCGAAGCTCACACGCTCGCAGGTCCCGCTGGAGCCCTCGAAGCGTTGCTTGAAGAGCCCGAATCAGGCGAACCGCATGAAGCTATTCTGGTCTGCCACCCGCATCCCGCGCATGGCGGCACCATGCACAACAAAGTTGTCTATCGCCTGGCGCGCGGCCTGCGCCGTTCCGGTGCGGTGGTCCTGCGATTCAACTTTCGCGGCGTGGGTCGCAGCGAAGGCGTTTACGATGAAGCCGTGGGTGAACTGGAAGATGCGCGCGCGGCACTTCACTGGCTGCGCGCCCGCTACCCCGCCCTGCCCTATTCACTCGCCGGCTTCTCCTTCGGCTCACGTATCGTTTTGCGGCTGGGCTGTGCGCTGGAAGGTGCCGCGCGTTTGATTGCTGTCGGCTTCCCTACGTGGCGGGAAGATAATACCTACCTCTCCACCTGCGCCATTCCGAAAGTGTTTATCCAAAGCACGGAAGACGAGTTCGGCCCCCGTGAAGCTCTCAACTTGCTCTATGAAAATTTCGCAGATCCCAAACGCCTGATCTACATCCCTGCAGAAGACCACTTCTTCAAAGGTGCTCTGGAGCAACTGGAAGACGTGATCGCCGGGCTCTAACTGGCTTTGCTTCCGAACACGCGATCGAAAATTGCGCCGACATGCCGCAATTGCCGCTCCAAAGAAAACGCCTGCGCAATCTGTTCCTTATTCAGATAACGCGCAATTTCGGGATCGGCTTCAATACGCGGCCGGAACTCTGTCTCCGATTCGAACGCTTCCATCGCATGCCGCTGCACCGCCGAGTAAGCCGCTTCCCGCAACATCCCCGCCGCCGACAGATCGAGCAATAACTGCCCGGAGAAAACCAACCCCTTGGTCAGCTCCAGATTTCGCATCATACGCTCCGGATACACCATCAACGTATCGATCAACCTGGTCGTCTTCGCCAGCAGATAATCGGTCAGGATCGTTGAATCCGGGAACACAACTCGCTCCGTCGAGGAGTGAGAAATATCCCGCTCATGCCACAGCGCGACATCTTCGAAACCGGCCTGCGCGTTCGCTCGCACCACGCGCGCCAATCCGCAAATCTGCTCGCAAGTGATCGGGTTGCGCTTGTGCGGCATGGCCGAACTACCCTTCTGCCCTTTTGAAAAAAACTCTTCCGCTTCCCGCACTTCCGTCCGCTGCAGATGCCGGACCTCGAGAGCGATCTTTTCCAGGCTCGCCGCAATCACCGCCAGCACTGCCAGATACTGCGCGTGGCGGTCGCGCTGAATCACTTGCGAAGCCACCGGCGCGGGTCTCAATTCCAGCTTCCGGCAAATCAGTTCTTCCACCTCGGGCCCGATATGCGCGAAAGTCCCCACAGCGCCCGACACCTTGCCGATTCGCAGGTCTTCCGCAGCCGCTCGCAGCCGCGCTAAGTTTCGCCCCGCTTCTTCGTACCAGATCCCGAGCTTCAGGCCGAACGTAATCGGCTCGGCATGCACGCCATGCGTCCGCCCGATCTGTACCGTGTGCTGAAACTCGAACGCACGCCTCCGGAGTACCTCCCGTAACCCGTTCAGCCCTTGCTCCAGAATCCGCGACGCTTCACGAATCTGCAGAGCCTGCGCCGTATCCACCACATCGGTCGAAGTCAGGCCGTAATGCAACCACCGCGACGATTCCGCAACGCCGGCGGCGGCCATCATCTCCGCCACCGACGTGGTAAACGCGATCACGTCATGCTTGACCTGCGCCTCAATCTCGGTGATTCGTTCCACGGAAAAACCGGCGTGCGCGCGCAGGTTTCCGGCAGCTTCCGCGGGAACCAGCCCCAATTCAGCAAGAGATTCCGTGGCAGCCAGTTCCACTTGCAGCCACTTCTCATATTTCTTCTGCTCTTCCCAAATGCGCCCCATCTACGCGCGCGTGTACCGCGCGATCAAGGCTGCCGTGTCCCGGTCAAAACTGAAAGACCTCAGTCTGGCGCATCTGTTCGGCAATCACCAGGCGCGTTGTCGCCATTCCCCGGCTTTCCAAAGCCTCCGCCGCACCCATGCGTACCAGTTCCGGATGGTTGTTTTGGTCGCTCAGATGACCCAAAATTAACGCCTGCACGGACGACGCGAAGTCTGCAGCCGCCAGATACTCGCAAACCACCGCATTCGAAAGATGCCCGTTGCGCCCCATCACCCGCTGCTTCACGCTCCACGGGTAAGGTCCCACTTTCAGCATTTCAAGATCGTGATTCGATTCCAGCAGCAGCATGTGCACGCCGCGCAAGTGAAACTTGATCGAATCCGGTATATATCCCAAATCGGTCGCGATCGCGATCTTCAGGCCTTCCGCACGGAAACAAAAACCGACCGGGTCCCGGGCGTCATGCGGAATGGTGAAGCTATCTACTTCGATATCCCCCACGCGAAAACTGGATCCCGCCTGAAAGGTTTCTAGCACCGGCTCACACTCTTCCCAATCGATCACCGGTGCCGTTAACCGCGTTATGTATGCCGGCAGCGGCTTTCTGGTCCGCCTGCGCGCACGCAGCAAACGGCACAGCCCGGAAACATGATCGGAGTGCTCATGCGTAATCACCACGGCATCCAGCGTTTCCAGCGATTCGCCAATTTCAGCCAGACGCCGGGTGAGTTCGCGAACGCTCAAGCCCGCATCCACCAGAATACGCGTGCGCTCCGTTGCCACCAACGCGCAATTCCCCGAACTGCCGCTTGCCAGCACGCAAAACTTCAACACTTGGGGGCCTCGCTCCTCAACCTATACTCCCTAAACCACTCAGGATAACGCACAAAACAATCAGACAATGAAATGTTTCGGAGCAGACCGGAATTCTTGAGTAAGCTAAACTATTCTTTTCCGGCATTTCGTCTGTTTCCGAACGTTCTATGTGGATTGTAAAACTCGCTCTCCGGCGGCCCTACACGTTCATCGTGGCGGCACTGCTGGTCCTGGTGCTGGGCGTCGTCACCATTCTGCGCATGCCCGTCGATATCTTCCCCTATATCGATATTCCCGTCGTTAGCGTGATCTGGCAATACAACGGTCTGGCGCCCGAAGAGATGGAGCGCCGCATCGTCACCGTGCACGAACGCGCCATGACCACCACCGTGAACGATATCGAGCATATCGAATCGCAAACGCTCAACGGTGTCGCGATCATTAAAGTCTTTTTCCACCCCGGTGCCAAAGTGGAAGGCGCCGTGGCCCAAGTTACCGCCATTTCGCAAAGCATCACGCGCATTCTGCCCCCCGGAATTATCCCGCCCAATATTCTTCAATACAACGTCTCGAACGTACCCATTCTGCAAGCTAGCCTGAGCGGTAAAGGTTTCTCCGAATCGGACCTTTACGATCTGGGCCTGAACTTCCTGCGTACGCAGCTTGCCACCGTGCAAGGAGCTTCCGTCACCACGCCCTTCGGCGGCAAGCCGCGCCAGATCATGGTCGATCTCGAACCGGAGCAGATGTTTTCCAAGGGAATCTCAGCATCCGACGTCAGCAATGCCATCAATTCCGGAAACGTCATTCTGCCCGGCGGCAGCGTCAAGTTCGGCGAACGCGAATACCACGTCCGCATGAACGCAAGTCCCGAAGTGGTGGAAGACCTGAACAACCTTCCCATCCGGCTAATCAAAGGCACACCGATTTATATCCGCGATGTCGCCCAAGTGCGCGATGGATTCGCCGTACAAAGCAACATCGTCCGCAACAACGGTGCACGCTCCGCGCTGATGACAGTCCTGCGCAACGGCAACGCCTCCACGCTCGATGTCGTCGCACGCGTCAAGAAACAGTTGCCCCGCATCCTGTCCACCTTGCCGCAGGAATTGAAAGTCCAACTGCTCTTCGATCAATCTATTTTCGTGCGGGCGGCTATCGATGGCGTGGTTCGGGAAGCCACCATCGCCGCCTTCTTAACAGCGCTCATGATTCTGCTGTTCCTCGGCAGCTGGCGCTCCACGGTCATTGTCGCCATCTCGATCCCGCTTTCCATTTTGGTCTCCATCATGGTCATGCGGCTGATGGGCGAAACCTTAAACGTGATGACGCTCGGTGGTCTTGCTCTCGCGGTCGGCATCCTGGTCGATGATGCCACCGTCGAAATTGAAAATATTCACCGCAACATGGCTCAACGCAAGCCCATCCTCGAAGCCATCCTCGATGGCGCCAAGCAGATTGCCGTACCGGCCTTTGTTTCCACGCTCGCCATCTGCATCGTATTTGTGCCCGTCGTGTTCCTAAGCGGCGCCGCCAAGTCGCTCTTCACGCCCCTGGCCATGGCAGTGGTCTTCGCCATGCTTGCCTCTTATCTGCTTTCGCGCACGCTGGTTCCCACCATGGCAAAATATCTGCTCGCGGCAGAGATGCATTTGCATCAGCCCGGCCATCAGGCACTGCCCTCGCGGAGTTTCTTCGGGCGTATCCATGCCGCCTTCGAGCGGGGCTTCTCGCGCTTCCGCGAGGGCTATCGCGATCTGCTCGAAGCCGCCCTCAAACATCGCGCGGTCACAGTCAGCATTTTCGCCTTGTTTTCACTCATCTCCATCGGGCTCATGCCGTTCCTCGGGCAGGATTTCTTTCCCACCGTGGATGCCGGCGAGTTCCGCCTCCACGTCCGCGCACCCGCCGGTACCCGCCTTGAGGAGACAGAGCGCATCTTCGGACAAGTGGATGCCCTGATCCGCCGCACCATCCCGAAGAACGAACTCCACATGGTGCTCGATAACATCGGCCTGCCCTCCAGCGGTACCAATCTCGCGCTTATCGATGCCGCCATGATCGGCCCCGGGGACGGCGAAATTCTGGTCGCCCTCACGCCGGAACACGCCCCCACCGGGCAATATGTTTCCGCGCTTCGCAAGTCTTTGCGGGAACAGTTCCCCCAATTGATCTGCTTCTTTCAGCCCGCCGATATCGTGAGCCAGATCCTGAACTTCGGCCTTCCCGCCCCCATCGATATTCAAATCGTCGGACGCAACCTCGATCAGAACTTCAAACTTACCGAAGATATCCGCCGCGAAGTGGCGCGCATCCCCGGTGCGGTCGATGTCCATGTGCACCAGATTGTCAATCTGCCGGAGATCCGCGTCAACATGGACCGCACCCGCGGCATTCTGCTCGGCATGAGTGAACGCGAAGTCGCTCAGAACATGCTCATTTCGCTCAGCAGCAGCAACCAGACCGCTCCCAATTTCTGGCTGAATCCTAAAAACGGAGTGAACTATGCGATCGCGGTCCAGACGCCGGAATATAAATTGAACACCATGGAAGACCTGCAGGCGACCACGCTGAACTCCGCCTCGCAAGCCGATCCGCAGATGCTCACCAACATCGCAACCGTCCAGCGCATGCGTTCGCCCGGCGTCATCAACCATCGCGACGTGCAGCCCGTGTTCGACGTCTTCGCCGGCGTCGAAGGCCGCGATCTGGGCGGCGTCTCGGATGACATCGAGCGTGCCCTTGCGAAAATCAAATTGCCACGCGGCACCTCACTCGTACTGCGTGGGCAGGTGGAGAGCATGAAATCTTCCTTCATCGGTCTCGCGTGGGGTCTGCTGTTTGCGATATTGCTGGTCTATCTCCTCATGGTGGTCAACTTTCAATCATGGCTCGATCCGTTGATCATCATGATGGCCCTCCCCGGCGCGCTCTCCGGCATCGTCTTCATGCTCTTCGCCACGCAAACCACGCTGAGCGTGCCCTCCCTGATGGGTGCCATCATGAGCGTCGGCGTTGCGACAGCTAATAGCATTCTGATTGTCACTTTTGCCAATGAGCAGCGTGCCATGCATAACTCAACCGGCGCGGCGCTTGAAGCCGGTTATACCCGCTTGCGGCCCGTGCTGATGACCGCCTTCGCCATGATCATCGGTATGCTGCCCATGGCCATCGGCGTAGGGGAAGGTGGCGAGCAGAATTCGCCACTGGGCCGCGCCGTCATCGGTGGCCTGATCTTCGCCACATTCGCTACGCTATTTTTAGTGCCTGTGATTTACGCCACGTTGCGGCGCAGCGCTCCTTATCAGGAGGAAGCGATTCCGTGAGTTCCATACCCGTCACCGTCCGCAAACCGCGCCGTCTTCATACCGCTCTCATCGCGCTGGTGCTGCTGGGCGGATTGATCGCGCTGATTCTTGCCGGCGCACTGCCGCGCCTGCAGCACCGCGCCGCGCTGGCCAGTGACACAAAAGAAGTCAACACCGGCGATCCGTCCGTTAATACGGTTGTCCTGAAGACCGCCGGCCCCACCAGTGAACTCACCTTCCCCGGTAGTGTGCAAGCCATTCAGGAAGCGCCCATCTATGCGCGTACCGATGGCTATCTGAAATCACGCAAAGTGGACATCGGCGATCATGTCCGCACCGGCATGCTGCTAGCCGAAATCGAAGCGCCGGAAGTGCAGCAGCAACTGGCGCAGGCCCGGGCCGCCCAGGCGCACGCGGTCGCCGCCGCCGCCCAAACGCGCGCTTCGCTCAAGCAATCCCAATCGCGCATGCTGCTTGCGCAGGTCACGCTGGAACGCTGGAAGAAACTGGTTGCGGAAGGCGTTGTCTCAAAACAGGATTCCGATGAAAAGCAAAGCTCCTACGACGCTTCCACCTCTGAAGTGGAGGCGCTGCGCTCCAACGTCACCGCGGCCGAAAGCGATATTGTTGCGCAGCAGGCCAACGTCCGCCGCCTGGAGGAAATGCAATCCTACCAACGGGTACTCGCTCCTTTCGATGGCACCATCACGGCGCGCAATGTCGACCCGGGCGCGCTCATCACAGCGGGCAGCAATGCCACCAACCGCGAACTCTTCCGCATCGCGAAAACCGATCGGCTCCGCATCTTTGTGAATGTCCCGCAAGCCAGTTCCGTAGCGATCCATCCCGGCGAAAAGGCCTCCATCCGCGTTGGTGAATTCCGGGGCCGCGAGTTTCCCGGCACCATCGTCCGCACTGCCGATTCTCTCGATCCGAGTTCCCGCACCCTTCTTACGGAAATTCACATTCCCAACGGCAACCATGAACTGCGCCCTGGAATGTTCGCCTCCGTCAAGTTCTCGCTCGCGCGTACTTCTTCGGCAGTGGTGGCACCGGCATCCGTTTTCGTTTTCCGCTCCGATGGGCCTCATATCGCGATCGTGAATGGTGCGGGGGGCGTTCATTTCGCAAGCGTCGTGCCAGGGCGTGATTACGGGGCCACCATGGAGATCATCTCCGGCGTGCAGGCGGGCGACCGGGCAGTTCTAAATCCTACCGATGATCTGGCCGAAGGCGCGCACGTGCGCGTGGTGGCTGACGCGAAATGAGCGATTGGGCCCTGGTTTTAGGTGCCAGCAGCGGCTTCGGCGCCGCCACAGCGCGGGAACTCGCCAGAGCCGGATACAACATAGCCGGCGTCCACATGGACCGCCGGGAGACAATGCCGCTGGCGCAACAGGTGATCGATGACATACGCGCCTTGAATCGCGAGGCGCTTTTCTTCAACGCCAATGCCGCGGATGCGGAGCAGCGCGCAACTGTGATCAACGCGCTGGCCGGCCAGACGGTTCAGATACTTTTCCATTCCCTCGCGTTCGGGTCATTGAAGCCCATGGTGGGCCCCGAAGCAGCAACCCAAAGGCAGATCGAAATGACCGCGGATGTCATGGGCCATAGTCTTATTTATTGGGCGCGCGATCTGGTGAACAGCGGCCTGATGCATCAGGGTGGCCGCATTTTCGCAATGACCAGTGAAGGCGGAACCCGCGCCATCCCGCAGTACGGGCCCGTCAGCGCCGCCAAGGCCGTGTTGGAAGCGCACATCCGTCAGCTTGCCGTGGAGTTGGCGCCGTTCGGAATCACCGCAAACGCGCTTCTGGCCGGTACAACCGATACCCCCGCCCTGCGCAAAATTCCCGGTCATGAAAGGCTTCTGGAATACGCACTGGCCCGGAATCCATACAAGCGCTTAACCACGCCCCAAGATATTGCCCGGGCCGTTGTTACGTTTGTTTCGCCGAATACAGCATGGATCACCGGCAATACTATCCGCGTCGATGGCGGGGAAGGAATAGCAGGTTAGGACTGCCGACATGACGCTTCCCGGAATTCATCAACTGGAATCTACGCCCGAAATACTGCGGCTTCTTATGCAGGACATCACCGCCCAACAGACCGAATGGAAGCCGGAGCCCACTCGCTGGTCGCTTGCTGAAATTCTGGCGCACCTCTCACACGTGGAAGGGCACTATTTCCGCGCCGCCGCCGACGCTCTCGTCTCCCAGAAAGATCTCGAAATTCTCCCGTACGATCAAAACGTGCACGCCGCGCAGGGCCAGTATTCCGGACGCGAACCGGAAGATTCGTTCGATCATTTCGAAGAACAACGGGAAGACAACATTGCTTTTCTGAATGGGCTCCCCCTTCCCGCGGCAGACCGCACCGGCAGACATCCCGAACTTGGCAGTATCACGCTCGCGCACGTCTTAAACGAATGGGCTTGCCACGATCTGGGTCACATACGCCAGATTGCTGAGCTAGTGCGCGCCATCCGCTATCACCCGGAGATGGGACCGTTCCAGGGGCAGTACCAGATTCATCCGTAACGTGAGCTTCGGTACATCGGCATCTCACAAGCAAGAATCGTAGCCATGGAAAACAATATTAAGAAGTTGGGTGATCTCATTAAAGAGGTGAAGATCGCCATGCTCACCACGGTCGATGAGGACGGCACCTTGCGCAGCCGCCCCATGGCAACCCAAAAATCTGAGTTTGACGGCACTCTTTGGTTCTTCACCCACGCTTCTTCTTCCAAGGTGGAAGAAGTGGCGCAGTCGCATAATGTGAACCTGAGCTATGCCGCGCCCGATAGCAACATCTATGTATCCGTCACCGGCACTGCCACGTTGGTCCGCGATCAGGCCAAAGCCAAAGAATTCTGGAATCCAATTCTGAAAGCCTGGTTTCCCAAAGGTCTCGAAGATCCAGATCTGGCGCTCTTGCACGTTCATGTCGAAAAAGCAGAATTCTGGGATTCCCCCTCCAGCACCATGGTCCAGATCGCCGGATTCGTGAAGGCCGTCGCCACCGGCAAAGCCTACAAACCGTCACCCGGCGAGCACCAAAAGATCACGCTCTAGCGCCTGATCACAGTCACCGATCTCCAACTCGAATTTCCAGCCGCATCGTAGGCGCGAAATATCACCATATTCGTACCGGCAAGCAGCGGAATTTGCGGAACC
>Ga0123338_10001763_pt1 | contig 20601 bp, 19 predicted proteins | sample grotaG_FD_89793 | JGI IMG/M metagenome (GOLD analysis project Ga0123338, IMG submission 89793) | Glacier valley bacterial and archeal communities from Borup Fiord, Nunavut, Canada, to study Microbial Dark Matter (Phase II) -... | ecosystem: Environmental > Aquatic > Freshwater > Ice > Glacier ...
GATGGCACTCCCATCGCAATCGAGCAGAACTGGCGCGGCCGCGTTTTGTCGGGCGTTGGGAACGCAAGTTGCAGCGAGCATTATGGGCGGGTGAGTTCTCTGATCTTTGACGTGGTACACGGTACGCTCCCGCGTGACAGCCTCGTTGCACCCAGCTGGACGCCGCGTCGTCCCATCGCGGGCATGAAGAACATCGGCGGCCGCGATGCGGACAGCGCCACCGCCGCGCAGTTCATCGGCCGTTTCGTCCAGCCCGGCGTGAAATGGGCGCACCTCGATATCCCAGGCATGGCGTGGGCTTCCAGGGACCTGCGGCCCGTTCCCAAGGATGCGGCCGCCTACGGTGTCCGCCTGTTCGATCGCTACATCGCCGATCACTACGAAGGATAAGCATGGCCGAACCCGCGACGCCGATTCTCCCCGCGCATATCGAGGAAACCGTCGCCGCCATCGCGCGTCTGCACGTCGAACATTACCAGCAGTCGAGCACGCTCCAGCGCGCGATCGATCGCATCACCGGCCGCGTCGGCAAGCCGCAGTTCGTCGCCGTCCTGACGGGCATCGTGGTCGCCTGGATCGCCCTCAACGTCGTGTTGCAGGCGCTCGGCCGCACGCCGCTCGACGAACCCCCCTTCTTCTGGCTGCAGGGTCTCGTCACGCTGACCGCGCTCTACATGACCGCGCTCATCCTCTCCACACAGCGCCGTGAGGACGAACTGGGTGCCTACCGCGAACAGCTCACGCTCGAGCTGAGCATCCTCAGCGAACGAAAGGCCGCCAAGATCATCGAACTGCTGGAGGAAATCCGGCGCGACAGCCCCACGCTGCGCAACCGCTACGATCCCGAAGCGTCCGAACTCTCCGCCCCCGCCGATCCGCAGGCGGTGCTCGAGGCGATCAAGGAATCGCACCAGGATACGATCGCGACCGAAGTCGCGCTCGACGGCGACGCAGCAGCCCCCGCGCGCGAGGCAGTTACGGGGCCGATGGACCGGCCCGAAAGCCCGACGAGCCGAGAGCTGTCGCAGAACGGTCATTAGTCGCCGCAACTGTTCAGACGTATTTGCCGGTCCTCAACACAGGGAAAGGCCCATCTTATGCGCGTCTCGATCCTCCGTTTCCTGTCCGCCACCGCCGTTATCGCCGCCGTTTCCGCCGCACACGCCGCACCCGTGATTACCCAAAGCGTCTTCGCCTCCGCCTATCGCGGCGCAAGCACGCCCGCTTCGATCACGCTCGGCGCGGGCTCGGTCTGGGTTTCCTACGCGGGCGGCACCACGTCGGACGGCACACCGCCCCCGGGCATCAGCACCGTGGTCCGCTACGCGCCCGATGGCACCGTCCAGCAGACCTTCCAGTTCGTGGGCTCGGTCGATGGGCTGAACTACAACAAGTAGAACAACACCGTCTGGGCACTTCAGAACCAGGACGGCAACTCCTCGCTCCAGATCATCAACGCCGCCACGAACGCGGTCACGCCGCGCACCTACGCGCAGATCTCGTCGGGGAACGGCTATGACGAAGCGGCCTTCACCGGCCAGGGCACCTTCCTCAGTTACACCAACCCCGCCGCGCCGGGCGATCCGATCGTGCGCCGCGTCGTGAACGGCACCAACCCGATCCAGGTGACGGACGTGGTCACGCTCGGCCAGACCGGCCTGTCCGCGTTCGATTCGGACTCGATCAAGGTCGCGCCGCACGGCGATCTGATCCAGTCGGGCGGCGATCAGGGCACTCTCCTGTTCATTCACGCGCCGGGCACCGCGGGCCAGACCGTGACGACCGTGGCGTTGACCCAGGGCGGCGCGGCGGTCAGCGGCCTCGACGATACCGCGCGCATCCTCGGCACCGCGGGCACGCTCTACGCCACCGAGACGTCGGGCAATCAGGTGCTTGCCTTCGATCTCGATGGCACCACGCCGGGCTCGCTCCTCGCCAGCATCGGCAGCCTGCAGGAACTGGCGTTCGTCGATCCGTCGACCGGCGCGCTGACGCCGCTCGTCACCGGCCTGCGCGGCATCCACGGCCTCGCCAATGCACCCGACGCGGTGCCCGAGCCCGCCCGGCACGCTCGCGCTGCGCCGCCGCCGCTAGTCGGGCTATCGAAGGAGCGGGGCTGGCGCGCCCCGCTCCCCCGTTGCACAAGCTGCGGGTGGACACCGCCTTCTACCACGTGACGCGCGGGACCGTGGAGGCGGTGCTGCCCCGCCTGCTCGAACGCGCGCTCGCGGCCGGGCTGCGCGTCGCGGTGCGCGTGCCCGATGCCGCGCAGCGCGCCGCGCTCGACCAGCATCTGTGGACTTACGATCCGCTGAGCTTTCTGCCGCACGCGGCCGAGCCTTGCGATGGCCCGGAACAGCAGCCCATCCTGCTGACCGCCACGCAGCGGCCCGCAAACGGCGCGCAGATGCTGATCGCGCTCGCCCCGCCATTGCCGCGCGAGGATTTCGCGCGCGCAGCGCTGATCTTCGCGGACACAGACGCGGCATCCGCGCGCGAGGAATGGAAGGCGCTCAAGGCCGACGGGCTGTCAGCCACTTACTGGAAGCAGGGCGCGGGCGGCTGGGAGAAAGCGGGCTGAGGGCTGGCGCAAGCCCGCGCGCGCCGCTATCCGCCGCTGCAACGCAACATCCCGGAGCCTCCATGCCCACCGAACGCACCCTTTCGATCCTCAAGCCCGATGCCACCCGCCGCAACTTGACCGGCCAGATCAACGCCATGTTCGAGGGCGCGGGCCTCGCCATCGTCGCCAGCAAGCGCAAGCTGCTCAGCCAAGCCGAGGCCGAAGGCTTCTACGCTGTGCACCGCGAGCGCGGCTTCTTCGCCGATCTGGTTGCGTTCATGACGAGCGGCCCGGTCCTCATCCAGGTGCTCGAAGGCGAGAACGCCGTCGCCAAAAACCGAGAGATCATGGGTGCCACCAACCCCGCCAACGCGGACGAAGGCACGATCCGCAAGCGCTTCGCCGAATCGATCGAAGCCAACAGCGTCCACGGCAGCGACAGCGCCGAGAACGCCGCCACCGAGATTGCATATTTTTTCGCGCAGACCGAAATCCATCCGTAGGCGCAATCCGCGCAATCCGGGGACAGGCACCCTATTCGCTTCGCGGACGAGCGGGCGGGCACGGCGGCCCGAGCGAATAGCTACCTCTCCCCGGATTACGCTCCCGCCTACTCCTCCAGTTCCAGATGCGGCACCCCGCCGCCATCCGCCGCCAGCGCTGCTCCCCTCCCGCTGAGCGAGGGGTTCTCCATGAAATAGCGGTGCAGGTTGAACGCGGGCGTCCGGCCCACCAGCCGCTTGTAAGTCCCGTCCTCCCCAAGCGCCCAGCTCTGCTCGGTGTCCTTCAGGTTCGCCACCATCACCTGCTCCAGCACCTGCGCGTGCACCGTCGGGTTCTCGATCGGCACCAGCAGTTCCACCCGCCGGTCCAGATTGCGCGGCATCCAGTCGGCCGAGCTGATATATACCTTTGCGCCCGGCCCCGGCAGCGGCGCGCCATTGCCGAACACCACGATCCGGCTGTGCTCCAGGAACCGCCCGATGATCGATCGCACGTGGATATGCTCGGACATCCCCGGCACGCCCGGCCGCAGACAGCACACCCCGCGCACGATCAGTTCGATCTCCACCCCCGCGTTGCTCGCCTCGTACAGCTTCTCGATCATCGCGCTGTCCACCAGCGCGTTCACCTTCACCCAGATCGCCGCCGGCCGCCCCGCCGCAGCGTGTGCGATCTCGGCGTCGATGCCCGCCACCAGCGCCCGCCGGATGCCCTTGGGCGATATCGCGAGCTTCTCGAGCGCGCGCGGCTCCACATAGCCTGTGATAAAGTTCATCACCTTCCCCGCATCGCGCGCGAGCGCCTTGTCGTCGGTGAACAGGCTCAGATCGGTGTAGATGCGCGCGGTCTGCGGGTGGTAATTGCCCGTGCCGAAATGGAGATAGGTGCGGAACTCTCCCGCCTCGCGCCGCACCACCATGCTCAGCTTGGCATGCGTCTTCCACCCCACGAAGCCATAGACCACCTGCACGCCCGCGCGTTCGAGCAGTTCGGCCCATTTGATATTCTGCTCCTCGTCGAAGCGTGCCTTCAATTCCACCACGGCGGTCACCGATTTGCCCGCTTCGGCGGCATCGATCAGCGCCTTCACGATCGGGCTGTCGCGCCCCGCGCGATACAGCGTCTGCTTGATCGCCACCACGTCGGGGTCGGCGGCCGCCTGCCGCACGAACGCGACCACCGCCTCGAAGCTCTCATAGGGGTGGTGGACGATGAAGTCCTTCGAGCGGATCGCCGCGAGCACGTCCCCGTCGAACTCCATGATCCGTTCGGGAAAGCGCGGGGTGTAGGGCTCGAACTTGAGGTCGGGCCGGTCCTCGTCCGCCAGCTTGCCCAGCTCGGCGATGCCCAGAATGCCCGCAACCGCTGTGGTATCCGCGTCCGCCACGCCGAGCGCGTCCTGCACCATTGCGCGCAGCGCGGGCGGCGTCCCCGCCTCGATCTTCAGCCGGATCACCTCGCCGTGCCGCCGGGCGCGCAGCGCCGACTGGAACGATCGCACAAGGTCCTCCGCCTCCTCGATCACCTCGATATCGCTGTCCCGGATCACGCGGAACGCGCCGTCCCCTTCGAGCGCATAGCCGGGGAACAGCGCGCCGAAAAAGCGCCGCACAAGCGCCTCGATCGCCATGTAGCGCGCGCTGCGCCCCGGAAGTCGCACGAAGCGCGGCAGCATCGCGGGCAGCATCACGAGCGCTGTGCGCCGTTCGTCCCGGTGATCCTCGTGCGATAGTTCGAGGATCAGGCTGAAGCCGCGATTGGGGATAAATGGAAACGGGTGCGCCGGATCGATCGCCTGCGGGGTGAGCACCGGGAACACCTGGTCAATGAAATAGCGCTCGGCCCACGCCAGGTCCTTGCCCGCCAGCTCGCGCGGATCGATCACGTGGAACGCCGCATCCTTCAGTTTCGCACGCAGCTCCCCCCAGATCGCCTGCTGCTCGCGCATCAGCGCGTCCGCGCGCGCCACCACGGCCGCCAGTTGCTCGGCCGGCGTCAGCCCGTCGGGCGAGCGCTCCTCCACCCCCGCCTGCACCTGCCCGCGCAGGCCGGCCACGCGCACCATGTAGAACTCGTCGAGATTATTGCCCGAGATCGACAGAAACCGCACCCGCTCGAGCAGCGGATACGCCGGATTGCGCGCCTCCTCGAGCACGCGCGTGTTGAACCCCAGCCACGAAAGCTCACGGTTGAAATAGCGGGGGGTGGGAAAGGGCGCGGTCATGGCGCGCAGTCTAACGGGCCAATGTTGCAAACGGTATCGCCGCGCCGCAGTCAGGCCGCAACGCCAAGCGACACTTCAATCCCCAGCGCATCCAGTGCCGCACGCGCGGTCTTGAGCCGCGTGCCGTGATGCGGATCGAGCAGGCGACGCACCTGCCGCTCGTCCTTGCCCATCCGCCTGCCAAGTTCGGATTTGCTGATGCCCAGCTCGCGCATCCGCCCGTGCATCAGCGCGAGCACGGCGGCATCGAGCGGTGCCGCTACCAGCACCTCGTTCGCCTGCGCCTCCGAAGGGGTGGGCACGGTCTCCCCATCGCCGACCAACATGTCGATCCAGTTGCCGATACTGTCCGCAGCCGCCCGCAGCGCCCCCGCACGGTCGTCCCCCTGCGTCGCTGCATCGAAGAAGTCGCGGATATGCACCACGAACCCGCCATCGGCCTGCGCCTCGAGCCATACGGGATAAACAAACGACGTCACCGTCAGCCCTTCAGTTCGTCGGCACGCACGCCGAGCTGTTTGAGGATCGCGTGCAACGTTCCCGTCCGGATCTCCTGCCGCCGACCCGGAAGCTCGGATCGCCGCGCGCCAAGCCAAACCCGCACATGATCTCCACGCCCGTTTTCGATCCGGAGTTCGATCTTCCGCGCGCGGGCAAAGTGCCGAAATGTGCGCAGAAGCTGGACTCCGGTCACGCAATTGATTCGGACATCGATGTCCGGATGTCAATGGACACGGCCATCACAGCAGCTTCGCCTGCGCAAACAGCGTCTCGCGCGCCAGCGGCACAGTCACCGGCCGTTTCCCCGCCAGCGCGGCAGCATCGAGCGCGGCCACCGCGTCCGCCACCGCCTCGAACCCGCGCTCGATGCGCGCCAGCACGAACGCGACCACATCGGGCGAGACCTCCAGTCCCAGATCGCGGAAGCGCTTGCGCATCACGGCTGCCAGCAACGCATCGTCGGGCGGCGCGATGCCCACGCGCGGCGTCGCCCCCAGCCGTGATGCCAGATCGGGCAGCACCACGCCCCAGTCCCCCGCGTCGCGCCGCGCCACCAGCAGCAGCGGCTTGCCCGGCCCCGCCGCGTTCCAGCCGTGGAACAGCGCCTCCTCGTCCAGTCCCGGCCCCAGATCGTCCACCACGCGGCCGCCCGCGCGCGCGGCGAACATGCGCGCCAGATGCGTCTTGCCGCTCGCGGGCGGCCCTAGCAGCAGCGTCACGGGCGTGGGCCAGTCGCGCCACTTCTCGAGATGCTTGATTGCATCGCGATTGGCTTCGGAAACGAAAAAATCCGCCGCGCCCCGCGCCTCCAGATAGGCGAGCGGAAGCGCGAGCTGGCTCACAGCCCCGGCGGCACCGCGTCGGCGGCTTGCGGACCCGGGATGCCGGGTCCGGGCGCGCCCTCGCCGCCCGGCACCGCCTCGGTCGTCCCCGTCGTATCGGCTGGCATTGGCACGGGCACCGGCGGCACGGGCCGAGGCAGCGGGGCTTCGTCCGTCCGGCGGGATCGCAGCCGCCAGCGCCCGCCCGTTTGCTCCAGCCGCAGCCCGAGCTGGTCCAGCCCATAGCGCATCTGCTCCAGCCCGCCGCCATACACGATCTTCAACCGCGACGTACCGCCGTAAGCAACGCTCGTCAGCCCCGTGTTCAGCACTCCGTCCGCGATGCGCACCTTGTCTTCGATCGCGCTCGCGGCTTCGGGGGTAGGCGTCTCGATCTCCGCCTCGATGCTCGCCCCGCCGCGCACCGCCACCCCGAGATCGGGCGCGCTGCTGATCACCGGCGTCAACGACACGGTCAGATCCTCGTCCGCGTGCAGCCGCCCCTCACGCAGCGCCTGCGTATAAAGCTCGTCCATCTTGCGCGCCGCCGTGTCGAGCATCGCGGGCACCTCGCCCTCGCTCGCGGCATTCAGCACGAAGCCGCCCATCGGCTCGTCGTCGGGGCCGTGCAGCGCGCGGAAGCGCCCCGTCACCGGCCCGCCCGGCCAGCTCCGCACCAGCATCGCTTCGGCCACCAGCACGTCGGACGCCGCATAGCGCTGCAACGCCGATCGCCAGCGCGTCCGGTCCGGCCGATACGCCTGCGCAGCGGTCAGGATCACTGCATCGCCCGCCGTGCCGGGCGCGCGCACATAATCCACCGGGGACGAATCGGTGCGGAACCGCGCCCATGCCGCCGCCCAGATCGTGCGCTTCTCATACGCGGTGCGCGTGCCGCCATCGATCAGTACGGGCATCAGCAGCATCGGCGAGGACCTGAGCATCCGCGCGCTCGCGCCCAGATATCTGCTCGCGCGCGCGCGGTCGAACACCACGCCCAACCTGGCGATATAGCGGTTCGGTCCCACCGCCTCATGCTCCACCTCGATCGCCTGCACGATCGCGTCGAGCGCGCTGTCCCCCAGCTTGGGCGCGTTCACCGCAGGCGCGCCCGTCAACCGGCTCCATAATTGCGGCCACGCCTTGCGCTGCGCCTCGCGCCACCCGCCCTCGCGCGCGGCGATGGCGGTCTTACCCGCCACATCGACCGCGATCCCCGAAATCGCGAACGCCCCCGAATCGTCCTGCGCGCGCCCCGGCACGGCGGTCAGCAGCGCAGCGATCAGCGCGAGGCGGGGGAGGCGAGCGGACACTGCGCTTGGGGCTAACGTGCCGGGGGGTGAAATCCAAGCCCGACCCACAACCGTCATCCCGGCCTTGAGCCGGGACCCACCTGCCTCCATGCCGCCCGGCCGCCCCTCGGCACCGAAGAAAGTAGGTCCCGGATCAAGTCCGGGATGACGTGCTTCTATCCGGAGGTGTTGCGCTACGATCCGATCACGCTAGGCCACGATAATGACATCTACCCCGCCAGACGCCTACGCCCGCGCGGGCGTTTCGATCGCCGCCGGGAACGCGCTCGTGCGTGCCATCGCTCCGCTCGCGCGCGCCACCGCGCGCCCCGGCGCAGACGCCACGCTCGGCGGTTTCGGCGCCTTCTTCGATCCGCGCGCGGCGGGTTATGCCGATCCGCTGCTCGTCGCCACCACCGACGGAGTCGGCACAAAAGTGAAGCTCGCGATCGAGACCGGGCGGCACGACGGCGTCGGCATCGATCTCGTCGCGATGTGCGTCAACGATCTGCTCGTGCAGGGGGCTGAGCCGCTGCTGTTCCTCGATTATTTTGCCAGCGCGCATCTCGACGTCGCCACCGCTACCGCCGTGGTAGCGGGCATAGCCGAGGGCTGCCGCATCGCGGGCTGCGCGCTCGTCGGCGGCGAGACGGCCGAAATGCCCGGCATGTATGCGCCCGGCGATTACGATCTCGCGGGCTTCGCGCTCGGCGCGGTCGAGCGCGGGCAGCAGCTCACCGGCGCGGGCGTCGAACTGGGCGATCGACTGATCGGTATCGCATCCTCAGGCGCGCACTCGAACGGCTACAGCCTGATCCGCCGCATCCTCGCCGATACGCGCGCCGATCTCGCCGCCCCCGCGCCCTTCGATCCGGCGCACAGTCTCGCAGACATCCTCCTCACTCCCACGCGCATCTACATCGCATCCGTCCTCCCGCTTGCCCGCGCAGGCCGCCTCAAGGCGCTTGCGCACATCACCGGCGGCGGGCTGATCGAAAATGTGCCCCGCGTCCTGCCCGAAGCCACCCACGCGCACATCGACACGTTGCGCTGGCCGCTGCCCCCGCTGTTCGACTGGCTGCGCACCTCGGCCGGCCTCACCCCGACCGAACTGGCGCGCACCTTCAACTGCGGCATCGGTATGATCGCGGTGGTGGGGGAGGGGGACGTTCCTCCCGTGCTCGCCGCGCTCGCCGCCGCAGGCGAGACCGCATGGGACATCGGCCGGATCGAAGCGGGCCCGCGCGGCTGCACGGTCAGCGGCCCCGCAGGCTCATGGGGCCAGCCCGCAGCATGGGCCGCCCCGCATGCCTGATCGCTCCCCCACCGCCGACTTCGCAGCCACCTCCCCCGCTTTGCGGGAGAGGGCAGTTGCGCCTTCCCCTTTCCCGCAAAGCGGGGGAGGTGCCCGAAGGGCGGAGGGGGTCTCGCCGCCCCGCCATCCCTGCCCATGACCCCCAAACTTCCCATCGGCGTCCTTATCTCCGGCCGAGGCTCCAACATGGAAGCCCTCGCCCGCGCCGCCGCCGCGCCCGATTACCCCGCGCAGATCGCCGTCGTGATCGCCAACCAACCCGATGCGCCCGGCCTCGCCACCGCCGCCGCGCTCGGCATCCCCACCGAAATCGTCCTTAGCAAGGGCCGCCCGCGCGAGGCGTTCGAAGCCGATCTCCTCGCCCGCCTCCACGCGCACGGCGTCAGGCTGGTAGTGCTGGCAGGCTTCATGCGCGTCCTCACGCCCGGCTTCATCGCCGCATGGCCCGATGCGCTGCTCAACATCCACCCGTCGCTGCTGCCATCGTTCCGCGGCCTCGATACCCACGCGCGCGCGCTCGCCGCCGGGGTCAAGCTCCACGGCTGCACCGTCCACCTCGTCCGCCCCGAACTCGATGAAGGGCCGGTTATCGCGCAGGCCGCCGTGCCCGTCCTCGACGACGATACCGAAGCCACCCTCGCCGACCGCGTGCTCGTCGAGGAGCACCGCCTGCTGCCCGAAGCCGTTCGCGCCTTCGCCGGGGGGCGACTGCGGGTGGAGGGGATGCGGGTGCGGATCTCTTCGGGCGTGAACTCATAAGGCGTTCGTCTCGCCCTGATCGGACGCTCCGCTTTGCAGGTGCCCCATTTTGCGCTCCGGCTGGAGAGCGTTCGATGCCGCTTGAACCGGGACCGTAAATACATAGCAGTGTGATCAAGCAGTAGTCTGTCGCAGGCCGCGCATTGCCTGGCGATCTACCCGTACAGATACAGGCACGGAACGGCGTGCGCCATCAAGATATGCTTGATAACTGCGGCAAAACGTCCGCCGCGCGATTCTCAAGTGTTCGCGACTTTGCTTTTCGGTTAGGTTTGCGCGTCTGAGTTTCGCAGTGGTCTCGGGTATCTTCAGCAGAGGGATTATACAGATGGCTCGATCCAACTTCGTATCCGTCATTTTCGCCGCCGCTGTCGTCTTGACTGGGACTGGCACGTCTGCCGCGCCTGCCTACACGCTTTACGACAGCCTGGGCGGCGTTGAAGGCGGCGGTGATTCGCTCGCAGGCGTTGGCCCCATCCTCAACGACTGGGTTGCCACGGGCTCGGCTGCCACCCTGACGTCGGCGACTTTCAATCTCTCGCTGTCCGGAGCGCCCACCGGCAGCTTCGACGTATTTGTCGCAAAGATCGACGCGAAGTCGAAAACCGGCATTTCACATTTCCAGACGATCGGTACGATCTCAGACACGTCTTTGACGAGCAGCTTTGCGACTTATACCGTTTCACCAACCTCCAAATACAGGCTCGACGCCAATTCTTTTTACGTCGTTGGACTTTTTGATAACGCCGCCAGCAACGCGATCTGGGGCTCCACGGTCGATCCGACTGTACTCGCGCGTCCTTCGGTCGTCGCGGGCCAATATTACTACAACAGCACTGGCGGCGTGCAGTCGAACGCCGGCGGCCCCTACGAACTGTCGGTGGACGTGACCAATGTGCCCGAGCCCGCCGCGCTCGCGCTCCTCGGCCTCGGTATCGCCGGCCTCGCCGCGCGCCGCCGCCGCGCCGCTTAACACTGGACTAATCGCTGCACCGAGAAGAGGGCGGTTACCCAGCCGGGTGGCCGCCATCTTCTTTCGTAGCGCTCATGGCAGCTATCGCGCCCTGACCGCCCAAAAGCAGACCGTCCCAAAGCCACCCAATTCGGCCCTTCCCGATCTGGGTTCACACCTATCCCAGCACCGCCCGCGCCGCCGCCTTGTCCAGCTCCACCTGCACCCGCAGCGCGTCGAGCCCGTCCAGTTTCCACTCGGGCCGCAGATAGGCCACCAGCTCCACCCCGATCTCGCGCCCGTATAAGTCCCCCTCGAAATCGAACAGGAACGTCTCCAGCAGCTCGACCGGCGGCTCGAACATCGGCCGCACGCCCAGATTGGCCACCCCGTCGCGCCGCTCCCCGCCCGGCAGCACCACGCGCACCGCGTATACGCCGTAGGCGGGCCGCACATACTCGCCCAGCCGCAGGTTCGCAGTCGGGAACCCCAGCGTGCGCCCTAGTTTTGCCCCATGCTCCACGTTGCCGAATATGGCAAAGGGCCGTCCCAGCAGCCGCGCCGCTGCATCGGGCCGCGCATCGCGCAGCGCCTCGCGCACGCGCGTCGAAGAAACCGGCGCGCCGTCCAGCATCACCGCGCCCAGCGCCTCGGCGGCGAAGCCCATGCCCGGCCCCAGCTCCGCGAGCATCGCCGCGCCCCCGCCGCGCCGCGAGCCGAAAGTGAAATCCCACCCCGTCACGACATGCGCTGCGCCCACCGTCGCCGCGAGCGCATCCGCCATGAACGCGTCCGCGCCCACCGCCGCCAGCACCCGGTCGAAGCGCCACACCACCGCCGCCTCCACCCCCGCATCCGCCATCAACGCCAGCCGCTGGTCCATCGTGGTCAACGCGATCGGCTCGAGCGCAGGTGTGAACAGCCGTGCGGGATGCGGGTCGAACGTCCCCACCAGCGCAGGCCGCCCCGCCGCGTGTGCCCACGCCACAGCGCGCCCCACGACCGCCTGATGGCCCAGGTGGAACCCGTCGAAATTGCCGAGCGCAATACCCCCGCCGCGCAGCCGCGCGGGCAGCGCCACCGTGCCGTCGAACCGCTCCACGTCGCGCCTCAGCCCCGGGGCAGATCGGCGCGCAGCACGCGGATCGCATTCCCGCCCATCGCCGCGCGCACTTCGCCCGGCGTGAAGCCCTCGTCGATCAGCGCCTGGGTGAGCGCATCCAGCCCCGCCACGTCGATCGGCTCGGCCACCGCGCCGTCGAAATCGCTTCCCAGCGCCACTGCCTGTATCCCCACCAGATCGCGCACATAGCGCATCGCCTTCGCCGCACCCGCTGGCTTGTCAGAACATGAAGCCACATCCCACAACCCGATGCCGATCACCCCGCCGGTGCGCGCGATGCCCCGGATTTCCTCATCGGTCAGGTTGCGGTTGGTGTTGCACGTGCCTTTCACCCCGCCGTGGCTGAACACCACCGGCTTGCGCGCCATCGCGAGCACGTCGGCCACCGTCGCGTGGCTCGCATGCGCCACGTCGACGATCATCCCCCGGTCTTCCATCGCTGCGACCACCTTGCGCCCGAACGGCGTCAGACCGCCCTTGCGCTCGCCGTGCATCGATCCCGCGAGTTCGTTATCGAAGAAATGGGCGAGGCCCCCCATGCGAAAACCCGCGCGGAACAGCACGTCGAGGTTCCCGAACCGCCCCTCCAGATCGTGCATGCCCTCGATCGAGAGCAGCGCCAGATGCTGCACCTTGCCCGCGCGCCGCGCCGCCAGCCCCGCCTCCAGATCGGCCGCCGTTCGCACGATCCGCAAGCCCGGATCGGCGGCCGCCACCCGCCGCAGCTTCTCGGCGTGCCAAAGCGATCGTTCGAGCAGCGAAAACCACGTGCGCACCGGCTGCAACTGCGCGATGGCCAGCAGCGGGAGGATGTCCGAGGTCGCCGGATTGGACAAATAATTCTGCCCGCGCGGCACCTTGGTGACCGAGCTGAACACGCTCAGCGTCACATTGCCCGCTTCCAGCCGGGGCAGGTCCACATGTCCGCGCGTTGCAAACCGCGCCATGTTGCGCTGCCACAGCAGCGTGTCCTCGTGCAGATCGACGATCGTCAGCGTCGCATGCAGCGCATGCGCTGCGGACGACACCGGCCATGGCGCAGCGCGGGTTATACGGTTGGCCGATTGTTCGAACAGCCCCGGCCCGAACGCAAATATCGCGACGAGCGCCACGATCACCAGCGCCGCAAACCCAGCCAAAATCCGTCGTCTCACGCCATCGCTCCATTGCCGTGGGCGACGGTGGTGCTGCCGGGGAGGATTGAACTCCCGACCTCAGCCTTACCAAGGATGCGCTCTACCACTGAGCTACGGCAGCACGAACGTCAAAACGCTGGGGATCGCCTTCGTCGAAGCCGCCCCATGACGGCGCACACGCCGCACTGTCAAGTCGCCAGCGGTGTTTGACCCACACCACACACGGGCTAGGTTCATGTCCGTATGACCGAATCCTCGCCGTTCCAGCTCCTCGGCGCCGTGGTCGTCGGCGTCTGGGTGGCAGGGACGGCGGTGGCGCTGCTGGCGCTCTGGCGCCGCGCACCCGCCGGGCATGGAGAGAAGCTGCCGTCTCCTGCCACTGCTGTGGCCCTGCCGGACGAAAGCCCGCTCGTCCGCTTGCAGGCCGGCCTGTCCTCCAACGTCTTCAACCTTTCCTCGCTGCCGATCTGGTGGCTCGATCGCAGTCTGCGCCTCGCGGGAGCCAACGCAGCCTATGCGCGCGCGGTCGGGCATCCCACGCCCGAAAGCGCGGTCGCGGCAAATGCCGAACTTGCACCCGGCGCGCGCGGCATCGCGGCGGAAGCGCGCGAAACCGATCGCGCGGTGGTCGGAGAGGAGCGCGCCACGATCGACGGCGAACGCCGCCTGCTCGAAATCCTTGCCGTGCCTTTGCACGGCGGCGAGGTGGTGCAACTCGCGCTCGACGAGACACGCCGCCATGCCGCCTACACCCTCGCCGTGACCCGCGCGCGCGAGCTGTCCGATACGCTGGACGAACTCGCGGTCGGCACAGCGTGGTTCGATCACACGATCACGCTCAAGCACGCGAGCGTCTCGTTCGCGCGCATGTTCGGTCTCGATCCCGCGTGGCTCGAAACGCGCCCCAGCTTCGAGCGTGTTCTCGACGCCGCACGTGCTGCGTCGCGCCTGCCGGAAGAGCGCGATTTCGCCGCCTGGCGCGGCGAGCGCCGCGCATGGTTCGATGCCGCCGACGAGGCGACGCTGGAAGAGGACTGGCACCTGCCGGGCGGTGCCCTGCTTCATATCACCGGGAAAACGCGCGCAGGCGGGGTGCTGCTGCTGTGCGAAGACCGGACCGCCGTCGCCGCGATCGCCGCCGAACACGATCGACTGCTCTCAGTCCACCACGCGATCCTCGATCGGCTGCCCCAGGGGATTGCAGTGTTCGGCCCCGACGGCCGACTGAAGCTATTCAACCGACGCTTCGCCGAAATCGTCGTCGCTGCGCCCGATCAGCTCGAAGCCGATATGCCCGCCGAACGCCTCATCGCGCATATCTCCGGCCTGCTCAGCCACCCCGAACAGGCGAGCGATCTGCGCGAACTTATCGTGCGCGCAACAGCCGGACGCAGCGCGCATCGCGGCCGGGTCGCAAGCGCGCTCGGCTATATGGTCGAATATTCCGCCGTGCCGCTGCCCGATGGCAACGCGTTGATCACCTTCGACGCAGCCCGCGGCACGCGGCCGACCGCCCGGTAATGCGGCTGGTCGGCGCCCCCGCGCTCGAAGCCTTCGCCGCGCGCCTCGCCCCCGTGGTGCGGCCTGGCGATACCATCGCGCTCAGCGGCGAACTGGGCGTCGGCAAGACGAGCTTCGCGCGCGGGCTGCTGCGCGGCCTCGGCCACGCGGGCGAGGTGCCCAGCCCCACCTTCACGCTGATGCAGCACTACGATCCGCCGGGCGTGCGCCTGCCCGTATGGCATGTGGACCTTTACCGCCTCGACAACCCCGCCGAGGCCGAAGTGCTGGCGCTCGAGGAGGGCGGACACGCGCTGATCCTGATCGAATGGCCCGAGCGGCTGGGAGATGCACTCGATCCCCGCGCACTGCGGGTCACGATCTCGGGCGCGGGGACGACCGAGCGCGCCTTGACAGCCCATGTCCCCCCGGCTTGGGAAGGTCGATGGCCCCCGACATGATCTCACCCGGCGCGCCCGCATTCCTTGCGCGCCACGGCTGGGCGGGTTCGTCGATCGCGGTGCTCGCCGCCGATGCCTCCTTCCGCCGCTATTTCCGCGTCACCGATAGCACCCGCACCGCCGTGCTGATGGACGCGCCCCCCGCGCACGAAGACGCGCGCCCCTTCCTCGCGCTCGCCGCGCACCTCGACAGTATCGGCCTCTCAGCGCCGCAGATCCTCGCCGCCGAACCGGACAACGGCTTTGTCCTGCTCGAAGACTATGGCGATTGTCGCCTGACGCCCCTGCTCGAAGCCCGCCCCGATCTCGAACCCGCGCTCTACGCCACCGCGATCGATATTCTGGCGCAAGTCCAGCGCGCCCCCCCACCGCCCGGCCTGCCCGATTACGATCTCAACGAACTGCGCCGGGAGGTGCTGCTGTTCGCCGATTGGTATCTGCCCGGGCTTGGCCTCGCCCCCGATCCGGGCGGCTTTCTGGACGCGTGGAACGGCGCGTTCGCCTATGCGGTCGGCTGGCCAGGCGTGCTCGTGCTCCGCGATTATCATGCGGATAATCTCATGTGGCTCGCAGACCGCGAGGGCACACGCGCGCTCGGCCTGCTCGATTTCCAGGACGCGCGGTTGGGCCAGCGCGCCTATGATCTCGTCAGCCTGCTCCAGGACGCGCGCCGCGACGTTCCCCCTGCCCTCGAAGCCGCGATGATCGCTCGCTTCCTCGCCCACACCCCCGCGCAGAACCCGGCGCGCTTCGCCGCCAGCTATGCCGTGCTCGGCGCTCAACGGCAGACCAAGATTCTCGGCATCTTCGCGCGGCTGTGGAAGCGCGACGGCAAGCCGGGCTACCGCCGCTTCATGCCGCGCGTCTGGGCGCATCTGGAGCGCGATCTCGCGCACCCCGCGCTGCTCCCCGTCGCGCGCTGGTTCGACGCCAACGTCCCCGCCGAAGCCCGCGCCGCCGCCTGGGCCCCGGCCGGATGAGCGTGCCCCGGGCCGCGATGGTGCTCGCAGCGGGGCTGGGTAAGCGGATGCGCCCGCTCACCGCCACGCGCCCTAAACCGCTCGTCGAGGTCGCGGGGGCCGCGCTCCTCGATCACGCGCTCGCCCGCCTCGCCGCCGGGGGCGTCGCGCGCGCAGTTGTCAACGTTCACTACATGGCCGGGCACGTCGAAGCGCACCTCGCCGCGCGCGCCCCCGGCCTCGAAATCCGCATTTCGGACGAGCGCGCCGCATTGCTCGAAACCGGGGGAGGGGTGGCCAAAGCGCTGCCGCTGATCGACGCCGACCCCTTCCTCGTCGTCAATTCGGACAATTTCTGGATCGACGGCGCGTCCCCCACCCTCACCTTGCTGGCATCGCATTGGGACGCAGAGCGCATGGACGCACTCCTCCTCCTCGTGCCCCTCGCCCGCGCCAACGGCTACGATGGTGCGGGCGATTTCCACATGGACGCGAACGGTGCCCTGCGTCGCCGCAGCGAGGGACGCGTCGCGCCGTGGGTGTTCTCGGGCGTGCAAATCCTCGCACGCCGCCTGTTCGATGGCGTCGCCGTCGAACCTTTCAGCCTCAACCGCCTCTACGATCGCGCGCTCTCCCAAGGCCGCCTCCACGGTGCCGCGCACACCGGCCTCTGGTTCCACGTCGGCACCCCGCAAGCCATCGCCGAGACCGAGGCCGTCCTTGCCCACGCATAATTCACCTTCCCCGCCGGGGGAGGGAAACCGCGAAGCGGTGGTGGGGGCAGGCCGGGCGCAATCGCCCCACGTCGCCACCATCCCGCTCCACGCCGATTTCGGCCGCACGCTCGCCCGCCGCCTGCTCGCCGCCACGCCCGACCCCCTCGCGCTCGCCCGCACGCTTCTCCTGCTCCCCAACCGCCGCGCCGCGCGCGCGCTCACCCAGGCCTTCGTCGCCGCGAGCGAGGGCAGGGGCCTGCTCCTCCCGCGCATGATCGCGGTCGCCGATCTGGACGACGCCGATGCCGCGCTCGCCGACGGCCTCGATCTCGCCATCCCCGCCGCGATCTCGCCCGATGAACGCCGCTTCGCGCTCGCGGGCCTGCTCGCGCGCGGCGGCCAGCGCCCCGCCGCCGCGCTGCACGATGCCGCCAGCCTTGCCCGCGCGCTCGACACGCTCCAGATCGAGGAGCGTACCCCGGCCGATCTCGCGGGCATCGATGTCAGCGGCCTCGCGCACCACTGGGCCAAGACGACCGCGCGCCTCGATGCGATCGCGCACGCGTGGCCCGCAATCCTCGCCGAACGCGGCCTGATCGATCCCGCCGCACGCCGCGTCGCACTCGCCCACGCCGCCGCGCGCCGCTGGTCCGCCGAGGGCAGCGCGCACCCCGTGATCGCGGCAGGCATCGCCAACGCGCCGCCCTTCGTCGCCGCACTGCTGCGCGCGGTCGCCCGGCTTTCGAACGGGCAGGTCGTCCTCCCCGGCCTCGATCTGGCAATGGCGGACGCCGCATGGGACACGATCGATCCCGCCGATCCCTCCTCGGCCGCGCACCCGCAGGCGGCGCTCAAGGCATTGCTCGAAACCATCGGCGTCGCGCGCGCCGAGGTATCCGAATGGGACGACGATCCCGCCCCGCAGGCCGCGCGCGTCGTCGCCGCCGCGCGCGCGCTCGATCCGGCTGCCTTCACCGATGGCGCGCCCGTTCCCGCCACCGCGTTCGCGGATATACGCGTGCTCGAAGCCGCCAGCCCCGCCGGGGAAGCGCAGGCCATCGCGCTCGCGCTGCGCGAGGCGCTCGAAACCCCCGGCCGCACGGCCGCGCTCGTCACCCCCGATCGCGCGCTCGCCGCACGCGTGCGCGCCCACCTCGCGCGCTGGGACATCGATGTGGACGACAGCGCGGGCACGCCGCTCGGCCAGACCCCGCCCGGCATATTCTTGCGCCTGCTCGCCGAAGCCGCCGCGTCGGGCTTCGCGCCCGTCCCTGTGCTGGCCCTCCTAAAACACCCCTTTGCCGGCCACCCCGACCGCGCCGCCCACCTCGAAGCCACCCGCGCAATCGATCTCCAGCTCCGCCGCCCGCCCCCGCCGCCCCCCGGCCTCGCCGCGCTGGGACGGCTAGTGCCCGAGCAACACGCGCAATGGTGGGCATCGATTCGAACAGCCCTCACCCCGCCTCACCCTCCCCCATCGGGGGGAGGGAAATGCGAGCCGAAGGCGAGCGAGGGAGAGGGAGCGCTGGCGCCCCCCGAAGCCCCCCTCCCGCTTCACATCGCCACCCTCACCGCCGCCGCCACCGCACTTGCCGGGGACCGCCCGTGGACCGGCCCGCAAGGCCGCGCGCTCGCCGATACCCTCGACCTGCTCGCCGAACATGGCGCGCACCTGCCCGCGATGCTCATCGCAGAGGCCGCCGCGATCCTCGACCAGACGCTCGCCCAAACCCCCGTTCGCCCCCAATACGGCGGCCACCCGCGCGTCGCGATCCTCGGCCTGCTCGAAGCCCGCCTTCAGCGCGCCAATCTGACCATTTTGGGTGGCCTGAACGAGGGCGTGTGGCCCGCCACCCCCGCACCCGATCCCTGGCTCCCCCCGCTCGCGCGCCGCCAGCTCGGCCTGCCCCCGCTCGAAGCGCGCATCGGGCTGGCGGCGCATGATTTCCTGTCCGCGCTCGGCTCCCCCCAGGTGCTCCTCACCCGCGCGCGGCGCGACGCCACCGCGCCCGCCAGCGCCTCGCGCTTCCTGCTCCGGTTGCAGGCCGCACACCCGCTCGCCCCCGCCACCGATCTCCTCGGCTGGGCGCACGCGCTCGATGCCGCGCCCGGCCCCGTCACCCACGCCCCGCGCCCCGCCCCCGCGCCCCGAACCCGACCCACATCCATCAGCGTCACCCAGGTCGATACACTACGCGCCGACCCGTTTGCCTTCTACGCGTCGGCGATGCTCCGCCTGCGCCCACTCGACGCGCTCGCCGCCGATGATCTCACCCCCTCCGAACGCGGCCGCTTCGTCCACAAGGTGATGGAGCGCTGGTTCCACGAAGCCCCCGACGATCCCGCACGCCTCCCCCAAATCGCCGCCGCGCTGTTCGCCCGCCGTTACCCCGGCCAGCCGCGCCTCGCCGCGCTGTGGCAGCCGCGCCTGCTGCGCGCGGTCGGCTGGGCTGCCGAACAGATCGCCAAAATGGCCGCCGAGGGCTGGCGTCCGTGCGCGGCCGAAGCCGGCGGCGAAATCGTCCACCACGGCATCACGCTGAAAGGCCGCGCGGACCGCATCGACATCGGCCCCGAAGGTCAACTCGGCATCATCGACTACAAAACCGGCCAACCGCCGCCCAATCCGCAGATCCTCGGCGGCTTTGCCACCCAGCTCGGCCTGCTCGGCACGCTGATCGATTGGAGCGCGATCGAAGGCGTCCAAGGCCCGGTCGAACGCCTCGGCTGGTGGAGGCTCGGCGGCGGCCGCACCGATCCGGGCAGCCCGAAGAACGCGGTCAAGCTCGCACCGCGCGGGAAGGGAGGCGAACCCGCCCCCATCCCGTCATGGACCGACGCCCTCGGCCTGATCGCCGCCTGCTGGGCATGGTATGAAGACGCGGTCGACCGTTTCCTGCTCGGCCGACAGCCCTTCACCGCCAAACTCCACCCCGAATTCGCCACCGGCCACGATTTCGACCAGCTCGCGCGCGTCGCCGAATGGCAGGGCCGCGCATGAAGCCGCTTCCCCCGCTGCTCCCCGCCCAGGCACTCGGCGCAGACCCGCAAGCGCACGCCTGGGTCAGCGCCTCGGCAGGCGCGGGCAAGACGCAGCTTCTGGCCGCGCGCGTGCTCCGCCTGCTGCTCGCCGGTGCCGCACCAGAACGCTTGCTCGCGCTGACCTTCACCAAGGCGGCGGCCGCTGAAATGCGCGAGCGCGTGCTCGGCCGCCTCGCATGGTGGGCCTCGGCCAGCGACGAAGCGATCGCGTCGGACCTCGCAGCGCTCGGCCTTACCCCCTCCGTCGGCTTCGCCACCACCTCCCCCGCAAGCGGGAGAGGGGAGGAAAGCGACCGCCCTCTCCCGCAAAGCGGGGGAGGTGCCCGAAGGGCGGAGGGGGCCGCGCCGCAAAGCCTGATCCCCCGCGCCCGCACCCTCTTCGCCCGCGCGCTCGACGCGCGCGGCGGCTTGCGCATCCAGACGATCCACGCGTTCGCAGCCGGCCTGCTCGCCGCCTTCCCCGCCGAAGCCGGGGTGCAACCCGATTTCGCGGTGCTCGACGATCGCGCGGCCGCCGATCTCGACAACGCCGCGCTCGATGCCGCACTCGCCGCACCACCTTACCCCGGCTTCGTCGCCGATGTGGGCGATCTCGCGGTGCGCCATGGCGAGGCCGCGCTCGCCAAAATCCTCACCACACTGATCGCCCACGCCCCCGCGATCGCCGCGCACGGCGATCCGCGCGGCTTCGAACCCGCAATGCGCCGCCTTTTTGCCGCCCCGCCCGAGGGCA
>Ga0123338_10001764_pt1 | contig 20599 bp, 13 predicted proteins | sample grotaG_FD_89793 | JGI IMG/M metagenome (GOLD analysis project Ga0123338, IMG submission 89793) | Glacier valley bacterial and archeal communities from Borup Fiord, Nunavut, Canada, to study Microbial Dark Matter (Phase II) -... | ecosystem: Environmental > Aquatic > Freshwater > Ice > Glacier ...
ACCACGGATGTAACAGCAACGATGGTCATCCGAGTAACCGCACAGGATTTAACAACAGCGGAATACACGATCACGATGGGAAGCAGTGCAAAAATAATCACAGCAACCGCGGTGGGAACCTTAACCGCTGGAAACATTACAACCGTACCGGCAGGGACAAAAGTCAGTGATTTGAAGTCAGGGTTAACGGTATCAGCCAGTGCAACGGAAGAGATATTGACCGGAGCAGGTGGGACAGCCGTAACCAATCAGGCGACCACGGATGTAACAGCAACGATGGTCATCCGAGTAACCGCACAGGATTTAACAACAGCGGAATACACGATTACGATGGGAAGCAGTGCAAAAATAATCACAGCAACCGCGGTGGGAACCTTAACCGCTGGAAACATTACAACCGTACCGGCGGGGACAAAAGTCAGTGCATTAAAGTCAGGCTTAACGGTATCAGCCAGTGCAACGGCAGAGATACTGACCGGAGCAGGCGGGACAGCCGTAACTAATCAGGCGACCACGGATGTAACAGCAACGATGGTCATCCGAGTAACAGCGCAGGATTTAACAACAGTAGAATACACGATCACGATGGGAAGCAGTGCAAAAATAATCACAGCAACGACCATGGGAACCTTAACCGGTGGAAACATCACAACCGTGCCGGCAGGGACAAAAGTTAGTGCATTAAAGTCAGGGTTAACGGTATCTGCCAGTGGAACGCCAGAGATACTGACCGGAGCAGGCGGGACAGCCGTAACCAATCAGGCGACCACGGATGTAACAGCAACGATGGTCATCCGAGTAACCGCACAGGATTTAACAACAGCAGAATACACGATCTCAATAGCACCAACGACAGCAATAGTAGATGTACTGTTTGCGGCAAGCGCAACTCAATTAACAAATACAAATGTTTGGTTAACCGTACCGGTAGGAATGACGGCATGGTTTGCACCTACAGGAACAGCAGTTGGAGATTTGGTAATTGGAGTGACGATGACAAGAGCAGTTGGAGGAGCAACAAAAATATTTGCACCAAAGATGCCAGGATCATACAAACTTTATCTTGTAGATGCGGCGAATAACATAGCAGAAGGAACCAATATATTAACCGTAAATGCAGCACAAATATCAGCATTTGATCCAATCAGTTCCGTTTTTGCTGGAACAGCTAACAACCCGACAACTTATCAGATTCTTGAAGAAGTAGGTACACATTTGCCAAAAAGTGTCTCGGTATATGTAGGTGCAACTTCAACTACAGTATCAGTTCCAATATGGGGATGGCAAGATACAGATACATATAATCCGGCAATAGCAGCAAGTTATACGTTCACTGCAGTACTGGGAGCAATTCCAACAGGCTATCAATATATAGGTGACTCTGTAACAGTAGAAGTTGTAGTAGGACCGGAAATATTTTCTACTGCTGATGGATATTATCAATACCAAGTTGATGGAACAAACATAACAATCACGCAATACCTCAAAAATGACACAATAATTAATATTCCGGGAACAATCGATGAGAAGACGGTTACCACAATCGGCAATGGTGCTTTTAGGGATAAAAATCTTACAAACGTAACACTGCCTAATAGCATCACAAGTATCGGCACTAGCGCGTTCAATAACAACAATCTTACCAGTATATCAATACCTAGTAATGTTACCATCGATACTTTTGCCTTCATTAGCAACTCAATTACCAGTATAACAATAGGCTCAGGCGTTACTGTCGGTGACAGCATGCTTGATGGTTCTGGCAATAACTACTTCCGTATAGCATATAATTTGGGGCATGCAGGTACGTATACAAAGAATTTAGCTGATGGAACATGGGCAAAATAGTAAGCGACAGCAACCTATACTTGGAGCAGTAACAGTAGAAATAATTATGTAGCAGCTAGGCATATAGAAACTGGTGATTGGGCACAAGAATTATAACATTCACAGGAAGTATGGCGTAAGTTATAATACGTTTAGCACAAGGATGGCTAAATTTTTAGGATTAATATTTGATAAAATGAAAGTTTGGAAGAAGGAAGGAAGAATCGAAAGGTTCTTCCTTCCTTCTTATGTTAAAATATATGCGGCTTATATAATGAATTCAAAAGGAAACACTTAAATGGAACAGAAGTAGAAAACAGACTATATTACAGGCAGAATAACGAAAAAGAGTTTGCAGGGATACTTGGAAGTATTATTACACCTATCTATTTATCAGCCAGTAATATGGGATTTATGGATTGGGAGAAGCGTAATTATGAAATTATCTAGAAGCACATTTGACGAGGTACGTAATCGCGCATAGGCGCAAATGCATTTACAATGTCACCTAAAAGTAGATAGAGGGGACACTGACAAATGCCCAAAGCACGTTGAAAACAAGTTGAAAAATTACGTAATAATCACTTGACGAAAACAAAGTAATGGAATAAGATAGAAAAAGATTGTATAGAATGGAAGGTAATATTATGAACAAGACACTTAGATGGATTAAATTTGAATCTATTATGACAGCAGTAATTCGTGTTAATGGGATAAGTGCGTCTAAATTTAATAGGAATAAAAGCCATATAAGTATTTTGGAGAATTCATAGCATATAAATTTATTCATGACTAGCGTATGATTAGTGTGAATTATTGAAAAGCATAATTCACACTTAGAAGTTTGTGCCTGCGAAATCCTCGGCACAAACTAAATCAAAGGGTAGGTATGTATGATTAATATGATATCCCAAGGCTTATTGCCCTGGGATTTTTTTCGTTAAATTAAACAATCCAGAATTTGAAAAATCGCGATATAGAAAAACATCGTTAGGACAAATAAATTATGGAAAGAATGAGGGTTATAAAATGATAGAATTAGATATTCATAATATTACGAAATATTATGGCGCCAATAAAATATTCCAAAATATATCATTTAATGTAAAGACAGGTGAAAGAATAGGATTTATCGGACAGAATGGGTGCGGAAAAACTACCATAATGAAAATAGTTATGGGGATGGAGGACTATCAGGAGGGGGATATTAATACCCGAAAGGACGCCAGGGTAGGATACTTAAACCAAATCCCTATATTTGCGGAAGATACCACAACAATTGGAGTCCTCCGCATGGCTTTTGATGGTATCGAGCAGATTAAAAAACAAATGAAACATTTGGAAAATCAATTTCCACAGTTAGAGGGGGTAACGTTAGAAAAAGCAATTGATAACTATGGACGGTTGACAGAGCAATATGAATTATCCGGTGGATATGATATTGAGACAAGAATGAATAAGGTAACACAAGGGCTTCAAATTAGTGATGACATGGGAAATATGCTATTTAGTAAACTTAGTGGAGGAGAGAAAACAAGAGTAATTCTTGCAAAAATCTTACTTGAGGAACCGGATATTCTGCTTCTTGATGAACCAACGAACCATTTGGATTTAGGCTCTATTGAATGGTTGGAAGGCTTTTTAAAGGGATATAAAGGATCCGTTCTTATTATTTCACATGACAGATATTTTTTGGATAGTGTAATAAGTAAGGTCATTGAACTGGAATTTGAATCAGCAGAGGTTTACCACGGTAATTACAGTTATTATGTGATTGAGAAGGAACGTAGATTTCTTCTCGAATATAAAAACTACCAGAACCAGCAAAAGAAAATCGACCAGATGGAGAGACAAATCGAGCGATACCGAATTTGGGGAGAAATGCGTGATAGTGATAAAATGTTCCGGCGAGCAAAGGAATTGGAAAAACGCCTTGAAAAAGTAGATGTTTTGGATAGGCCAGTGTTTCAAAAAAGGAAAATCCGCCTCAATCAAAATCAAATTATAAGAACAGGGAAAGTTGTTCTTTCTATAGTAAATCTCAGTAAAAGTTTTACCGAAGTAAATTTAATAAAGGATGTGGATTTCAGTATCTTTTATCAGGATAGTGTCTGTATTATCGGAAAAAATGGCAGTGGCAAGACAACACTTCTTAAGATGATACTAGGAGAGCTTGAACCGGATCAAGGCGTAGTCAAAATTGGTTCTGGAGTAAAAATCGGATATTTGCCTCAAAATGTAGTTTATAAGGATGAGGAACAGACGGTGCTTCAATATTTCTCACAGCTGCATAACATAACGAATGGGGAAGCCAGATCACAGCTTGCCAAGGTATTATTTTTAAAAGAGGATGTGAATAAAAAAATAAAATTCTTATCCGGAGGGGAAAAAAGCAGGCTAAGGCTATGCTCCTTGACGTTTGACGGTGTTAACTTTATGATTCTGGACGAACCGACCAATCATCTGGACATTGATTCTAGGGAGGTTCTCGAGGAAACATTGAATGAGTTTGATGGAACACTTCTGTTTGTCTCTCATGATCGCTACTTCATCAACAAAGTTGCGGATAAAATCATTGCGATTGAAAATAGCAAGGTTAAAATATATGACGGTGACTATACCTATTATCTTGAGGAATATCAAAAAGAGCTTGCAAAGGTTATGGAACTGCCTAGAAGTGAGGAAGTAAGGAGGCCAAGTTCACAAAGTGTGCCTGATAAGGCAACCTATAAATCGCAGGATAAGGCAACTAATAAATCACAAGACAGGGCAACTAATAAATCACAAGATAAGACAACGAAATCTTCTTATCAGAAAAGTAAGTTGGAACAGTTGGAACAGGAAATTGAGAAGATAGAAGAGACAATAAAGGGATTGGAAGAATGTATGAGGTTACACAATTCAGAAGCAGATTTTCTTAAGAAGCTTTTTGACGAAAAAGAGAAAGCAGAAAAGGAGCTGGAATTTGCGTATGAGAAGTGGGATCGAGAGTTACAACACTTTGAATAACTCAAAATCTAAATTAAACTATTGAATTATAAATGAAAGGGCTGCTGCAGGTAGAGATAAGGGATATAATCTCTACCTGCAGCAGCCCTACTATTCTTGACTAGTGAGTCGTTTTCCAATTCATCTTGTTTCCAATATATTATTACTACTTATATTTCCTTCTTCGAATCAACTTTTTTCTTCCTACCGGAAATTTTAGCTAGAAGCATAACGATTAATGTTAATAAAATGATTACAATAAAGATGCTTGCCATTCCCTTGCCCATGATTTCTAATGATAATATAAAATTTTCTTTCATTATGTGCTCCTTTCTATCTTGCCAGTATATCGCTTACAATCTTAATAATGGCACCGCCGGCTACGACAGAAGCAATTTGTCCGGAAACATTAGCGCTGATTGCATGCATTAACAGGTGGTTGGAGGGATCCTCTTTTAAGCCCATTTTCTGTACTACCCGGGCTGACATAGGGAATGCAGAAATACCTGCCGCACCCACCATAGGGTTAATCTTATTCTTTTTAATAAAGAGGTTAAGGAATTTAGCAAATAATACGCCACCAATGGTGTCAAATACGAAGGCTAATAATCCTAAGCCCATGATCATCAAGGTTTGCCAGTTTACAAAATCCGCTGCAGTCATTTTGAAGGCAATGGTGATACCAAGTAATAAGGTAATCAGGTTGGTAAGCGTCGTTTGTGCTGCGTCAGATAAGCTGTTTAACACACCACATTCCCTAATTAAGTTACCAAACATCAAGAAGCCGACTAAAGCTACGGATGCCGGTGCAATCAGACCTGCAATAATGGTAACAATGATGGGGAAGATAATTCTGGTACTTTTAGTTACATTTTTCGGGTTATATTCCATACGAATCAATCGTTCCTTTTTGGTTGTAACAAGCTTGATAGCAAAAGGTTGTACAAGTGGAACAAGTGCCATATAGGAATAGGCCGCGACGGCTATGGGAGCCATAAAACTGGAATCAAGAATCAGAGATACCAGAATGGAGGTGGGACCATCTGCTGCTCCAATGATACCAATGGAAGCAGCATCATTTAAATTAAAACCAAGTACCACAGCGATTGTAATCGTAGCGAAGATACCAAACTGTGCTGCTGCGCCAAATAAAAACATCCTAGGGTTTGATAGCAGTGGGCCAAAATCGATCATTGCTCCGATACCGATAAATAACAGGATGGGTAAGGCTTCCGAAGCTTCAATTCCCGCTTCAAATAACCATTGGATAATACCGGGTGCCATCGCTTGGGTTCCGTCCATTAACATAATGGGTTGGTTTAAAACACCGGATGCAGGTAGGTTAACTAAAATTGCACCAAAGCCCATAGGTAAGAGCAGGGAAGGTTCAAAGCCCTTTTGGATTGCCAAATAAATCAACACAATACCAACGAGGTACATTACCCCCTGCTGCCAAGTAATATCCCTTATGCTTGTTAATAAGAAATCCATAAATATAGTCCTCCTTAGCATGATAAGCCATTATCTCTATTATATTTCATGACGATAACGTACACTCACATTTTCATAATGACCAGCCCAAGCTTTACAGGTGCTGTATTTTGCTAATGTAATAATGGCATAGTCCATTTTTGCGTAAAGCTAATTAAACTATGATTATGTAAGTTAATGCAGCCGTTCATCGACCTGTAAGAGAAATGACAAGTAATTGAAATTGTTTTCATTGTAGCTCATTTTTCCTATACATGTCAATGCTGTTTTTGAAGTTTTAGTAGAATTATTGTTGCATTAAGCAAGGCAAAATATCCCATATTTAACATAATATAATTATAACGAAATTAAATTAATGGGTATAGTAATATTGACTAAATTAATACAATAAAAATATACAATACATATGATACATAATGGAAAAACTACTTGATATTAATGCTTGACTATACATAATGACATAAATATTATTACGAATAGAATATGGTTGCACAATTTAATGAAACGTGGTAATATTTGAGACAAAGCGTAATTTTGCTATAAAAAATATAAGGGAGATAAGCATATGAAATTTGACTTAATGTTTTTCCAGGTAGTATCCATTGTTATTTCATTTTTAGCTTTTGGAACTGCAGTATGGCTTTACAAATGGGTAGCCTCGCGCCCATCCTCCAATCAACGGATTGCTGAAATTGGCAAGTTGATTCGGAATGGTGCCAACACATTTCTTGCAAAAGAATATAAAGTATTGGCAAAGTTTTGTGGTGTAGCAGCAATTATCATTTTTGTATTCCTTCCGATTCCAATTTGGAAGGGCAACGTTACAGATAATATTATCATGGCGCTTGCATACCTAATAGGAACTGTTTTTTCTGCTATTGCAGGAAAAGTTGGTATCAGTATTGCCACAATTGCAAACATGAAATCTGCTGAAGCAGCTACAAAGGGAATTAAGCCTTCCTTTATGGCTGGATACCGCGGCGGCGCAGTTATGGGAATGGCAGTTGTTGGTTCCAGTTTATTGGGTGTAACATTAGTGTTATTAGTAACAAATAATACAACTGCTCTTTTAGGTTTTAGCTTTGGTGCCAGTTCCTTAGCACTTTTTGCAAAAGCTGGTGGTGGTATATTTACGAAGACAGCAGATATCAGCGCTGATTTAGTAGGTAAGGTAGAACTTGGTATTCCTGAGGATGATCCTAGAAATCCTGCTGTTATTGCAGATAATGTTGGCGATAACGTAGGTGATGTAGCTGGAATGGGTGCTGACTTATTTGATTCAAACGTAGCATCAATGTCAGCGGCTCTCGTTATGGCAACAGTTATTGATAAAATAGACGGCGGTGAAACAAATGCCATGATGGTATTCTGCTATGCTGCAATTGGTTTATTGGCTTCCATTATTGGTGTTTTCACAGCTAATATGAAGGAAGGCGGCAGCCCAACCAGAGCGCTTAACACGAATACATATGTAACAACTCTGATTTATGGTGTGCTAACCGCTGCTGCTACCTGGGCATTTGATTTAAAATGGCCTATCTGGTTTGCTAGTACAATCGGATTACTTGTAGGAACGGTAATTGGTATTGCCAGTGATTATTTCACAAATGACACAAAGAAACCGGTTCATATGGTTGCAAAGGCTTGTGAGTCTGGCCCTGCATTTACAATTCTATCTGGTATATCCTATGGTCTTATGAGCACATTACCGGCAATGATTGGTATCGGTATTTCGGCACTTGGTGCTTTTAAGGTTTGTGATTATTATCTAGGTGAAGGTTATGGAATGTTTGGTATTTCCATGGCAGCAGTTGGTATGCTTTCAATCGTAGGCATGATAATTTCGAACGATGCTTATGGTCCGATTGTTGATAATGCCCGTGGTCTTGTAGAAATGGGTAATTTGGGAGAAAAAGCTCTTGAAATTACCGATTCCTTAGATAGTGCCGGCAATACAGTAAAAGCTGTTACCAAGGGTTTTGCTATTGGTGCTGCAGGTCTTACAGTTATCGCACTCTTAGGTGCCTTCATTAGTGAAGTTAATGCGGCTGCGATTGATATGGAACTTGTTGCAGCTGGTGAAAAATATATCACCGGTTTTGATATAACTAATCCTACCGTATTCTTCGGCTTACTTGTAGGTGCGGCAATTCCTCCAGTATTTTGCGCAATGCTAATGCTTGGTGTAGACCGTAACGCACAGCGTATGGTTGCAGAAATCCATCGTCAGTTCAGAGATATTGCTGGTTTGAAAGAAGGCAAAAAGGGAGTTGTTCCCGAATATGAAAAGTGTATCGAAATTGCTACCAATGGTGCTCTAAAGGAATTAGTTCCTGCAGGACTTGTAGCGATTTTATCGACACTCGTTGTTGGTTTTGTCGGAGGTGTTAATGCTGTTGGTGGTTTTATCACCGGTAATATTGTTAGCGGTTTAATCTTTGCATTATTTATGTCTAATTCAGGTGGTTTATGGGATAACACAAAGAAATATATTGAGTCCGGACACAATGGCGGTAAGAATTCAGATGCTCACAGAGCTGGTATTGTAGGTGATACGGTAGGCGATCCATTTAAGGATACCGCCGGACCCTCCATTAATACACAGATTACAGTTGTATCATTGGTTTCTTCCTTAATGGCTGTTATGTTCCTGTCCTTCTCATTATTCAAATAAAAGAAAAAAATATACAAGGTGAATATAGAATTAAAAAGGAACTTTTGCAAAATAGCTAAATAAGCTATAGAGCAAAAGTTCCTTTCTTATCCAGAAAAATAATAATTAAGTCATGCCAACAACTAATTAACCACTAAAAATCATACCGAGTTCGGAGGAGTTTATCAACTAAAACTTCCGCTGGAATTGGACGGAATTTATGTAAAAGTAACTCTACATATAATAAAGTGAAATTTAAATTTTCATTCAACTCTGATGACTCATTTTAGCAGGGATATGTTGTCATTTCATGGTGTATAGTGTATAATTGCAAGTATACAAAAAACAAAACAAATGATATTTTTAGCTTATTATGGAGGGCGAGAATGAGAAAAAAGCTTCTTTCTTTCGGATTATTTTTTATTATGCTCGCTGTATTAACAGGATGCAGTACGTCCGGTAGTTATTATAGAAATGGAAAGAAATACTTTGTTAGTGGAAATTATGCCAAGGCCGCAGAATATTTTTCGCAGGCAATAGACAAGAATTCAAATCATTCCTATTATTATATCGATTATGGTATGAGTTTAATTGCATTAGGCCAGTATGAGGAAGCAATTATACAGTTTGATTTAGGTTACATAGAAAAGGATATTAAGATAATTAAAGAGAATAATAAGAGGGCACTTCGTGGAAAAGGAATCACATACTATAATATGAAGCAATATCAAAAAGCGATTGAGCAATTCGATCTTGCTTTGCAAATCGACGTATTAACGGAGCTCACTATGGATATATTGTATTATAAAGGTAGCGCCTTAATGATGACAGGTTCTTATGAGGAAGCAACGAAAGTATATACAGAACTTCTTTCTTATAATGAAAAGAATACGGATGCTTTATTTGACAGGGCAAACCTTAACAGGTACTTGGGTGAATATGAGAAGGGACTTGCAGATTATGACAATGCAATTTCTTTGAAGCCGGATTGTTATCAATATTATTTTGGAAAATATTATTTGTTGGTTGATAACGGAAAGGAAACAGAGGCAGCCGCTGTACTGACAGAGGCAGCCGGTACCTCGGTCAAGACCAAGGAGGATCAGTATAATCTGGCAAAGATCCAATTTTACCTCGGAAATTACGAGGTTGCATTGACAGAGCTTGACGAAAGTGTAACGAATGGATTTTGTGAAGCCAACTATTATATCGGTGAGATCTACCGGGAGAAGAAGGAATACGAATCAGCAATCTTTAATTATGAGCAATATATTAAGGAAGGCGAGAATCTTACCCCTGCCGTATATAACCAGCTAGGCGCCTGCTTGATGAAACTTAAAAACTACAAAGGAGCCATAGATTATCTGGAGAAGGGTATAGAATATCAACAATCCGATATGCTCAGAATACTTAAAAAGAACGAAATTATTGCATATGAAAGCTTGAGTATGTTCGATACGGCATTGGAAAAGCTTCAAGAATACAGAGAGAGCTATCCGGAGGATACCACAGCGCTAAGAGAAGAAGAATTTTTAAAAACCAGGTTGCTTGAGATAAAAAGTGTAACTCCTTAAGGAAGGTAGAATATGGCACAATTAATTGATATAAAGGAACAAATAGAACGATTCGTTCTGGTGACTGTTGCTGTTTCAGATAACGATGATACAGTAGAATCCATTGATGAATTAGAAGAACTGGCAAGTACTGCCGGAGCTTTAACGGTAGGTAAGGTAATTCAAAATAGGGAAAAAGCTCACCCGGGGACCTATATCGGCAAAGGAAAAATAGAGGAAGTAAAGCTTCTGGCTGAAGAATTAAATGCAACAGGTGTTGTTTGTGATGATGAATTATCTCCCACACAGCTTAGAAATCTTGAGGAAGCCCTTCAAATGAAAGTGCTGGACCGTACTGTAATCATTCTTGATATTTTTGCGAAAAGAGCTTCTACAAAGGAAGGCAAGATTCAAGTAGAGCTTGCTCAATTAAAGTACCGTTCCTCGAGACTGATTGGATTGCGAAATTCTTTATCCAGGCTTGGCGGTGGCATTGGTACTAGGGGACCCGGAGAGAAAAAACTGGAAATGGACCGGAGACTAATCAAAGAAAGAATAAACCAATTAAGGCAGGAACTTTCCGAGGTTGTACAAAATAGAGAGACGTCACGAAGCTTACGAAGTAAGAATATGATACCTGTAGTTGCAATTGTGGGATATACCAATGCTGGAAAATCCACCTTGCTAAACCACCTAACGAATGCAGGGGTGTTAGTGGAGAATAAACTCTTTGCTACCTTGGATCCTACGACTAGAAATTTGGCCCTCGAAAGCGGACAGGAAATCTTACTTACGGACACAGTAGGCTTTATTCGAAAATTGCCTCATCACTTGATCGATTCTTTTCGGAGTACCTTAGAGGAAGCAAAGCATTCCGACATTATCCTGCATGTAGTAGATAGCTCAAATCCGGATGTATATAAACAGATGCATATCGTTTATGAGACCTTGAATAATCTGGGAATACAGGACAAGGTTATCATAACAGCTTTCAACAAACAAGATAAGTTGGAAGTTGAGCAGATACTCAAGGATTTAAAGGCAGATTACACCGTGAAAATATCTGCCAAGACCGGTAATGGCATAGATAAGCTATTGGAGTTGGTGGAAAAGGTATTAAATGAACGCAAAATTCTTGTTGAACGCGTCTTTTCTTATCAAGAAGCGGGAAAAATTCAAACCATACGAAAATATGGACAACTTTTGGAAGAAGAGTATCAACAAGATGGAATTTATGTCAAGGCATATGTAACGGTGGAGATTTATCAGACCTTGTAATGGCTGCAAGATACTATATAATTGCTGTGGTCGGCAATTATAAACTGTTTCTTAATAGGTATTAAAGACTAATTAAAATACTAGATGTAGTGATGGATGAAAATATTGCACATATATCTAGTATTTTTTATTGACTAAGTAAGAATTTTCTGATACTATTAAGTCATAGAGTTATTCGAACATAATCTCTGCGGAGAGAAGTGTGGGAAGGGAGACAGTTACATATGATTAACGTAATAAAAAGAGATGGGCAGGTTGCTGAATTTAACCTCAAAAAGATAAGTGAGGCTATTACCAAGGCTTTTAAAGCCACCAAAATGTTTGATACCGAGGAGATTATCAGTTTATTATCGCTTCGGGTTACAGCTGATTTTCAAAAAAAAGTAAAGGATGACCTTATTCATGTGGAGGATATCCAGGATAGTGTAGAGAATGTACTAGAGCAAACAGGGTATACGGATGTTGCAAAAGCATATATCCTTTACCGTAAAAATAGAGAAAAAATTCGTAATATGAAGTCTACGATACTAGATTATAAAGAAATCGTAAACAGCTATGTGAAGGAAGAAGACTGGAGAGTTAAAGAAAACTCCACGGTCACTTATTCTGTAGGTGGGCTAATTCTTCATAATTCGGGGTCCATAACAGCAAATTACTGGTTATCTGAGATTTATGATGAAGAAATAGCAAATGCTCACCGTGACACAGACATTCATATACATGATTTATCTATGTTAACGGGTTATTGTGCCGGTTGGTCCTTAAAGCAGTTGATTAAGGATGGCTTAGGCGGGATTCCGGGTAAGATCACTTCATCTCCACCAAGTCATTTGTCTACCCTATGCAACCAAATGGTTAACTTCTTGGGAATTATGCAGAATGAATGGGCAGGTGCTCAGGCGTTTTCTTCCTTTGATACTTATCTTGCACCCTTTGTAAAAGTTGATAATCTGACTTATAAGGAAGTTAAACAGTGTATCCAATCTTTTGTTTATGGCGTGAATACTCCCAGTCGCTGGGGCACACAGGCACCATTTTCCAATGTTACTCTGGACTGGACTATACCGAACGACCTTGCCGAATTACCTTGCATCATAGGCGGGAAAGAAGTGGATTTTAAATATAAAGATTGTAAGAAAGAGATGGATATGGTTAATAAAGCCTTCATCGATATCATGATTGAGGGAGATGCCAACGGAAGAGGCTTCCAATATCCGATTCCTACTTACTCAATTACAAAAGATTTCGACTGGTCAGATACGGAAAATAATCATTTGTTATTTGAAATGACAGCAAAATATGGTACACCTTATTTTTCAAATTATATCAATAGTGATATGGAGCCGAGCGATGTTCGTTCCATGTGTTGCAGACTTCGCCTCGACCTTAGGGAGCTTCGTAAGAAGACAGGAGGTTTCTTCGGATCAGGAGAGAGCACAGGCTCTGTAGGTGTTGTTACGATTAATATGCCACGAATTGCATATCAGTCTGTAAATGAAGAGGAATTTTTTGCTAGTCTGGACCATATGATGGATATATCCGCCCGTTCCTTAAAGGTGAAAAGAGAAGTTATCACAAAGCTGCTTAAGGAAGGACTTTATCCTTATACCAGAAGGTATCTAGGGAATTTTGATAATCATTTCTCCACAATTGGATTGATTGGTATGAATGAAGTAGGATTAAATGCAAAATGGCTCGGTAAGGATATGACAGATAAGAAAACCCAGGCGTTTGCAGTTAAGACCTTAAACCATATGAGAGATCGTCTCTCCGATTATCAGGAGGAGTACGGAGACCTGTATAATTTGGAAGCTACACCTGCTGAGTCCACCAGCTACCGTCTTGCAAAGCATGACAAAAAACAGTTTGCTGATATTAAAACAGCAGGAAAGCCTGGGGACACCCCTTACTATACCAACAGCTCTAATCTACCGGTTGGTTTTTCGGAAGATATTTTTGAGGCCTTGGATATTCAAGATCAGTTGCAGACTCTATATACGTCCGGTACAGTATTCCACGCTTTTCTTGGTGAGAAGCTTCCGGATTGGGAGGCAGCCGCTAAGCTGGTGAAGACGATTGCGGAAAATTACAAACTCCCTTATTATACCTTATCACCTACCTATTCCGTTTGCAAAACGCATGGTTATTTAATGGGTGAGCAGTTTAACTGTCCTCATTGTGGTGAAAGTGCAGAGGTTTACAGCCGTATAACAGGCTATTATCGACCGGTACAAAATTGGAACGAGGGTAAGTCACAGGAATATAAGAACAGAAAGCTCTATGAAATTGAAGCTTCCAGGGAAATGCCAGTTAGTGCGATGGAGCGTGTTCAAACCGTCGAAGAGGAAGAGACAAATCAAATGGATGACGGATTATATCTGTTTACCACAAAGACTTGTCCGAACTGCCGCATGGCTAAGGAATACTTAAAGGAACTTACTTACGCAGTGGTTGATGCGGAAGAAAATGCGGATTTAGCCAGAGAATATAGCATTATGCAGGCTCCGACTTTAGTAGTCATTGATGGAGGAATTGCAAAAAAGTATGTGAATGCTTCTAATATTAAGCGTTTTGCAGAGGAACAGCTGGTTCGCCTATAATCATACCATTTACATCCGAAAAAAAGTGTTCGTATTCAGAAAGACATAGAAAAGCATTATGTCTTCTTTATACGAACACTTTTTTTCGGATGTATGCTAAATTATTCATTGCCTTGAAACGAGATGTGAGGTACAATAGATAATTAATAGAAGGCTATTTACCCCGAAGTAGGGGTTAGGGTATTGGAAGAGTGGATATTGTGAATTATTGAGAAGCATAATTCACATTTAGAAGTTTGTGCCTGCGAAATCCTCGGCACAAACTAAATCAAAGGGTAGGCATTTTGGATATTGTGGAATTTATCATAAGATAATGGGATAACTTTAGGCTAGGAGGTAGTGGGGAATGAGTTTGGCAGATAACATATTTATTTCTATGTGTAAGGATATTCTTGAGAGCGGTACTAGCACTGAGGGAGAAAAGGTTAGACCGAAATGGGAAGATGGGTCCTTTGCCTATACGATAAAAAAGTTTGGAGTTGTAAACCGTTATGATTTATCCAAAGAATTTCCCGCGTTGACCTTACGCAAAACTGCATTTAAAAGTTGCGTTGATGAAATCTTATGGATTTGGCAGAAAAAATCAAATAATATCCATGATCTAAACAGCCATATCTGGGACAGTTGGTCTGATGAGAATGGTTCAATCGGGAAAGCCTATGGATATCAGATGAAGGTTAAGCATCAATATAAAGAAGGCGATATGGATCAAGTGGATCGTGTGATCTATGATTTAAAAAATAATCCCTATAGCCGAAGAATTATGACCAATATTTATGTCCACCAGGATCTTCATGAGATGAATTTATATCCCTGCGCTTACAGCATGACTTTTAATATAACGAAGAAAGTAGACAGTGATAAATTGGTTTTAAATGCTATTTTAAACCAGAGATCGAATGATATCCTTGCTGCGAACAGTTGGAATGTATGTCAGTATTCAGTACTTGTTCATATGCTTGCACAGGTCTGTGGTTATGAGGCGGGAGAACTGGTTCATGTAATCGCGGATGCGCACATTTATGATAAACATATTCCAATTATTAAGGAATTAATAGAACGACCGACCTATGATGCACCAACCTTTTGGATTAACCCTAAAATAAATAATTTTTATCAGTTTACGGTAGAGGATTTTGAATTGAGGGATTACATATTTGGACCAAAGGTAGAGAAAATTCCGGTAGCAGTATAAATTAACTAAGTTGCTATGAACTATGCCATAAGGATAGGGTAAAAGTTCGTAGGTGATTATATTAATTGAGCCATAAGGATGGGGATATGGGTTCTTATGGTATTACGGCGATTATGGCTTTTATAGTCTTTATAGATTATATGGATAGTATAGATTTTAAGATTTTATAGATTTAGAAGGGTAGGGAGAAAGATGAATCTTATAGTTGCGGTAGATGATAATTGGGCAATTGGTTATCAGAATAAGCTTTTAGTCAGAATCCCTGCGGACCATCGCTTTTTCCGCGAGGAAACAACGAATAAAGCTGTTATTATGGGTAGGAAAACGCTAGAGAGCTTTCCGGGCGGGCAACCACTAAAGCAACGGTTAAATGTAGTGGTAACCTCAGATATAAATTACAAAGCGAGGGATATGGTTGTAGTTCAAAGCATTGAAGAGGCACTTGAAGCAGTGGATGATTATGAATCGGAGGATATCTACGTCATTGGAGGAGCCAGTATATATAAACAGATGCTTGATTTATGCGATGTAGCTCATGTTACTAAGATATTGTATAATTATGTTGCGGATAGCTATTTTCCTAATCTGGATGAAAGAAAAGATTGGGAATTAGTAGATGAGTCTGAGGAACAAACCTACTACGACTTAGTCTATACTTTTTGTAAATATAAACGGAAAAAATAAATAGTTATTATAATTGTGATAAAAAGGAAAATTAATTTAATAATACTTGAAATATCTGAATGGGAAGATTACTATATAAGTTATATAAAAAATAGCAGATAGGTTAGAAACTGACATAGGATAATGCTGGAGTAGGAAAGAATAGGAAGGATGATAAGAATGCTTAATATTAGAATTGAGAAAACTAAGACACCCAAGGGAATACCTGGTGAAGATAACCCATTAAAATTCGGAACTATTTTTACTGATCATATGTTTATGATGGATTATGATATAAATAAGGGCTGGTTTGATGCACGAGTGGTGCCGTATCAACCACTTAGTCTCGATCCGTCGGCTATGGTTTTCCATTATGGACAGGAAATGTTCGAAGGTTTGAAAGCATATAAAACGGAAGATGGAAAAACCTTATTATTCCGTCCTAACAAAAATATTGAAAGAGCAAATAAGACGAACTGTAGGCTTTGCATTCCTGAAATTGGGGAAGAGGATTTCCTCCAAGCTCTGAAAACGGTTGTAAAGGTAGATGAGGCATGGATACCTACCAAAGAGGGCACCTCACTTTACATAAGACCGTTTGTAATTGCAACAGATCCGTTCCTTGGAGTAAGACCTTCCAATCAATATATGTTTATCATCATTCTTTCACCGGTTGGAGCATATTATCCGGAAGGACTAAACCCAGTTAAAATCTGGATTGAAGATGAGTATGTCAGAGCAGTAAAAGGTGGTATCGGTGAAGCTAAGACTGGCGGTAACTATGTAGCATCCTTAAAGTCACAGGTTAAGGCTCATGACGAAGGTTATTCCCAGGTACTGTGGCTGGATGGTGTCAACAGAAAATATATTGAAGAGGTAGGTGCCATGAATATCTTCTTTAAAATTAGCGGCACCGTAATAACACCACAATTAAACGGTAGCATATTACCGGGAGTAACAAGAGACTCTGTAATAGGATTATGCAAGGAATGGGGATTACCGATAGAAGAGCGCAGGATTTCGATTGATGAAATATTTGAAGCTTCCCAGAATAATACCTTAGAAGAAGTATTTGGTACAGGAACTGCAGCAGTTATTTCACCGGTCGGACAACTCCGTTGGGGACAACATATCATGCAAGTAAAGGATGGCAGTATCGGTCAGATAAGTCAAAAACTATATGATACCATAACGGGGATTCAATTAGGAAGAATTAAGGACAGCCATAACTGGACAGTAGAAGTTTAAGGAGGGATAGGATGAATCAGATTTATGCGGAAGCAGGTGTTATGAGAAAAGATACGATGACTACAATGCTATATCGTGTGCTCATGATACTCGGAATAATTTTTGGCGTCTATATTACATTATTGGGTCAAACACTCGGAGTAATCGGAGTGGCAATCATTGCAGTTATAGTATTTTTATTTCCAAGACTAAAGGTGGAGTACGAATATGTATTTGTTGATGGGCAGTTAGATTTCGACAAAATAACTGGAAAATCAAAGCGCAAGAATTTACTTCGTATCGATTTTGAACAGGTGGATATAATAGCACCGATGAATTCGCATGCATTGGATACCTATGCCAATATTCAAACTGAAAAAAAGGATTTTTCTTCTCGTGATCGAAGCAGTAAACCCTATGTCATCGTTGCTAATATTCAAAATAAGAAGGTTCTAATCATTTTCGAGCCTAATGAGAAAATGCTAGCTATGATGAAACAAAAAAGCCCCAGAAAAGTTTCGTCCTATTAGGCGAAATAAGATAGACAGTTTAGGACTGATTTAAAACCACATACCGGTTTTAAATCAGTTTTTCGATTATCTGATTCTGGATTAATGTTTAAATTCGTTTACGTAGTTGACAAAGAATAGATTATTCGTTATACTTTTAAAAATTAAATTCTAATATATAGAACACGATGTAGCCAATTGTATTTTCAAATAGGAAAGTGAGGAGATTACCAAAATGGGACAAATTATCGGTGAAGGAATAACATTTGATGATGTACTTTTAGTACCGGCATATTCAGAGGTGCTGCCAAATCATGTTGAATTATCAACAAATCTTACAAAAAAAATCAAACTGAATATTCCACTAATGAGTGCAGGCATGGATACCGTAACCGAGCATCGGATGGCAATTGCGATGGCAAGACAGGGTGGTATCGGTGTTATTCATAAGAATATGTCAATTGAGGAACAAGCAGAAGAGGTTGACAAGGTAAAACGTTCCGAAAATGGCGTCATCACCGATCCTTTTTATTTATCTCCGGAGCATACCTTACAGGATGCCAATGAATTAATGGGGAAATATAGAATCTCAGGCGTTCCGATTACCGAAGGAAAGAAGCTTGTGGGTATTATAACAAACCGTGACTTAAAATTCGAGACAGATTTTACAAAAAAGATCAAAGAGTCAATGACCTCGGAAGGTTTAATTACAGCAAAAGAAGGAATTACACTTGAGGAAGCAAAGAAAATTTTAGGCTCTGCCAGAAAAGAAAAGCTTCCTATTGTTGATGAAGATGGAAACTTAAAGGGACTTATTACAATTAAAGATATAGAGAAACAAATCAAATACCCTCTCTCAGCAAAAGATGAACAGGGCCGTTTATTATGTGCCGCAGGAGTTGGTATTACAAATAACATTTTGGAGAGGATCGATGCACTAATTAAGGTGAAGGTAGATGCTATCGTCATTGATACTGCTCACGGACACTCCGCAAATGTATTAAAGGTAGTTAAAATGGTTCGAGATATTTATCCCAAAGTGCAAATAATAGCAGGTAATGTTGCAACAGGTGAGGCAACTCGCGACTTGATTAAAGCAGGAGTGGATGCTGTTAAGGTTGGAATAGGTCCAGGATCCATCTGTACAACAAGAATTGTGGCTGGAATCGGTGTACCACAGGTTACAGCTATTATGGACGCTTATGAAACGGCGAAAAGCTATGGTATTCCAATTATCGCCGATGGTGGAATTAAGTACTCCGGTGACATTACGAAGGCCTTGGCAGCAGGAGCCAATGTATGTATGATGGGAAGCATCTTTGCAGGCTGTGATGAGAGCCCCGGAACCTTCGAATTGTACCAGGGAAGAAAATACAAGGTATATCGTGGAATGGGATCTATTTCTGCAATGGAACAAGGGAGTAAGGACCGCTACTTCCAATCCGATGCTAAAAAACTGGTTCCTGAAGGCGTGGAAGGCCGTGTGGCTTATAAAGGAACGATAGAGGATACGGTATTCCAACTAATCGGAGGCCTAAGATCCGGAATGGGTTACTGTGGAGCTAAGGATATTACAACTTTGCAAGATTCCGGGAAATTCATAAAAATCTCAGCAGCATCCTTAAAGGAAAGCCATCCTCACGATATTCATATCACAAAGGAAGCTCCGAATTATAGTGTAGAAGAGTAAACGTTATAACTTATAAATAGTTCGAGAGAAACGTAGGTGATAGAATGGGGAAGATATTATCTAGAGAAGAATGGCGAAGAAGAGAAAAAATTAAAAATATTATAATGATAGTGGCAGCATTCATCCTGATGATCATTATCATTATATTTATAACATTTTTTATTGTTGATGCACTGCAGGGGGATTCTGAAAAAGGAAATACTGAAATAGGAAATTCTGAAACAGATAATCTGACTGAAGCAATTACAATATTATCAGATAAAATTGTAATCAAAAATGATTACTTGACACCAAATCCATTTTCCAGACCCCAGACAAGTCTTTCTCAGGTAAAGGGAGTAGTAATCCATTATACAGCAAATCCAGGGACTTCAGCGAAATCAAATCGCAGCTATTTTGAGGGTCTGGCAGAGAAACAGACAACCTCTGTCAGCAGTCATTACATCATTGGACTAGAGGGTGAAATTCTCCAATGCATTCCTCTTACAGAAATAGCATATGCCTCGAATGAAAGAAATAATGATACAATAGCAATTGAGTGCTGCCATCCCGATGAAACAGGGGAATTTAATGACGAGACATATAAGTCCCTGGTAACACTAGTAGCTAATTTGTGTATCGAATTTGACCTGAAGGAAGAAGAAATCATCAGACATTATGATGTAAACGAAAAGCCATGTCCGCTTTATTATGTAGAGCACGTGGATGCTTGGACTAAATTGAAGGCTGATGTGACAGAAGAAATGAAACAGATAGAAAGCGGAGTTTGATAAGAATAAATATTTAATAGGGATGTAAAATTAAAAGGGGCTTTTGCAAAATAGCTGAATAAGCTATGGAGCAAAAGTTCCTTTTTTATGTCCAGAAATGGAAAATGCGGATTCCTAAGAATCCGCAAAAGTGGTATAATAAGTTATGCGACTAA
>Ga0123338_10001765_pt1 | contig 20599 bp, 17 predicted proteins | sample grotaG_FD_89793 | JGI IMG/M metagenome (GOLD analysis project Ga0123338, IMG submission 89793) | Glacier valley bacterial and archeal communities from Borup Fiord, Nunavut, Canada, to study Microbial Dark Matter (Phase II) -... | ecosystem: Environmental > Aquatic > Freshwater > Ice > Glacier ...
GCGCTCACGCTCGTGCGCCTCGATCCGGCCAAGGCCGAGGGCGTGCTCGAGGATCTGGCCGAGCTCTTTCGCGTCGCCATCACCGAGAGCGCGGAGTCGGTCTCGCTCGGTGAGGAGGTCGATCTCGCCCAGCGCTACCTCGACATCGAGCAGATCCGATTCGGCAGCCGCCTGCACGTCACGTGGGAGCTCGACGCCGAGGCCGCGACGGCGCGCGTGCCGCCGCTCCTCCTGCAGCCGCTGGTCGAGAACGCCGTGCGCCATGGCGTCGAGCCCTCGCCCGAAGGCGGCGTGATCCGCGTGCGCACGAAGGTCAAGCTCGGCCGGGCCGTGCTCTCGATCGCCAACAGCGTGCCGAAGGAGCCGTCGCGGCCGGGGCACGGCATGGCCTTGAAGAACGTTCGCGAACGACTGCGCCTCATGCACGATGTGGCGGCGCAGTTCGAGATGAGACAGGACAAGGACGTGTTCCGCGTCCAGATCGTGGTGCCGCTATGAGTGCAGAGATGTCACAGTTTTCGATCCTGTCCGGCGAGGCCGCACCGCTTCGCGTGCTTGTTGTCGACGACGAGGAGCTGGCGCGCATGCGCCTGAAGAGCCTGGTGGGCGAATGCGGCGAGCCGATCGCGACGGTCGTCGGCGAAGCGGGCAACGCGGCGCAGGCTCTGGTCTGGCTCGCGACGCGGACGTGCGATGTCGTGCTGCTCGACGTGCAGATGCCCGGCCGCGACGGCACCCAGCTCGCGGCCGAGTTGCGCCAGCGCAACCCGGCGCCGGCGGTGGTCTTCGTCACCGCCCATGCCGAGCACGCGCTCAAGGCCTTCGACCTCGAGGCCGTCGACTACCTCACCAAGCCGGTCAAGCGCGAGCGGCTGCAGGCGGCGCTTCGGCGCGTGTCTCAGCGGCTGGGCGCGCCGCCGGCATCGGCCGGCGTCGTGGTCAAGGCCGAAGAGGAGGCACCGGTCATCGTCGTCAGCGACCGCGGCCGGATCATCCGCGTGCCGGTCGCCGACGTGCTCTACATGAAGGCCGAGCTCAAGTACGTCACCTTGCGCACGGCCGACCACACCCACGTGCTCGACGACTCGCTCGCCGAGCTCGAGGATCGGCTCGGCGACAGGTTCCTGCGCGTCCACCGCAACGCGCTCGTCGCCAAGCGCGCGGTGCGCGCGCTCGAGCGCCGCGCCATCGCCGGCGAAAATGCCGACGACGGCCTCGAAGGCTGGGGCGTGTGCATCGCGCCGGTGAACGAGTGGCTGGCGGTGTCGCGGCGACAGGTCGCAGCGGTGCGGGAAGCGCTGGTCGCGATCGGACAGTAAGCAGGCCCGCGCCGGCTCCCCCGACCGCGACCTCCGTCGTCGCCGTCCCCGCATCAGTGATGAACGCGACGCCGATCGACCCCGGAGCCGTCGTGGCCGGGCGTGTCGAGGTGTGCGGTGTCGGATGGGTCAAGCCCACTGCCGAAGGGGGCGCCGATCCGGCCTTCCTCGCGCTTGCAGATGGCGACGACGACGCGCGATCCGCGCGTCTGTGCCCTGGCCTTCAGAAGCTGCGGGGCCAGCGAGGCGGGGGAGTTGCGCGCTGCTGAACGCCAGGCGATGGGCACAGCTCGACGCCGACAACGGCGAACCGTGGCTCTTTCTCCTCGACGAGGCGACCAGGCACAAGGACCGCGAGCAAGCGGACGAGGCGCTCTTTCACATCGGTGCAGCCGCGCGCGTCGACGACCGCTACTTCGCGATCCCGGGCGCGGTCGCGCGTCGTGCGGGCAACAGCGACATCGATCTGCTCGCAGCCCACGTGCTCGCCATCCATGCGCTCGGCGGCATGGCTGCGCAGTCGATGCCGCTTCTCACCGTTTCACGCGCCTGTCGAGGGCCGGCACTGGCCGACGCCAACCGGCGCCAGCGCTGCGACGCGAGCGAGGCACGCGTCGACGCGGTTGCCGCGCTCCACAACGCGAGTTTTGAATCGCTCCTGATGCGTGTGCCGGATCCCTTGCAGTGGTCGTGCGGCAGAGCCACAAGCATGCTTGATCGACTCGCGTGACAGGCCGTCGTCGGTGAAGCGCAGTTCGCGCGACAGTGGATCGAAGCGGGCGGCAGCACTCTCGAGCGCTACACGGCCCGGGAGACCGAGCGACGGCGACGGTTGGCCGAAGAACGCGCGCGTGCGGCAAGTGCGTCGGTCGCCGCCTCCGTCGGCGAAGCGGCAGTCTCTGCTGCCTCTACCCCGTATTCCGCAACCCCGCCGCCAGCCCGTTGATCGAGATGTGGATCCCGCGCTGCACGCGCTCGAGGCCCGCATCGTTCTTGCCACTCGCGCGATATCGCCGCATCAGCTCGACCTGCAGATGGTTGAGCGGATCGAGATACGGGAAGCGATGCTCGATCGAGCGCGCAAGCGACGGATTCGACGCGAGCCGGTCCTTCTCCCCGGTGATCAGCGTCAGCGCCGCGCTCGTGCGCGTCCACTCGGCCTCGATGCGCGCGAAGATCTTCTTGCCGAGCTTTCGGTCCTCCACCAGTCCGGCGTAGCGCGCGGCGATCGCCATGTCGCTCTTGGCGATGACCATGTCGAGGTTGGAGATCAGGGTCGCGAAGAACGGCCACTCGCTCGCCATCCGGCGCAGCAGCGCGAGCCGCTTCGCGCGCTCGCCGCCTGCGCCGAGGTAGGCCTCGACGCCGAGGCCGAAGCCGTACCAGCCGGGCAGCGCCACGCGGCACTGGCCCCAGCTGAAGCTCCACGGGATCGCGCGCAGGTCCTCGATCGCCTGGGTCGCCTTGCGCGATGCAGGCCGCGAGCCGATGTTGAGCTCGGCGATCTCGCGGATCGGCGTCGCGCTGAAGAAGTAGTCGGTGAAGCCGGGCGTCTCGTAGACGAGCGCGCGGTACGCCGCCATGCTCGCGGTACTGATCGCTGCGGCGGCGTCGAGGAAGCTCTTCGGCGCGCTGCGCGTCGGCTTGAGCAGCGTCGCCTCGAGCGTCGCGGCGACCAGCGTCTCCAGGTTGCGCCGCCCGATCTCGGGCTGCGCATACTTCGAGGCGATCACCTCGCCTTGCTCGGTAAGCCGGATCTGGCCGTTCACCGTGCCCGGCGGCTGCGCCAGGATCGCCTGGTAGCTCGGGCCGCCGCCACGACCGACCGTGCCGCCGCGGCCGTGGAAGAGACGCAGCGTGATCGCATGCGAGGCGCGCAGCTCGTCGAAGAGGGCGACCAGCGCGATCTCGGCGCAGTACAGCTCCCAGTTGCTCGTGAACGCGCCGCCATCCTTGTTGCTGTCGCTGTAGCCGATCATCACGTCCTGCTCGGCGCCCGAGCGCTGCATCAGGTCGGCGATGCCGGGCAGGGCGTAGTACTCGCGCATGATCGTCGCCGCGCTGCGCAGGTCGCCGATGGTCTCGAACAGCGGCGAGACGATGAGCGACGTCATCGGGCCATCGTCGAGCGTGCCGCGGAAGAGTCCCGTTTCCTTCAGCAGCACGAGCGCTTCGAGCAGGTCGCTCACGCTCTCGGTGTGCGAGATGATGTAGTGGCGCAGCGCCTCGCGGCCGAAGCGGCCGAGCATCGTGGCCGCCTGCTCGAAGACGGCGAGCTCGTTCCGGCTCGCCTCGCTGTACGCCTCGACCCTCGCGCTCTCGACGACGCGCAGTGGCCGCGCATCGTTGAGCACGCCGATGAGCAACGTGCGCCGCGCGGCTTCGTCGAGCGCCGAATAGTCGGCCTCGATGCGCGCCACCTTCAGCAGCTCGGCAACGACCGCTTCGTGCTTGTCGGAGCTTTGTCGCAAGTCGACGGTCGCGAGGTGGAAGCCGAACACCTGCGCCGCGCGGATCAGCGGCGCGAGCCGCGGCCGCACCAGAGCCTGCGCATGATGCGAACGGAGCGACGCTTCGATCGTGCGCAGGTCGGCGAGGAAGCCCGCGATGTCGGCGTACGGCTCGCTCGGCTTGACGGCATGGCGCAGCGCCTCGGTGCCGGTGAGCGCGTGCAGCGTTGCGGCGAGCCGGGCGTAGACGCCGATCAGCGCCTTGCGATAGGGCTCGTCGTCGCGATGCGGATTGGCGTCGCCCGATGCGTCGGCGAGCTGGCGCATTGCGGGCGACACCGGCTGCAGCGTCGCCGAGTTTGAGAGCTCGGCGCCGAGCTCGTGCACTTGGGTGAGGTAGTGGCGCAGGGCGGTCTCGCTCTGGCGCTCAAACGCGGTGAGCAAGGTCGCCGCTCCAACGAAGGGATTGCCGTCGCGGTCGCCGCCGATCCAGTTGCCCATGCGGAAGAAGCTCGCGATCTCGTGGCCGGGCAGCGCCTCCTCGATGTCGCGATAGAGGATCGGGATCTGCGTCAGGAAGGTCGCGCGGTAGTAGCTGAGGGCGTTCTCGATCTCGTCGTCGACGGTGAGCTTGGTGGTGCGGATCATCCGCGTCTGCCAGAGCTGGGTGACGCGCGCGCGCAGCATCGCCTCGTTCTCGCCCAGATCGTGCGCGCTCGACTGCAGCGAGCGCGCCGCGAGCAGCTCGGCAATGGCGCGCTCGGCGTCGAGGATGCTCTTTCGCTGCACCTCGGTCGGGTGGGCGGTGAGCACGGGCGAGATGAAGCCATGGTTGAGCGTCTCGGCGATCGCGTCGGCATGCAGGCCGCGCCGCGCGAGGCGCTCGAAGGCCATCTTCAGCGAGCCTTCCTGGAGATGACCCTGGCGCTCGTGGATCGCGCGCCGGCGCAGGTGGTGACGGTCTTCGGCGATGTTGGCCAGATGAGAGAAGTAGCTGAAGGCGCGGATCACGCTCACCGTGTGGTCGCCCGAGAGGCTCATCAGCAAGCGGTCGAGGTCGCGGCCGGCACTCTTGTCGCGCTTGAGCCGGTAGCCGACGGCGAGCTGGCGGATGCGCTCGACGCGGTCGAAGGCGGCGCTGCCTTCCTGCTCGCGGATGACGTCGCCGAGGATCCGGCCGAGCAGCCGGATGTCGTCGACGAGCGGCCGGTTCTTGTCGATGCCGGGGTCTTCGACCTTCTTCTTCGCTCGCGCCATGCGCCCGATGATGCAGGAGATGTGCCTGCTAGGATGCCTCGCATGGCCGCCACCATCGTCATCGCCACCCGCGAAAGCCGCCTCGCGCTCTGGCAGGCCGAGCACGTCCGCGACCTGCTCGTCGCCGGCGGCGCCGAGGTCTCGCTGCTGCCGATGACGACGCGTGGCGACCAGATCCTCGACCGGCCGCTGTCGAAGGTCGGCGGCAAGGGCCTGTTCGTCAAGGAGCTCGAGACGGCGCTCGCCGACGGCCGTGCCGACATCGCCGTGCACTCGCTGAAAGACGTGCCGATGGACCTGCCGGCCGGCTTCGCGCTCGCCGGCGTGCTCGAGCGCGAGGACGCGCGCGACGCCTGGGTCTCGAACCTCTACGCGACGCTCGCCGATCTGCCGCAGGGTGCCGTCGTCGGCACGTCGAGCCTGCGCCGCGTCGTGCAGCTCGCGGCGCTGCGGCCCGATCTGCGCATCGAGCCCTTGCGCGGCAACCTCGACACGCGTCTGCGCAAGCTCGACGAAGGCCACTACGACGGCATCGTCCTCGCTGCGGCGGGGCTCGTCAGGCTCGGCCTCGCTTCGCGCATCCGCGATCGTTTCGCCGAGACCGCGATGCTGCCGTGCGCCGGTCAAGGCGCGCTCGGCATCGAGACGCGTGCCGATGCCGGCGCGCTGATCGAGCGCATCGGCGCGATGGCGCATCGCTCGACGCAGCTCGCGGTCGCGGCCGAACGCGCCGTCTCGCGGGCGCTCGGCGGCAGCTGCAGCATGCCGCTGGCCGCGCACGCGACGTGGCAGGGCGGGGCGCTGACGCTGCACGCGGCGGTCGGTCATCCGACGCGGCGCGCGTCGCCGTTGCTGCGCGCGCATGTCGAAGACCGGATCGCCGACGAGCGCGCCGCGGAACTGCTCGGCACGCGGGCGGCGCAGGCGCTGGTCGCCGCCGGCGCGGCGCCTTATCTGGCCGCGGCCGAGAGCCTGGGTGCGACGACCACCGTCGACTAGGTCCGGCACCGCCGGGCGCGAGCGCCGATGACGCAGCGAGCGCGCGTCCTGGTCACCCGGCCGGCCGCCCAGGCGGGATCCTGGATCGAGCGACTGCGCGCCCGAGGGCTCGACGCCGAAGCTCTGCCGCTGATCGAGATCGCCGGCGTCGACGATCCGCGTCCGGTGGTCGACGCCTGGCACAGCCTCGCATCGCGGCGGCTGGTGTTCTTCGTCAGCGCCAATGCCGTCGAGCACTTCTTCACGGCGCGCCCGAACGGTGTCGCTTGGCCGGCAGACGTCGAAGCCGCCGTGCCCGGCCCGGGGACGGCGACGACGCTGCGATCGCTCGGCGGGGACGCGATCGTCATCGTCGCGCCGCCCGACGACGCACCGCAGCTCGACTCGGAAGCGCTCTGGATGCGCTTGCGCGAACGCGACTGGCGCGATGGGAGCGTGCTCGTCGTCCGCGGCGACGGCGGCCGCGACTGGCTCGCGGATCGCTTCGTCCAGGCCGGCGCCTCGGTGGATGCGGTAAGCGCCTATCGCCGCGTCGTGCCGGCGTTCGCGGGCGACGATCGCCGCCGCCTCGACGACGCGCTGGCGAGCCCTGCGTCGGTCTGGCTCTTCAGCAGCTCTGAGGCGATCGCCAACCTCCAGGCGATCGCCGGCAGCGGCCGCTTCGCCGGCGCGCGCGCCGTCGCCACCCATCCGCGCATCGCCACCAAGGCGCGCGACGCGGGCTTCGGGACCGTCGTCGATGTCGCACCGGGGCTCGATGCGGTGGTCGCCTGCATACAATCGATCGAACCGTGAACGACGATCCCTCGCCTGCCTCCACGCCTCGCGACCTCGCCCTTCCGACCGCTCCTCCTGCCGCATTCCAGGACGCGACGCCGCCCCGGCACTCTGCCGAGCCGGCGCGCCCGGCGGCCGCGCGCGGCATGCCGCTGGCGGTGCTCCTGGTCTCGCTGCTCGCGATCGTCGCGATCGTGTTCGCCTGGCGAGCCGACCAGCGCGTGCGCGGCAGCGAGCGCGAGCTCGTCAAGCGCCAGCAGGACAGCGCCGTGCAGGCGGCCGAGGCGACGCTGGTCGCACGGCAGGCGCAGGAAGGTGCGCGCGAGTCGGCCGCCAAGGTCGCCTTGCTCGAAGCGCGGCTCAACGAAGTCGCGGTCCAGCGCAGCCAGCTCGAGGCGCTGGTCCAGTCGGTGGCCCGGTCGCGCGACGAGAACCTGCTCGGCGACGGCGAAGCGGCACTGCGTGCCGGCACGCAGCAGGCGTCGCTCACCGGCAGCGCCGAGCCGCTGCTCGCGGCGCTCAAGCAGCTCGACGATCGCTTCGCCCGCGCCAACCAGCCGCGCCTGGAGCCGGTGCGCCGCGCCATCGCGCGCGACATCGACCGCGTCAAGGCCGCGACCGTCGCCGATGTCGCGACGCTCTCGATCAAGCTCGACGAAGCCGTGCGCATGGTCGACGAGCTGCCGCTGCTGTCGGTGGCCGAGCCGCGTCGCGATCTGGCGCGCGGCGCCGATGCGGTCGGCGCCGATCCAACGTTGCCCGCGGTTGCCACCGCCTTGTCGGCAACGGCGAGCAGCCCCGGCAACGGCCTCGGGGCATGGCTCTCGAACCAGTTCGGCGCGGCGGGGAGCTTTCTCGTCGGCAGCGCCTGGTCGGAGCTGCGCTCGCTGGTCCGCATCACGCGCATCGACCAGCCGGAAGCGATGCTGGTGGCGCCCGACCAGGCCTTCTTCCTGAAGGAGAACCTGAAGCTGCGTCTTCTGAATGCGCGGCTCTCGCTGATGGCGCGCCAGTTGGACGCAGCGCAGAGCGATTTGCGCTGGGCGCAAGGCGCGATCGACCGCTACTTCGACCGCTCGTCGCGGCGCACGCAGGCCGCCACCGACTTGCTGCGCCAAGTCGCCCAGCAGGCGCGGCAGTCGCCCGCCGCGCGTCCCGACGAGACGCTGGCGGCGCTCGCCGCGGTCGCCGGCGCGCGCTAGCGTTCGCCACGGGAGGTTCTGGCGTGCGTCTCGCGATCTGGTTCGTCCTTCTGTTCGCCGTGGCCGTCGTCGCGGCGGCGACCTTCGGCACCAACGACGGGCTGGCGACCTTCTACTGGGGCGGCTGGCGCATGGATCTGTCACTCAACTTCTTCGTCCTGCTGCTGGTCGGGACGTGCTTCGTGCTGGTCGGTGCGATCCAGGGCGTCAACTCGCTCGTCGGCCTGCCGCGGCGGGCGCGCGAATGGCGCACGGCGCGGCGCGATCGCAGCGGCCAGGCCGCGTTGCGCGAGGCGCTCGCCTTCTACTTTGGCGGCCGCTACACGCGCGCCCAGAAATCGGCCCAGCGCGCGCTCGCGATCCAGGCCGAGACGCCGGAGCTCGCGCAGGACAACGAGTTCACCGTGCTCAGCCATCTGCTCGCCGCAGGCAGCGCGCACCGCGTCCAGAACCGCATCCAGCGTGACGAGGAGCTGCGTCGCGCGCTCCAGCTTTCGCGCAACAGCCCCGCGGCGCGATCGGCGGAGGAGGGCGCGCGCCTGCTCGCTGCCGAGTGGGCGCTCGACGATCGCGATGCCGCACGCGCCAGCGAGCTGCTCAACGACCTGCCACAGGGCGTGGCGCGCCGGACGCATGCGTTGCGCTTGAGACTGCAGGCGGCGCGCCTTGGGCGCCAACCGCAGGAGGCGCTGAAGACGGCTCGCCTGCTGGTCAAGCATCAGGGGATCTCGGGCGTCGCTGCGGCCGGGCTGGTGCGGTCGCTGGCGTTCGAATCGCTCGACACCGGGCACGACGTCGATCAGCTGCGTCGCCTCTGGCTGTCGTTCGATCCGGCCGACCGGCGCGATCCGTTCATCGCCGCGCGGGCCGCGACGCACGCCGCCGCGCTCGGCGCGAGCGACGACGCACGGGCCTGGCTGCGACCGTTCTGGGAGCGCATCACCGAACTCGCTCCGGAAGAGCGCGCCGTGGTCGCCGGCGCCCTCGCGGGCGCGGTCTCTGGCATCGGCGCGGAGTGGCTGCCGCGCCTCGAATCGGCGTGGCAGGCCTTGCCGCGCGACGGCGCAGTCGCCTTGGCTGCCGGGCGGGCGCTCGCGCAACGTGGACTCTGGGGCAAGGCCCGGGCGCTGCTGGAGCAAGCCGCGGCCGACGGCGCGCTGGCGGTGCCGGCGCGTCGCACCGCGTGGATCGCACTCGCCGAGATGGCGACGCAGGAAGGCGACGGCGCGCGCGCCGCTCGCTGCTACGAGAGTGCTGCTCGCGAGGCGTGACGCTGGGCGCTGCTACAATTTCCGACTCAGCGGCTGTAGCTCAGTTGGATAGAGTACTTGGCTACGAACCAAGGGGTCGTGGGTTCGAATCCTGCCAGCCGCACCAGACGAATCGAACGTCAGACGTACGCCCCTCCGGGGGCGTTTTTCTTGGCGCGACCGATTGATGCAGTGCCGCATCGGGCCGCACTCGCGAAAGCCCTTGCTCAACCCCCGGGACTGAGGGGGCCGCGAACGAGCAATCGCTGAATAAGATAAGTCTGTCCTAAGTGTCGCTCGTCACGATTCGGTCGCGCCTGCTTGCCGTGGTCCGACTACGGCTGTCGAGACAAATGCAGACGCTGCAGAATTTGGTCGAATCCAGCAACTGAGGGGCTGTTATGTCGCATGAGTGCACCAACACCAAGAACAATTCGCTGATGGCGATGTCCGCCTGGGCGTGGGGTTCGCTCGCAACTGTCGTCAAGAAGGCGACCGTGGCGATGATCGCCATCGCAGCGACCGCTTCCGTGGCGCACGCCGACACGTTGCTGATGCCGAATCGCGACTTCCTCATGGGTACTCCGGAGGTCGTCTGGGGCGTCTCGACCCAGGCCAACGGCGCGGCCTACTCGATCAACTACGGTGACGGCTCCGCTGTCGCGAGCGGCACTGTCGCCGATCGTTCCTTCATCGCGTTCAACCACACCTACCCGATCAGCGGAACGTTCACGGTCACGCTGACCGTTGGCGCCGAGAGCGCGACGACCACGGTCCAGGTGTTCAACGGCGCGTCGCTCTCCGCGACCGATCTGCGCGGCCTGAACATCAACCGGACCATCCAGGACGGCCTGCGCTACCTGTGGACCGACCAGCAGAACCGCGCCTTCAGCTTCCCGGCCAGCAACAAGACCAACTGGGGTCAGTACAGCGGATACAACCGTTCGTTTTCGGCGCTGGTGGTGCTCGCGTTCGAGAACCAGGGCTACAAGCTGTCGAACGACAACAACGCGCCGACGGGTCTCTATGAGCGCTTCATCGTCCAACGCGGCTTGAACTACATCGTCGACACCTTGACGCTGCAGACGCTGTCCGTGCAGACGGCGGGCAGTCCTTGCGTCGGCGGCGTCGAGGCAGCGCCTTGCCAGGGCCTGTACAACGCCGACACGGCGGGCTACTCGACGGCCGTGTCCTCGCTCGCGCTGGCAGGCAGCTCAACCCTGAGCCGGACCATTGCGGCCGGCCTCGGTTCCGCCAACGCCAACTATGTCGCAGGCAAGACCTTCGGCCAGATCCTGCAGCGCCTGATGAACACGATCGCGTGGGGCCAGAACGACGGTGCCACCTGCGTCGGGCGCGGCGGCTGGATCTACAGCTTCTCGGACAACAGCTGCCAGCAGTCGGACGGGTCGACCGTCGGCTGGGACCTGCTTGCCCTGCTCGACGCGGCCGCCAGCGGCGTCGCGGAACCTTCCTTTGTGAAGAGCGAGTTCGCCTTCGCCCTGGCCCAGGGCGGCAACAACAGCGGCAGCCTCGACTACCGCGCCGACAACAACCCCACCACCGACGGCACGGGCAACAACACCTCGCGCGCCGGCATCTATTTGCAGGGCCTGTACTACGTGGCGGGTGCGCCAAACGTCGCCGACCCCAAGGTCGCCGCCGGCATCGGCTACATCAGCTCGCGCTGGTCCGGGGCGTACGCTTCGGGCGACTACCAGTCGACTTGCAGCGGCACCCAGAACAAGGGTTGCGCCTATGCGATGTACAACATCTTCAAGGGCCTGAAGCTGCAGAACGTTCCCTCGCTCGCGGCCGCCAGCGACTGGTACGGCGAGTACCAGGATTGGCTTGTCGCCAATCAGACGGATCCGACAGGCCTCGCGACGACGAGCAGCGGTAGCTGGTCCGGGGGCACGGGCAAGACGGTATTGCAGTTCTCGTGCTGCTCCACCGACCAGACGGCCAGCGCGGCGATCGCCGAGCTGATCCTGGCTCCGGTCGCCCTGATCGCGCCGGATCCGACCTTGTTCTCCACCGTCGGCCTCTCACCGCTCACGGCCGTCAATCCGGTCGGTACGGATCACACCGTCACGGCGTTTGCGCAGAGCTCGAACGGCGCGCCGGTGCCTGGCGTGACGATCACCTTCCGCGTGATGCCCGGCAGCCTGAACGCCGGCAAGACGGGGACGGGCCAGACCGCCGGGGACGGCAAGACGACGTTCACGTACCACGATGACAACGGAGCCGGATCCGACACGATCCAGGGCTTCATCGGTACGCTCGCGTCGAACACCGTCACGAAGACGTGGGTGATCCCGACGATCGTCTGCGACGTCAACGGCGACGGCAAGGTGACCAACGCCGACCTGTTGCTGATCCGCGCGAAGAACGGCCAGGCCGCCAGCGGTCCGAACGATCCCTACGATCCGAACCACGACGGCAGGATTGACGTCGCTGACGTCCGCTACTGCCAGCTCCGGCTCACGCCTCCGTGAGCCACGTCGAGACATCCCTGCCGGGCCGCCGTCGCCGCCTTGAGCGCGACTTGGCAGGGAATCACACCGAATCCGAGTTCATCTGTTTACGTGGAGATCTGTCATGAAAAGCATCCCTAGGACACTTCGGCGATTGGCGCTGGCGGCGCTCGCAGCGACGGCCTTCTTCTCGCAGGCGGAAGCCGCGCCGATCGTCAGCATCAGCCCGGCGACGCAGAGCATCGCGGTCAATTCGCCAGGCTCGGTGAACATCATCGTCAGCGGCCTCACCGATCCGACCGGCGGCTTTTCGCTCACGCTCGGGTTCAACAGCTCCTTCCTGTCCGGGGTGACTTTCTTCAATGATCCGGCTGCGAAGTTCGGACCGGTCCCGCTCGATCTGAGCCTCGGCTTCAGCACCGGCTCGCTCGACCTGTTTTTCGCCGCCGACGCAACCGCGACCCAAGCCAGCCTCTCGGCTGCGCAAGGCGCCTCGTTCACGCTCGCGACGGTGAACTTCCTCGGACTGGCGGATGGCCTGAGCCCGCTCACGCTGTCAAATGTCGTGCTCTCCAACTGGGACGGCAGTGTCAACCTGGCTGGCGTCGGTTCGACCAACGGTGCGATCTGCGTCGGCAATTGCGCGATCAACCCCATTCCCGAGCCGGAGACCTACCTGCTCTTCACCGCCGGCCTCGCCGCGCTCGCGATGCGTCGCCGTCGCCGGGCCGCGTGATCCGGAACTGACTTGCCGGCCGCTGCGCAAGCAGCCTGCCTCTGAAAGAGGGCAGAACGTGAGCAGGCTAGGCCTGGCACGTTCTGCCCTTTTTCGTTGTAGGCGCTCCAAAATCCGGCGATGCCGACCATCATGAACGTGACGACGCAGGCGCTTCGCTCGGGGGCTGCCTCCGTGGCGACCGCGGCACCTCCCGGCCCCCCGCCTCCGCGCCACTGGGCCCTCGATCCACACCTCGCGCTGGCGTTGCCGATCGCCTTCGCGATCGCTCTCGCGGCCGTCAGCCTGCTGCCGGCCGTTCGCCATCACGTGGCGCAGATGTGGTCGTTCTTGGGGGCCGTCGCTGTTCTGGGCGTCTGGGCTGCAATGCTCCTGCTCGCCGCACAGCGGCAAGGTCGAAAGCTCGGCCTCGAAATAGTGCTCCGCAAGCAGCACTATCTACAGGCCTGTGCCCAGTTCTCGGTGTTTCTTTACTGGGGCTGGTACTGGCGCGAAGTCTACGACTCGGTCCACCTCATCGCGGCCCAGATCCTGTTCGCCTACGCCTTCGACATGCTGCTCGCGTGGTCGCGCCGCAAAACTTATACCCTCGGTTTTGGCCCGTTCCCCGTCATCTTCAGCATCAACCTGTTCCTGTGGTTCAAGCCGGAGTGGTTCTACTTCCAGTTCCTCATGGTCGCGGTTGGATTCCTGGCCAAGGAGTTGATCCGCTGGGACAAGGACGGCAAGCGCGTCCACATCTTCAATCCCTCGTCGTTTCCCCTCGGTCTGTTCTCGCTCGGCCTCCTCCTGACCGGCACGACCAGCATCACGTGGGGGCAGGAGATCGCCCACACCTTCGAGCTGCCGCCGCACATCCGGCTCTGGATCTTCCTCGTCGGCCTGCCGGGCCAGTTCCTGTTCGGTGTGACGACGATGACGATGTCCGCCGTCGTCGCCGTGTTCGGCTTCGGACTCGCGTATCACTGGATCTTCGGAACGTACTACTTCGTCGATGCGTTCGTGCCGGCCGCGGTGTTCCTGGGCATGCACCTGCTGTTCACCGACCCGTCGACCTCGCCGCGCACCGAACTCGGCCGCATTCTTTTCGGCGTCCTGTACGGGTTGGGCGTCGTGGCGCTGTTCGCGCTGCTCGGTCGTCTCGGCGCGCCGACGTTCTACGACAAGTTGCTGGCCGTCCCGCTGATGAACATGACCATCCAGCTGATCGACGTGGCTGCGCGCTCGAGGTGGCTGCACGACATCGACCCCGCGCGCTTGGGGCGGGCGCTGAAGCCGCGTCAGCGCAATCTCGTCTACATGACGATCTGGGCAGTGGCGTTTGTCGTCGTCAGCGATCCCGCATCTGCCTATCGCCCGCGTCGTTGGGTGCCGTTCTGGCAGCAGGCTTGCGTCGAGGGTCAGCGCAACGGCTGCCAGGTCCTGTCGCAGATCGAGACCCTGTATTGCACGCAAGGATCGGCGTGGGCCTGCAACGACCTGGGCCTGCTCGTGACGGCAAATCGCGCCACCTCGACGATGGAGCCGAGGGAAGCGTTCGAGCGCGCGTGCGCGCTGCAGATGCAGGCCGGCTGCACGAACGCCCGGCTATCGGCTGCCAGCGCAGGGCCGAGCGCGGCCAGTGCGTATCGACGCGAGTCACCGCTACCCGCCGACTACCCAATCCTGCTCCAGGAAGGCCAGGGCCCGATCGAAGGCCTGCCAGCGCCCGACCTCTTCGACCGCGCCTGCAAGCAGGGCTGGGCCGACGGCTGCAGCCGGCTCGCCGCCGTGTCCTTCGCGCCCAAGGGCGGCACGCGCGACGTTCCGCGGGCGATGAGCGCTCTCGATCGCGCCTGCACCTTGAAGGCGCGGTCGGCGTGCGCCGATCTGGGCGTGATCCTGCAGGAGGGCGACGGTGTCGCGGCCGATCCCGAGAAGGGCCGCGACTACCTCGAGAAAGCGTGTGACGGAGGCTTTCGCCCGGCGTGCGATCGCCTCGCCAACCGGGGCCCGAGTCGTGACCCTAGCCCGCCGTCCACCCGGTGATGGCATTGACGGCCACGATCTCGGTGACGGTGAAGGGCACGAACGGCGCTTGGAGTGCGCGCACGGCGTCGATGTCGGGCGCTTCCACGAGAGAGTAGTTCGCCGACCGATCGACCGCCGCCCACTCGCCGCGGATGCTCACGCCGGCCGGGATCGAGGCATAGAACGACTTCGCCAGCGCGGCGAGCTCGCCGAACTGCGCGGCGCTCAAACGGGGCCGCGTGCGGCTGGTCAACAGGAACAACATGGGCGAGGCTTTCGATGAGGACGTCGCGCGATCTTGCACCGTGGGCGACCGCCTCTGCAACTGCGCCATCGCGCGGCGCACCCCGCGAAGCAACGGGACCGGCGGGGCCTTCGCGCCCATCGCTGCATGGCATCATTGCCGGGCGACAGCGGTAGCGCTTCCAGCGAGGCGAGCGTGCCTCGACCGATGATTCACGCAGCAAGGGAACTGTCGACATGATCACGCTCACGGGTTCGCCCGGGCTCAAGGTTCAGGTGATGTGCGAGGGCATCCGCTACACGCCGGCGCTCGGCGACGCGGCGGCGTATTCGATGCCGAACTACTACCCCTATCGCTTCAAGGAAGGCGAGCACGATCCCACCGGTCGCGGCATCGCGACCATCCCGTATCTCATCAACACTGGCGACGGCACCGAGATCCGCATCATGGGCAACGGCGACTCGCCGTGGCACGTCGAGGGCTCGCCCGACGACGGCTACATGCTCATCGACGATCGCGGCGGCCAGCAGGTGCCGATCGAGTTCGAGCCGCTGCGGCCGTGGCTCACGCAGAAGACCACCGATGGGTTGCCGTTCGCGCAGGCCGGCGTCACGACACACGGCGACATGCTCGTGATCAACGTCGCGCCGGGCTGCGAGTACTTCCTGCACAAGCAGGACGGCGTCTCGATGCGCTGCACCTTCTGCGCTTACGGCGCGCCCGACGAGCGCACCGTGCACCTCGGCCAGAAGACGGGCCGGATCGAGATCCCGCCGACCACGCTCGACCGCATGAGCGAGGCCCTGCAGGCGGTGATCGACCAGACCGAGATCCGCCACATCTATCTCGTCGGCGGCTCGCTCACCGACGCGCGCGCCGAAGGCGATCGCTTCCTGCAACTCGCGCGCTTCGTCAAGACCGCCAACAAGCGCGGCATCCCGGTCACGCTCGGATCGGGCGCGCTGCCCGACGACGTCATCGAGCAGTTCCATGCCGAGCAGCTCGTGCAGCACGTCTGCTTCAACCTCGAGATGTGGTCCGAGAAGCTGTTCGCGAAGGTGTGTCCCGGCAAGAACAGGTACGTCGGCTACGCGCGCTGGATCGAGGCGCTCGAGACGGCGGCTCGCCTCTGGGGCCGCGGCAACGTCTATTCCGCGATGGTCGCCGGCATCGAGCTCGAGCCCGAGCACGGGCTCGAGTGGGAGGAGGCGGCGCGTATCGCGCTGCAAGGCGCCGAGGACCTGTGCAGCCGCGGCATCATCCCGATCTACTCGCTGGTCTGGCCGGTCGGCGGACGCACCCGCTCCGACTTCCATGCGCGCATTCGCAACTACTTCGAGACGCTGAACTCGGGCTACCACGAGATCCGTCGCCGTCACGGCCTGACGGTCTCCGAAGGCTTCATGTGCCATCGCTGCGCCTACATGCAGCTCGAGTGCGACATGGACCGCACCGAGCTTGTCGCGGCATGAGCGACACGCCGCGAGGCGGGCCGAGAGGGCCGGATCCGTCGTCGATCGTTCGCCTGAGCACGGCGTACTGGGAAAGCCAGACACTGCTCACGGCGAACCGGATCGGCCTCTTCGACTTTCTGGCGGCAGGCGCGAAGTCGCCTGACGAAATCGCCGCTGGTCTGCAACTCGACCCGCGCAGCACCGGGCTCTTCCTGCGCGCTTGCACCGGCATGGGCTTCCTCGCCGAGGAGTCCGGACGCTTTGCGAACGCGCCGGTCGCCGCGGTGTTCCTGGTCAAGGGCAGCCCCGCGTTCATGGGCAACGCGATCCGCTACAGCGATCAGCTCTACGCGACCTGGGGCAACCTCGAAGGCGCCCTGCGATCGGGCAAGCCCGCGCTGCCCGCGGAGTCGTACCTCGGCGACAACCCGGACCGCACACGCACCTTCGTGAAGGCGATGCACGAGCGTGCCCTCGGGGTCGCGCGCGCCCTCGTCGGCATCCTCGATCTGACCGGCCGGCGATCGATGCTCGACGTCGGCGGCGGCCCGGGCACGTACTCCGTGCTGCTCACCGAGAAATTCCTTGGCCTCACGTCCGAGGTGCTCGAGCTGCCCGGCGTCGCCGCAGTCGCGCGCGAGCTCGTCGCCGCAGCCGGCGCGGGGCACCGCGTCAGCCTGCGCGACGGCGATTATCACAGCGCCGACTTCGGCTCGGGCAAGGACGTCGTGCTGATGTCGGGCATGTTCCATCGCGAGACCGAGCAGGCCTGCCGCGCCCTGATCGCGCGCGCGGCCGCTTGTCTCGAGCCGGGTGGCCTGCTCATCGTCAGCGACGTCTTCACCGATCGCGGCGGCAGCCTGCCGACATTCGCCGCGATGTTCGGCCTCAACATGATGCTGACCGCGCCCGACGGCGGCGTGCACTCCGACGCCGACGTGCAGCAGTGGATGGCCGACAGCGGCTTTCGCGACCTGCGCATGACGCCGCTGCCGCCGCCGATGCCGCATCGCGTCGTCTTCGGCGTCAAGTCATGAAGCGCCGCGGCCTGCTGGCGACCGTCGGCTGGCTCGCCGCCGGCAGCGCGCCGATCGCGTCGGCCCAGACGCCGGTCAGGCCTGTCGGCGAGATGAAGACGCTGGGCGGCGACCGCTACCAGGTCGGCGCCATCATCATCGACAAGCGCGCGCGCAGGTTCACGGTGCCGGGGCGGGTGCATCTGCGCGACAAGCCACTCGAGTACCTCGCGACGACCGTCGGCGGCATGAAGGCCTACGAGACGCTCTTCGAGCTCGACACCGGCGGCAGCGAATTCAATATCGCCTGCATCCTGGTCGGCCTCGAGCGCGACCCGAAGCTCGACCTGGTCACGCGCTCGCGGAGCACCATTCCCGGCCAGCGGATCGAGATCTCGATCGCCTGGACGGAGAACGGCAAGCGCCGCCAGGTGTCCGCCGCCGAGGCGATCCTCAACGCGGAAGTCGGCGTCGTTCCCGCGGACATCGGTTGGGTCTACATCGGCGCACCGACCTCGGACGGCCATCCGCAATTCGCGACCGACACGACGGGCACGCTCATCGGCTTCATCCACGATCCCAACTGCGTCATCGAGTCGGTGCAGCCGATCGGGCTCGGCGCCTACGGCTCGGTGCGCGGCAACCCGATGCTTCCGCCGGTCGGCTCGCCGATCGAGCTGATCGTCGACGCGGCTCCCGCCGGCAAGTGATGGTGGTGCGCTGGGCGATGCTGGTCGTGGCGGCCCTGGCGATCCTCGTCGTGTCGGGCGCGATGGCGACGCCGATCCAGGGATCGTCGCTGCGCCTCGCTGTCACGGCGGTGTTCGCTCTGCTCGCGCCGCTGTTTTGGCCGGGTCGCGGCGCGACCTCGGCGCGCACCGTGCTCCGCGCCGTCGCATGGTCGATCGCCGTGACGGTGTCGGCGGCGATCGCGATCCTCGCCGTCGCTCGCCCGGCGCAACCATGGCTCCCCGTCGTCGAGGTTTGCGCGATGCTGCTGATGCTCCTGCTGCTGTTGCATGCAGCGGCCGCTGCGCTCGAGCGCCGCTGGCACGCGCGTTCCGTCGACGCGGCCCAGGCGCGCGAGCTCGCGGCCCGCGCGGTCGCGATCGCGCTCGGCCTGTGGGGCACGCTGCCGTTCTGGGCCGGACCGATGGCTGAACTCGTGACGCCTAGTCATCCCGGAACCATCGACGCGGCGCTCGGCGCGAGCCCTCTCGCGCACCTCGCGGTCGCCGCCAACAACGATCTCCTGCGCAACGCATGGCTCTACGAGCACTCCAACCTCGCGGTGCTGTCGGTGTCGTCTCCCGAGCCCGCGACGCTGGCCTGGTACTACGGATCGGCGTGCCTCACGTTGACGCTCGTCGTGCTCGCTTCCCGCTACCCGGGCCGTGTCCTCGTTGCCCGCCCTGTCGATCAGTGACGCGGTGGCGCGACGCCTCCTGCTGCTCGGAGTCGCGCTCTGCTGCTTGTCGCAAGCGAACGCCGCGCCGCGCGTCGAGCTGACGGCCGCGCCGGCCTGGAAGGGCTGGACGCGGCCCGGCCGCACGACCGAGATCGATGTCCGCCTGAGCGCAGATAGCGCCGTGCGCGCATCGCTCGACGTCGTCGCCGCGCGCCAGTCGACAGACTCGACTGTCGAGCTTCAGCCAGGCCGGGTTGCACGCCTTCAGATCGCCGTTGGCTCGGCTGCCTCGGTCGACGTCGAGGCCCGCGCGCCATCGGCGCCGCCGGTGCGTCGCGGGGTGAGCCTGGCGCTGTCGGAGTCGCCGCTGCTCGGTGTCGCCGTCGCGAGCGACGAGCGTGTCGCGCTCGATGGATTCCACGCCCTCGCCCTCGCGGCCGACGACCTGCCGCGCAACGGGTCGGCGTATGCGAGCGTCGATGCGCTCATCGTCGATGCGCCGACCCTGGCCGCCCTCGATCATCGCCAGCTCGCCGCGCTGGTCACGTATGCCGCCGATTGCGGCCGCCTGGTGCTCATGAACATCGACCAGCGCGTGCGGCGACTGCTCGACGACGCCGGCGGATGCGGCGGCCGCTTCATGATGCAGGCCAAGTCGCTGGCAGAGGCGACGTCGATGCTGACCGCGTCGCTGGCGACGAGCCTGCCTGCCGCGTTGTCGCCGAGCAGCATCGGCGAGCTGGCGCGGCCGAGCCCTGCGGCCTGGAACGCCGTCGCCGTGAGCCTGGCCGTGTACTTCGCGGCGGCGGTCCTGGCGCTCGTTTTCATTCCGTCGTTGCCGGCGATCGTGCTGACGTCGGCGCTCGCGATCGTCGGGACCCTGGCCCTGCTCCAGGGCATGTATCCGCGATCCCAGCTCATCGTGTGGAGCGAAGGTGAGTCGGGGACGCAGCTGGCCCGTTATCAAGCCGTGCAGCGCTTCCCGGGCCTCGTCCGCGAACGTGTTCGCGTGCCCTTGCCGCCGCAGCTCGGCGCGGCAGCGCAGTCGTGCGAGCCCGGCCAGACCATGCACTACGAGGTCGACGTGACGAGCGGTCGTGCGACCTTCGCGGAGTTCGAGACCCGGCTGTTCCGGCAGGTGACGCTCTGCTATTCGGGCAGCTTCCCGATGCAACGCACGATCGCCGTCGACGCACGGGCCGACGGCTCGCGGTCCGTGCGCAACGCGGGGACGCGAGCCTGGCCGCGCGGTGCGCTGCTGGCCGGCGGCGTCGCGCGCGACCTGCCCGCGCTCGGGCCTGGCGCCGCCACGGTCATCGACGCGCGTTCGGGCGGCTCCGCGGGCGACAGCGCCCTGCGCACGGCACAGACGCGGACCCGGTCCGACAGCACCGCCGCGCTGTGGTCGCTCGATCTCGCCGGCGTCGCCGGTGCGCCGATCGATTCGACCGGATGGCTCCTCGTGTCGGTCGCGCCGCCCCGATGAGCGCGTCGCCGGCCCGCCGCTTCGCCGCGCTGAGCGGACTCGCCGTCGCCGCCGCATTGGCCGTGTGGTGGCTCGGCAGCACCCGGCTCGCCATCGACCGCGGCGCCGATGCGGGCCGCACGTCCGAGGACGTCCTGCAAGTCGCGTGGCTCGTCCGCGCCCTCGTCGTGCCGACGCTGGCCGTGCGCGTCGCTGCGCTCGCCGGCTGGCGCGCGGGTGCGGGGGCGGCGCTGGCGATGGTGGTGCCGGCGTGGCCCGTGCTGGTGCTCGCGTGGGCCGCGAGCGCAGCGCCTCTCTGGCAAGTGGTGCTTGCAGAGGGCTTGCTCGTCGGCGCGGCGCTCGTGTTGCCGATGGTCGGCCGAGGCTTGCGTCGCGCGCTGCCGCGCGGGGACGCGGTTGAGCCGGTCGCGACCGCGGTCGGGATCGTGCTTGCTGCTGCGGCGTGGATCGCCCACGACCGCTGGACGTTTCCGTACACGTTCTGACGGTCATGAGCGACGCGACCGTCTCGACC
>Ga0123338_10001770_pt1 | contig 20552 bp, 12 predicted proteins | sample grotaG_FD_89793 | JGI IMG/M metagenome (GOLD analysis project Ga0123338, IMG submission 89793) | Glacier valley bacterial and archeal communities from Borup Fiord, Nunavut, Canada, to study Microbial Dark Matter (Phase II) -... | ecosystem: Environmental > Aquatic > Freshwater > Ice > Glacier ...
CGTGGTCGTGGCTCAACGCCCCATCCAGCAGCCGCGACAAGCCCGTGGCCGTCGTCGGACCCGTCGAACTCAGTAAATAATCCGTGTACAGGTCCAGCGTGCAAGTCATCATAAAGCTCCTAAACGATTTATCCGCCCCGACGACTGCGTAACATCAGTAACCGGTTCTACCGCTTAAACCGCAGTGCGCTCACGTTGCGGCCCACCTTTTGGCCTTCGACCAGGCCCACTTCGTTGCCGCTCCGGAAGTGAATGCCGCCGTAGAGCCGCGACATGGCGGCCTCGTCGGCGAAGGCGGCAAAGCTGGCGAAGGCGCGGGGCTCGAAGCCCGCGCCCCGCGCCTGATGCGTGTTGTCGACAAACGCCGTTTGCGCCCCGAACAAGTCGGCGAGCACCTGGGCGGCGGCGCCCGACTGCGAAGCGTGGCCCGACACAAATTCCGGGAAAGCCGGCGTGGCCCAGGCCGGCTGCCAGGCAGGGTCTATCATGGCTTGAACGGCCGTGACGGGCCGTTGCCAGTTGTATTCGTACTTGCATTTCCAGCAGCCCACAAAGGCATCGGCCACGGCCATGCCCACTCGGGCGTAGGCCTCCGCCGCCGCCGCCAGCGACGCGCCGCGGCTGCGCAGCACGATGCTCGTGATGCTAATCGAGTGGCCGGGCGGGGTGATGCTTTGGCCAGCGTCGGCCCAATACGCGGCGATGATGCGCTGCTCCGCCGTGAGGCTGCGGCTGGTGTTGTACACCTCCAGCACCTGGGCGTAGTACGGCGAGCCCACTTGCGTGGAATAGGTGTAGGGCAGCGCGGGCATGGGCAGGGCCGCGTCGGCCGGCACAAAGAGGCGGTTGCGCCCCCAGTAGGGCTGCACGGCGCGGCCGCCCGCGCCGGCGGCGGCGGGCACCCACAGGCCCACGCCCACGGGCGGCACGTAGCTGGCGGGCTGGTTGGTGAGGTAGCCCTCGTGGCCGCCGTCGGTGCGCGACCAGTCGAACACGGCCTGGGCCACCTGCTGGCCGTATTGCACCGAGCGCGCAAACTCTGCCGCGGTGCGGTAGGGCTGGTCGAGGGCCGCCTCCAGCGAGTCGATGGTCACGCGCTGGGCGGCCGTGACGTTGCCAAACAGGCTTTTGACGACGAGCGCCTCGGCCGAGTTGGCCGTCACGCTCCAGTTGTAGCGTTGCCCGGCTTCGGGCCGGGGCAGGGCGGCCAGGCCGGTAAGCTGGCCGGCCAGGGACTGATAGGCCGGCATGCCCGGTACCACGGCCTCGTACAAGGCCACGCCCGAATAACCGAGAGCCCGCGAGGCCACGGGCGGGCTGAAGCCCGTGCCGTAGCGAATCAGGCGCAGCTCCAAGTCGGCCCACTTCGTGGCCGCGTCGGCCGGGTAGGTATCGGCGGAAGGCGAAGCCGGGGTCGGGTCCACGGGGTCGGCATCGTGGCTACAGGCGGCCAGCAGCAGCGCCGCGGCCAGCCGCGCGGCGGTGCCCGCGTGGCGGACCAACCCAGCCGTGGAATGCGGCCGCGAGGGGGTACTTGTTTTCATGAGCTTGCAGAAAGAAAGGAGTAAGAAAAGTAAAAATACTATAATTACCGCATAAAGTTTAATCTTAATAAATCAAATACAAAGATGCTGCTCGTGGGCCGGCTCACACCTTCAGCACCACGCCTTTCTTGTGCATCCAACTCAAAATGCCCAGCCAGATGAGCACCAGCAGCAGGGCCCCCGCGAGCGAAGCATTGCGCGGGTCGGCGAAGTGCGGCGCGATGCCCCACTCGTAGAGCCATTCCTTCAGCCCCCCGGTTTTGCCGGTTGGCAAGGCCAGCTTGCACAGCCCGAAAGTGCGCGAGAGCAGCCCCGACAGGCAGAATACGAGGATGGCGTTGACGCCGTAGACCAGCGCCGGGGCCGTCCAGCGGCGGTAGCCCTGCACGTCGCACAGCCAGTACAGCGCCGCCAGCCCGGCCATAGCCAGCCCGCCGGTATAAAGCACGTAGGAACTACTCCACAGGGCTTTGTTGATGGGAAACCACGGGTGCCAGGCCAGGCCGAGCACGGCCAGCCCACCGGCCGCCACAAACAGCCAAGCCACCTTGGTCGCCGGCTCGCGGTCGCGCCGACGCAGCCACTGGGCCGTGAGCCCGCCCAGCAGCCCCGTGCCCAGGGCCGGCAGGGTGCCCAGCAGGCCTTCGGGGTCCCAGGTTTTGCTGGTTTTCCAGAGGTGGGCTTCGCCGAATACCAGGCGGTCGAGCCAGGCGCCGAGGTTGGTGGCGGGCGCCAGGTTGGCCGGGCCGAAGCCGGGCACCGGCACCAGCTGCAGCAGCCCCGCGTAGCCCACCAGCAGGCCCACCAGCAGCCAGATTTGCGTGCGCCGCCCGGTTTTCAGAAAGATGACGCTGCACCCCAAAAACACCAGCGCGATGCGCTGCAGCACGCCCATCACGCGCACCACCGAGAAGTCAAACTTGGGATAAAGCGACAGCAGCAGGCCCAACCCGAACAACACCGCTGCCCGCCGCAGCACGCGCAGGAGCACCGCGCCCTGCGGCCCGCCGCGCTGCCTGGCACCGTCCAGCGCGTACACCAAACTCACGCCCACGATAAACAGGAAAAACGGAAAAATCAGGTCGGTGGGCGTGCAGCCGTTCCACTCGGCGTGCTCCAGCGGCGGGTAGATGTGGGCCCAGTCGCCGGGATTATTTACCAGTATCATGGCCATCACGGTGAGGCCCCGGAACACGTCGAGGCTGATGAGCCGGCCCGGCGGCGAGGCTTCAATCAGCGGCTGCGCGCCGGCGGCACCAACGGCGGCTTCGGTAGTGGTTTGCATGGCGGGTGGGCTTTGGTCAAAGAACGTCACAACGCTTGTTATCCTTATCGGGCGTCTGCTAACTCAAAATTCCCACCGCACAAACGCCTCGATGCCCTCGTACTCCGGCAGGCCGAGCTGGTCGTAGAGCTTGGCGGTGGTGCGGTTGCGGGCCTCGCTGCGCTGCCAGAACTCGCGCTGGTCGGCGCCGGGGAAGAGCGGCCGGTCCTTCTGGCTCTGGTGCTTGAAGATGGCCCGGCGCTTGCGCGTGAGCTCCTGCGGCGAGAGCGGCACGGCCATCTCAATCTGGTCCACGTCCCACTCCTGCCAGGCGCCGCGGTAGAGCCACACCCAACAGTCGTTGAGCCAGGGTGTGCCGCTGGCTTTCAGCTGATGAATGGACTGAAAAATGGCCGCCAAACACACGCGGTGGGTGCCGTGCGGGTCGCTCAGGTCGCCGGCGGCGTAAATCTGCTGGGGCTGAATGCGGTTCAGCAGCTCCACGGTAAGGCGCAGGTCCTCGTCGCCGAGGGGCTTTTTGCGCACCCGGCCGGTTTCGTAAAACGGCAGGTCGAGGAAGTGGGCGTGGGCGTCGGGAATGCCGGCCAGGCGGCAGGCGCTTTTGGCCTCGCCCCGGCGGATGAGGCCCTTTATCTGCTGCACTTCCGCGGAATCGACCTGGCCGGGCGGCTTGTTTTTGAGAAAGCCGGCCACCCGGTGGTAGAGGTTGTCGGCGGGCTCGTCGCTGGGCAAGCGGAAGGCCGCGTCGTAGTCGGCCACGAACTCGGCGAAGCGAATGGCCTCGTCGTCGAACACGGCGATGTTGCCCGAGGTCTGGTAGGCCACGTGCACCTCGTGGCCCTGGTCCACGAGCCGCAGCAGGGTGCCGCCCATCGAAATCACGTCGTCGTCGGGGTGCGGCGAGAAGATGAGCACCCGCTTGGGAAAGGGCGCGGCGCGCTCCGGGCGGTGGGTGTCGTCGGCGTCGGGCTTGCCGCCGGGCCAGCCGGTGATGGTGTGCTGCAGCTCGCTAAAAACCCGGATGTTGATGTCGTAAGCCGGGCCCGACTGCGCCAGCAGTTCCGAGAGGCCGTTCTCGTTGTAGTCTTCCTCGGTGAGTTTGAGAATGGGCTTGCCTACGGCGCGGGCCAGGCCGGTCACGGCCTTGCGCACCAGGGCCGCGGCGCGCCAGTCGCAGGGCAGGCCCAGCAGCCAGGGCGTTTTGCGGGGCGTGAGTTCGGCCCCGGCGGCCTCGTCCAGCACCACCTGCACGGCGGGGTGGCGCTGCAGGTAGGTGGCCGGCACGGTATCGGTGAGGTCGCCTTCCACCATGCGCTTCACCACGGCGGCCTTGCCTTCGCCCCAGGCCAGCAGCACAACCTGGCGGGCCTCCAGGATGGTGCCCACGCCCATGGTAAGGGCCCGGCGCGGCACGTTTTCTTCGCCGTAAAAGTCCGAGGCCGCGTCCGTCCGCGTCACGTGGTCGAGGGTGATGAGGCGGGTGCGCGAGGCCGGGCCCTAGCCGGTCTCATTAAAGCCAATGTGGCCGGTGCGCCCGATGCCGAGCAGCTGCAAATCGATGCCGCCGGCCGCCCGAATCTGCGCCTCGTAGTGCTGGCAAAAGGCTCCCACCTGCTCCGGGGCCACGGTGCCGTCGGGAATGTGCACGTTTTCGGGCCGGATGTCGACGTGGTCGAACAGGTACTCGCGCATGAAGCGCACGTAGCTCTGCAGCGAGCCCGGCGCCATGGGGAAGTACTCGTCCAGGTTGAAGCTGACCACGTTCTGGAAGCTCAGGCCCTCCTCGCGGTGCAGGCGCACCAGCTCCTCGTACACGCGGGTGGGCGAGGAGCCCGTGGCCAGGCCCAGCACGCAGGGCCGGCCCTCGGCGGCGCGGGCACGGATGAGGTCGGCCACCTGCCCGGCCACCGCGGCCGAGGCCCGGTCCGAATCGGGATAAACCGTGGTGGGCAGGCGGGCGGCAATTTCGGCGGGGTTCATGGCGTTGGGGAGCAGAGCGGAGCGCAAGGTAAAGCCCCGCGCTGAGTACCGATTAGGAGGGGGTCGCGGGCCGGAAAGCTGCCGTGCTAATGCCCGCACCCCGGGCCGGTTGCGGGCGAAAAGCAGCCCTTAAATAACCGGGTCGCTGGGTGTGGCGGGGTTGTTTTCGCGCTCCACCCGGGGGTAGGGGTAGAAGTTGCGGTTGCGCTCGGCATCGGCTGCCCCGGGCCCGGGCCGGCCAAAGCGGCGGCTGTCTTCGAGCCGAAAGCCTTGGAAGGCCAGCTCGATGTTGCGGTTGCGCAGAATGTCGAGCAGCACATCGGCGGCCGTGGGGGAGCCGGCGTAGGCCGGCAGGCCCGCGCCGGGAGGGGCCGTGGGCAAGCCGGCCGAGTTGAGCGTGGCGGCGCTGGTGCTGGTGCGCACCTTGTTCAGTTCGACCACGGCGTTGGCCACGTCGCCCTTGCGGGCGTACGCCTCGGCCCGAATCAGCAGCATTTCGCCCGGCACGTACACCGGCACGGGCGCCCCGCTGGCCGTGTAAAAGCCCGTGCCCAGGTTTTGGGTGGGCCCGGGCGTGGCGCGGATGTAGAACGGCAGGCGCCGGTCGCCGGGCTCGGGAGCCAGGGCGCCGGCCAGCCCCAAATTGGCGTTGGTGGGCTCGAACACGTTGCGGTTGCCAAAAGCGGCCTCAAAGAGCGGGTTGCGGGTGTTGTCGTCGAAGTTGAACACCGAGCGTTTGCTGAGGTCGACGCGGCCGGCGGCGGCCAGGGCCTTGTCGTAGTCGCCGGCCAGCAGGCTGTAGCGGGCAATGAGGGCCTGCAGGGTGTTGGGCAGGTCGAGCCCCGGCACAATCTTGGCCGTGAAGTCGGCCGACACGGGCGTGGCGGCCAGCAGGGCGGCGGCGGCTTCGAGCTGGGCCACGGCGCTGCGCAGCACCGCCACCCGGTCGGTGAAGGGCGCGTTGTTCTGGGTGAGCAGCGGGGCCTGCTCGAAGTATTGCGCCAGCGTGCCCAGGGCCAGCGCCCGGAAGATGCTGGCGTAGGCCACGATGCCGCTGCGGGTGCCCGCGTCGGCGGCGACGCCCACGTTGGCCAGCACCAGGTCGGCGTTGGCGCGCACCAGCTGGCTCTGCGTCCAGAGGTTGCGCACCACGCCGTTGGCGTTGGTCACGTTGGCCCCGCCCGAGGCGACGTTGGCCTCTTCGACGTTGCCCACGTTGAGCACCAGCAGCTCGCGGGTGCTCAGGCCGCCGGCCGCCACCGTGTTGTAGAGCACGCTCAGGGCGCCGCCGGTGGTGTAGCGGTACTGCAGGCCGTTGCAGAGGGTGAGGAGGCCGTCGGAAGACGTGACGACTTGCGGCTGGCTGGCCGTGCTGGGGTTCAGGTATTCCTTGTTGCAGCTGCCCAGGGCCAGGGCCGTGAGCAGCGCGGGGAGGAGAACTGTTTTTTTCATGGGAAAGTCGAAGTTGAAAGGGGAGGGATGGGCCGGCCGGGCTGTCATCGGCGGCAACGGCTAAAAGGTAGCCGCCAGCTTCACCTGGTAGGTGCGCGGGATGGGCACGTTGCCGAAGTCGATGGCCCGCAGCAAATCGGAAGCGCCGCCGGCGCTGGTTTCGGGGTCGAAGCCGGTGTAATGGTCCCACGAGTACAGGTTGCGGCCCACCAGGCTCAGGTTCAGCGCGCTGATGAACTTGCTGAACGTGGGCAGCCCGTAGCTGAGGGCCAGCTCGCGCAGCTTCACGAAGGAGCCGTCGTCGATGCGAAATTCCTGGGTGTTGTAGAGGGCGAAGATGTAGCCGCGGGGCAGGTCGCCGCGCAGTTCCTGCTCGGCCAAATTGCCGAGGCCCACGCCCTGGCGGGTGCGCTTGTCGGCGTTGAACACGCTGTTGCCCTGCACGGCGTCGAGCAGCACGTGCAGCGAGAGCTTCTTGTAAGCCAGCGTCGAGCTGAACGAGCCCGTCCATTTTGGGTTGGGGTTGCCGATGACGACGTTGGCCGGGGCCGTGCCGGGGCCGTAGCCGGGCTGGCCGTCGGTGCCGTTGCGGGCGGGCACGTAGAAGGTGGTGCCCACGCCCTGGCTCAGGGCGCGCTCGTCCTGCCGCAGGCCCTGAGGCGTGAGCAGCAGCGAGCCGTCGGGGTTGCGGGCGAAAGCCGAGCCGTAAAACACCCCGGCGGCCTGCCCGGCCAGCAGGTACACCGGCGCGCCGGCCACGTTGTCCACCGAAATGGCCTGGTCCAGGCCGTTCGAGCCGGGCAGCTCCAGCACCTTGTTGCGGTTGCGGGCGAAGATGAGCGACACGTCCCAGGTCACGGCGGCCGTTTTAACGGGCGTGGCGCCCAAGGCCAGTTCCAGGCCCCGGTTTTCCATCGCGCCCACGTTGGTGACGATGGTGGCGCCGCCCGTCGACGGGGCCAGGTTGCGCTTCACCACCAAGTCGGTGATTTTCTGGTAGTAGCCCGTCACGCTCAGCGTCAGCCGGTCGTGCAGAAAGGCCAGGTCGGCGCCGCCTTCCAGCTCGTTGTTGCGCTCGGGGCGCACGGCGGGGTTGGCCAGTACGGTGCTGGGCACGAGGGTGTTTTTGCCCAAAAAGCCCACCGGAATAAACTGGTAGAACCGGTCGTAGGAGTCGAGGCCGGTGAGGTTGCCGGCCTCGCCGTAGCTGGCGCGCAGCTTGAGGCTGTTGAAAGCGTTGGCGTAGGCGGCGCTGCGCCAGAAGCCCAGGTCCGACACCACCAGCGAGGCGCTCACCTTGGGGTACACCTGGTTGGTCTCGGAGCCCGAAAACTTCGACGACCGGTCGCGCCGCACCGCCCCGGTGACGAAGGCCAGGTTGCGGAAGCCGAAGGTGGCCTGCCCGTAGTAGCCGCTCAGGTCGTAGCGGTCGAGCCGGTTCGCCGACTTCACGGTGGTGCTCGCCGCGCCCGACACCGTGGTGATGAAGGGCGCCAGGGTTTCGCCCTGCGTGGTGGTGTAGTCCTGCTGCAAAAACTGGTAGCTGTAGCCGGTGCGCAGGTTCACCTTGAAGTTCTCGCTGAAGGCGTACTCGTAGCCCAGGTTCACGTCGGAGTTCAGCTGCACCACGGCGTTGTTGCCGTTGGCCGCGAAGCCAAAGGGGTAGCGCGCCGTCGGCAGCCCGGCCGTGGCCTGGTAGGGGTAGGGCCGGATGTAGCTCTGCCCCACCTGCCCGTAGGCGTCCACGCCCAGCACGTAGTCGAACGAAAAGCCCTTGAACGGCGTCAGGTTCACCTGCACGTCGCTCACGGTGCGGTTCACGCCCTGGGTAAATTTCATGTCCTCGATGGTCGAAAGCGGGTTCACGCGGGTGGGCTCCACGGCCAGCAGGTCGCCCTTGGCGTCGCGCTGCGTGATGTCGTAGATGTTGTTGGTGATGTTGATGGAGTTGATGGGGCTGTAGAACACGTTGCCGTTGGCCTTCTCGTTCGAGAAGCTGTTCACGTAGCTCACCCCGGCCGACACCTTGGCCCAGTCGGCCAGGCGCTGGTCCACCCGCGCCCGCAGGTTGTAGCGCGTGAAATCGGTGCCCTTCACAATGCCCTGGTTCCTGAGGTAGTTGGCCGATACGTAGTACTGCGTCTGCTCCGAGCCGCCGGTGATGGCCACGGCGTTGTCGGTGCCGTAGCCTTTCTGGAAAATCTGGTCGAAGTAGTTGTAGCGCGTCACGTCCACCAGGTTGTTGGCCAGCTGCGCCGTCACGCCGGCCCGGGTGATGGGCGTGGTGGTGGTGCCGGGGTTGGCGCTCACCTGGGCCGGCGAAACGTTCCCGATGGTGTAGAGCCGCAGCCCGGCGTAGCCAAACTGCTTGCCATAGGTGTTCACCGGCACCGACTTGCGCAGCTCGTTCACCGTGAAGCTGGTCGACACCGACACCGTGGCCCGGCCGTTCTGCCCGCGCTTGGTGGTGATGAGCACCACGCCGTTGGCCGCCCGCGAGCCGTACTGGGCCGCCGCCGCCGCCCCGTTGATGATGCTCATGCTGGCGATGTCGTTGGGGTTGAGGTCGGCCAGGCGGTTCTGGCCGGCGTTGGCCTCGCCGATGTCGTTGGCCAGCGCCAGCTGCGACACGTTGGTGCTCAGGTTGCTCACAATCACCCCGTCGATAACGTAAAGCGGGTCAGAAGAGCCGCGCAGCGAGTGCACCCCGCGCAGCCGGACCGAGAGCGAGCCGGCCGGGTCGCCCGAGTTTTGGGTAACCTGGGCGCCGGCAATCTTGCCCTGCAGCGAGTTCAGCAAGCCGCCCGAGCCGCTTTGGGCCAGGTCCTCGGCCCGCAGCGTGCTGATGGCGTTGCCCAGCTCGCGCTTGGGTGCGCTGATGGTGGAGCCCACCACCACCACTTCGTCCAGTTTCTGCAGGGCTTCGGCCAGGCGCACGTCGGCGGTCACGGCCAGCTCGGCGCCCAGCGCGAGGGGCCGCGCCACCGGCGCGTAGCCGATGAGCGACACCGTGAGCGTGTAGGTGCCGGGCGCCACCGCGGCGGGCAGCGAGTAGGTGCCGTCGGCGCCGGTGGCCGCGCCGAACGAAGTGCCGTTGAGCAGCACCGTGGCGCCGGGCAGCTCGTGGCCGGCGGCGTCGGTCACACGGCCGCTCAGGGTGTAGCGCGGGCCCGTGGGCTGGGCCCCGGCGGGCAGCATCGGCACCAGCACCAGCAACAGCAGCAACAGGGGCCCGGCCCCGCAACGGGCCAGCCTGGCAAGGGCGTAAGGGTGATTCATGGATGAGGGAGTGAGGTGGGAAAAAATGAGACGGCTCTTTGGTATCAATATTAGGAAATGTTTGGTTATTGCCAAATTCATCCACGCCGGTGGTGCCACAAGCGGTGGGCATGCGGCACCGGGCCGGGCGCCGCCCGCACCCCCACGAGGCCCCTGGCGGCTGCGGCCCCGCCCGCGCCCCGGCGGTGATACTCGTTTTTTCTGCACACATTTGAAGCAGCTTGTTCAAAATGTTATTTCCGATAGGCCCATAATACCAGGGCCGCTGGCCGCTTTGCATGGCCAGCGGTAGCAACGCCCAATGCTTGATTAACAAAGAGTAGTATCGACAACCAGGGCCGTGGTACCAAGGCCGGGGCCGCGGCCCCCCGGCCGATGCTTTTCCAGCGATTTTCCATTCCAATCTCCTTTTCCATGAAAATAACTTACCGACTGCTTCTGCTTCTGCTGGGCGTGCTGCTGGCGCTGCCCGGCCGGGCCCAACCGGCCCGCATCGTGGCGGGCGTCGTCACGTCCGGCACCGACCAAAGCCCCCTGCCGGGCGTGACGGTGCTGGTGAAGGGCACCACCACCGGCAGCACCACCGGCGCCGCCGGCCGCTACGCCGTGCAGGCTGCGCCGGGCGCTACGCTGGTGTTCAGCTTCATCGGCTACGCGCCGCAGGAACGCCCCGTGCCCGCCGACGGCGCCCTGGACGTGGCCCTGAAGGAAAGCACCACCGGCCTCGACGAGGTGGTGGTGACGGCCTACAACATCGCCCAGGACAAGCGCACCCTCGTGACGGCCGTGCAGGAAGTGAAGAGCAAGGACCTCATCGACTCACGCCAGACCAACGTGGTGAACGCGCTGCAGGGCAAGGTGGCCGGCGTCAACATCACGTCCTCGGGCGGGGCGCCGGGCGAGGGGGCGGCCATCGTCATCCGGGGCGGCACCTCGCTCGACGGCGACAACCAGCCGTTGTTCGTCATCGACGGAATGATAATGGACAACAGCTCGTTTTCGGAAAGCGCGGCGCCGGGCGCGGGCTCGGCCTTCAACGGCTTGCTGGGCCGCTCGGTGGGCGCCGCCAACCGCGCCGGCGACCTCAACCCGGAAGACATCGAAAGCATCACGGTGCTGAAAGGCCCGGCCGCGGCGGCCCTCTACGGCCTGCGGGCGGCGGGCGGCGCGGTCATCATCACCACCAAAAAAGGCGTGGCCGGGCGCACCACGCTCAACTACCGCACCCAGATGTCGGTGGACGAGGTGAACCGGCTGCCCAAAATGCAGAGCGAGTACGGCCAGGGCTCCAACGGGGTGTTCGACGGCACCACGCGGGCTTCGTTCGGGCCGCGCTTCGCGCCGGGCCAGCCCGTGTACGACAACCTGCACGACTTCTACCGCAAGAGCTACACCTACCAGAACTTCCTGAACATGTCGGGCGGCTCGGAAAAGGCCACGTTCTTCGTGTCGGCGTCCAACCTGCAGCAAACCGGGGTGACGCCCCAGAGCAAGTACGACAAAACCACGGTGCGCCTCTCGGGCACGGCCGCCATTTCGGAGCGGCTCAGCGTGAGCGGCTCGGCGCAGTACCTGACCTCGGGCGGCGAGCGGCCTATTCAGGGGCCGGGCCTGTTCGGCTCGTCGGGCGGGTACTTGCTGAGCCTGCTGAACTGGCCCCGCAACGACGACGCCCGCAACTACCTCAACCCCGACGGCAGCCGCCGCCGCCTGCTGGCCCTGGGCAACGGCACCGACGCCGACGCCGATAACCCGTACTGGACGGTGGAGAAAAACCCGCAAACCGACCGCACCAACCGCTTCATCGGCAACGTGCAGCTCAGTTTCAAGGTAGCCAAATGGCTGACGCTGAGCCACAACATCGGCACCGATTTGTACACCTCGCGCACCACCTCGGTGCGGGCGGTGGGCACCTCGCAGGTGGCCAACCAGAACGGCGGCATCGCCGAAACCGTGGACCAGTTCCGCCTCACTACGGCCACCACGCTGGCCAGCTTCACGCACGAGTTCAACAGCAATTTCGGCGGTTCTTTCGTGCTGGGCAATACCGTGGAGGAAAACAAGGACCAGGCGGTGGACTACATCGGCCTGATTTTCCAAAACCCCAACTTCGTGGGCCTCGACAACACGGTGAACCGCAACGCGCTGCAGCGCGACGCCACGCGCCACCTCGTCGGCAACTTTGCCCGCCTGAACGTGAGCTTGTTCAACCAAGTATTTCTGGAAGTGCAGGGGCGCTACGACCAGTCGTCGACCCTGCCGCGGCCCGACCAGAACAAGATTTACGGCAAGGGCTTTTTGTACGGCTCGGCCGGGCTGGGCTACGAATTCACCAAAACCCTGGGCCTGGAGCAGAACAACACCCTGAACTACGGCAAGGTGCGCGCCTCGGTGGCCGAGGTGGGCAAGGACACCCAGCCCTACCGCATCCTGTCGGCCCTCACCCAGAACACCTACATCGGCGGCGGCGTGCGCAACGACTTCTTCGGCTCGAACCCCAACCTGCGCCCCGAGCGCACCCGCACCTCGGAAGTGGGCGTGAACCTGCAGTTCCTCAAAAACCGGCTGGGGCTCGATTTCAACTACTACTACTCGCGCACCACCGACCAGATTATCGCGCCCCGCGTGAGCCAGTCGGCCGGCTTTATTCTGCAATACATCAACGGCGGCATCGTGACGAACGAGGGCCAGGAAGTCTCGCTCACCGGCACGCCGATTAAGAGCAAGGACTTTTCCTGGGACATCATCGCCAACTTCTACCACAACACCAACAACGTGGTGGAGCTGCCCTACCCGCTCACGGCGGTGCTGCAGTCCGACGCCTTCATCACCAACGTGCACGAGGGCGGGGCCTTTCCGGGCCGGCCCATCACGGGCATCGCGGCCACCGACTTTGTGCGCGTGACGGACCCCACCAGCCCCGACTACGGCCGGGTGATTATCGGCGCGTCGGGCTACCCGTCCACCACCGGCACCACGCCCACGGTGTACGCCGGCGACCGTGCCCCGCGCTTCACCACCCAGCTCACCAACACGTTCACCTACAAAGGCCTGTCGTTGGCGGCGCTGTTTGATTTCCGGGTGGGCGGCAAGGTGATAAACGGCAACGACTGGTACCAGACCACGGTGGGCACCTCCACCCGCACCGCCGACCGCTACAAGCAAGTGGTGTTCGACGGCGTGGTGAAAAACGCCGACGGCACGTATTCGCCCAACACCCGCTCGGTGGAGCTCACCCAGACGTACTACACCGCCCTGCTGGGCGGCGCGGGCACGGCCTTCGTCGAGGACGGCTCCTGGGCCCGCCTGCGCTACCTCACCCTGAGCTACGCCCTGCCCGCCTCCTTGCTGGCGCCCACCCGCTACATCAAGGGCGTGGAGCTGAGCGTGACCGGCCGCAACCTGGTGCTGCTGACCAACTACACCGGTGCCGACCCCGAAACGGCGGCCGCCGGCGCGGGCGTGCGCGGCGGTGGCTCCAACGGCTTCGACTACGGCAACGTGCCCGCCACCCGCGGCGTGGACATGGCCGTGCGGGTTAATTTCTAATCGGCTGCGCGGACGCCAGATGAGCAGGACGGCCAAACAACTAAAAACTTCCACATGAAACGATATATCCTGGGCCTGGGCCTGCTGCTGAGCGGCACCGCCCTCACCGCGTGCGAGAAATACCTCGACGTGAACAACAACCCCAACAACCCCACCGTCTCGACGCCCAACTTCGTGCTGCCGGGCATCATTTCCAACGGCATCCAAACCCAGATGTTCACGGCGTTGCGCACGCCGTTCATCACGCAGTACGTGGTGAGCCGCACCGCCAACAGCGGCGGCAACGACCAGTACTTCTTCACCAACGCGCAAAGCACCAACACCTTCAACTACTCGTATTTTCAGTCCGGGGGCAACATTCCGGGCATGATTAAAACGGCGCAGGACGAAGGCTCGCCGTACTTCGTGGGGGCCGGCAAAATTATGCAGGCCCTGATTCTGGCCCACGCCACCGACATGCTGGGCAACATTCCGTATTCGGAAGCCTACCAGGGCGGGGCCAACTTCACGCCCAGGTACGACCCGCAGCCGCAGCTTTACGCCACCATCAACCAGCTCTGCGACGAGGGCGTGGTGGAAATGAGCAAGCCCGCCAGCGCCGAATTTCGGGCCTTCTACAGCACCTCGCCCAGCGAGAGCGGCGACATCCTCTACAAGGGCGACGCCAGCAAGTGGGTGCGCCTGGCCTACGCCCTGAAAGCCCGCCAGGCCCAGCACCTGACCAAAAAAGGCAGCTACGACCCCAGCGCCGTGCTGGCCCTGTGCGCGCAGGCCTTTCGAAACTCGGCCGACGACGCCCAGATTAACTTCCAGGCGGCCGTGGCGCCGCTCTCGAACACGACCAGTATTTTTGGGGTGACGCGGTCCAACTTTGGCGGCGCCACGTACTCGGTCAACTTCATCAAGTACCTTAACGGCACCACCTTCCCGGGCGTGGTCGACCCGCGCTTTGGGGTGATGGCGCCCACCACCAGCACCGGCGCGGCCCCCGGCGCGGGCACCGGCTCCACGGTCAACCTCACGCCGGGCTTGACGCTCACCGATTTCTACGGCGGCTGGTACGCCCGCGACCTGGGCTACTACGAAGCCATCACCTACCACGAGCTCAAGTTCATTGAGGCCGAGGCGGCGTTCCGGGCCAACAACCGCCCCCTGGCCTTGGCCTCGCTGCAGGCCGGCATCCGGGCGCACATGAAAAAGATGAGCGCCGGCGGCACCTTCGCGCCCCCGACCGTAATCTTCCCGGCCATCACCGACGCGCAGATTGCCACCTACCTGGCCAGCCCCGCCGTGCCCCAAACCGAGGCCCAGCTCACCCTGCGCGCCATCATGGAGCAGAAATACATCGCCATGTTCCTGAATCCCGACTCGTGGTCGGACCTGCGGCGGCTCGATTTCGACCCGGCCATCTACGTTAACTTTCAGTACCCCGTGTACAACGGCGGCGGCAGCGGCCCGCTGACCGGCCGCTACCCGCGCCGCCTGCTGCCCGGTGCCACCGAAGTGGCCGTGAACCCCAACGCCGTGGCCGGCCTCTACGCCGAAGCGGGCGCCACTTCCGACCAGGACTACGTGACCAAACCCCTGTGGTTTGACATGCCCTGAACCGGCCGGCGCCCCCTTCCCGGCTTTCGGGCCCTCACCTAACCGACTTCGATTATGAAATTTTATTCCTTTGCCCGGCCCGCGCTCGGCGCGCTGCTGGCCCTGGCGCTGCTGGCCACCGGCTGCAAGAAAGATGAACTGGACGACTACTACACCGTGACCGGCGCGCAGTTCCCCACCGTGCTGACCAACGCCTTCGGCAACGCCACCAAGTACGCCACCGGCGAAACGGTTGCTTTTGAGCTGCAGTTTGCCGCCCAAACCAGCCCCATCAGGCAGGTGGTCATTTTGCAAAAAGTGGAGCCCGCCCGCGACTCGGTCGTGCTGGCCACTTACCCCTACGCGCCGGCCTTTTCCAAGCGCAAAAACGCCGACACGCTGGTGGTGAGCTACACCGTGCCGCCGGGGGCCAACAAGGCCTTGGTCCGCATCGACGCCCGCGTAGAGAGCCAAAACGGCCAGGCCAAAACGCGCAGCATCTACTTCCGCATCGCCGAAGCCGTGCCCACCGTCGCCATCAATTCGGGCCCGACCAACGCCACCCTGCCCACGGCCACCGCCCCGCCCGCCCCCGGCGACTCGGTGCGCTACAACATCACGCTGAACGCGGGCGGCATCACCACGGCCCCCGTGCCGCCGGCCACCACGGTCGTCCCGGCGGGCATCCTGTATAAAGACCTTGACAGCTTGATAGTCTACGCCAAAATAGGTGCTGCCGCCGAGCGCCGCATCGACCGCCGCAAGCTCACCACCACCGGCGCCCAAACTTCGCTCAACGTGAGCGTGCGGGTGCCCACCGGCAGCGAGGGCCAGCCGGTGCTGTTTCGGTTCGAGGCCAAGGTGCGCACGCCGGCCCGCACGGCCTCGGCCACCACGGCGGCCCTGACGCCGGTGGCGGCGCTGCCCTTTGCCGCCGTGCGCACGGCCGTGCTCACCTACACCGGCGCCACCGGCGGCGATTTGGCCGCCTACGACCTGACCACCTTCACCACGGTGCCCGCTGCCGGGCCCGTCACCAGCAAGGACATCGCCATCACCAGCACCGCCGCCAACGCTGTGCAGCTGAGGGCGCTGAATCCCACAGCGGCCACCGCCACCCGCTTGGTGCGCGTCACCACGGCCGCCACCTTCAGCACCGCCACCGTGAGCAGCGCCCGCCAAGCCTTTGTGAACGCCGGGGTCGCCGCCCGGGTGGCCACGCTGGACAACGTGGTGGTGGGCGACGTCATCGTCGCCAAGCTCCGCGGGCTCGACCAGTACGCCGTGCTGCAAGTCACGGGCATCAACCGCACCTCGGCAACCGACGTGACGGTGAGCTTCAGCATCAAGGCGCTGTAGTCCCGGGTGAGTCGTTGTGAAAAAGGGCCGCCTTCCGGTTGGAAGGCGGCCCTTTTTATGTTAAAGCCCTCGAAGAAAGTGGCTCAGCGGCCGCCGAACAGCCGCGCGAAGAAGCCGCGCTTCTGGAGTTTCTCTTTGATTTTGACCTTGGAAAAAGGCGTGGAGGCTTCGGGGCTGTCGCCGGCGGGCGCGGGGCGCAGCACCGGGCGGAGCAGGGGCCGGGCCGGCTGCGCGGCCGCGGTAGGCGCCGTGGGGCGGGGCCCGGCCGCGGGCGACTGGCCCTGCGCGATTTCGGCCGACTGCTGCCCGAGCGTGACCACGCGCATGGGCCGGCTCTCGTTGTGCAGGCGGTCCACGGCCGTGACGTAGTAGGCGTAGGCCTGGCCGGGCACGGCCGTGGTGTCGACGTAAGTAGCCGGAAAGCCGGGCGCCGGGCGGGGCAGGGCCAGGATGCGGCGCGGGTCGTTGGGCGAGGGCCGCTCGTTGGCCTCGAAGCGGTAGAGGACGTAGTAGGTAGCCGCGTCGCCGTCGGCGGCGGGCGGGCCGCTCTGCCAGTTTAGCGTGACGTAGTGGCTGAGGCGGCGCAGCGTCAGGTTGGCCACGGGCAGGGGCGGCACGGCGTCCAGCCAGGGCATAGCGGGCACCAGGGCGGGGTAGCGGAAGAGGGCGAGCCGCAGCGAATCGGTGGTGTGGAGCGGGTTGGTGAGCAGCGACTTGGCCGAGAAGAACACGCTGCCGGGCGCCTCGCCGTCGTAGCTGCGGTTGAGGCGAATCTGGCGGGGCAGCTCGCGGGCGCTGCGCCAGGTGGTATCGGAGCGGGTGCTTTCCAGCATCCGGTAGGTGCCGTGGCCGATGTAGAGGTGGCGGTCGAAGTGGTTGCGCGTCCACCATTCCAGCAGCACGGGGTAGGGCACGAGGCGGAACGTGGTGCTCCAGTACAGCTGCGGCACGATGTAGTCAATCCAGCCTTTCTCCAGCCACAGCCGCGAGTCGGCGTACAAATTCGAGTAGGAGGGCTGCCCGGCGCGGGTGTCGGAGCCCAGCGGGTCGGCCGATTTATTCATCCACACGCCGAAGGGCGAGATGCCGAACTTCACCCAGCGCTTGGCCGTGCGGATGCTGTCGTGCAGGTCGTGAATGAGCACGTTCACATTGTTGCGGCGCCAGTCGGCCAGCTTCTCGATGCCCGTGGGGTTGCAGTCGCGGAAGGCGGCTTCGTCGTGAAATACTTGCCCGGCTTCGGGGTACGGGTAGAAGTAGTCGTCGAAATGCACGGCGTCGATGTCGTAGCGCCGCACCACGTCCAGAATCACGCGGGTGATGTGGGCGCGCACCTCGGGCAGGCCGGGGTTGTAGAGCAACTGTCCGGCGTAGCGCAAAAACCACTGCGGGTGCAGCCGGTAGGGGTGGGTGGGGGCCAGGCGCCGCGTCACCGAGTCCATGGTGGCGCGGTAGGGGTTGAACCAAGCGTGGAACTCCATGCCGCGCCGGTGCGCCTCGGTGATGAGGAAGGGCAGGGGGTCGTCGCCCCCGGCCGGGGAGCGGCCCTGCACGCCGGTGAGCCACTTGCTCCACGGCTCCAGGTTCGACTGATAGAAAGCATCCGAGGCGGGCCGGATTTGCACAAACACGGCGTTGAGGCCGGCACGCTGGCCGGCGTCGAGCAGGCGGCGGTAGTCGCGGCGGTACTGCTCGGGGGCTTCGCCGCGCTGGTTGGGCCAGTCGATGTTCTCGACGGTGGCAATCCACATGCCGCGCAGCTCGCGTTTGGGCGGCGGCGGAGCCACCGAATCGGCCGCGGTTTGGGCCTGGGCTGGGGCCAGGCAAAGGCCTGCGCAACCCAGCAACAGCATAAACAGAAAGCGGCCAGCGGCGAACGAGCGAAGCATTAACAGAAATCAGCAACCCGAAGAAGTGCTGCAAATTACGCCATTTGGCCCATGTTTACCTAAATCCAGCACGTCATGCTGAGCGCCGCCGAAGCATGACGTGCTGGATTGTTAGCTGATTCTGGTTAGCCGGTATAGGTTTACGAACCCGTGAGTTCGGTGTCGGTCTGGGGCGTGTTGGGGCCGCCTTCCAGGCCATTGGTCTGGCTGGCGTCGCCGTAGTCGCCGCGAATGCCGGCGCCGTCGCCCATGTTTTCCTGGGTGCTTCCGGGCAGGGCGCCGTTTTGGGCGGTGCCGGCTTCGGGGTTGCCGTGGGCATTTTGGTTCTTGTCGGCATGTTGGTCGGGGGTTTGGCCGCCGGTGCTGGCTTGGTCGAGGTCGTGCCCGGCAGGGCGGGGGTCGGTGGGGTTTTGCTCGGGGCTGGGCATGAGATGATGGAGGGAAAAAGAAGGTGAAAAAAGGCCGCAGGGCCGGCGGAGTGCGGGGCCCGGGGCATCCGCAGGGCTGTACGGCGATGCGCCCGTGCGGTTGGGCGGGCCGAATTGCGCGGCGTTCGCCAACTTGCCGTCGCCTTTTCATTTTCCGTTCAATTCCGCCTACCCGTGTCCGATTCCGTTACCGACTTCTACCACCAGAAAACCGACGACGAGCTGCGTTTCCTCGTCGACCATCCCGAGTATTACCAGCCCAGTCTCATCGCCGCCGCCCAGCGCGAGCTGCGCCGCCGCGGCGCCACCCGGCCCGCCGTGCCCGATGAAGGCTACGCGCCGGCCCCGCCCACCCGCGGGGCCACCCGGCCCGGCGGCCTGCTGCTCACGGTGGCGGCCGGGGTGGCCCTGCTGCTGTCAGTGGGGGATTATTTCAAGCAAAAAAACAGCCCGGCGGCCGTAGCGGCCCGCGCGGCAGTCCGCAAAGTCCCCACCTTGGAAGAGGTGCCCACCACCGCCCTGCCCGCCTTCGATGGCGCCGTGGCCCGGTGCGTGCAGCGGCAGGTGCAACGCATTCCCGCCGGCGAGCGGGCGGCGGCGGCCCGCGCCGCCATGCCCATGCACCAGTACCGCGAGCTGACCAAGCGCTTCTGGGCCGCCGAAACGCTGACCGAGTACGTGACCGAACAGGCCCGCCAAGGCCAGGGCAAGGGCAACGACGCCTTCGCCGGGCACGTCGAAATCGTCATGGCCTCCTGGGAGCAATGGAACAAAGCCAACGTGTACAGCTACAAGTTCGGCCCGGCCATGGCCACCCACCTCGACCTGATGAGCCGCGTGGCCCGGCAGCAGCAGGAAGGCCTGGCCGACCTGCTGCTGGTGGCCCGCAACCCCCAGCCCTACGAAACCCCCGCCACCCGCCGCCGCGCCGCCGACGTAAGCGACCTGCTTTCGGGCCTGCAAACGGTTTCGCCCGTCACCGGCCGGCCGTACAACGCCGTGGTGCGCAGCATTCGGCTATAAGGTTTTTGGTGCTTGTTTTTTGGGCTGAATTTAAAATACGAAGTTGTTTAGGAAGTCCGGCTTTTTTATCGTTTATCATCCTGAGCTTGCGAAGGACCTTATCACGGCCGAACGGTTGGCAGCAATTCGCCTTTAGCGCGCGTGATAAGGTCCTTCGCAGGCTCAGGATGACAGACTTTTTGGCTTTCCAAACAGTTCCTACACGGGTTACCAAGCACCAACAACCAAGCACCAAAAACCGGAATGGAGCCCCCCGAATCCACGGCTGCCCTGGCCGCGCAGCTCTTCGCCCAAAAGCCCGAAGCCGAACTGCTGTACCTGGCCCAAAACGCCGCCCGCTACCCGCCGGCCGTGGGCGCCGCCGCCGTGGCCGAGCTGCGCCGCCGCGGCCTGCTGCCCGACGCCAACCCACCAAGCCCCCCGCCGCCGCCCGCTGCGCCGTCCGAAACCGCCGTGCAGCTGCTCGGCCAGCTGCTGCGCGGGCTGTTCATTCCCTCGCGCCTTTTTTTTGCCACCCCGGTGCTACTCAACCTCAACCTGCTGGTGTTTGGGCTGATGGTGCTCAGCGGCGTGTCGGCCTCCGAGCCCACGGCCCACCAGCTGGTGCAGTGGGGCTCCAACGTGTCGGGGCTCACCCTGCACGGGCAGCCGTGGCGGCTGGTCAGCAGCCAGTTTGTGCACGCCGGGCTGGCCCACTTGCTGCTGAATATGGGCTCGCTCTGGCTGCTGGGCCTGCTGGTAGAAGCCCGGGTGGGCCCGCTGCGGCTGGCGCTGGTGTACCTGGCCAGCGGCGTGGGCGGCGCCCTGGCCAGCCTGTGGTGGCACAGTGCGGGCATCAACTCGGTGGGGGCCAGCGGGGCCATTTTCGGCCTCTACGGCTTCCTGCTGGCCTTGCTGGTGAGCAAGCGGCTGGTGCTCAACAAGTCGGACCGCCGGGCCATGCTTGGGCTGGTGCTTTACCTCGTGCTCAGCAACCTGCTTTCGGGCCTAACGGGCAACATTGACAACGCGGCCCACCTGGGCGGGCTGGCCACCGGCCTGCTGGTGGCCGGCCCGCTGGCCCTGGCGGGGATGAAATCAGTATCAAGTAGTGAGTAATTGATTGAGTAAGAAGCTTATTCTTATTCTTCATTTCCTTTGCTCAATACTCCCTACTCATTACTCACTACTAACAAATGCA
>Ga0123338_10001772_pt1 | contig 20546 bp, 18 predicted proteins | sample grotaG_FD_89793 | JGI IMG/M metagenome (GOLD analysis project Ga0123338, IMG submission 89793) | Glacier valley bacterial and archeal communities from Borup Fiord, Nunavut, Canada, to study Microbial Dark Matter (Phase II) -... | ecosystem: Environmental > Aquatic > Freshwater > Ice > Glacier ...
CGCAGCGCCTGCACCCGATGGCGATGCGCTCGTTGACGGCGCACCTCCTCAAGCTGCGCGCCGACGGCACCGCGATCGAGGCCGCGGGCGTCTGGGCGCTGACCGACGCCTGAGGAAGCGCCGGGCCGGCGTCAGAACTGCTGCGGATGCGCGACGACGATGCTGGTGCGGCCGGTCGCGTCGAAGATCTCGACCGTCGCCGCCTCGCCGGCGCAGGGCTGGAACCCCGGCGGGTTGTGCAGCACCTCGACGCTGGCGCGGAACTGGGCCCGATCGGTGCGACTCGCGAGCCGGAGGTTGCTGCCCTTCAGGTCGACGAACTGTGACTTGCCGGGAAGCAGCACCAGCGTCGTCGCTTCGGCCAGCATGGTGCCGTCGGCGTCGAGGAAGTCGAGGCGCACGGTGCAGGTGCCGCCGAGTGCCGCGCGGCCCACGGGCAGCGCCAGCACGTTGAGCCGCGCCGTCTGCTTGGACACGAGGCCGAGCATGGCCCAGCTGCGCGCGCAAACCTTGCTCGGTGCAATCGCAAGTGTCGACGTGGCGCGTGCTTGCACGGAGCTCGCCGACGTGCGCCTGCCCGCGCTCGAGAGCCTCGTGCTGAGGCGGGCGCTGGCCGCGGCCCTCGAGCTCGGCGGAGACGCCGAGGCGGCTGCAAAGGAAGCCGCTCAAGTCGTCGTGCAGCGTGATCGCCTGCTCGCGTCGCTGGCCGGCTCGGCGCTGCCGGCGTCGGTCTACCGAGGAGAGGGCAGCGCGCTCCACGCATGACGCGGCGCGCGATGCCGCCGCCTACATGTTGCGCCGGTACTGCCCGCCCACCGCGAACAACGCATCGGTGATCTGCCCGAGCGAGCACACGCGTACGGCACGCATCAGCACCTCGAACACGTTGCGATTCGCGATCACGGCCTGCTGAAGCTCGGCCAGCATCGCCGGCGCTTCGGCCGCGTGGCGTGACTGGAAATCGGCCAGGCGCGAAAGCTGGCTCTGCTTCTCGGCCTCGGTCGAGCGCTGCAGTTCGACGTGGGCCGGTGCCGCGTCGCCGTGCGGGTTGCGGAAGGTGTTCACGCCGACGATCGGGTACTCGCCAGTGTGCTTCTGCATCTCGTAGTGCATCGACTCTTCCTGGATCTTGCCGCGCTGGTAGCCGGTCTCCATCGCGCCGAGCACGCCGCCGCGCTCGGCGATCTTCTCGAACTCGGCCAGCACCGCTTCTTCCACCAGCTCGGTGAGTTCGTCGATGATGAACGCGCCCTGACTCGGGTTCTCGTTCTTCGCCAGGCCCCACTCGCGGTTGATGATGAGCTGGATCGCCATCGCCCGGCGCACCGAGTCTTCGGTCGGGGTGGTGATAGCTTCGTCGAAGGCGTTGGTGTGCAGCGAGTTGCAGTTGTCGTAGATCGCGATCAGCGCCTGCAGCGTGGTGCGGATGTCGTTGAACTGCACCTCCTGCGCATGGAGTGAACGGCCGCTGGTTTGCACGTGGTACTTCAGCTTTTGCGAGCGCTCGTTGGCGCCGTAGCGGTCGCGCATGGCCACCGCCCAGATGCGCCGCGCCACGCGACCCATCACGGTGTACTCCGGGTCCATGCCGTTCGAGAAGAAGAAACTCAGGTTCGGCGCGAAGTCGTCGACCTTCATGCCGCGCGCGAGATAGGCTTCCACGAAAGTGAAGCCGTTGCTGAGCGTGAAGGCGAGCTGGCTGATCGGGTTGGCGCCGGCTTCGGCGATGTGATAGCCGGAGATGCTCACCGAGTAGAAGTTGCGCACCTTGTGGGCGACGAAGTACTCGGCGATGTCGCCCATCACCTTGAGCGAGAACTCGGTCGAGAAGATGCAGGTGTTCTGGCCCTGGTCTTCCTTCAGGATGTCGGCCTGCACCGTGCCGCGCACGTTTTCCTTGACCCAGGCGGCGATGCCGGCGGCCTCTTCGGCGCTCGGCTCGCGACCTTCCTTGTCGCGGAAGGCATCGAGCTTCTGGTCGATGGCGGTGTTCATGAACATCGCCAGGATCGTCGGCGCCGGGCCGTTGATCGTCATGCTCACCGAGGTGCTTGGGCTCGTGAGGTCGAAGCCCGAATAGAGCACCTTCATGTCGTCGAGCGTGGCGATGCTCACGCCCGAGTTGCCGACCTTGCCGTAGATGTCGGGCCGCAGCGCCGGGTCGTTGCCGTAGAGCGTGACCGAATCGAACGCGGTCGAGAGCCGCTTGGCCGGCATGCCGGCCGAGAGCAGCTTGAAGCGGGTGTTGGTCTTGAAGGCGTCGCCTTCGCCGGCGAACATCCGCGTCGGGTCTTCGCCTTCGCGCTTGAACTGGAAAGTGCCTGCGGAATACGGAAACGCGCCAGGCACGTTGTCGAGCAACAGCCACTTCAGGATCTCGCCGTGGTCTTCGTACGCGGGCAGTGCGACCTTGCGGATGGTGTTGCCCGACAGGGTGGTGTGGACGAGCGAAGTGCGGATCTCGCGATCGCGCACCTTGACGACGAATTCATCGCCGGCATAGGCCGCCTGCAGTGCGGGCCAGCCGGCGAGCAGCCGCTTCGCGTGGGCATCGAGACGCGCCTCACGTTCGTCGGCCAGCCCGTTGACGGCGACGACGGCGTTGCTCTTGCTCGGATTGGCCTCCCTCAGCATGCGGCCGCTTTCGCGCAGCTGCTGCACCTCGCGGGCGAGCCGCGCTTGCGCGAGCGCCGAGCGCTTGTAGGCCCGCACGGCGTCGGCGATCTCGGCCAGGTAGCGCACGCGCGCCGGCGGCACGATCGGTACCTGGTGCGTGCTGTGCCTGGTGATGGCCCCCGGCAGCGTGCCTTCGTTGGAGAGTGCCAGGCCGAGCGCGATCAAGCGCGGCTTCATCGCCTGGTACAGCGCGGTCACGCCGTCGTCGTTGAAGCGGCTGGCCATGGTGCCGAACACCGGCATCTCGTCGGGCCGCTGCATGAATGCCTCGCGATTTCGCTGCACCTGCTTGGCAACGTCGCGCAGCGCATCGGCCGCGCCCTTGCGGTCGAACTTGTTGATGGCCACGAACTCGGCGAAGTCGAGCATGTCGATCTTCTCGAGCTGGCTGGCGGCGCCGAACTCGGGCGTCATCACGTAGACCGGCACGTCGACCAGCGGCACGATGGCGGCGTCGCCCTGGCCGATGCCCGAGGTCTCGACGATGACGAGGTCGAAGCCGGCCACCTTCACCGCGGCGAGCACGTCGGGCAGCGCGGCGCTGATCTCGGAGCCGAAGTCGCGCGTCGCCAGCGAGCGCATGAACACGCGTGGTCCACCACCCCGAGGCGCGTCATGGGATCGCGCCCAAGGCGCGATGGCGTTCATGCGGATGCGGTCGCCGAGCAGGGCGCCGCCGCTCTTGCGGCGCGACGGGTCGATGCTGATGACCGCGATCTGCAACGCGTCGCGCTGGTCGAGTCGCAGGCGGCGGATGAGCTCGTCGGTCAGGCTCGACTTGCCGGCGCCGCCCGTTCCGGTGATGCCGATCACGGGCGTCTTCGCCGCCTCGGCCGACGCTCGCAGCTCGTCCAGCAAAGGCGCCGCGGCGACGCGGTTCTCGATCGCCGTGAGCAACTGCGCGAGCGCGCGGCGCTCGGCGCCGCCGTGGCCGCGGATCGCAGCGAGGGACGATGGCGCGTAGGGCGACAGGTCGACGTCGCAGCGCATCATCATCTCGCCGATCATCCCGGCCAGGCCCATGCGCTGACCGTCTTCCGGGCTGTAGATGCGCTCGACGCCGGCCGCCTGCAGCTCGGCGATCTCGCTGGCGACGATGACGCCGCCGCCGCCGCCGAAGACCCGGATGTGCGCGCCGCCGCGCGCCCTCAGGAGCTCGACCATGTACTTGAAATATTCGACGTGGCCGCCCTGGTACGAGCTGATCGCGATGCCCTGCACGTCTTCCTGCAGCGCGGCGGTGACGACCTCGTCGACCGAGCGGTTGTGGCCGAGATGGATCACCTCCGCGCCCATGCCCTGCAGGATGCGCCGCATGATGTTGATGGCGGCGTCGTGGCCGTCGAACAGCGCCGCGGCGGTGACGAAGCGGACCTTGTTGCGAGGCCGATAGTCGGCGAGCGCCTTGTATTCCGCGGCGAGCTCGGTCATGGCATCGACCTCAGACGACCTTGATGTTCGAGAGCGCCGGATCGCCGGTCGGAAAGCGCAGCTTCATGCCTTCGAGCGCCTGCTTGACCACGCTTGCGATCATCACGTTGCGATGAGTCTTGGAGTCGGCGGGAACCACCGTCCACGGCGCCCAGCGCGTGCCCGTGGCGGCGATTGCGGCACCGTACGCCGCCTGGTAGTCGGGCCAGAGCTTTCTCTCCTCGAGATCGCTGGCCTGGAATTTCCAGTGCTTCTCCGGATCGTCGAGGCGCTCCTGCAGACGCACGCGTTGCTCTTCGTTCGAGATGTGGAGCATGAACTTCAGCACCGTAGTGCCGGTCTCGACCAGCATGCGCTCGAAGTCGTTGATGTGCGCGTAGCGCCGCTGCGTCTCCTCGGCGTCGATCCACTTCTTCACGACCGGTACCAGCACGTCTTCGTAGTGGCTGCGGTTGAAGAGCGCGACCTCGCCGGCGGCCGGCACCTTCTGGTGGATGCGCCAGAGGAAGTCGTGCGCCCGCTCTTCCTCCGAAGGTGCCTTCCACGCCGTGGTGTGGACGCCGAGAGCGCTCATCTGCCCAAAGACGCCGCGGATGGCGCCGTCCTTGCCGCTGGTGTCGGTGCCCTGCAGCACGACCAGCAGCTTGAAGCGCTTGTCGCCGTAGAAGAGGTTCTGCAGGCGGTCGAGGTCGGCGGCGAGGGCGGTCGTGGCCGCCTTGTCGGCAGTCTTGCTGCCGCGCGAGAATGGTTTGCCGGCGGGGTCGATGCCGGCGAGATCGAAAGTCGCCGGCACGGCTGCCTTGCGGCTTTGTGCCGGCTCCGCGCCGCTGACCTGGTAATCGGCCAGGCCGGGGCTGGTCTTCTTCGCCAAGGGTCGTCTCCGCTGCTGTTCGGCCCTTGTTCGTCGATCCAGGCCGATTGACGTATACGTCAATCGTCAGTGTAGCGCCGGGGTCCGGCGCCCCCGACGCAGGTCAGCGGCGAAACCAGGCACCGCCCTCGAGGTGCCAGCGGCCGTCGTGCGGGACCCAGCGATGCGGGGCCCACGCGTAGCCGGGCAGCGGTTGTTCCCAGCGACCGCCGACCCATTCGTGGCGGCCGCTACGCCAGCCCCAATAGCCGTTGATCCAGACGGCGCCCGCATACGGCACGACCTGCACCACCTCGACATACGGCGGCGGCGGCGCCACGTCGGCGACGATCACTCCGCCTGGCGCGTAGCCGTAGCCGTAGGGCCGGGCCGGCGCGACGACGCAGGCCGACAGTGCGGCGCCGCAGGCCAGTCCGAGGGCGAGCCGGGAGAGCGCGAGTTTCAGATGCGACATGACAGTTCCTTCGCAAGCGGCGATGCCGTTGCGGCCCGCCTCCATCCTTAACCTTGGCCGCGCCGCGACCGTCGACCCGGCGGCGCTGCCTTTACAGTCCTTTTCGATGGCCGCGACGCCGTCCGGCAAAAGCTGCATGATGAGCAATTGCATGATGAGCAATCGATGAGGAGCCGCCATGAACCGAGCCGCCAACCGTCTCCCCTTCCTGCTCGCGTGGTCGCTGGCCACGGTGCTGTCGCTGTCGGCGGCCATGCAGGCCCATGCCGACCCGGTTTCGCCGGCCGACAGCCGCGCCGCGCGCGGGGTCGTCGAGGCCCAGCTCGACGCCTTCGCGGCCGACGACGCCAAGCGCGCCTTCTCTTACGCGGCGCCGTCGATCCGCGAGATGTTCACCACGCCCGACCAGTTCATGGCGATGGTGCGCGGTGGCTACCCCGTCGTCTATCGGCCACGGAGCGTCACCTTCCTCAACCCGGAGTGGGTCCAGGGCCAGCTCGTGCAGGGCGTCCACCTCACCGACTCGAGCGGCGGCCTCTGGCTCGCGATCTACCGGCTCGAGCGCCAGCCCGACAAGTCGTGGCGGATCAGCGGCTGCGAGGTGCAGCCGTCGTCCGGGAAGATGACTTGAAGCGGGTGCCTTCGAACGCGCGCCCAGCGACATGAGCTTTCTCGCCATCGACGTCGGCAACACCCGACTCAAGTGGGCGCTCTACGCCGCGCCAAAGCCCGGCGCGACGTTGCTGCACCAGGGCGCGGTCTTCCTCGAAGCCATCGACGATCTCGACGAAGGCGAGTGGCGCGAACTGCCGTCGCCATCGACGATGCTCGGCAGCCTGGTCGCCGGCGAAGCGATCCGCCGCCGCACCGAGGCGCAGATGGAGGCCTGGGATCTCGAGCCGCGATGGGTCGTAAGCACCGCCTCGGCCTGTGGCGTGACCAACGGCTACGACCATCCGAACCGACTCGGCGTCGATCGCTGGGTCGCGCTCATCGGCGCCCGACAGCGCGTCCTCGAGCGCGGGCCGGCACGGCCGGCGCTCGTCGTCATGGTCGGCACGGCGGTCACCGTCGACGCGCTCGACGACAGCGGCCGCTTCCTCGGCGGCCTCATCCTGCCCGGCTTCGGGCTGATGCTGCGCGCTCTCGAGATGGGAACGGCCGGACTGAAGGCACCGACCGGCGAGGCCGTCGACTTCCCGACCAACACCAGCGACGCGCTGATGAGCGGCGGCTCCGACGCCATCGCCGGGGCCATCGAGCGCATGCATCGAAGGCTGCTGCAGCGCTGCGGCCAGGCGCCGGCGCTGATCATGAGCGGCGGCGCCGCGGTGAAGCTCGCGTCGATCACCGACCTGCCGTTCGAGACCGTGGAGACGCTGATCTTCGAAGGGCTGCTTCACCTGCAGGCGAAGAAGCTGGCTTTCTGACCGATCTCAAAGGATGTAGCGGGACAGGTCCTCGTTCTTCGCCAGGTCGGCGAGCTTGGCATCGACCGCCGCGGCATCGATCCGCACCGTCTGGCCACCGCGATTCGGCGCGTCGAAGCTCACTTCGTCGAGCAGCCGCTCCATCACCGTCGAGAGCCGCCGGGCGCCGATGTTCTCGGTGCGCTCGTTGACGTCGAAGGCGATCTGCGCCAGGCGCCGGATCGCTTCCGGCGCCAACTCGAGCGTGACGCCTTCGGTGGCGAGCAGCAGCGTGTATTGCTTGACGAGGCTGGCGTGCGTCTGCGTGAGGATCGCCTCGAAGTCGTCGACCGAAAGCGAGCCGAGTTCGACACGAATCGGAAAGCGCCCCTGCAGCTCGGGGATCAGGTCGCTCGGCTTGGTGAGGTGGAACGCGCCCGAGGCAATGAAGAGCATGTGATCGGTCTTGACGAGGCCGTACTTGGTGGTCACCGTCGTGCCCTCGACGAGCGGCAGCAGGTCCCTCTGCACGCCCTGGCGCGACACGTCGGCGCCGTGCGAGTCGGAGCGCGACGTGACCTTGTCGATCTCGTCGATGAAGACGATGCCGTTCTGCTCTGCATTGGCGAGCGCGCTGGTCTTGATGTCGTCGTCGTTGACGAGCTTGGCCGCCTCTTCGTCGACGAGGATCTTCTGCGCCTCGGCGATTCGCATCTTGCGCGCCTTCTTCTTCTGGCCGCCGAGGTTGGCGAACAGGCTTCTCATCTGCTCGGTCATTTCTTCCATGCCGGCCGGGCCCATGATCTCCATCGACGGTTTCGCTTCCGAGACCTCGATCTCGATCTCCTTGTCGGCGAGCGAGCCTTCGCGCAGGCGCTTCCTCATCACCTGACGCGCCGTGTTGTCGGCCGAGGGCGAGGGCGCCAGGCCGAGCTCGCTGCGCGAACCCGGCACGATGACCTCGAGGATGCGCTCTTCGGCCGCGTCTTCGGCGCGCGCGCGCTGGCGCTTCATCGCGGTCTCGCGCTCCTGTTTCACGGCCATGTCGACGAGGTCGCGGATGATGGAGTCGACGTCCTTGCCGACGTAGCCGACCTCGGTGAACTTGGTCGCCTCGACCTTGATGAAGGGCGCGTCGGCCAGCCGCGCCAGCCGACGTGCGATCTCGGTCTTGCCGACGCCGGTCGGCCCGATCATGAGGATGTTCTTCGGCGTGATCTCGCCGCGCATCGCTTCGTCGACCTGCTGGCGCCGCCAGCGGTTGCGCAGCGCGATCGCGACGGCGCGCTTGGCGCCACGCTGGCCGACGATGTGGCGGTCGAGCTCGGAGACGATCTCCTGCGGCGTCATCGCGGACTTGGCTTCGCTCATGGTTCCAGCATCTCGATCGTGTGGTTCTGGTTCGTGTAGATGCACAGATCGCCGGCGATCTCGAGCGAGCGCTTGACGATGTCCTTGGGCGCCATGTCGGTGTGCTGCAGGAGCGCCCGCGCCGCTGCGCTCGCGAAGGTGCCGCCCGAGCCGATGGCGACGATGCCGTACTCCGGCTCGAGGACGTCGCCGTTGCCGGTGATGATGAGCGACGACTCGTGGTCGGCGACAGCCAGCATCGCTTCCAGGCGGCGCAGAACGCGGTCGGTGCGCCAGTCCTTGGTGAGCTCGATCGCCGAGCGGATCAGGTGCCCCTGGTGCTTCTCGAGCTTGGCCTCGAAGCGCTCGAACAACGTGAAGGCGTCGGCCGTGGCGCCAGCAAAGCCGGCGAGCACGCGGTCGTGGTAAAGCCTTCTCACCTTCTTGGCGGTCGACTTGGCAACCGTGTTGCCGATCGTCACCTGGCCATCGCCGCCGATCGCCACGACGTTGCCGCGGCGAACACTGACGATCGTCGTCCCGTGATATGTGTCCATCGGGATCAGATTGTGGCCCGACGAACAGAATCAACCGCGAGGCTAGACCGTACGCACCTTGACGTTGGCGTGCTCGTTGATGCCCATGGCGCCGAAGAAGAGCGCGACCATGCGATGGGCATCGACGAAGCTGACGGTTCTGTTCTCGGCGCGCCGCGCCAGCACCCAGTTGAGCAGGTCGCCGGCGGCGATGAAGTCGACGCGGATCAGTCGCGCACACGACACGTTGACGATCTTGGCCGAGCCAAGCTCGCTGTCCATCTTCGTCAGCGTTGCTGCGATGTCGCCGACGAGCTGACCCGAGAGCTCGACGGTGCCGACCTGGACGATGCCCGACGCATCGGCGATCTGCGATTCCTCGAAGCTTGTCGACACATCGCTCACCACCGAGAGCGGCGGCTGCGTCGTGCCCTGGTTCGAGCCGGTGACGCGAACGACGCAGCGCGCTGCTTCCCACGAGGGCGGCGACACCTCGTAGGTGACGCAATAGTCGATGGCCGCCTCGTCGAACTGGTCGGGGCGGTTGGTCATGCGCAGCGCATCGAGGCGAAGTTGCCAGAATGCCGGGTCGGCATCGCGAACGCCGGTGGGCGCTGCTTCCTGCAAGGTCGTGAAAAGGCGCTCGCCCGACAACCAACGCATGTCGAGATCCTGCGGGATCCAGCTCCGGAAAAGCTCCGAGAGGCGGCCGCTCGCCTCGGCGTCGATGGTCTGCAAGGCGCTCCAGTCGAAGACCCAGGGCAGCGGCATCTGCAAGGCCCGCGACGCCAGCTCGGCGACCACGTCGGCATCGAGATGGTTCGGGCAGACCCAGCCGACCTGGCCTTCGATGCGCGCGCTGCTCGGCCGCTCCTCGCTGGCCGCCTCGGCCACAAGCTTGGGCATCGAGAACCACTGCGGCGCCGACCAGCCGAACTGACGGGCGTAGTCGAGCGCCAGGCTTTCGAACTTGTACTGCTGGCCGGTGGCGCGGTAGAGATCGAAGACCACCAGCCAGGTCTCGGCATGCTGGGCGCGCGCGCCGGCCGGACCGGTGAGCCCGGTCAGCGCCTGCTCGCACTGCTCGAAGTCGGCATTGGCGAAGGCGATCACGGCCTCGTCGAGGTCCGGGTCGTGGGCGACTTCGGCGCTGGCGCTCGCGAAGGCCTTGCCGAAGTCCTCGGCCGGCGGCATGTCGAGGTGGATCGGCGCCATCGAGACGGCCCGCTGCGGCGGCGCGGCCGGCGGCGCCGCCGGGCCCGGGCCGGGCACGGATCGCGACGATGCCGGGAAATCCTCGACGCGACCGCCATGGGCAGCGCCCGGCGGGGCCGTCGGTGGCACCAGCGATATCAGAGGTCGACCGGCGCCCTCCATCGGCACCGGCTGCGTCGGCGCGTTGTAGAACTCGGGCGTGCGGCGCTGGGTGCTCGGGTAGTCGCCCACCATCTGCTGCTCGATCTCGTCGATCTTGGCCTTGACGCCGGCATCCTGGCGCACAGGCTGGTCCGAGCGCGGCTGCGAGTCGTCGATCCGCGACGATCCGCCGAGCGCAGCGAGCTGTTCGCCGGTGAGGCCTTCGCGGCGCACCTTGCGGAGCATGTCGAACTCGCGCTTCCTGACGAAATCGTTGCGGCGCTTGCGCTCGATCATCGCCTTCAGCTCGCCCTTGGCGTAGTCGCTCTCCCGGGTGTCTTCGGTGGGCGCATCAAGCTCTGCCCACTCCGTCGCCGGGTTGGCGACGAACTTGACCACCTTGCGGAAGAAACTCGTCGTGTCTTTTTGTTCCGCCATCGGAGTTGAGTCCCTCAGCGGAGCGACCCGCCGACCAAGGTGGGCCAGGATCCGATTCAGGTCGGGTTCACCCTTCGTCTGCGCTCAGTCGCCGAACATCTTTTGCTTCAGTTCGCGGCGCTGCTGCGCTTCCAGGGACAGTGTAGCGGTGGGTCGTGCGATCAACCGGCCCAGCCCGATGGGTTCGCCGGTTTCGTCACAGAAACCATACTCGCTCGAGTCGATCCTGCCCAGCGACTGCGAAATCTTCTTCAGAAGCTTCCTCTCGCGGTCGCGCGTGCGCAGCTCGAGGGCATGCTCTTCCTCGATGGTGGCGCGGTCGGCCGGATCGGGAACGATCGAGGTGTCTTCGCGAAGGTGCTCCGTGGTCTCGCCGGCGTTGCTGAGCAGGTCGTCCTTCAGCGACTGCAGCTTCATGCGGAAGAACTCCAGCTGCTTGTCGTTCATGTATTCGGCCTCGGGCATGGCCATCACCTCGTCGTCGGTGAGGTCGCGGCCGGCCTTCGTCTTCCAGGCATTGGCCAGCTTCGGATCGGCCTTGTGCGCTGCGCGGGGCACGTTGTCTTCAGGCTTGTTCATCTGTCGGGTCGGCGGCCGCGGCGGCGCGAACCGGTCGGCGAAGCGTGAAGTCGGCGCCGGCAGCGGAGCCTGAACGGGGGCGACGAAATACTTGGGCGTGCCGCGCCCGGGTTTCCTGGGCACGACGCCCGGTGGCATGACAACCGGTGCGCCCACAGCCTTCACCGGCACAGGAACCGCGACCTTGGCCACGACTTGCGCCGGCGCGGCCGCCGGCTTGGGAGCCGGCGCGGGTTTCTTCGCGGCGACAGGCGAAGGCGCCGCCTTCGGTGCGGTCACCACCGCCTTGGCGGCCGGCATCTTCGCGGGCGGCTTGGCGGCCTTGGATGGAACGGGTTTGCTGGCAACAACGGTCTTCGACAAGGGAGCTTTCTTTGCAGGCGATCGGGTCGCCGAAGGGCGCGCTTGCGCCGACGTTTTCTTCTTCACCGGCGCCGTCGTCTTCGCAGCGGGCTTCTTCGCAGCCACCGGCTTCCTGCTCGCGGCGCTTGTCTTGGGGGGTGCTTTCCTGGCGGCTGATGTGCTCACGGTGTCTCCTCGCGACGGCCGCCTGTCCCTCACCCGCAGGGCGCGCTGGGGACAAGGCTGCCGTTTTGACCGCCGCGGATTGTAGTCACGCCGGTTGCCGTCCATTCGGCCTTTCGCGAGGCTTCTTGCCGCATCACACCAGGCACTGCTCCAGGCCCTGTTTCAGGATGTCCTGAGGCAGGTCGATGCCGATGAAGACCATCTTGCTCTGCTTCTTCTCGCCGGCCGCCCACTTCGGGCCGAGGTCGCTGCCCATCAGCTGGTGCACGCCCTGGAAGATGACCTTGCGATCCGAGCCCTTCATGTTCAGCACGCCCTTGTAGCGCAGCATCTTCGGCCCGTAGACCTGGACGATGGCGCCGAGGAAGTCCTCGAGCTTGCCGGCATCGAAGGCCTTGTCGGCGCGGAACACGAAAGACTTGACGTCGTCGTCGTGGGCATGGTGATGCGGGTGGTCACAGTGCTCGCCCGGCGCGTGGTCGTGGCCTTCGTGGCCGTGATCGTGGTCGTGTTTCGCGTGATCGTGGCCGGCGTGGTCGTCGGCCTTCAGGAAGTCGGGATCGATGTCGAGCTTGGCGTTGAGGTTGAAGCCCTTCAGGTCGAACACGTCCTTCAGGGGCACGTCGCCGAAGTTCACCTGGGTCTGCGGCGCCCGCGGATTCATGTGCTTTACGCGGTGCATCAGCGCCTCGAGCGTCTTGCCGTCGACGAGGTCGGTCTTGCTGATGAAGATCTGGTCGGCGAACCCGATCTGGCGGCGCGCTTCCTGGCGGTCGTTGAGCTGCTGGTCGGCATGCTTGGCGTCGACCAGCGTGAGGATGGAGTCGAGCAGATAGCTCTCGGCGATCTCGTCGTCCATGAAGAAGGTCTGGGCGACCGGGCCGGGGTCGGCCAGGCCGGTGGTCTCGATGACGACGCGGTCGAAGTCGAGCTCGCCCTTTCGCTTCTTCTCGGCCAGGTCGGCGAGCGTGGTGCGGAGGTCCTCGCGGATCGAGCAGCAGACGCAGCCGTTGTTCAGCTGGATGATCTGTTCCTTCGAGTCCTGGACCAGGATCTCGTTGTCGATGTTCTCCTCGCCGAACTCGTTCTCGATGACGGCGATCTTCTGGCCATGGGCTTCGGTCAGGACACGCTTGAGCAGCGTCGTCTTGCCGGAGCCGAGGAAGCCCGTGAGGATGGTGGCAGGAATCAGGCTCATGGAAGGGACCCGGGTGCGGGATGCGGATGCGAAGCCTTCCAAGGTAGCAGATGTGTCAAGCCCGTGCCCGACGTGCCCCGGCGGGCCAGGAGTGCCCTTCGGGTAAGCTTGTCCGCCCCCGCTTTCCGGCCGGCCACCCGCGCCCGTGCCGCCTTCGATGTCCGAGTCTTCCGCCGCCCGCACCTCCCGAGGTGCCGACAAGGGCGCTGCACCGCCCGACAAGCGCAGCCTGCTCAAGAAGCTCGTCGACCTGGTGGCCCCCGGCCCCGACTCGCGCGACGAGCTCATGGAGTCGCTGGCCGACGCCGAGCAGAAGGAGCTGATCGAGCCGGAATCGCGGATGATGCTCGAGGGCGTGATCCGGATGGCCGACATGACGGCCGGCGACGTCATGGTCGCGAGCAAGCACATGGACCTGCTCGACATCGACTCTGGCTACGACGACCTGCTCCACGTCGTCATCCGCACCGGCCACTCGCGTTTTCCGGTCTACGAGGAGCGCCGCGACAACGTCATCGGCATCCTGATGGCGAAAGACCTGCTGAAGCTGCAGCGCTCGCCCGACCTCAACCTGCGCACCCTCCTGCGCCAGGCCTTCTTCGTGCCCGAGTCGAAGGCGCTGAACGACCTGCTGCGCGACTTCCGCTCGAATCGAAACCACATCGCCATCGTGATCGACGAGTTCGGCCACACCGCGGGCCTCCTCACGCTCGAAGACGTGCTCGAGGAGATCGTCGGCGAGATCGAGGACGAGTTCGACGAGAAGGACAGCGAATCGAGCATCTACACGCTGGCCGACGGCAGCCAGCGCGTCGCCGGCGACGCCACCGTCGCGGCCGTCAACGAAGCGTTCGACGTTCTGCTGCCGACCGACCGCTTCGAGACCATTGGCGGCCTCGTCGCCGACACGCTCGGCCGGGTGCCGAGGCGCGGCGAGGCGGTCACGATCGGCGGCCTGGTCTTCGCGGTAATGCTGACGCGCGGCGGTGCGGTGCGCTGGTTCAAGGCGACCCGCGCCGCCGAAGAGGCGCTCGGGTCCGACGGCGCTTGAGCCGCCTCGGCGCCGCCCTGGCGAGGCGGCCGGCACTCGAGCTCGCGCTCGTCGCCGCGCTCGGCGCCGCGCAAACGCTGGCCTTCGTCGTCACCGATGCTTGGGTCCTGCAGCTCGGCGCCATGATCGTGCTCGCCTGGTGCGTCGGCCGGGCGACGCCGCGTCGAGCCGCTGCCCTCGGTTTCACGTTCGGCACGGCATGGCTTTGTGCCGGCACCTGGTGGCTGTTCGTCAGCTTGCATCGCTACGGCGGCCTGCCGGCCTGGCTCGCCGTGCTCGCCGTCTTCGCGCTCTCGGCGTTCCTGTCGCTCTACCTCGCATCGGCGATGGCCGCGGTGGCGCGCTGGCGGAGTGCCGGCACGGCGCCCTCGGCCGTGCTGTTCGCCGCCGCCTGGCTGCTCGCCGAGCTGGCGCGCGGCGTCATCTTCACCGGTTTCCCGTGGCTCGCCGTCGGCTATGCGTACGTCGATTCGCCGCTCGCGGGCTTGGCGCCGTGGCTCGGCGTCTACGGCCTCGGCGCCGTGGCCGCTGGGCTCGCGGCGTGGATCGGCCTGGCGGTCGAAGGACGCGCCAGGTCGCTGCTGCCGCTGGCCGCGTTCGTCGCCGTGTTGCTGGCGGGCGCGCTGCTCACCCGGCTCGACTTCACGCGCCCGACCGGCACCCTCTCGGTCTCGCTCCTTCAGGGCAACGTGCCGCAAGACGAAAAGTTCGCGGCGCGCTTCGTCGCGGGAGCTTTGGCCGGCACCACGGCCCAGCTCGAGCAGGCCCGGGGCGACCTCGTCATCGGCCCGGAGACGGTGATCCCGATGCTGCCTGCCCAGCTCGACCCGGCGATCTGGCAGGGCCTGCTCGAGCGTTTCCGGCGGCCCGGCCGGGCCGCCCTCATCGGCATCCCGATGGGCAACGAAAGCGAGGGCTACACCAACTCGGCGCTCGGCCTCTCCGCAGCATCGGCGGCGGAGCCCGGCGGCTTCTACCGTTACGACAAGCACCACCTGGTGCCGTTCGGCGAGTTCATCCCGTTCGGATTCCGGTGGTTCACGCAGCTCATGCACATCCCGCTCGGCGACTTCAACCGTGGCCCGGTGACGGCGCCTTCGTTCGTCGTCAAGGGCGAGCGGGTCGCGCCCAACATCTGCTACGAAGACCTGTTCGGCGAGGAGCTGGCGGCGCGATTCGTTCCGGAGGCCGCGGCGCCGACGATCCTCGCCAACATCAGCAACATCGGCTGGTTCGGCGAGACCATCGCCGTCGCCCAGCACCTGCAGATCTCGCGCATGCGCTCGCTCGAGCTGCAGCGGCCGATGGTCCGCGCCACCAACACCGGGGCCACGGTGGTCATCGATCAACGCGGCACGGTCACCGCGCAGCTACCGCCGTTCACGCGCGGCATCCTCGAGGCGACGGTGCAAGGCCGAAGCGGCCTGACGCCGTTCGCCTGGTGGGCCGGCCGCTTCGGCCTCTGGCCGCTCGGCATCGCAGCGCTCGCCGTCGTGCTCGCGGTGCGGGCGCGGTCACGCAGGCGTGCTGCCTAGAATCGGCTCTTCGCCGGCGCCCGCGCCGCCACGCCACCGCAGCTTTCCGGGCGCGATGCTCTCGTTCCAGCAAATCATCCTGCGCCTGCAGTCGTTCTGGTCGGACCAGGGCTGCGCCTTGCTGCAGCCCTACGACATGGAGGTCGGTGCCGGCACCAGCCACACCGCGACCTTCCTGCGCGCGCTCGGCCCCGAGCCCTGGAAGGCGGCCTACGTGCAGCCGAGCCGGCGGCCGAAGGACGGCCGCTACGGCGACAACCCGAATCGGCTGCAGCACTACTACCAATACCAGGTGGTGCTGAAGCCGGCGCCGGCCGACATCCTCGACCTCTACCTCGGCTCGCTCGAAGCGCTCGGCCTCGACCTGAAGACGAACGACATCCGCTTCGTCGAGGACGATTGGGAGAACCCGACGCTCGGTGCCTGGGGACTCGGCTGGGAGGTCTGGCTGAACGGCATGGAGATCACCCAGTTCACCTATTTCCAGCAGGTCGGCGGCATCGACTGCAAGCCGATCACGGGCGAAATCACCTACGGCCTCGAGCGGCTGGCGATGTACCTGCAGGGCGTCGAAAGCCTGTTCGACCTGACGTGGACCGAGGGCCTCACGTACCGCGATGTGTATCACCAGAACGAGGTCGAGCAGAGCACCTACAACTTCGAGCACAGCGATGCCGATTTCCTGCTCACCGCCTTCGCCGCCCACGAGCGCCAGGCCAAGGCGTTGATGGCGGCTGAGCTGGCGTTGCCGGCCTACGAGCAGGTGCTGAAGGCGGCGCACAGCTTCAACCTGCTCGACGCCCGCGGCGCCATCAGCGTCACCGAGCGCGCGGCCTACATCGGCCGCATCCGCAACCTGGCGCGAGCGGTGGCGCAAAGCTACCTCGACAGCCGCGCGAGGCTCGGCTTTCCGATGGCGCCGAGGGCGTGGGCCGAAGAGGTCCTGGCGGCCGTCGCGAAGAAGGTGGCGTGATGACCGGCACGGCCGATCTCCTCGTCGAGATCTTTGTCGAAGAGTTGCCACCCAAGGCGCTGCCATTCCTCGGCCTGTCGTTTGCAAGCACGCTTGCGCGTGAGCTGCAATCAGCCGGGCTGGCCGACACCGGAACCCCCAGGCACTTTGCCTCGCCCCGTCGGCTGGCCGCTGTCGTGCCGTTCGTTCACGAGCGGGCGCCGGACCGGTTCGTCTCGCAAAAGCTCATGCCGGTGAGCGTTGGCCTGACTGCGCTCGGTGAAGCGACGCCGGCGCTGCTGAAAAAGCTGGCGAGCCTCGGTACGGACGGCTCGGTCGTGTCGGGCCTGCAGCGCCGCGTGGACGGCAAATCCGAAGCGCTCTTCTTCGAGAGGCAGGTTCCAGGCATCACGCTCGCCGAAGGTTTGCAACGAGCGCTGGCAGAAGCGCTCGCCGGGCTGCCGATTCCGAAGGTCATGCATTACCAGCTCGCCGACGGCTGGACCACCGTCGCCTTCGTGCGTCCTGCGCATGGCCTCGTGGCGTTGCACGGCGAAGTGGTCGTGCCGGTGCATGCGCTCGGCCTCGACGCCGGCCGGACGACCCGCGGCCACCGTTTCGAGGCCACGCACGCACCGGTCACGCTGCGCTCGGCCGAGAGCTACGAGCAGCAATTGCACGACGAGGGCGCGGTGATCGCGAGCTTCGCCGTGCGCCGTGCCGAGATCGTGCGTCAGTTGCAAGCCGCTTCGAGAGCGTTGTCGCTCGCGCCGGTCGACGACGACGCGCTTCTCGACGAGGTGACGGCACTCGTCGAGCGCCCCAACGTCGTCGCCTGCCGATTCGATGAAGCGTTTCTCGCGGTGCCGCCGGAGTGCCTGGTGCTGACCATGAAGGCGAACCAGAAGTACTTCCCGCTGCGCAGCGAAGACGGCGTTCTTAGCCACCACTTCCTCGTCGTCAGCAACATCACGCCGGCCGATCCTTCGCGGGTGATCGAGGGCAACGAGCGTGTCGTTCGGCCGCGGCTGGGGGATGCGAAATTCTTCTTCGATCAGGACCGGAAGAAGAGCCTCGTATCGCGTCTCCCGGCGCTTGACAAGGTGGTCTATCACGCGCGCCTGGGCAGTCAGGGCGAGCGCACGAAGCGCGTTCGTGCGATCGCGAGCGGCATCGCCGCGCAGGCGTTCGCGAACGAGCAGCTCGCCACCGACGTCGACCGTGCCGCCGAGCTCGCCAAGACCGACCTCCTGACCGACATGGTCGGGGAGTTCCCCGAACTGCAGGGCGTGATGGGCGGCTACTACGCGCGCCACGACGGCGAGTCGCCTGCCGTCGCTGAAGCCATCGAAGACCACTACAAGCCGCGTTTCGCCGGCGACGTGCTGCCGCGCGGCCGCGTCGGCACCGTCGTCGCGCTCGCCGACAAGCTCGAGGTGCTCGTCGGCCTGTTCGGCATCGGCCAGTTGCCGAGCGGCGACAAGGACCCGTTCGCGCTGCGGCGGCAGGCGCTCGGCGTCATCCGCATGCTGATGGAGGTGCCGGTGCCGATCGGTCTCGCCGAGCTCGTTGCCATCGCCGTGCCGGTGTTCGGCAGCTCGATCGCCGACCCGACGGCGCCGCTGCTCGCATTCTTCAACGACCGCCTCGCCGCCAGCCTGCGCGAGCAGGGCTTCTCGGCGCAGGAGGTCGACTCGGTGCTCTCGCAGCCGCCGGCGCAGCTCGCCGACGTGAAGGGCCGGCTCGACGCCGTGCGCGCCTTCGCCGCCTTGCCGGAAGCGCCTTCGCTGGCGGCGGCGAACAAGCGGGTCGGCAACATCCTGAAGAAGTCGAGCAACGAAGCGGCGGCCGAGGTCGACGCCTCGCTGCTCCTCGAGCCGGCCGAGCGCGCCTTGCACGCCGCCTTGCTCGGCGTCGAAGGCCCCGCGAGCGTCGCCTTCACGAGCCGCGACTACACCGGCTCCTTGAAGGCGCTCGCCGCGCTGAGAAAGCCGGTCGACGACTTCTTCGACGCCGTGATGGTCAACGCGGACGACGCCGTCCTGCGCGCCAACCGGCTCGGCCTGCTCGCGAAGCTGCATGCGGCGATGAATCGCGTCGCCGACTTGTCGCGTCTGGCCGCGTGAACACCGGGGGCGCCATGAAGCTCGTCATCCTCGACCGCGACGGCACCCTCAACGAGGACCGCGATGACTTTGTGAAGTCGGCCGACGAGTGGGTGCCGCTGCCCGGCGCGCTCGAGGCGATCGCGCGCCTCAACCACGCCGGCTGGCACACCGTGATCGCCACCAACCAGTCGGGCTTGGCGCGCGGCCTGCTCGACATGACGGCGCTCAACGCCATCCACAGCCGCATGAATCGCGAGCTGGCGGCGCTCGGCGGCCGCATCGACGCTGTCTTCTTCTGCCCGCACGGTCCCGGCGACGGCTGCACCTGCCGCAAGCCCTTGCCCGGGCTGTTCGCGATGATCGGCGAGCGCTACGGGCTCGACCTTGCCGACGTGCCGAGCGTCGGCGATTCGCTGCGCGATCTGCAGGCCGGCATCGCCGCCGGCTCTCGGCCGCACCTGGTGCGCACCGGCAAGGCGGCCGGGCTCGACGACGCTGCGGTCGACGCCATCATCGCCCAGGCGCCGGGCACCGTCGTCCACGCCGACCTCGCCGCTTTCGCGCTGCACCTGCTGCAGGGCGAGCGCCGCGACCGCGGCATCGTCGCCGACGACGCCGATTCGGCATTCGGGCGGCTGTCCTGATGGCGCGCGCCCTCGCCGTCGCCCGCTCGACGGTCTTCGTTCTCTTTCTCGCGGTGACGGTAGCGCCATGGGCGATGGTCGGGCTCGTCTATTCGATCTTCGTTCGCGGCGAGCGGCTCTACTGGTACTTCGCCGGCTGGCTGAGCCTGTCGATCCGCGCCGCGCGGGTCATCTGCGGCGTGACGTGGCGCGTCCACGGCCGCGAGAACCTGCCCGATGTGCCGGTGGTGCTCTGCCCCAAGCACCAGTCGACCTGGGAGACCTTCGCCTTCCCGATGCTGATGCCGCGGCCGCTCTGCTACGTGTTCAAGCGCGAGCTGCTCTACATCCCGTTCTTCGGCTGGGCGATGGCGCGCATGGACCTCATCCACATCGACCGCAGCAAGCGCGCCGAGGCCTGGAACAAGGTTGCCGAGCAGGGCCGGCGCTACATGGCGCAAGGCAACTGGGTGATCATGTTTCCGGAAGGCACGCGCGCGGCGCGCGGCCAGCAGGGCACGTACAAGGTCGGCGGCACGCGGCTGGCGATCGAGACCGGCCACCCGGTGGTGCCGATCGCCGTGACCTCGGCACGTTGCTGGCCGAGGAAGAGCTTCGTGCTGGTGCCGGGAGTCATCGATGTCTCGATCGGCAAGCCCATCGACTCCAGCGGTCGCAAGGCCGACGAGCTGATGAAGGAAGTCGAGGCCTGGGTCGAGGCCGAGATGCGGCGCCTCGATCCCGAGGCCTACGCCGGCCGATGAAACGCGGCCTCGTCGAGTCGCTGCGGCGGCGCTTCGTGGATGCCCTGCAGCGCGGACTGTTCGACGAGCCGACGGCCGCCGTCGCGGTGCCCGTTCCCCTGCCCGTTATGGAGCCCGAGCCGGCCGCAGCGGATGCCGAGGGCCCGCTGCGACACCCGCGCGCGAACCGCCGTGCCCGCATCGACGGCGTCGACGTGCACTTCGCCTTCCGCCGTTCGCGCCGGCGCACGATCGGCTTCGTCGTCGGCACCGACGGCCTCGTCGTGAGCGCGCCGAAATGGGTGACGCTGAAAGACGTCGACGCCGCCGTCGCGGAGAAGGGCCGCTGGATTCTCGCCAAGCTCGCCGAGCAACGCGAACGGAGCCTGCGTACCGCCGAGGCGCGGATGGTCTGGCGAGATGGCGCCGAGCTCCACTACCTCGGCCGGCCCGTCACGCTGCAGCTCGACGGCCGCCATGGCGTGGCCGAAGGCGAGGTCGTGCTCGACGATGCCGAGCCGCGGGCCTTGCATGTGGGTCTCCCCCACGACGCGGGCGAGGAGCGCGTGCGCGATGCCGTGCAGAGCTGGCTGCAGCGCGAGGCACGGCGCGTCTTCGCCGATCGCGCCGCCCACTTCGCGGCGCGCCTGGGCGTGCGCGTCACGCGGCTGTCGCTGTCGTCGGCGAAGACGCGCTGGGGCAGCGCCA
>Ga0123338_10001775_pt1 | contig 20542 bp, 22 predicted proteins | sample grotaG_FD_89793 | JGI IMG/M metagenome (GOLD analysis project Ga0123338, IMG submission 89793) | Glacier valley bacterial and archeal communities from Borup Fiord, Nunavut, Canada, to study Microbial Dark Matter (Phase II) -... | ecosystem: Environmental > Aquatic > Freshwater > Ice > Glacier ...
CAGCGTCTCTCCGTCCGGCGAGAACACCAGGCTCGACGCGCCACCAATCCCATCCGCCATTACCCGTGCCGCCTCGGCGCTCCCCACCTTTAAAATCCGTACCGACCGCTCTTCCGGGCTCGCCATCGCCATCAAAGCGTGGTCGCGCGAAATCGCCGTACGCTGCCGGCCCGTGCCATTGATCAACTGCAGTTGCCGGTCCGCCGAAAGGTCCCAGGTCCGAATCGTCTGGGCCTTCTCGTCTTGTTCGGCATACACATCGGGCGCAATCAGCATCGCCCGCCCCACCGTCTTCTCCTTCAGCAGCTTCCCACTCGCCACGTCCCAAGTACGCACCCGCCCATCGCGGCAATTGCTGCTCAACGTTTTGCCATCCGCCGAAAAGTAAACAGCGTTCGGCATACCTTCCGATAACAGCGTCCGATCCGCCGCCATCGCGCTCACCACCGACATCACCGCCAACGCTGCAACTCGCATCGTTCGCCTCAAGCCTTCACCAACACGATGTCGAACGTCACTTCCGCATGCGCCGGCTGGTCCGCCCCCGCGCCGCCTTCGAACAACTTCACTGGCATAATCAGGTCCCGATGATCGGCAATCCCTCGCTTGTGCCAGTTCTTCTCCACGTCGCCCTCAAAAAAAGGATCCGTCGCGAAGTAAGCCTGCGTGATCAGCGTCTTATGCCCCGGCGCGGTGATCAAGTAATGGATATGCTGCGCCGGCCTGTCGGCATAATGCCCCGGCATCACGGTCTCGATCGCATAATCGCCCTTTGCATCCGGCGTGAATTTGGTGCGATACCGGTACCCGCGCGTGTCATACCGGCCACTATGGTCGGCATGCCACATGTCCACCGTCGCACCCTCCACCAACTGCCCTCGCGTATTCACCACGCGACCCACCACCCGCAGCGGAAAGCCCGCATCGCCCGGCGCCCTCAACACACGTTGGTCAGGAGCCTGCTTCCGGAAAAACGGCCCCAGCACCTCAGGGCTCGTCGGCCTCTGCGCCTCACCCTCCGCCTTCTGCCAAAACGCCAGAAGCTGCGTCTGCGAAACGGCCGTCGCCGCTCCCGCCGCCAGAATTCCTCGCGATATACAAATTTCCAGCATCGCGCGCCGGCTTACCGTTGACGATGGCTTCATCTCCGCCCTTCCTTTGCTGATTTGCCCCAGCGACCGGATTCTATCGCACATTCCCACACAAAGGAATCGGCCCGCGGGAATCGGCGTTCACGCACGCCGCATGAATATTTTCCCCATATTTCACAATGCCGCCACACGCCGCCAAGCCAAAACCCAACAAACACGCATGCTATGCCTGAAGCCGGAAAGGTACCTCGACCTCTATGGCCTCTCAAGCACAAGTCTTCGCGAACACTGAAAACGCACAAAGCTCCACCGGACCCATAACCGCGTCCGGCAAATCCATCGCCAAGCTGAACGCTTTGCGCCACGGCCTCACAGCCCAAACGCTAGTCTTCTCGCCTGAAGAAGAGGTGGCGTACGCCGAATTCTTTTCGGCCCTCATGGCCGTTTCCGAAGCCGTGGGCCCCGTGGAAATTCACTTGGCCGAAGAGCTCATCGTCACGTCCTGGCGCTTAAAGCGCGTCCCCGTCCTCGAAGCGAACCTCATCGCCCAGGCCAAGCTGGAGCCCGCGCCCCCCCATCTAGCCGAAATCGAAGATCCTTACGTCCGCGCCGCCCTCCTCGAAAGCACCGCCCTCATCATCTATGAGAAGCAACTCCGCAATCTCCACCTTCAGGAGCAACGCCTGCACCGTCACGAAAAACTGCTCACCAGTCAACTCGCCGCGCTACAAACAGCCCGGCAAAACGGCATCTTGGACGCAACGCCCCCACCCGCCGAAAACGATCCGCCACCACTAACTCGTGCCGCCGGTGCTAGCTCCACCAACGAACCCGCCCCCGAGCCAATTGGGTTCGTTTTTGCGAATCCACAATCGAACCCTGATCCCGCCGCCGACCCCTTCGAAACCTATACCCGCAACATCGAAAACGCCGCCCGCGAGCGCGACCAACTCCGCCAACGCTACTATTCCAAGGCCCGCAACGCCGGTTCCCCGCAACATGCCCAGTCAAATCTCTAAATTCCAACCCGACCGCACCATGGCCTTACGCGGCTTCGACGCCCTCGGTGCGTCCGCCGCCCTCCATTCCGCCACTCCGACCAGCTTCATCGTCAGCGGCACCTTCCGCGACTCAGCCGATTTCGCCGTCCTTATGCTTTGGGATGCCGACAACTTCTACGAGCATCCCCGCCTCCGCTACCTGCCCAACTTCGATTTCGCCGGCACCACCCTCACCTTCGACGTCCTCTTCACGCCCGGCTTGCAACCCCTCGATTCACCGAAATCCAACTGGATCGATTGGGCCACCCTCGATTACATCCCCACTACCGGCCCGCCCGGCAAAATTCGCTTCTGGGATCTGTGCCAACTAAAATCAGGCGCCTTCACCGCCGCTTCCGGCTCCTTTCACCTCCAAACCAACGCCGCCGGCATTCAAGCCACCGACCGCCTCACCCTGTTCTTTCAGAACTTCTCGTTCGATTACCAGCCCGCACCAGGCCAGTCCACCATCGAATACACCTTTTTCGCCGCCGGCACCGGCCACGCTCACACCATCACCATCAACAACAGGCCTTACACACACACCGAATCCGACCCCGCCGGCGAATCCAGCGCCACCCAGGCCATCTCCCTCATCGCCCTCATCAACAGTGGCACCGGCGACCCCGACGTCATCGCCTCTATCGGCTCCGTTCCCTACGCCGTCAAGCTCACGCTTCGCTCCAGTACCCCGACCATCGTCAGTGCCACCGGCTTCGGCACTTCTTCACTCGGCCCCGCGTCTCTCAACCAAATCGCTCTCGCGCTCGCCCAACAAATCAACAATACAGATTGGTGGACCGCCTACCCCACACACGCACTCCGCGCCACCGTCAACGCCGCGACCCTCACCGTCACCGCCGCCCGCTACGGCAAAGTCAATACCGCCGGAACCGCAGTCACGCTCAATTCCGGCGCCGTCTTCACAGGCATCCTGCCCGGCTCCACCCTCACCATTGCCGGCACCCTTTACACCGTCGCAGCCGTCCTCAGTCCCACCTCGCTCACGCTCACCACACCGGCAGGAACACAGTCCGACAAAGGCTACGTAGCCGATCGCGGCGGCACCGATGGCAACATGATCGAGCTCTATTCCCTCTTCGCCTCACCCTCGCTCTGCACCGCCGAAACCTCCGTCCGCCTTTCCGGCGGCAACTCGCAAGTCACCTGGACCTGCACCATAGATTTTTCCGCGCACAACATCCCCTCGCTCCGCCAGTGCTGGTTCACCTACGCCGCAGCCCTCGCCAACAGCGCCGCGTTCACCGACACCGAATGGTCAGCCACCTATAACAACTGGCAATTCACAGGTCCCGCCTCCGCCACACAACTCCTCGTCGCCGGTCCCGGCAGCATTCGCCTCGAAGAAAATAGCTCCGGCTGTACCTACACCGGAGCCTGGGCGACACCTTCACCCGAGTCTGGATTTTTCTCGAATGGCCTGGCGCGTCGCGCTGGTGCCCCTGATCGGGCCACAGACGAAACACTTTCGGTCCGCTATCACTGCTCTTCGATCCATGACCTGTATATCGGCACTTCTCTCTATCTCAATAGTGCCAACCTAAAAATATCTTTGGACGGTGCCCCCGAACTCGATTTCTCCCTCTACCTCGATACCGGCTCCGGCCCCGCCGTCAACGCCCGGCGTCTCCTGCTCCCCGCCGTCCCCCCCGGCAGCCACACCATCCAATTCCGCATCGCCACCGCCGGCTATTTCTATTTCGATTTCCTTGAAGCCGCCATCCCTTCCGCCGTTCCCGATCCCCCCACGCCGCGCCCCAACATCTCGCCCGCGCTCGATTACTCCACCGATCACTCCTGGAAACTCCCGCCCTCCCGCATCCTCTGGATCCTCGACAACCTCGGCTTCACCGGCCCCATCAATCAGTACATCGGCGTCTTCTGGTGGAACCAGCGCACCAACCCCACCGCCATCTTCCGGTCCGTTCTGGTCACCTTCCCCGCGCCCGTCCCCGGCAACATCCTCACCCTCATGCTGGGCGGCACGCCCATCCAGAAAACCATGTTTCCCACCGACACCCCGTCCACCGTCGCCGCCCACTTCGCGCGCTACATCAACGCCGCCTTCGTCGGTGTCTGGTCCTCATCCACCGGCGCCACTCTCACCATCACCAAACGTTCGCCCGTCTACGAGTTCACCTTCAGCGCCGGAGCGCTCGCCTTCACCGGCACTCTCGCCTCCTCCCCCGGCGACCTCGGCGCCTGGATGGTCGATCCCTCCCAATCCCCACCCCTGAACCGAGGCGCTCGCGATTGGCATCTCGATCTCTATCGCGAAGCCAAACTCCGTGACCGTGAAGTCACCACCGCCGGCTCCATGGAGCTCGTCAACCCGCCCACCGGTTTCGCCGCCTGCTATCCCGATGGCAGCCCCGTCATTACCGACGTCGGCTTCGGCAACTTCAAATCCACCCACTGCGCACAAAGCTCCCCCATGCGCGCCTTCCAACAATCCGTCTTTGATTGCGTGGCCGATCTCCAAAACTCAGCCGGTCTCGTCCCCAACTTCCAACTCGGCGAATACCTCTGGTGGTTCTTCTCGAGCCCCACCGGCATGGCCTATTACGACGCCGAAACCAAAGCAGCCGCGCAAGCCGCCCTTGGCCGCCCCTTGCACACCTTCCTCACCCCTACCGACGATCCCAACGTCAACGCTTCAGCCGACGCCCTCTTCCTCCGTGCCCGCCTCCGCGATCATGTCGCTCAGATCGTCGCCCACGTGCGCTCCCGCTATCCCGAAGCCGTCACCGAAGTGCTCTTCGCATACGATGTCAACTACCCCACTCCCAATCAGGACCATTTCGGCTCCTTAGGAGGACCACTCAATCACTTCATCAACTTCCCCGCCGAATGGGGCTCCCACACCACCGCAGGCTTCACGCGCCTGAAAATGGAGGCTCTCGCTTTCGGCAGCCGCTTCCGCAATCTTAACCTCGCCCGCGCCGCCATCGAGTTCCCCCTCACGCAGGATTGGCCTCTTGATCGCGTCCGCTATCTCGCCCCCGTTTTCACGCACAGTTCTTCGTGGCGTAAGGAAGTCGCCATCGCCCTCGGCCTGCGCATTCCCGTCGTCAACCTCTGGGCTTTCGACCAAGTGAATATCTTCGGCCTGAAAATCGGTAAATACTACAACCAGTCGCGATCCCTCAAAATGGGCTAGACCCTATATCCTCAAAAGAGACGAGTGCAGCAGTATCTAAATCCCAGATCGAGACTCACCGCCATCTTCCTCGCGCTATTGGCCGTTTGGGTCCTCCTTTCCCTTACCGGCATCGCGCGCGGCGTCACCACCCTTCTCGCCTTTGTCGAAGTGGGCCTGGGCGCGGTTCTGCTGTTCCGCTCCGCCAGCTACCTGCTGCGCCAAAGCGTCTGGCGCTTGCGCAACCGCCTCATCGTTACGTACACGCTCATCGGCGTTCTGCCGGTGTTTCTCATCCTTATCCTGGTCATCATGGGCGGCTACATCATCGCCGGTCAGGTCGCCGTCTTCCTCATCAGCTCTGAGTTGGACCGCCGCACACAAGCCCTTACCGAACCAGCCCAGATCCTTAGTTGGGCCAATCTCGATAGCCGCGGCCGCGTGCTCAACCAGCTTGCCCCCTACGTTCGCAATCATTTCCCGCGCATCCAAATGCTCATTCATGGCGGAAACGGCGCCGAAAATGGTGCCGCAAGCGACGTTCGCTATCCCGAAGATAGTCCGCTCAAAGCGCCCCCCTCCGGCTGGTCCGATCATGCCGGGCTCCTCCGCCGCGAAGGTCGCTTCTTCAGTTGGGCGCATGTCTCGCGCAACCAGGCTGAAGTCATTCTGCTCGAGCCCATCAATAACCGCCTGCTCTCCGATCTCATCCCCAATCTCGGAGCCGTCCGCTTCCTCGATAAAGAAGCCGAAGCCCCTACCGGGCCCGATGGCAGGCCAGACCCCATTCGTATTCCGGCTGCCCTCAACAGCCTGGATCGCGAAGTCACCTGGATCGCCCAGGTCAGCGCCGCCGAATGGGATACGCCCGGCCGCGTCTCACCGCACCTCATGGTGGTCACCACCCGCCCCTCCGCCGTGCTCAACGCCATCTTTGGCGAAAAATTCGTCTTCGGCCAAGCCAGCCTTTATTTCTTCCTCGGCGTCGCCATTCTCTTCTTCCTCATGGAAGGCGCGGCACTCTTCGCCGCCGTCGGCTTAACGCGCACGGTCACCGGCGCGGTCCACAATCTCTACGAAGGCACCCAACGCGTCACCAACGGCGATTTCTCACACCGCATCCAGGTCCATGGCCGCGATCAGCTTGCCGCCCTCGCCACCTCCTTCAACTCCATGACCGAAAATCTGGAGCGTCTCTTCCACGTCGAAAAGGAAAAGGAGCGCCTTCAGTCCGAACTCGAAATCGCCCGTGAAGTACAGAACCAGCTTTTCCCCAAAAACGCGCCCACCCTCCGCACCATGGAAATCATGGGCGTCTGCCAACCCGCCCGCATGGTCTCCGGCGATTATTACGATTTCCTCTGCATGGACCACAATCGCGTTGCGTTTGCCTTGGGCGACGTTGCCGGTAAAGGCATCTCGGCAGCCCTTCTCATGGCCGGCATCCAGTCCATCATGCGCACTCAGCTCGCCGAATCGAAAGGCACCTTCTCCACTTCCTCCGCCGTCGGTCTTCTCAATCGCCAGCTCTTCGCCTCCACCTCCCCGGAAAAATACGCCACCTTCTTCTTCGGCGTTTACGATGAGACCAGCCGCGTCCTCACCTACACCAACGCCGGCCATCTCCCTCCCCTACTCCTCCGCGCCGGCGGCGCAACTTCGCTCGAGGTCACCGGCACCGTCGTCGGCGCCTTCCCGTCCATCAAGTACGAACAAGTCGAACTGTCCCTGTGCCCTGGCGATCTGCTCGTCGCCTATACCGACGGCATCGCCGAACCCGAAAACGAATATGGCGAAGAGTTCGGAGCCGAACGGCTCACCGAAATCCTGCTGCGTTACCAATCCGCCGAATCGACGGAAGTGGTAGCCCGCGTCATGGAAGCTGTCGCGCAATGGACCGGCGTCGGCGAACAGTTTGACGATATGACCATCCTCCTCGCGAGGGTTGTATAGATGATGACGCCCATCCTCACCGCCGTCCGCATGAAAGAGGTGGACCGCCAAACCGTCGAACTCGGCATCCCGTCACTCATCCTCATGGAGAACGCCGGCCACCGCGTCATCGAGGCCATGGAATCCCACTGGGGCCCGCTCTCGAACCACACCATCGCCGTCGTCTGCGGCAAAGGCAACAACGGTGGCGATGGCCTCGTCGTCGCGCGCCAACTCTTCACCCGTTACCGTCTGAAATCGCTACACGTGGTTCTCCTTCACGCTCCCGAAGAGCTCGCCGGCGACGCCGCCGCGAATCTCGCCATGCTGCAGGCCTGCGGCTGCCCGTTCTTGCGTGAATTCCCCTCCGAAGCCACCATCGTCATTGACGCCATCCTCGGCTCCGGCCTCAACGGCAACGCCGAAGGTCCTGCGCTCGCGGGGCTTCGCCACATCAACAACTCATACAGCACCGCTAAAGTACTCTCCATCGATCTTCCCTCCGGCCTTCCCAGCGACACTGGCACTCCTTCCGGCGAATACATTCGCGCCGACCTCACCGTAACCTTCACCGCGCCCAAACCCGCACACGTCCTCGGCCCCGCCTGCTACCTCATGGGCCAACTGGTGGTCTCAAACATCGGTTCGCCCGCGCATCTGGTCACTTCTCACCTCTCACTGATTACATCGGCGGAACTTCGCCCACTCTTTAGGCCCAGAGACAAAGATTCGAACAAAGGTATTTACGGTCACGTCCTGGTTGCCGCCGGTTCGCGCGGACGCACCGGAGCCGCCGCCATGACCGGCATGGCCGCCCTCCGAGCCGGAGCCGGTCTCGTCACCGTTGCCTCTTCCGCCTCCGCGCTCCCGCTCATCGCCAGCCACATGCCTGAGCTGATGACCGAACCGCTCCCCGAAACTGCAGCCGGCGAACTCGCGCAAAGCGCCGCCGATCGCCTCCTGCATCTCGCGTCAAAAAAATCCGTGCTCGCCATCGGTCCCGGCCTCGGCACAGATCGGGAGACCGTCGCCCTCGCCCGCCGCCTCTTCCTTGAAGCCGATCTGCCAATTGTTCTCGATGCCGACGCCCTCACCGCGCTCTCCACCCGCAACTGGCTCGGCGAAGCTTCACGCGTCCGCGTGCTCACGCCACACCCCGGCGAAATGGCGCGCCTGGTCGATCGGCCTGTCGCCGAAGTGCAGGCCAACCGCTACCAGGCCGCCCGAGCGCTTGCCCGCGAACGCTGCGTCATCGTCGTCCTCAAAGGGGATCGCACCTTAATCGCATTTCCCGATGGCCGCGTCTGGGTCAATCCCACCGGCTCGCCCGCCATGGCTACCGGCGGCACCGGCGATATCCTCACCGGCCTCATCGCCGGTCTCATGGCGCAGCATCCGAAACAGCGCGAGCTTGCCATCGCCGCCGCTGTCTATCTCCATGGCCTCGCCGGTGAACTCGGCGCGGCCGAACTCACCGAACAAGCCTTCACCGCAACCGACCTTCTCCGCTACCTCCCCCATGCCATCCGTCACGTACAAAACGGCTAGCGATACGGAAACGGTAAATCTTGGCTGCCACTTGGCATCTTCTTTGCTGCCAGGTGTCATCCTGCTCATCGGCAACCTCGGCGCGGGAAAAACCACACTCGCCAAGGGCATCGTCTCCGGAGCCGGCGCAGCCGCTGCCGACGATGTCGCAAGCCCCACCTTCACCCTCATCCACGATTACGGCAAAGTGGTCCACATCGATCTCTACCGCCTCGAAACCGAACGCGAAGTGGCAGCCCTCGGGCTTGACGAAATCATCGACCGCGCAAAGTTTACGCTCATCGAATGGGGCGAACGCTTCCCCGCAATGTTCCCTGAAGCCCGTACCGAAATCACGCTCAGCACCGTCTCGGAAGACGAACGTTCAATCGTCGTCAGAACTGTCGGTCACCTTGAGGACAGCTAGAAATGCTTCCTGCGGAATATCCACGTTGCCGACGCGCTTCATGCGCTTCTTGCCTTCTTTCTGCTTCTCCAGCAGCTTGCGCTTGCGCGAAATATCGCCGCCATAGCACTTCGCCAGCACGTTCTTCCGGATCGCGGAGATGGTCTCGCGCGCAATGATCTTCTGTCCAATCGCTGCCTGCAGCGCGATCTCGAACATCTGCCGAGGGATCAGCTTCCGCATGCGCTCAATCAGATTCTTACCGCGCTCATAGGCCACATCTTTATGCACGATAATCGACAGCGCGTCCACCGGCTCAGCCGCAATCAACACGTCCAGCTTCACCATGGGCGATACGCGATACCCCGCCAGCGCATAGTCGAGCGACGCATACCCGCGCGACACGCTCTTCAAGCGATCGTAGAAATCCAGCACGATCTCGTTCAGCGGCATCTCATACACCAGCAGCACACGGCCGCTGCCGATGTGTTCGAACTTCTTCTGCACGCCGCGCTTAGCTTCCATCAGCGCCAGCACGCCGCCCAGATACTCCTCGCGCGTAATCACGGAGGCGTCGATGATCGGCTCCTCAATCGTCTTGATGCTCGAAGGGTCGGGGAACTTGTTCGGGTTGTCTACCTCAAACACGTCGCCCTTGGTGTTCGTGATGCGGTAGCGCACCCCAGGCGCGGTAGTGATCAGATCGATATTGAATTCGCGCTCCAGCCGCTCCTGCACAATCTCCAGATGCAGCAGCCCCAGAAAGCCGCAGCGGAACCCAAACCCCAGCGCGGTCGAATTCTCCGGTTCGAAGTTGAACGCGCTGTCATTCAGCCGCAGTTTCTCCAGCGCATCGCGCAAAAGCCCGTGCTCATGGCTTTCCACAGGGTAAAGCCCGGCAAACACCATCGGCTTGATCTCTTCAAACCCGGGCAGTGCCTCAGCCGCCGGGTTATCCAGATCCGTCACCGTGTCGCCGATCTTGGCGTCGCTAACGGTCTTAATGTTGGCGTACAGGTAGCCCACCTCGCCAGCCGAAAGTTCCTGGGTCGGCGTCGCCTTTGGCGCTTGATATCCGCAGCCTTCGACGTCGTAGGATTTCCCGTTCGACCAGAAGCGAATCTTCTGCCCCAGCTTCAGCTTGCCGTCGAACACGCGCAGCAGAATGATCACGCCGCGGTAAGGGTCGAACCACGAATCGAAGATCAGCGCACGCAGCGGCTTCTCCGCATCGCCGCGAGGCGGAGGCACCAAATGTACAACCGCCTCCAATATCTCGGTAATGCCGATGCCCTGCTTCGCGCTACAAAGGATCGCGTCCTTCGCATCGAGCCCGATCAGCGTTTCAATCTGCTCACGAATGCGCTCGGGCTCCGCGGAAGGCAGATCGATCTTATTCAGGATCGGAATAATCTCAAGGTCATGCTTCAGCGCCAGGTACGTATTCGCCAGCGTCTGGGCTTCCACGCCCTGCGACGCGTCCACCACCAGCAGCGCGCCTTCGCAAGCCTGCAGGCTCCGCGAAACTTCGTAGCTGAAGTCCACATGCCCCGGCGTATCAATCAGATTCAGCTGGTACATCTTCCCGTCGGAGGCTTTGTAATCCAGGCGCACCGCGTGAGCTTTAATCGTGATGCCGCGCTCGCGCTCCAGGTCCATCGAATCCAGAACCTGTTCCATCATCTCCCGCTTCGTCAGCGCTCCTGTCTGCTCCAGAAGCCTGTCGGCAAGTGTCGATTTGCCGTGATCGATATGGGCAATGATAGAGAAATTGCGGATGAATTCGCGGTCCATGCGTTATGATTGGGCGGAAACCTAAGTATGGCATATGGCCTTTAGCCACATACAGTTCGAGGCTTCGGACGGCATCGCTCAAGTGACGGTGAACCGGCCCGAGAAACGCAATGCCCTGCACCTGGAGACCTTGGGTGAACTCGGCCAGGCGTTCGAGGAAGTCACGGTCAACGATGCCATCAAAGCCTTGATCGTCACCGGTGCCGGCGACCGCGCATTCGTTGCCGGAGCCGATATCAATGAGCTGGCGCGCACCACCCCGCAAAGCGCGGAACAACTCTCGCGCTTCGGTCAGGACATCTTTCGGCTTCTCGAAACCATGCGCAAGCCTTCGGTCGCGGCCATCAACGGCGTCGCTTTAGGTGGTGGTCTCGAGCTCGCCATGTGCTGCACCGTGCGCTTCGCGGCTCCAGAGGCTATGCTCGGACAGCCGGAAGTAAAGCTCGGGCTCATCGCGGGGTATGGCGGAACGCAGCGCCTGCCAAGGCTCGTCGGGCGCGGCCGCGCTCTCGAAATGCTGCTCTCCGCTAAGCCGGTCACAGCAGCGGAAGCGTTTCGAATCGGCCTGGTGAACCATATCGTTCCCGCCGCGGAACTGTTGGCCACCAGCCGCGCCTGGCTCGCAAGCTGCTTAGCCAATGGTTCTTACGCGTTGGCTCTCACGATGGAGGCTGTAGATGTGGGGCTCACTTCCGGCTTCGACGCCGGACTGCGCTTCGAATCCGCCGCCTTCGGCCTGATAGCATCGACAAGTGAACGCGCGGAGGGAATACAAGCCTTTCTGGAAAAACGCACGCCAACCTTTAACGTTAACTAATGCAAACTATCGAAGGCAATCTCAATAGCGGCGGCGCGCGATTCGCACTCGTGGTAGGCCGGTTCAACAGTTTCATCACAGAGCGCCTGCTCCAAGGCGCGCTCGATGCCCTCAAGCGCTCCGGCGCCGCCGATGAAAACGTGACCGTGGTGCGCGTTCCGGGCGCGTGGGAAATTCCCCTCACCGTCAAGGCACTTGCGAAGACGGGCCGCTATGATGCCATCGTCTGCCTTGGCGCGGTGATCCGTGGCGATACGCCCCACTTCGATTACGTGGCTGGCCAATCCGCCAGCGGCGTCGCGGCCCTGGCGCTTGAAACTGGTTTGCCCATCGTGAACGGCATTCTCACCACGAACACCGTCGAACAGGCCATCGATCGGGCTGGCGCGAAGAGCGGCAACAAGGGCTTCGATGCCGCGATGACGGCCATCGAGATGGTGAATTTATTGAAGCAGGTTTCCGCCTAGTGCCCTCCCGCCACAAAGCGCGCGAGCAGGCTTTGCAGGTTCTGTTTTCATGGGACGTGCGGAAGCTATCCGCGCAGGAATCGATTGAGGCTTTCTACGGTTCGCTCTCTTCGGATGAAGCTGAAGTAAGAAACAGCCGCGATGCCTTTCTGGATGAACTGGTGCACGGCACGGTGGCGCAAGTCACCGAGATCGATGAGCGCATCACCAAGCACGCCGAGCACTGGCGCATCGAACGGATGCCGGCCGTCGACCGCAACATCCTGCGCCTCGCGATCTATGAAATGCTGCACACCGATACGCCCGCTCCCGTGCTGATCGATGAGGCGCTCGAACTGGCCCGGCGCTTTTCCGGGAAAGAATCGGTAAACTTTGTAAACGGTGTCTTGGACGCAGTACACCGCGAGCACCAGAAGGAGTAAAACGATGCAACGACGCACTTTTCTCGCGGCCTCCTCGGCGGCCGTCGCACTGAGTTCGAATATTCTCGCCGATACACCGATGCCGATGGCGAACTTGGGGCACACGGGCATGCGGATTTCGCGCATCACCGTAGGCGGTTATCACATGCGCGTGCGCGGTGAGGACGAAGGTGTCAAGATCGTCCATCGCGCCATCGACCTGGGTGTGAACATGTTCGATTGCGCCCGCATTTACCACAATGGTGAGAGCGAAACCACCTACGGCCGCGCGCTGGCTGGCGGCCTGCGCCAGAAGATCCACCTGATGACCAAGGCGGAGATTTACACCTACGACGGCGCGATGGCGGAACTCGAAGAGAGCCTGCGCCGCATGAAAACAGACTACCTGGATCTGTGGTGCTGCCATCAGGTGAGCACGATGGCGGAAGTGGACCAGATCCTGGGGCCGGGCGGCTCGCTGCAAGCATTCGTCAAGGCCAAAGAGCAGGGCAAAGTGCGGCACATCGGCTTCACGGGCCATCACGATCCGGAAGTGCACCAGCGCTTGTTGCGGTCCTTCGATGGCTGGGAAACGGTGCAGCATCCGGTCAACCTGATCGACCCGCATCATGCCAGTTTCATCGAGAACGTGTTGCCGAAAGTTCGGGCCAAGGGCTTGGGGCTGCTGGCGATGAAGAGCAACGCCATGGGCGAAATCGGCAAGGCCAACATCGCTCCTATTCAGGAGTGTTTACGCTTCACTTGGAGCCAGGATATCGACACGCTGGTCAGCGGCGTCGAGACCGTAGAACAGTTGGAGCAGAACGTGCTCACCTTAAAGACACTGAAGAAGATGTCAGGCGAAGAGATCACGACTCTCTTAAGCCGTACCAAAAAAGGTCCCGTGGGGGCGGGCATCGAGAAGTACAAGAAGGCTTAGTCTACTTCGTCAACCAATGCGTTGATGGAGTGAAGCCGATCCGCCAAATGAAGACAGGCCAGCATGGCAATGCGGGTGGTATCGGTGGTGGGGCTTTGGGCGGCGATGGATTGCATGAGAGAATCCACGGTTTCGGCCGCGCGTTCCAGATCTGCCGGATCGCCTTCGGCGAGCAGCGAAAAGTTCTGGTGGAAGATGGTGATGCGAACCGGTTGACGATCCATCCGGTTCGTCTCCTTATTGGCCGAGGGTGTCGATAGTCCCTAGGAGTTTTTCAATGCGGCCGCGCACTTGTTTTCGTTCGGAGCGGAGGGCCTCCAGCTCTTCGTTGAGCTGCTGGTTCTCTTTCAGAGCCGCCTCTTTTTCCTGGCGCAGACGGCTCACCAGTTGAACGGCTTTCAGAATACGATCTTCCAGGCCGGCAAGGGAGTCTACTTCCTGATCGACGTGAGCCATAGGTTAGGCCGCGGGGGTGGGAACCGGTTGCTTCTTCAAGCCTTCAGACGCTTGGGCGACCAGCGCGTTGAAACTAGCTGTATCGTCATAGGCAATGGCGGCCAAAATTTTACGATCCAGTTCGATGCCGGCAAGCTTCAGGCCATGCATGAATTTGCTGTAGGAAAGGCCAGCTGCCGTGCAGGCCGCGTTGATGCGGACAATCCAGAGCGAGCGATAGAGCCGCTTCTTCTGCTTGCGACCGGTGTAAGCGTACTTCTGGGCCTTTTCCACCGCTTCCTGCGCGGCGCGGTTCAGTTTGCTTTTAGTAAGAAAAAATCCTGATGCGCGTTCTAGCGTTTTTTTACGATAGTCGCGACGATTAGTACCACGTTTGACTCTAGGCACGTTTCAACTCCTGGGTTAGATTTATCATGCTTGAGGTTGAACGCGGGCATGTGCGAAGAGCCCGGCAACACTCTGTGGAACTACTAAAAAGTGAACGGTCCCTTTAGTAAGGGATCATCCGCTTGAGCTTCGCCTGATCCGACTTATCGGCGACGACGCTCTTGTGCAACTTTCTCTTTCTCTTGCGCGCCTTGGACGTCAAGATATGGCGACCGAAAGCGTGTGCACGAACCACAAGCCCTGTTCCCGTCTTCTTGAAGCGTTTGGCCGCGCCTTTGTGTGTTTTTAGCTTAGGCATGGCAGATCCCGAATATCGTAGATTAGCACAGCGGGCTATTGGCTGTCCTGAAATTCTTCGAGCCACGCCATCTGTATGGCTTCGAGCTTGCCCTCACTGGAAGCTTGCGGATCGTCGCTAAACTCGGGGAGTTCGGTAATCCACTGGTGAAGGTCGGTGTAACGGATGTGGGTGGGATCGAGATCGGGAAACTGCTCCTGGAGCGCCAGGGCAATGTTGTCGGTCTGTTCCCAGGTTAGGCGGGGCATGTGTATTTTAGTGTAAAGCTCGCGCTACATGTCGATGCCGAATTTCTTCAGCTCTTCGGCGTAATATTTGCGCTGCATCAGGTCCCACTCCTCGCTGCCTTCAGGGACCTCGCGCTTGGTGGAGCGCACCTTGTCGCGCGCGGCTTTATCGATGCGGTCTTCCATGGTGAGGATCTCGGTCATGGCCTTCACGATGACCAGCCGCACCTCGTTCGGATCTTTCTTGACGCGAATCTCGCGCGTCTTCTTGAGCATGGCGACCAGCTTGTGTGAAATGTCGGTGATCTTATCGCGAGAGAGCTTCATGGCGTCGCCCGTATCGCGACCCGCGGCGCGCACCACTTTCCGCTGCGCGATGAGCGTGTTCTTGGTGCGCCGGAACATCTCCTGATAGCTGACGCCTTCGCGGCGCATGTAATCGCTGTATTGGACGAGGATCTCGCGCACTTCATCGTTGAGGCGGTCTTCCACTTCAAGCTCGTCTTCGATGAGGCGATCGACCATCTCAATAACTTTCTGGGGCGCGGGCGTATCGATGACGGCGGGGATCAGACGTGCGGCAATCTGGCGCGATAGGTAGGTTACAAAATCTCTGGCAAGCAGCATCCGTGAAGTTCCTCGTCAGTGTAACGCAAAACAGTTAGGCATCGAGCGGCCGGGCGGAACCGGGACGGGAGGCGAAGGCCCCAATGAGGCAGGTTCCCGCGGCCACCAGTGCCCACGTGGTGAGAAAGTTCGCGTCAATGAGCAGGCCGGCCAGAATAGGCGCCGCAATCGCGCTCACGGAGGTGAGAGATTGGGTCAGGCCCAGAACCACGCCCTGCTCTTCGCGGCCGGCGTTTTGGGTGACCAGGCTGGTGACGGAGGGGCGGAGAACGCCCATGCCATACGAAGCAATGGCGCTGACCAGATAGAGCCAGTGCCAGTTTGTAGTGAAGCCGACGGCAGCGTAGCCGATGGCGGCGCACAGGAAGCCTGAGAAGATCAGCCTGCGTTCGCCGAAACGCTTCACTAAGCGCCCGATCAAGCCGCCTTGCAGGATGATGCCGAGAAAGCCCACCCAGGCGAAGAGGTAACCCACTTCGCGCGGGCCGAAGCCGAAGCGTCGCTGGGCGAAGAGCGCGAAGCCGCTGACATAGGTGGAGAAGGAGAAGGCGAACAGGAAAAACTGCATCAAGTACAGCCGCAGCACCGGTCGGCGAAAATAGGCTGCGTATCCGGAGAGGTTGAAGATGCTTACACGTTCGGCGGGAGTTTGGGCTTGTTGGCGTGAGGGCAACAGAAACCACGTACAAAGGATGCTGAGGAACGAGAGTGCGGCTGCTGCATAGACAGGGGCGCCATAGCTGAAGGTGGAGAGGTAGCCCGAGATGGCGGGGCCGATTAGAAAACCTACTCCGAAGGCAATTCCGATTACCGCAAAGGATTTCGACCGCTCTTCGGGCTTCGATACGTCCGAGATATAGGCCTGAGCAATAGAGAGGTTACCGGCGGTGAGGCCATCGATGATTCGGGAGACGAAGACGAGCCAGAGGACATGTGCATTGGCGAGCAGCAGGAAGCCGGCCAGCGTACCCATCTGGCTGACCATGAGGACCGGCTTGCGGCCCACGCGATCTGAGATGCGGCCCAGGATGGGTCCGGCGATGAGTTGGCATGCCGCATAGGACGCGACGAGGAAACCGACGACCAAAGCGGAAGCGCCCATGCGCTCCGAATAGAAAGGCAGAAGAGGAAGGATGATAGCCATCCCCAGCACGTCCACCAGGACGATGAGGAAGATAGGAAGCAGAGGCGAGTTCAGCAATACGTATAGGATATAGGGACAACGTGATTTCTATTCTTCTTGCCTTCTTTTGGCTGGCGGATGTACGAGCCTGCGCGTGCGATGTGGCACAGCCTTCGACGCTGGAAGCCCGCGAGTGCAGCCTTTGCAAAGCAGCGGAACAGCAGCCGGACATGCCGCCTGTATTTTTCCTGAAGGACGTGAACCCTTCGAAGCCGAACCGCACGCTGGCGCTGCCGAGGAAGCATTATCCGAAGGGACATTCGCTGGGCGATATGAGCGCAAAGGAACGCGAAGAACTTTGGACGGCGGCCATTGCAAAAGGCAGTGCGCTGTGGGGCGAAGGCTGGGGCATGGCGTACAACGGCGACGAGCGCAGGACGCAATGCCATGGGCACCTGCACATCGGCAAGCTGAACGCGGATGCCGAGAACGAAAAGTTTTTGGTAGTTGCCGGGCCGGCGGAAATTCCGGTGCCGGAGAATGGCGCGGGGCTATGGGTGCACCCGGTCAACGGTAAGCTGCACGTCCATGCGGGCGAGCAGGTAACCGAATTTAATTTGATGAGGTAGCAAATGCAATTACTCGAGATTCAAAAGCTTCCGACGGCCGAGAATTCGGCGATTCATCTTCACACAACCGACAACGTGGCGGTAGCGCGCGTGGCGCTTGCTCCGGACACCGTGATTCGCGTGGAAGGCGAGACGGTGAAGGTGCGCGACTATGTTCCAGCGGGGCACAAGGTGGCGTTGCGTCATATCGGCGCGGGCGAGATTGTGCGGCGCTATGGGCAGAACATTGGTCGGGCAAAGGTTGCGATTGAACCGGGCCAGCACCTGCATACGCACAACGTGGGCTACCAGGAAACGGCGTTCGATTACCGGTATCCTTCGGGCGAAGTAGCGTTTCCGCCGACGCCCGCGAACATGCCGACCTTTCTGGGGTTCAAGCGGGAGGATGGGCGCGTGGGCACGCGCAACTATATTGCCGTGGTGGCGGCCAGTAATTGTGCAGCGCACACGTCGGAGATGATCGCGGCGAGTTTCCGCGGGAAGGTGTTGCCGGGCAATATCGATGGCGTGGTGGCGTTTCCGCATGGGGAAGGCTGCGGCATGTCGATTGGGCCCGATAGTGAACAGTTGCAGCGCACGCTGACGGGCGTGTTGGCGCATCCGAATATTGCGGCCGCGGTGATTATGGGTCTGGGGTGCGAGGTGAACCAGATTGAGCATTACCTGGGGCCGAACGCGCCGAAATCGACACGCTTGGTGGGGTTGACGGTGCAGAATTCGGGGGGCACCAGCGGAGCCGTTGCGGCCGCGCGGCGCGAGATTTTGCAATTGATGGAGCAGGCTGCGGAAGAACGCAGAGTGGAAGCGCCGGCATCGAAGATTGTGTTGGGTTTGAACTGCGGCGGGTCCGATTCGTTTTCGGGGATTACCGCGAATCCGGCACTGGGTTATGCGTCGGATCTGCTGGCGGAGATTGGCGCGACGGCGGTGCTGGCGGAGACGACCGAAATTTTCGGGGCAGAACATCTTCTGGTGGAGCGCGCAAGAAACCGTGAAGTGGCTGAGAAGCTGCTCGGTTTCGTGAAGGGCTATAAGACGTATTTGAATCGCTTTGGCGGCAGCTTCGACGATAACCCTTCGCCGGGCAATAAGGCGGGTGGCCTGACGAATATTTTGGAGAAGAGTTTGGGCGCGGTGGCAAAGGCGGGGACGTCCACACTGACCGATGCGGTGGCTTATGCGGAGCGCATCAAAACGCCGGGGTTCGTGTTTATGGATACGCCGGGATATGACCCGGTTTCGCTGACGGGCTTGGCGGCGGGCGGCTGCAATGTGATCGCGTTCACGACGGGCCGGGGCAGTGCGATTGGGTTCCCAAGCGTGCCGGTGATCAAGATTGCGAGCAACAGCTTCACGTATGACCGGATGACGGAGAACATGGATATCAATGCCGGTCGGATTGCCGATGGCGAGGCGACGGTGCGGCAGGTGGGCCAGGAAATTTTCGATGAAGTGCTGCGCGTGGCTTCAGGCGAAAGAACGAAAGCGGAGAAGCTGGGGCATCAGGAATTTGTGCCTTGGCGCATTGGGCCGGTGATGTAATGAGACAGCATTTCGGGTTGGTGGTGCTGTGCGCGGTGGCGGGGCTTTCGGCGGCGCCGGTTAAGAAGCTGGTGAAGCCGCTGGTGCCCAAGGTTTCGGCGTTTTCAAAGCCGGTGTTCGAAGACTATGTGCGGCACCTGTTTGTGTGGCCGACTTCGATCCAGTTGGAAATTAGCGACCCGAAGCCGGGACCGATGCCCGGGTATGACGAAGTGCGTGTGAAGGCATCGCAGGGCAAGGCGTTTCAGGAAGAGATTTTCTATCTGTCGAAAGATGGCCAGAAGATTGTGCGCGGGCAGGTTTTCGACGTGAAGGAGAACCCGTTCAAGAGCGACCTGGACAAGATTCGCACGGACATGCGGCCCAGTTTGGGAACCGCGGGGGCGAGTGTAGTGATTGTGGAATTCAACGATTTTCAATGCCACTTCTGCCGGGACGAGGCGAAGATGATTCGCGAGAATTTGTTAAAGGAATATCCGAAGGAAGTGCGGCTGTTCTTCATGGATAATCCTTTGGATACGATTCATCCGTGGGCGCGAGTGGCGGCGGTGGCGGGCCAGGCGATCTTTCAACTGAAGCCAGAGACGTTCTGGGATTATCACGATTGGATTTTCGAACACCAGGCGGAGGTGACACCGGAGAATTTCGAGGCGAAACTACTGGAATTCGCGAAGAGCAAAGACGTAGACGCGCTGCACTTGAAAGAGGCGATGGCGGGCAAGCAGGCGCAGGCGGCGGTGGACCGGACGGTGGAAATGGGGCGGGCTGTGCAGGTGCAATCGACACCGACTCTGTTTGTGAACGGCCGGAAATTAGTGGGCGCTGTCGATTGGCGGGAGCTGAAGCGGATCATCGATTACGAAATTGAATACCAAAAGACCGCGAAGAACGCGGGGGAAGACTGTGGCTGCGAAGTTAAGTTGGCCTTTCCGGGAAATAAGTAGAGTCACTACAAAGTTTTTTCGCGCTCCCGCCGATAGACAGACTGTGGAACGATATACAGCTTCGGCAGCCGGGCAAGCCATGCAACCAGAGCGTCAAAAGATGACCAGCGCAGACTGGAAACTACCGCCATTGATCCTTCACCCTTTCACGGGTGAGACGGGTCCTGACAAATTGCTACAGGGTTCCCGCGCGCAATTGGCGCTTCATGGATTGATCCCCGGGGTGCAGGGCGACCGCGAGGAGATGACCCGTTTAGTGACGGGCGGCAGATACCAGGAACTGAAGATGCTGATTTACATCGGCCGGGATGTACAGCGTTGGGCGGAGCAGTGCGTGGATTTTGTGCATCGCGAACCGCAATTGCGCAGTGCCGGGTTGCTGGAACAAAGTTTCGTGACGATGCTGGTAAATCGGCCACCGGCGAGTTTTGCGGAGAAGATGGCGCTGTGGGGAATTACCGACCAACGGTCGATCTTTTCGCGGGCGATCGGATTGAACAGCGTCTTCGATCAGCCGCCGCCGATGGAGACTTTGAGCCAACGTTTTCTCCAATCGTATCAACGGTATGCAGACTATTTGTTCATCTGTTACCAGACCATGGTGCAGTATAAGAGTCTGGATGGGGCCGGGTTTGTTTTCGAACTCTACGCGTCGGAGGAATATGCCAAGTTGCTGGAAGACGGGTGGAAGACATAAGGCAGGCGACGTATAATTCACCCATGCAATTTCCCCG
>Ga0123338_10001777_pt1 | contig 20538 bp, 17 predicted proteins | sample grotaG_FD_89793 | JGI IMG/M metagenome (GOLD analysis project Ga0123338, IMG submission 89793) | Glacier valley bacterial and archeal communities from Borup Fiord, Nunavut, Canada, to study Microbial Dark Matter (Phase II) -... | ecosystem: Environmental > Aquatic > Freshwater > Ice > Glacier ...
ACGTTGCCATTCGCGAGGTGGGAGATTAGTTAAAGTCAGATAAGAGCCATATAAAAAGCTCAAGCGGTAATCATCGTCTTTGAAGTATAAACTTTCGCGCTTACCTGGTGGTTGCTGGTCAATGAAGCAAAATGGGCAGTGATTATTGCACTGAATCAAAGCGTCAAACAATGCCGTTTCAAACTCTAACCCCAGGTCAGTATCATAGTCTTTTTCAATTTCAACTTGATGGGTGATGCCTTTTGCATCCAAAACCTCCATCTCCAAGACTTCATCAGCACATAAAAACTGATAATCGATTAAGTCGCGCGGACGTCTACCATTAATCGCCACAATCGCATCTCCCGGAGTAAAACCAACTTCCGAGGCGATAGAGTCAGGGAGAACTTTCGTAATTCGAGCCGGACGAATTGCCAATTCAGACATAATCATTTAGTCAAAAGTCACTAATCACTAGCTTTGCACAAATGATTAATGACCAATGACCCATAACCGATGATTAACTAATTATGCAAAAAGCCCACAGAAACACCGACCAATAAAAATACACCCATCGCCAAGCGATACCAGACAAAGATCCAGGTACTACGTTGTTCCAAGTAGCGCAACAAACCATAAATCGCCAAAAACGCCGAAATACTCGCAGATGTTAAACCAATAAAGAGGATCAGCCAACCATGACCATCCAGACCCGCTTTCAGTAATTCATGTATTTCTAGCGCACCAGCTAAAATTACCGCCGGTAAACCTAGTAAAAAAGAAAACCGTGCCGCTGTCTCTCGTTCCATTCTCAGCCAGAGTCCAGCAGTTAAGGTCGAACCAGAACGCGAAACACCAGGAATTAAAGCAAATGCTTGAGCGATACCAACTAAAATACCATCTTTGATTGTTAACTGATTAAATTCGCGATCGCGCTTACCTTGGATCTCCGCTAAAGCCAGTAGTAGAGACATCACAATCGAAGCAATACCAATCACTTGTAAAGTCCGGAACGGAGAATCAGGAGCGTTAATTGATTTCTTCACTAACAGACCAACCACCGCCAAGGGTAAGGTACCGAGTATTAAACCTAACACTAACTGCGCCTGACTTGACTGGTAATTACGCTCCGCGATCGCGCGAAATGTCTCTCCACTCAATTTCTTAATATCTTGCCAAAAATAGCTAACTACCGCTACCAGTGAGGCAAGCTGCATTGCCGCCGAAAAAGCCGTTCCTGGGTCAACGTCCCATCCTAATAACTGAGGGACAATTCGCAAGTGAGCAGTACTACTAATCGGTAATAACTCAGTAATCCCTTGGACAATGCCCAAAATCACTACCTGGTACCATTCGAGTTTAACAAAATCTATATTAACCTTATCAGCAACAGCCAAGAACATAGAATTGAGCATACCAATTTCCACTGTGTCAAAAAGTAATGTACGGATAAAACACTTAGATAATATCGCCGAATAAACATATGTCAGCGTTAGGAGAGCACATTGACTACATCTCGTCTGCCATATTCTCATCAACCAGTCTGAGAACAAAATTAATTTGTTCCACAATTACAACTTCCTTTGTGAAGATTTCCCTAAATTCCTGTAAGCGTAAGCATCTGACTGCGACACAGCGCCCTAACACTTCGAGGAATATTCCCTGCCTAAGATTAAGATATGATTAAAAATATGCCTAGGGGGGGCATTAATTGTTGTGATATGTTAATCTAATATGAAATTGCATCACAAAAGTTAATATTACTTGATTAACCATACAATGTCTGCCTACACTGCTTCCAATCCGACCATTGAGCCAGCCGCACCTGGTAGAAGCGTCGCTGTATCGATGTTAGGAATTGCTGCTAACCGGCAGATTTGGCTGGTATTCAGCGCCGCAATACTATTAGTCACAGTCCCAGTATTTTTTGAAGCCCCACTAGTGCGATCGCTACCTCTGTTATGTGTAGCCCTGACTGGATTTTGGATTTGGCTCTCATTAAGATTAATGTCAAATCCCGCCACCTACCTCTGGGGCGACCTACTCCTAGGATTTAGCTGGAGTTGGTTAACCGGCGCGATTTACTGGGGTTGGCTGCGCTGGGAACCAGTATTGCATTTACCAGTAGAAGCGATCGGTCTACCCTTCGCCATCTGGTGTTTACGAAGAAATTGGGGTAAAGTAGGCAACTGGTTTTACCTAGGTTCATTATTTGGGACAGTACTAACAGACTTATACTTTTACCTAGTAGACTTGATGCCTCACTGGCGACAAATCATGCAAGACCCAGAATCAGCATCGCCAATTCTCCAAAGCGCCTTGAGTAACGTGCTGACTCCGTGGGGAGAAGGCTGGGCACTCGCCTTAGTAGTAGCTTTGTTAACATTCGGTCTTTTACCATTACGCCATCAAAGGTATCACTGGTACGCCTTTGGGGGGGCAGTGTTGAGTACTATTTTGGTGGATAGTTTGTTTTTGGTCGCGGCATTAGCGGCTTAAGAGAGGAAACGCGGAGGGCGCGGTGGTGGCGCGGTGGTACGCGGAGGTTTCTCTGCGGTCCTCTGCGTTTCCTCAGCGGGAACTCCGCGTTAAAAATAAACCCCCTCAACGCTGTATATTAGTTTCTGATGCCTGCTGTGTTGATGGAAAGAGGTAGATAGTCGTGAAACGTTTAGTCCGTTTAATAAGTGTATTGAGTTTGTTGTTAGGGTGTCTGGGATGGTTGGGATCGTCTCAGCCTGCGGATGCTATGAGTTTTACATCAGTACCTGTGTTGGCAGCGGAAGCACCAACTGTATACCGGAACCGGGCGGATGCTAAGTTGGGGACGGAGTTTGGTAAAAAAATCGATTTGAATAATACCAATGTCCGTGCTTTTTCGCGGTATCCAGGGATGTATCCCAATTTAGCGAGCAAAATTATTAAGAATGCTCCTTATGAAAAAGTTGATGATGTCTTGAGTTTGAAGGGGTTAAGTGAGCGTCAGAAGCGAATTCTGCAAGCTAACCTGGATAATTTCACTGTGACTGAGACTGAGTCTTCTTTTAATGAAGGGGATGACCGCTTTAATAATGGGATTTATCGTTAAATCCAGAATGATTCGCTTTCAGTAATAAATTTTTCACCCCTGGATTCGTCTGGGGGTTTTATATATACCGATAGAAAAAGATAAGATGGTATAGGGCACCTATGAGCATTTAGGATTATTGGTATTGCCTCAGCTAGATATTCCCAATCGGTTTGATGTTTTAGTCGTTGGCGCAGGTGCTGCTGGACTCTATACAGCGCTATGTTTGCCCTCAGAATTGCGCGTTGGTTTGATTACGAAAGAGACGGTGGCTTTATCTGCTAGTGATTGGGCGCAAGGTGGAATCGCTGCAGCGATCGCTCCTGAAGATTCACCGCAACTCCATATTGAGGATACTATGGCGGCTGGGGCTGGTTTATGCGATCGCCAAGCTGTAGAGTTTTTGGCTTCTCTTGCTCCTCAGTGTATTCAAGAGTTGGTGGAGATGGGGGTGGCGTTTGACCGTCAGGGTCAGGCGTTGGCTTTGACTTTAGAGGCGGCTCATTCCCGGAATCGTGTTCTCCACGCTGCTGATACTACTGGAAGGGAAGTGATTACTACTCTCACTGACCAGGTTTTGCGTCGTCCGAATATTCAAGTGATTCAGCAAGCTTTGGCATTGAGTTTGTGGCGAGAACCAGAAACATTCTCCTGTCAGGGGATTAGTTTATTTTATCAAGGTGCTGTGCAATGGGTGCAGGCAGGGGCGGTGGTTTTGGCGACAGGTGGCGGTGGTCAAGTATTTGCTCAAACTACTAACCCGGCTGTGAGTACAGGGGATGGGGTGGCTATAGCTTACAATGCGGGGGCGATACTCCGAGATTTAGAGTTTGTCCAATTTCATCCGACTGCTTTAACTAAACCTGGTGCAGACCGCTTTTTGATTAGTGAAGCTGTACGGGGTGAAGGTGCTCATTTAATTGATCACCAAGGGCGGCGGTTTGCGTTTGACTACCACCCCAAAGGTGAACTAGCACCGCGAGATGTTGTGAGTCGGGCAATTTTCCACCACTTACAAAATACTTCTACAGATCCGACTACTGCTCATGTGTGGTTGGATATGCGTCCTATTCCTGAAACTCAAATTCGTCACCGTTTTCCGAATATCGTCAAAGTCTGCCAACATTGGGGTATAAATGTCTTCGCTGAACCAATTCCCGTCGCCCCAGCGGCTCATTATTGGATGGGGGGGATTGTTGTTAACCTGCAAAATCGCACTTCTATTCCGGGTTTGTACGCTGTGGGCGAAGCAGCAAGTACAGGGGTACATGGGGCAAATCGCTTGGCGAGTAATTCGCTACTTGAATGTATTGTATTTGGGGCAAAAATGTCTGATGTTGAAGTCCGAAATTTTGCGTCTCCTCAAGTTTTACCACCGCGAGAATGCAAAATTTCTGCTGAAGATTGGTCAACTCAGCAAGAATACTTAGAGGAGTTGCGGCATAAATTACCACGGTTGCTTTGGCAGCACGCTGGGATTTCACGGGTTGACAGTGGATTAGAGGAAGCGATCGCTCTAGTCGGAGCTTGGCAACAAGAATTTGCACTCTTACCACTGAGTCAATTTCTCAGTTCTTTACTTCCCACAGAAGCAGTTAAATTTCCCGATAATATCGAACAGCAGTTTCGTCTGTGGTCTCAGACACGTAACTTGCTTGACGTCGGGTACTTAATCCTCAAAAGTGCCGCGTTTCGGACTGAAAGCCGAGGTGGACATTATCGTCTGGATTATCCGCACCCAGACCCTAACTGGCAAGTTCACACTTTAGTCCAAAATCACAAGTTATGGAAATCACCAATTTTACCATATTTGTTGACTTAACGAAAAACCAAGGTATAATGCGAAGTCGTTGGCAGAATTCGAGCAATGGTAGAACGTCCTGTTAAAAAGTCTGAACGTCAGTCTGAGGAGACTGCTGACAGCAATCCCCAAAATTTAGAATCTCAGTCTCCTGTGTTTAAAGCTCCCGTGGCCAAAGGTTCAGGACGCAGAGAAGAGCGAGCTTCGGGTAGAGCCAAAAAAGGTGATCCAGATGGTGGTGAAGTCAGACAGACAAATGCTGCCCTCGCACGCGGTCCTAAGCCTGCCAAGCCTAAACCCCCTGTAGAGCCAATTATTGAGGAATCTGTTTCTGAGGAAGAAGCAGCTCAAGAGTAAAAGTATTGATTCTCACGCATTAGCGATCTTGCTAAGGCGTGAGCTTTTGATCCGTACAGTCTGAATGATTATCGCCCAGCAGTTCCGCCATCCCCAGTCCCTCCATTATCTGGCGGCTCGTATTTATTTGTTGCTACTTGAATATTTATGGTGGCTGGTACTGAAGCATTTGCGGCTGTAACAGCTTTGAGGAGCAGCTGTAATACGATCATTAATAGACAAATACTCGTGATTTTTAAATTGATGCTCATGGTCAGTAGTAGATGTACTTACATCCTGATTTAAGCATTATTTTTTTACTTTATCAAAACTTCATGAATTCAATATAAAGATGTCAGTAGTTAGGCAATTTTATTCCGTAAAATTACTTATAATAGATTGAATAGAAGTAAAAAACTTTAATTTCAAAGCCGGTAAAGTTGCTTTAACTGCGTCCTACTATAAGTGTTTTTACGGTGAAAACTCATAACGATTTTTCCCTAGCTGCTTGGCTCTGTACATTGCAGCATCAGCTTGCTTGAGTAAGATTTGCATGTCTTCGCTATGGTATGGATATAGACTGATGCCAATACTGGCGGAGATTGAGATCTTTTGTCCTTCTAAGACAATCGGTTCAGTAAGTGTAGATAAAATCTTTTCAGCCACCGTAGCTGCGACATCTGCTGTAGGAATTGCTCGTAAAATTACTGTAAATTCATCACCTCCCAAACGAGAGACGGTATCGCTACTACGTAAAGAATTATGAAGTCGCTGACCGACGACGATGAGTAAGCGATCGCCATTATCGTGACCCAAGGAATCATTAATTTGCTTGAAGCCATCTAAATCAATAAATAGTAGTGCTAGCAATAAATTGCTCTGGCGCGACCATTGCAACGATTCGTGCAATTTTTCGTAAAAAAATTTGCGATTTGGTAAACCTGTGAGGGCGTCGTGATTGACAAGATAACGCAGGCGGTCTTCAGAGAGTTTTAATTCATCATTGGAACGACATAACTCTTCTGCAGTGCGCTTAAATTCTTCTTCGATCCGCTTGCGTTCGGTGATATCTCGCATCACCCCAACTAAGAATAAGTTACCAGCTGCGTCTTTGTGGAGCGATCGCTTGGTAGCAATCAGATGTGTTTCACCTGTAGCGGTGGTAAATTCTTCTTCATGTTCGTGTGATTGCTGACTTTGAAAGACTAAATTGTCTTGGGAGCGAAAAATATCTGCTTCATGTTTAGGAAAGACGTCATAATCTGACTTTTCAATTAAATCGCTGAGGGGATAACCACTCAATTGACTGTAAGCTTGATTGAGCACAACCCACTGATGTTGCTGGTTTTTGACAAAAATCGGATCGGGAATAGTGTCAATCACTTGATGTAAAAATTCTTTTGAGCGCTTCAACTCTTCTTGACGGTGGACAATCTGACTCGTGACCGCCACAGATGAAGTAGAGACAGCAAGCAGCGCCGGGACTAAAGGTATCCACCAACCGTTGAGAAAAGCTACATAAGCACCAAGACTAATGATTCCGCAAGTGAATAAGCTGCAAAGAAAGATCATACTTATTCGGCGTAGCTGTGCGCTGAAAGTCGCTGCTACATAAGCCCAGATAAATATCCAGCAGCCGGCTACTAGATGAGACCAAGTGTTGAGTAGCGGTCTACCGGCAAGTGCGGCGGAGAGGATCTGACTGATAAAATAGGCTTGGAGTTGGATGCCAGCAACAGGTTTGGCAGAGCCAATTAAGGAAATGCTGTACGGCATAAAGATTGATCCTTGAAGACTAGAGGCAATTGAACCAATGATCACGATGCGATCGCGTACCAAACTACTGGGCACGCGGTTAGCCAATACATCCCGTAAAAACACGGTACGATATCCACAAGTGACGAGTGTGGGACAAATACCGCCCGGTTTAGGAAAGTTTGCCAAAATTTGGTAGCCGCGATCGTCGGCTCTTACATAACCACCATCGTTGCTTTGAAAACGCCGAAATACGCTTTTACCGAGTTGTAGATATTGGGAATTCTTGGCGGAGTGGGGGGTAATGCCTTCAGATTGCAAATACAGCAAGGCGGTGGAGAGGGCAAAACTTTTATGCGCTTTGCCTTTAACATGCCAATATAGTGAGCTGCGCCGGACTTTGCCATCATCATCAAAAATGATGTTACTATAACCCACGCGATCGCGTTGGCTGAGTGTCAGTGGAGGTAGAACTTCAGCATTTTTGTGATTTGCCAGTTGTTCAATGCCTACTAAATTTGGGATCGACTGATAAGCGGCTTCTAGATCTTGATGACCTGGTGACACTGGCAAATCTCGGACAATATGTAGACCAATCGCCCGTGGTTTTTGAGCGTTTAATTTTTGTAACGACTGGGCAATTACAGCATCTGGAAGTGGCCACTTACCGGCTTGGCGAATATCTGTCTCATCAATGGCGACAATCAAGATCCGTTCGTCTGTTGCTTCAGGCGGACGTAAGCGGAAAAATTGATCTAAAGCTGCCCATTCTAAAGACTGCCATAATCCGTAACATCGCAATAAGAGAATGCTCGCTGTAACTGTTGAAGATATCAGCAATGCTCGACGCCCTTGCATGATACGTGAAGGAGCGAACAGTAATGTGAGCTTGTTTAGCTGGCTCATGTCGCTGACCTGCTGGGGAGAAACATGCTCCTACACTCCTTTGGTGATACACAATCCAGTCAAAATTCTGGACAATTGGGAGTAACTACATCGCCGTCGTAGCTCATTCCGGAGCGGAATTTACTTAGTTTAAATATTAGATATTAAATAAAATCACACGGTGGCAAAACTAACCTTGATGGCGATCGCCTAGACATGCGAATAAATACTCAACCGACAATCAAATTAGCATGAATTATGAAGATATATTGTGCTTCCTAACACCAGGCATAAAAAAATGCGGAGTGCAAGGTGCTTCTTTACTCCGCACCTCAGACCCCGCACTTAGTAGCTTTTATATACTGTTATGGGAAACGGTCGGGAAAGTTTTTAAAGTTGGTAGGACCTTTATATTCAGTAATTTGTGCCAGTTTCTTTAACGGCTGGACATTGGGATAAAGCTTTCCATTAATTTGCCAGGTGGGAAAGCCAGGAATCTTTGCGGCTTTACACAAGTCAGGACGCGAGTCAGTGACGCCTTCAGCACATTCAATGTGATCGATTTCCTTATAGGCTTCTTTGCCAAACAATTGCTTTTGTTCGTGACAGTGAGGACACCACCAAGCAATATATTCCTTCGCGCCAATTTGTTTGAGATGACGCGCCAAAGCGATTTCGGCTGAGGAAGAAGTCGTAGTAATTTCCCAACCAACTCCTGGTACTGGTTGTCCTACTGGTTCAATGTCAGCGACAGTTTGAGCGGTAGAAGGAGATGTCGCCACCGGACCATCAACGTTAGCAAATATTCCCAAAGTCGCAATCAAAGCGAACATCCCGACAACAATAGCGGTAAAAAAGATTTGCCCAATCTCTTCCCAAACCCGACCAATGATTGTGAGTACCAACATTGAGAGAGAGAATAAAGCCGAAGCCAGACAGTAGTAACAGACTGCTTTAATTTTGAAAAACAGTAGATACATTAAATAGCCGCTGAATACTGTCATGGAGACTGCCCCTGCCAGTAACAGTAACCAAGTCCAATTCTCCAACCGTGTACGCAGGTCGTTATTTTTACTTGAAGGAACAGACATGGGAATCAAGGCAAAAATCAACATGCTGGTATAAGCCAGACAACCAAATAAAGCTAGCGGCTGTCCAAAAACAGTACCATAGGCGCTATTTAGTACCAAATCGCAGCCTCCTGTCGGACAAACAGCCGCCCCGCCAGTTAGCTTCTCATAAGTGAGATAAGCCGTTGTCAAGGCACCGCCGGCAGCTATTACGGCGATTATCGGACGGGAAGCGCGGTGAATCCAGGGAATAGAACGGCGGCGACTCATGCTCATAATTTATTTGACATTCCAATTTTGCTGTGCGGCTTCCACAAAAGAGGCAACACGAATCGGGTCGATTGGTTGCTCAATCTGATTGTGGCGTTTGAGGGAACTAGAGACGATGACTCCATCGGCTGACTGAAGTAAGGTAGCAACATTTTCGGTATTTGCGCCACTACCAATAAACACGGGTGTGTTTTTTGCTGCAGATCGGGCAATTTCTAAATCTTCCAAATGCGGTGGGTTACCAGTCGCCGTCCCAGATAAAATAATCGCGTCTGCTAAACCGCGCTCAATCGTATCTTGGACTGCGGTCGTGAGATTGACCGCGCTCAAAGGACGAGCATGCTTGACTAGGACATCGGCAAGAATCAGCACATCGCTGTCTAAGGAACGGCGATAGCGCAGTAGTTCATAAGCATCACCCTCAATAATTCCTTGATCGGTTGCCATCACTCCAGTTAAGACGTTGACACGGATAAATTGTGCCTTGACGCAGGTAGCGATCGCCATCGCGCTCTTGGCATCATTTCGTAAAACATTCAATCCCATCGGCAGTGTCACCAAGTTCTGTAGCCGTTGTACGACTATAGTCATGGCGCTGACAACTGCGGGATCAACTTGAGTTTTGGTAAACGGCGCGTCGAAAAAATTCTCCACAATAATGCCGTTAACTCCACCACTGGCGAGGGCTGTTGCTTCTTGTTCGGCGCGGTCAATCACTGCTTTCAGACTACCTCCCCAGCGGGGCGAAGTAGGCAGCGGGAGCAGATGCACCACGCCAATAATCGGTAGTCGGGTTTTAAATAGCTGAAATAAGTCCACGTCTTTATTATTACGGACCCAGCAAACTTGATTAAAATCAAATGTGTTTGTGTACGGTTGCTATGATACCTCTCCCCAAGGGTAGGAATTAGTGTCAAAGCTCCCATAAGATATGTTAAGATAAAAAGTAAGCCAGAAGAGGAGTATGCCACTCGCAAGACGCAAGGCAGCTTCCCGTATACGAGGCGAAGCCTTATTGAACGGGTAGCATTACCGTAACTGCGTAGCCGCTTATCGGCTTCACTTAGGGTAGCGACTTCTCAAAGAACGACCACGCGCCCAGTACGGTAATGCAAAATACCAACATTTAAATTCTTAATATCCGGATGACGAGTGTATAATTACTCCAAAACGCTCCTTGTCCTTGCTGCCAAAGGATTTAATAACGTCGCTATAGCATGAAGCTTATAGTTATTAGGGTGATTCAAAGAGCAAATGAAGCGCGTGTGGCTGAGGGGAAGTAAGATTAATAGTCAACTTCTGCCAACGATACAGACAAAAATACTCTCTCATGCTTGAGCAGGTACTCTGTTTAGGTAATTGATTACAATCACGTTGAAAGACTATATGGGTGATAAGCCAACAATTGCCATTTCACACTTGGGCTGCGAAAAAAATCGCATCGACACAGAACACATGCTGGGGCTGCTGGCAGAAGCAGGCTACGGTATTGATAGCAACGAAGAGCTAGCTGATTACGTTATTGTTAATACATGTAGCTTTATCCAAGCCGCACGGGAAGAATCTGTCAGAACTCTCATGGAGATGGCAGAGGCAAATAAAAAAATTGTCATTTCTGGCTGTCTGGCGCAACACTTTCAAGAGCAGTTGCTTCTAGAAATCCCAGAAGCTGTAGCGATTGTCGGGACTGGGGATTATCATCAGATTGTGGATGTGATTCAGCGGGTAGAGCAAGGAGAACGCGTCAAGCAAGTTTCTGCCGAACCGCGTTATATTGCTGATGAAAATACACCGCGCTACCGCACAACAACTGAGGGTGTAGCTTATCTACGGGTAGCTGAAGGATGCGATTATCAATGTGCATTTTGCATCATTCCCCATCTCCGAGGTGCCCAGCGGTCGCGGACGATTGAATCAATTGTGGCTGAGGCGCAACAGCTAGCGGCTCAAGGAGTTCAGGAAATTATTCTGATTTCCCAAATCACAACTAATTACGGTTTGGACATCTACGGCAAGCCAAAATTAGTAGAATTGTTACAAGCTTTGGGTCAAGTTGATGTACCCTGGATACGGATGCATTACGCATATCCCACAGGATTAACTCCGGCGGTGATTGCGGCGATTCAGGAAACCCCAAATGTTCTACCTTACCTGGATCTACCTTTACAACACTCTCACCCAGAAATGCTTCGGGCAATGAATCGCCCTTGGCAAGGACAGGTGAATGATGCGATTATTGATCGCATCAAAACGGCGCTACCGGCCGCAGTCTTGCGGACAACCTTTATAGTTGGCTTCCCTGGCGAAACAGAGGAGCATTTCCAACATCTGTTACAGTTTGTTGAGCGCCATGAGTTCGATCATGTTGGCGTGTTTACCTTTTCCGCTGAAGAGGGCACTCCTGCTTACAGCTTGCCAAACCAATTATCTCAAGAGGTAATGGAGGACAGGCGGGATGCAGTGATGGAACTCCAACAGCCAATTTCCCACAAAAAGAATCAAGCGGAAGTTGGCAAAATAGTTGATGTGCTGATTGAGCAAGAAAATCCCGAAACCCAAGAGTTAATTGGAAGATCTGGACGATTTTCGCCAGAAGTAGATGGACTGGTGTATATCCGTAAAGACACGAATTTAGTGTCCTCAAGTGCAGTGAAATTGGGAAAAATTGTTCCCATTATGATCACTAGCGCCGATACATACGATCTTTATGGACAAATTGTCAATAATCTCAATTAACTATCTATCTCAAACCAAGAATAAAATTTAGGAGAATTAATGAACCTTTCTTTCGCAGAACTAGGTATTTCCGAAGCGCGTATCCAACAGTTAGAAAAGCTAGGATTTACCGCCCCTACCAACATCCAAGCCCAAGCGATCCCCCAACTATTGGCAGGACGCGACATGGTAGGTCAATCCCAAACTGGAACGGGTAAAACAGCCGCTTTCTCGCTACCTATTTTAGAAAGCTTGGATATGAATCAAAAGGCAGTTCAAGCCTTGATTCTGACCCCAACCCGCGAATTGGCTATTCAAGTCACCCAAGCGATTACTGACTTTATTGGCAACCAAGGACCACGAGTTTTGGCAATCTACGGCGGTCAAGCGATCGACCGGCAGATGATGCAACTGCGCCGGGGTGTACATATTGTTGTCGGTACACCAGGTCGTGTCATCGACTTACTTGATCGCGGCAGTTTGCAACTCGACAAAGTCTCTTGGATGGTGTTGGATGAAGCTGACGAAATGCTCAGCATGGGCTTTATTGACGATGTGGTGAAAATCCTCTCTCAAGCACCCAAAGAGCGCCAAACAGCATTGTTCTCAGCTACAATGCCGCCATCGATTCGCAATTTGGTGAACAAGTTTTTGCGCTCACCAGTGACTGTCACCGTTGAACAGCCCAAAGCTGCACCAACCAAAATTGTCCAAGTCGCTTATTTAGTTCCGCGCCACTGGTCAAAAGCGAGAGCCTTACAGCCAATTTTGGAACTCGAAGATCCAGAATCAGCATTGATCTTCGTCAAAACAAGACGCACAGCCGCCGAACTCACCAACCAACTGCAATCAGCAGGTCATAGTGCTGATGAATACCACGGCGATTTGTCCCAACAAGCACGGGAACGCTTATTACAACGGTTCCGTAACAAGCAAGTGCGCTGGGTCGTCGCTACAGACATCGCCGCCCGTGGTTTAGACGTTGACGATTTGACTCACGTTATTAACTACGATTTACCTGACAGCGTCGAAACTTACGTTCACCGGATTGGTCGGACAGGTAGAGCTGGTAGAGAAGGTATTGCGATTTCCTTGGTACAACCCTTTGAGCGTCGCAAGCAGCAGTTAATTGAACGCCACGTTCGTCAAAGCTGGAAAGTTAACTCGATTCCTACCCGCGCTCAAATTGAAGCCAAGCAATTGGAAAAATTGCAGGTGCAAGTGCGCGAAGCCTTAACTGGCGAGCGACTAGCTTCATTCTTGCCCATTGTCCGCGATTTAAGCGAACAATACGACGCCAATGCGATCGCTGCGGCTGCGTTACAAATCGCTTACGATCAAACTCGTCCCGATTGGCTCTCGAATGATGTGCCGGAAGAAGAAATCAACGACAGTCCAAAGCCCAAGATTATCAAACGCGGCGGCTCAGGTCCTAGCCAAAACCGTTCTTGGAACAACGACGGTAATGATGACAATATTGCCCTTCCCAAACCCAACAAGTTAATCAAACGTCGCGACTCTATCGGTTCTGGCACAGTCACCGAATAAAAACAAGTAGTTGGGTCGCTACGGCAAAGCCCAACTACCCAGTCCCTATTAATTTAAATAGGGACGACTCACCTGTTCTAAACGCACAACTTCCTCATCAGTTAATTTCCAACCTAAAGCACCAGCATTTTGCTGTACTTGTTGCGCTGTTTTCACACCAGCGATGGGGATGACATTACCCTGAGCAATTAACCAATTCAGAGCAACCTGAGCAGGAGTACGTCCATATTTGTCTCCTAATAACCGCAGTAAAGAGATTACTGGCTCAATCTTCTGTAAACCTTCTTTACTAAATCGGGGATCAATAGCTCGCGCACCTTTGGGATCACTACTATCAGATGTGTACTTACCCGTAAGTAATCCTTGTGCCAAAGGACTATAAGCTAAGAGTGTCACACCGAGACTCCGGGCTGTATTAGAAATACCATTACTTTCAATTTGTCGAGTCAGTAAAGAATAACGGACTTGATTAACTGCCAAAGGTACACCCCGCGCCGCTAAAAATTGGTGTGCTTCTCGCATTTGTTCCGCTGAGTAATTACTGACACCAATAGACTCAATCCGCCCGCGCTGAACTTCATCAGCTAAGGCATTCATCAGTGTTTGCTGACTCATCAAAAAAGTGAAAGGCCAATGCACTTGATACAAGGCGATCCGTTCAACTCGCAGCCGCTTCAAACTATCCGTTAAAGCATCTGACACAGACTGACCATTAAATCGCCACGGTAAAGGTCCAAATTTAGTAGCAATTTGGATTTTTTTGTCAGTTTGTTGCATGAACTGTCCAAGGAATTCTTCTGACATGCCAAATCCGTAAATTTCTGCCGTGTCAAAGAAAGTCACACCCGCTTCTACTGCTGCGGTAAAAGCCGCTTTCACTTGGTCAGCACCATAATCACTACCGTAATTCCAAAAAAGTTTGTCACCCCAAGCCCAAGTACCGATGCAAAGCGGCGTGACAGCAGGACCATTTTGCCCTAAATTGATAGTTTCCATTTTCTTTACATTTATTTACTTAATAATTGTATCGTCACGCTCAATTAAGTAGTCAGCACGAATAAACGCTCGTATTGGTCGCGAGTATCGCATCAGTGTTGCTGAGTTTTAAAATTCTGTCAAAAAAGCGATCGCAGATGCCCTCAAAAGTGCATAAAATTAAATCTTCACGCCAAGATGCAAAATGCTCTTGGCATCAAGATCTCAAGAGCGACTTTGCGCGATATCTAAATGACTGATTTTTGGACAAATATTCTCGACTTTGCCACCACGACCGCCAAAAGAGTCAGCACCAAGCTGCTACAAGATTTTGGACAAGTCCAAGCTGCACAAAAAGCAGATGGTAGCTTGGTCACAGAATCAGATAAATGGGCGGATCACGAAATTAGCGCCGCGATCGCTGCTGCTTTTCCCGATCACGGAATTTTAAGTGAAGAAAGCAATTGCGTTTATCCTGGGAACGAATGGTGCTGGGTAATTGACCCCTTGGATGGCACCACTAACTTTACCCGAGGAATCCCACTGTGGTCGATTTCTATGGGTCTACTCTATCGAGGCACTCCTGTTTTTGGTTATATCTATTTACCGACAATCAATCAAGCTTTTCACGGTTTTTGGGCAGGTGACTCTGGGTTAACCATCCCTAGCGGCGCGTTTCTCAATCAGAACCCGATTCATACGAGTACTGATGAGATTGGTAGTAATCACTTTTTTAACCTTTGTTCTCGCAGTATGGGGGTATTACAACGCGATTTTCCTTGCAAAATCCGCATGCTAGGTGTGGCAAGTTACAATTTTATTACAGTAGCAGCTGGCTCAACTCTGGGCGGGATTGAGTCAACGCCGAAGGTTTGGGATATTGCGGCGGCTTGGGTGATTCTCCGGGCGGCTGGTGGTGTCTGGGTATCGTTGAAATCAGAACCATTTCCATTGGTGGTAGGCGAAGATTATAGCTCTAGCTCTTTCCCCACTCTTGTAGTAAGTCAGCCAGATTTAATCCCAGTGTTTGAAACTTACCTATACGCAATTAAAATTTAATTGGCAGCATTTACCCAGATAAAGTCTGCTGTATCGAGTGAATATCTCGATAAATTATCTGCCGGACTGAATAAAATAGAACGCTGGATAATGTTGCTCATGCGCCGCTTCACTCGGCTAGGAATACCATACCCAGATATCACATGTCCTTGTCCGGCTAAGACGATAATTTGCGTGTCTGGATTTGCTTGGGCATATTTAGCAATGGATTCTGCCATTGTTTCATCCCATAACACTTGTGCTAAAAAGAACTTTTCGGCATCAGCACTACTACCATGACCGGCGGCTTGATGCTGCGTAAATGCGGCTAAAGCGATTTGGCGATATTGGGGATTATCTGTGCGAATTTCGGAGAAGGGAGGTATAAATTGCAGCTCTTTTGCAGTTAAACTTGCTAAACCTTGGCGAGCGACTTTGCGGGTGATTTCACTTGGGGTATTGGCGGCGATTACGGGAATTTGTTTGGCGCGTGCATAGCGGAGAATCGGCGCGTAATATTCCCAAGGAAAACCCCAACGCTGTTCGTATTCGGTTTGTTTAACCAGTCCTTCCTCGGTTATCTTTCCTGCTAGATATTGATTGATAACTTCTTGGTAGGGACGTTGGAACATTTCCATTGCGATCGCGATCTTGGGCTGACGCGCTGGCAATTTCTGAATAATTTCCAATTGTGCTTGATGGTCGCTCAAGCGATCGTGGGTTTCGGCTAAATATACTACATTCGCTGTAGCTATTTCTGGTAACACCTGTTCAGGACTGAAGAGGCGATCTTCACAATTTCGTTCCGATTTCCAAGCGATATTTGTGGGGATAACTAAATTCAGGCGGCAAGTTTCTGTTTGGGCATGAGCAGGTAAGCTATACAGTAAAAATAACAGCGACCAGCCAAATAGTGGCAATAAATTGAAATGGCATAACAGCTTTTTAATAGATTGTTTCATCTTCTTGCCGCCATGCGGGGTCAACAATACAGCAATTCGCACAAAATAGTCCTGTCACCAGCAATAAATTCGGGACAGTTGAGCAGCTTTTGAATTAGCATTCAGGCATTTTCAATTGGTGGATTGCTTAATAATATAAAGAATTAGTTTTCGCCTGATAATCCATACAATCAATCGCCGCTTCTGTATTTGCTACAGTCGGTCGCACGGTGCATTTGAGACGATAATCGTTAGTAAAAAATTGGCAGTTAGTACAAGGAATTTGGCGCATTTGCTTGGCTATAGTTATGCCATCGCGATATACACTCCAAAGGCTCGAAGCGACAAGTAAAACTAAACTCCAAGCACAAACAAAGCAAATTGGGACTAAAAGCGGTGTAATTGTTTGGATAAATAAGTGCAGAAATAGTAACAAGGTGACTCCTTAGATGAATCAGGTTGGAGACGCGACATTTCACGCCTCCACAATTAGTAACTCTAAAATTATCACCTTTTCCTCTAACTACAGAGGTAAATCTATACCCCAGCGTGACCTAAGGCGATGCCTGCTACAAGCATTCCCAGAACTAGAAATGGTTGGGCGCTTGCTTGGTACTTGACATCATTCTTCAGCGGATCGCGCAGGAAGTACATATCCTGGAAGGTAATTTGCGGGATGATTAGCAGGAGCAAGATTGCGCCATATAAGTTTTGGTGAATCGCGATCAAATAAGCGGCGATTCCAGCTTGAAACACGTCGATAGTAGCGACACAAATCCAAGCGGCGGTGGAGACACCAAACATTACAGGTAGGGATTTCATGCCTAGCTGACGATCGCCTTCCACACTCTTGAAGTCATTGACAATGGCAATTCCCAATCCTGCCAAACTGTAGAACATGGTGATGAGGACAATTGTCCCATTGAGGTCGCCGAATAAGGCGTGACCGGCACACCAAGGCAAGGTGATATAACTTGCACCCAAAGCGTAGCTACCTAGCCAGCCGTTTTGCTTGAGTTTGATTGGTGGGGCAGAATAAATGTAGGCGAGGAAGGAACCAATGACAGCGATCGCGGTAATTGTGGGAAATTCATGACCAACCCATTTATCTAAAGCGAAGGCGATCGCGAGTCCAGAAAATAGCAATACCCAAATCTGGGTCAGCACTTGGGGAATGGTAATTGCGCCGGAGGGAATCGGGCGATACGGTTCGTTAATGGCGTCGAGTTCGCGATCGTAATAATCATTAACGATTTGGGTATAACCTGTTAGCAATGGTCCTGAGAGCAACATGCAAGTCGCTGCTTTCAGGACATTTTCCAAACTCCAAGTGTAGTTACCAGAAGAAGCCGCACCGCACACGACACCCCAAATCAAGGGAATCCAGGTGATTGGTTTCATCAACTGGAGGCGGATTTTCCATAATGAGGTTTCTCCTGATGCTGCGCCTTTCATCCCTAGCAGTTGTCTAGTTTGAGTGCCACGGCTAGCAGCCAGCGGAGAGGGTTCGCTAGGATTAATTTTGATAGGTTCTGGCGTTACGGCGTCTAGCGCCTCAGATGGATCGGTGTTAGGAGTTGATGACATAAGTCTTGATCAATGAGGAGTGTGGTAGATCTGCTATTTGTCGCGTCTGGAGTTATTAACCGCCTACGGTTCAAACCACAGGCGGACTATCGGGCTAATTTATCTCCTTATTTCTTAAAACGAAATTATCAAATAGCCATTTTGAAATTTCGCACCAGTAATCGGTTTGCCGCTTAAAGCTGGTGGGAGAGAGATATTACGACGGTGATCACCAGCTTCTACAGTCACTTCTGGCCCATACTGAGTCAATTTGACCTGCGTTTTGTCAAATCCGGGTAAGAATAACCGAACTTGGCGACTAGGGAGATCAACTTCGATTGGTTTTGGTGCTTGGACAGCTTGAGCCATAAAGTCGGGTAAGGCGTCAATTAGAGGTTGCCAATCATCTTGATATTCCGGGACAACACTGACCTTAAGGGGAGCAAATTCGTCTGTGAGAGCAGTACTTTTATTAGATAAAAGGATTACACCACCGACGGTGAGACCGACTTGTTGAGCACTACCCCAAAGATGACGTCCGGTATCAATGTCGATTGGTTCGTTGCTGGTAACTAAGAAGGCGGCGACACGTTTGGGGTCAGCTAATGCGGCTTTACCTTGATCCAACAAGTTGTTGACTTGGCTGGTCGGCTGATTAAAGCTATCTGGCGTCCAGCTAATGTTCAAGAAGGTACTAACTAGTGGTGGAATTAGCGGCGATTCGGAAATTGTCCGCCCTAGGTCGGAATTGAGAAACAATTGTCTAAATCTCCGCACGTACCAACTGAGAGAATCTGCCATTCCCAACACCCGCAAGGTGGATGCGTCGCCACTGCTATCGTAGACAATTACGTCATATTTCCCACTCGCATCATATTCGCGCAAAGCATAGAGAGCTAAAGCGCTATCCATTCCTGGTAATACGGGCAGTTCTTGACCGAAAACGTCTTTGATAATCGGTGTGCGGAGGTATTGCGCCTCCAGTTTTTTAATTTCGTCCCAACTGCGTTCTAGCAGTGTCCCGGTTTGGAGTTGCAAAGCTTGCAGGTTGAAGGCGATTTGCTGCGGTTCTGCAGTTAGCTGAGTACCTAGTAGCATTGACAAACCTGGTTCCGGTTGTCCTGCTAAAAGAACTCGTTTTCCTTGGCTTGCCAATTGCTTGGCAGCGGCGATCGCTATTTTCGTGCGCTCAATACCACTTTTGCCCAAAAAAGTCAATATCATTCCCATTATCTAATTCCTATATTTACTGCGCTCACTGTTTCACTCCAACTTAGCAAAGGCACAGGAGCGCAACACAGTTTTACTGCACAGATTTGAGTTCGTCTTCAAAAAACCAAGTGCTCGAAGTGTCGTCAAACTCGACTACGATCCCGACGCCACTGCCATCGGTCATTCTATAGCCCTTTATTGTACCAATTTCGCCTAACCTCTTGACGATTGCCGGAGACACGCGATCGCGCAAGCGACAGATTTTTACCTTTTGTCCGATTTCCATTCCAATTCACAAGTGCAATAAACCAAGACCCAGTGTACCGGAATTAAGTGCTCATCTTTAAGTCTTTACGTCTAACGGCTGACAGAGTAGCGCCAAGAGCGGGATCGCTAACGGCTAAAGCCTTCGCTTCGCTAGCGCTGACGCTGAGACGTGAGACAAAAAATTCGGGAAAGCGAAAGAAGCAATGGACTATAATATCCGCAAATTGTGTTATCTTATGCCAGTATTTTGTCTGGATTTGGATCATTTAGTCTAAACGGAGTTATTTAGTAAGTTATGCCTGAAATCATTACTGCTGTATATGAAAATGGTGTTCTACGTCCCTTGACTCCCCTGCTTCTGCAAGAGCATCAAACTGTGCAAATTCAAGTTATTCTTACCTCACCCCCTTCAAATGGAAAAATTGCACCTATTTCTAAACTAGAACGTCAGGAATTGGCCAAACGAATGGGGGAACGACCAGGTTTACCTCTGTCAGAAATCATCATTGAGGATCGGGGCGAGTTGTGAGTGCTTATTTCCTCGCTCTTCAGTGCGCTAGTCAAACGTTATTCAGGGAAATTTACTAATTAATGACTAAAACAGCTCTAATCACCGGATTAACAGGACAAGACGGGTCATATTTAGCCGAAATCCTTGTAGAAAAAGGTTACAAAGTATTTGGTCTAGTCCGACGCTCTAGTTCGAGTAACCTTGAACGGATTAACCACTTGTCAGGTGATATCCAAATCCTTTCTGGCGACCTCCTAGATCAATCTTCTCTGATGGATGTGATCGCCGAATCCCAACCAGATGAGATTTATAATCTTGCCTCACAAAGTTATGTTCCTCTGTCTTGGACACAACCGGCGCTGACTGCTGAGTATACTGCCCTTGGCGTCTCGCGTCTTCTGGAGTCAATCCGTCGCTGCAAAAGTGATGCCAAATTTTATCAAGCGTCTAGCAGTGAAGTTTTGGACAGCCTCACCAATCGCCACAAACAGAACTTACTGCTTTTCGCCCTCGCAATCCTTATGGTGTTGCTAAAGCCTATGCTCATTGGATGACTGTAAATTATCGCCAACAATACAACCTCTATGCCTGTTGTGGCATTA
>Ga0123338_10001780_pt1 | contig 20521 bp, 18 predicted proteins | sample grotaG_FD_89793 | JGI IMG/M metagenome (GOLD analysis project Ga0123338, IMG submission 89793) | Glacier valley bacterial and archeal communities from Borup Fiord, Nunavut, Canada, to study Microbial Dark Matter (Phase II) -... | ecosystem: Environmental > Aquatic > Freshwater > Ice > Glacier ...
CGTGCCCGGCGACTGCGCTTGTCCAGGCAAAAGCGGCGAAAGCCGTTCCCACTGCGCATCGGTCAACATACTGCGGTCTTTATTCATGCGCAAAGGTCGACCCTAACTGTAAACACTCCCTAGAACGCCAGCAGCCGGAGGCCCGCTTCGAAAAACTGCCGCTAAGTAAGCAGGAGCTAGCCGTGCTCGATTACCTGAAAACCCACCCCCGCATCACGCTGGGGCAGTTCATGAAGCTGGTGAACTTTGGCAAGCGCCGCGCTTTCCAGACACTTATCAAACTGGTACTGCACGGCTATTTGCGCCACCACGACAAGGAAAAAGAGCCCTACTACACGTTGTAGCCATGGCAACGAAATCACCCGGGGTTAAATCTGGCGGGTAGAAAAGGTGGACAGCCAAAGCACCAAGCCCCGGCTGCTTCCTTTTCACGCCTCAATAACAAGGCCTGCGGCTACTCCTGCTTGCGGGCGCGGGCCACTTTTTTTTCTTCTTTCTCCGCCTTTTTTTCCTTGGTGGTTTTGACGGGTTCTTTCTTTTTCTCTTTGCGGGCGTCCAGGGCTTTGGCCATGATTGAAAAGAAGTTTGGGTGAAGAAATGTTGGATTGTCGGGATTTCAACGCACTTCCCGGTCGGGGTGTTGTGCCGGGCGAAGGTAGAAATTTTGCCTTAACCCTGCAGCATCGGCAAGTAATGCTTGCGAATAACGTTGAGGTGGTGCGCTTCGTGGCCGGGCAGGATGTAGAGCAGCGCCCGCACCGTGGCGGGGCCGTTGTTGGCCGTGCCGCGGCGGTCGAGCTGCTCCTCGGTGAAGGTTTCGAACAACGCCAGCGTGCCGGCGCGGGTGGCGTCGTACTCGGCCAGCAGGCTGGCCAGGGGGCGGGCGTTGGCGCCGCTGTGCGCCACGTAATCGTCCTGCTCGAAGCCGGCCAGGTTTTGGGCATCGCCGCGGGCGAAGCGCATGGCGCGGTAGGCAAACACCCGCTCGGAGTCGATTTGGTGCAACAGCATTTCCTTGAGCGACCATTTGCCGGGCGCGTACCCTTTTTCGGCCTGGGCTTCGCTGAGGGTGGCAAAAACGGCGTGCACTTGCTGTGGCTGCGTGCGCAGGGCGTGCAACGGGTCGGTGCCCACGGGCACCAGGCTGATGTAAGCAGCGGCGTAGGGCAGGAAGTCGCCGTCGGCGGGGCGGGCGGTGGGCATGGTCGCGGAAGTTAGGGTTAAGGCAAAGTCGTCAGGGACCAAACCGGGTTGCAATGGGATTTGAGCGGCGCGGCCCGGCAACACCAACGGCGGCCCCGGGGTGTCAATAGCCGGCGCCGACGCCGGCACCACGGCGGGCGCCAAGGCGGGGTCGAGTTGCAGCCGCACCACCGGAAACGGGACCGGCAAGGCCGCCGCGTCGGTTCCAAAAGCCCAGCCCAGAAAATCGGGCAGCACCCGGCCCCAGGTGTCGGGGTGGTGGCGGCCGCCCTCCACCTGCACGTAGCGGATGGCGCGGGCGGCGTCCACCCCCGCGGCGACGAGTTCGGCTATCAAATCCAGGCAGTCTTCGATGGAATCGATGACGCCGTTCTCGTTGCGGTCGTTGCGTTCGTCGAGCGTGCCGGTTTGCAGCCAGAAGCGGTGGCCGGGGTGCGGGCGGCGGGCGCGCACCAGCCCGTGCATGATGCGGTCGGCGGGGGTGTAGCCGGCTCCCACCGCCCGCTGCCGCCACCAGAACGAGCCAGAGAACACCCCGGCCCGCGCTGCGGCCTCGGGGTGGTGCCACACAATGTCGAACGCCGAAAGCCCGCCCAACGAAAACCCGGCCATGACGGCGGCGGCCGGGTCGGCCGAGGCTTGGTACTGCGCTTGGGCAAAGGGCAGCAACTCCCGCAGCACAAATTCGGTGTAAACCTGGGCCCGGCTGCCGCGCCCGTTGAAATCGGCGTGCGCGGCGGTGCCGTATTCCTGCACCCGTGCCTCGGTGGCGTGAATTCCCACGAGCAAAAACGGCTGCACGGCGCCCCGGGCGTACAGCCCATCGAGCGTGGCCTGCAAGCCCAAGCGTTCCAGGTCTTGCCCGTCGTTGAGGTAGAGCACCGGGAAGGGCGCGGTGCCGGCCCCGGCGGGTGGCAGCAGCAGGGTCAGTTCCACGTCGCGCGCCAGGCAAGCCGAGGCCAGCACCTCCCGGCGCCGGCGGGTGCCGAAGATGACGGGAAGGAGGACGGGGATTTCGGCAAGCATCGAACAAAGTAACGGCGTGCCGCCTGGTTTGGGCCGCACGGCGTGTGAAAGGACGTGCGTCGGCTTGGTCCGTTATTTTTTGCTAGTTTGCCGCACGGCCCAGCAGCACTCCGCTTGTTTCACTCTTTTTTTTACCCTTCCGTGCACGAACAACATCGCCGTTTTTATTCGCACCACCTCGGCCAGGACATCGACATGCTGGTGTTTGGCACCTGGGGCTTCCCGGTGGTTGTCTTCCCCACGTCGGGCGGGCGCGACAACGAAGCCCGCGACTTCAAGCTCATCGAGGCCGCCCGCCCGTTGATGGAGGCCGGCCGGGTGAAGCTGTATTGCATCGACAGCATCGACCGGTTTTCGTGGTACGCCAAGCATTTGCACCCGTCCATTCGGGTGCAAAACCACGTGTTCTACGACCAGTTTCTGAGCGAGGAGCTGGTGCCGAAGCTGCAGCAGGAGTGCCACGTCGACAAAATTGGCGTGGCCGGCTGCAGCTTCGGCGGCTACCAGGCCCTCAATTTCGCCTTCCGCCACCCCGACCAGGTGGCGCACCTCTTCACCATGGGCGCGGCCTTCGACATCCGGCAGTTTGTGGACGGCCACCACGACGACAACGTGTACTTCAACAACCCGCCCGAATACCTGCCCGGGGCGCAGAATGAGCATTTTCAGTGGATGAACATCATCCTGGGCACCGCCGAACACGATTTCTGCAAGGAATCAACCTTTGATATGGCCCGCATTCTAGGCCAAAAAGGCATCGGGTACACCTTGGATGTCAAGCCATTCGGCAACCACGACTGGCCCGTGTGGCGCGAAATGTTTCCGCAGTATCTCAGCACCATCGGCTAAAACCTTCCCTTTACACTTCACCCAACGGCGCCCCGCCGCAACCAATCACTTTCGCCATGAAAAAAATCGGCATCCTATTCGGACAAGAAAATACGTTCCCCCAAGCCTTCGTCGACCGCGTGAACGAAAAGGCTCCGGCCGACATCCGCGCCGAATTTGTGCGCATCGACCAAGTGGAGCAGCACGTGGCGCCCGACTACGCCGTCATCATCGACCGCATTTCGCAGGACGTGCCCTTCTACCGTGCCTACCTCAAAAACGCCGCGCTGATGGGCACGGCCGTTATCAACAACCCCTTTTGGTGGTCGGCGGACGAGAAGTTTTTCAACAACGCGCTGGCCGTCCGCCTCGGCGTGCCGGTGCCCAAAACCCTGCTGCTGCCCAGCAAGGAACGGCCCGCCGACACCAGCGAGCGCAGCTTCCGCAATCTGGCCATGATGGACTAGGACGCGGCGTTCCAGCACATCGGCTTCCCGGCCTACATGAAGCCCCATTCCGGCGGCGGCTGGAAAAGCGTGTACAAGCTGGACACCTCCGACGACTTTTTTCGGGCTTATGCCGAAACCGGCCAGCTGGTGATGCTTTTTCAGGAAGCCGTGGACTTCACCGACTACTTCCGCTGCTATTGCATCGGCGGCAAGGAGGTGCTCATCATGCCCTATGAGCCCCGCAACGAGCCCCACCTGCGCTACGCTACCGAAATGAAGACGACCGGGGAGGCCGGCCGCAAGCTGCTGGCCACCATGAAGGACTACGTGCTGAAACTGAACAAAGGGCTGGGCTACGACTTCAACACCGTGGAATTTGCCGTGCGCGACGGCGTTCCGCTGGCCATCGACTTTGGCAACCCGGCGCCCGATGCCGACGTGAACTCCGTGGGCCAGCAAAACTTTGAGTGGGTGGTGGAAGCCGCCGCCAACATGGCCATTGCCCGCGCCAAGGCTCAAAAGCCCGGCCGCGACAACTTGACCTGGGGCACTTTCGTGCACCCCACAGCCGCCGCGCCAGCAACCCCGGCAGCCAAGGCCTCCGCCGCAAAAAAAGCGGCGGCTAAAGCGTCTCCGGCGGCCAAGGCGTCGCCCGCCGCCAAAGCATCGCCCGCGGCGAAAGCCTCCCCGGCGGCCAAGGCATCGCCGGCCGCGAAAACCAAATAGGCCCATCCACCGCACTGCTGCTTTCCTTATGGCCCTGCCCGCATTTACCCTCGGCATCGAGGAAGAATTTCAGACCATCGACCCCGAAACCCGGGAGCTGCGCTCGCACCTGTCGCAAATTGTGGAGGGCGGCAAAATCACCCTGCACGAGCAGGTGAAGGCCGAAATGCACCAGGCGGTGGTGGAGGTGGGCACCAACATTTGCCACAACATCGACGAGGCCCGCACCGAGGTGCTGCACCTGCGCCGCCAGGTAATCAAGCTGGCCGACAAGCAGGGCCTGAAAATCGGGGCGGCGGGCACGCACCCGTTTTCGCGGTGGCAAGACCAGCCCATCACGCCCGATGTGCGCTACGACAAGATTGTGGAAGAGCTGCAAGAAGCCGCCCGTTCCAACCTCGTGTTTGGGATGCACGTGCACGTGGGCATCGAAAACCGCGAAATCGGCGTGTACATGATGAACGCGCTGCGGTATTTTCTGCCGCACCTGTTCGCCCTCAGCACCAACTCCCCGTTCTGGGAGGGCCGCGAGACCGGCTACAAGTCCTTTCGCACCAAGGTGTTCGAACGGTTTCCGCGCACCGGCATCCCGGGGTATTTCCACAGCGCCAGCGACTACGACGAGTTTATTCAGCTGCTGATAAAAACCGGCTGCATCGACAACGGCAAGAAAATCTGGTGGGACCTGCGCCTCCACCCCTTCTTCGACACCATCGAGTACCGCATTTGCGACATGATGCTGCGGGCCGACGAAACCATTGCCGTGGCCGCCGTGATGCAGGCCCTGGTGGCCAAAATCTACAAGCTGAGGGCCCAAAACCTCAACTTCCGCATCTACCGCAGCGCCCTCATCAAGGAAAACAAGTGGCGCGCGGCCCGCTACGGCCTCGACGGCAGTATGATAGATTTCGGCAAGCAGGAGGAGGTGCCCACCCGGAACCTCATCCTCGAATTGCTCGACTTTATCGACGACGTGGTGGACGAGCTCGGCAGCCGCCACGAGGTGGAATACGTGCTGAAAATGATGGAAATGGGCACCGGCGCCGACCGCCAGCTCCGCGTGTTCCGCGAAACCAACGACCTGAGCCGGGTGGTCGACTTCATTCTGGCCGAAACCGCCCACGGCTTATAACTTACCTTTGCCCGTGCAACGCCCGCCCTCCGGTTGGCGTTGCTCTTTTTTTACGGCCGCTTGGGCCACCCGCTTCCGGCCAGCTCGGCCGGGCCAATTTATTCGCAATTAGTGTATGGAGGCTATTCGCATCGCCATTTTGGATATGTACGACAACGCGCCGAACGAAGGGATGCGCTGCATCCGGCAGTTGCTGCGGCGCGGCGAAACCGAAAGCGGCCTCACGTTCCAAGTGGACACGTTCAATGTGCGGGCCGAACAGGCCGTGCCGGGGTTGGAATACGACATCTACATTTCGACCGGAGGCCCCGGCAGCCCGTTGGCCTCGACCGAAGCGTGGGAGGTTCCTTACTTCGGCTTTATCGATGCCCTGCTGGCGCACAACCGCACGCAGGAAACCAAAAAGCCGCTGCTCCTAATTTGCCATTCCTTCCAGCTGGTGAGCCGGCACCTGGGCATTGGCAAAATCAGCCGGCGGCGGTCCACTTCGTTTGGGGTACTGCCGGTGCACCTCACCCCCGCCGGCCTCGCTGACCCGCTGCTGCAAGGCCTGCCCGAGCCGTTTTACGTCGTCGACTCGCGCGACTACCAGCTCACCCACCTCGACCCACTCCGCCTCAAAGAGCTGGGGGCCGAGGTGCTGTGCCTCGAAAAAGAGCGGCCCCACGTGCCCCTGGCCCGCGCCGTGATGGCGGTGCGGTTCACCCCAGAAGTTTTTGGCACCCAGTTTCACCCCGAGGCCGACGGCGAAGGCATGTTGCGCTACATGCTCACCGACACGCGCAAACAGCAAGTAATTGCCACTTACGGCGAAGCCAAATACGAGGAAATGGTGCGCCTTTTGGCCGACCCTGCCACCATCGAGCACACCGAATCCGTCGTGGTGCCCGCCTTTCTGCGGCGCGCCGTTGCGCAGATGGCTCCCCTCACGGCCGCCTAGCCGCCCTTTTAGGCCTATGCCATCCCCCTGCCCATGATTCCTGAATTCCGCAACCAATTCAACGCTGCGTTCAGTCCGGCCCGCTACCAGGAAATGCTGGCCGGCATCGACCAGGAATTGCCTGGCCAGCTCGTTTTTCGGGTGGCCGAAACTCCCGTGTTTGTACCGGCCGCCCTGCGCGACAAGTTGATTGCGGCCGGCGAAAGTATTATTTCGGTAATCAAACAACCCAATTTTAAGGAACTAACCGAGGCCGCTATTCCTGCGCAGCAGCGGGTGCCGCACGAAGACGAGCGACCCGAGTTCCTCACTTTTGACTTTGCCGTGTGCCGCGATGCCACCGGCGCACTGGAGCCCCAGCTGATTGAAATGCAAGGCTTTCCGTCGCTCTATGCGTTTCAGTCGTGGCTGCCTTCGGTTTTTGGGCGGCACTATTCGCTGCCCGATGCCGTCACCCCGTTTGTCGATGTGGCGGACCCGGAAAGCTACCACCAGGTGATGCGCAAATTTATCGTGGCTGACCAGCCCGTTGAAAGCGCCATACTGTTAGAACTGTTTCCCGAAAAGCAAAAGACCCGCATTGACTTTGCCCTCACCCAAAAGTTTTGGGGAATAGAAACGGTGTGTCTAACCAAAATTAAGAAAAATGGCCGAAAAATATTTTACGAAAAAAACGGAATAGTAATTCCGATAAATAGAATTTATAACCGCGTCATATTTGATGAGTTGGCGCGTCATCCGGAATTGCAGCTGGAATTCAATTTGACCGATGACGTGGACGTAACCTGGGTGGGCCACCCCAACTGGTTTTTTCGGGTGAGCAAGTTCACGTTGCCGCTGCTGCAAGGGCCTTTCGTGCCGCCCAGCTATTTTCTGCACGAGCTGAAAGCGTATCCGGTCGACTTGGAGAATTACGTGCTTAAGCCCTTGTTTTCATTCGCCGGAACGGGCGTGCGCCTGCACATCACTGCGGCCGACCTCGACGCGCTACCCGACAAGCAGCATTACCTGTTGCAGCGCAAAGTACAGTACGAGCCCGTGGTGCAGTCGCCCGATGGCTTGGTAAAATGCGAAATTCGGCTGCTTTACATCTGGCCCAAAGGCAGCGCCCACCCCCTGTTGCTCACGGGCCTGAGCCGCCTGAGCCGGGGCGAAATGATTGGGGTTGATTTTAACAAGGACAAAGATTGGGTGGGCGGCACCACGCCGCTGTTCGCACGAGGCAGCACGCCCGCTAGCTGCTAACGGACTTACAACGCGGCCCGTCCGTTGCGCGTAAAGTGGCGCCAATCCCCTAACCTGAACTGCATGTCATCCCTTTCCGAAAAAGGCCTTCGGCTATCCAAAAACGCCCTGTTCAATGTGTTCGTTGGGCGTGCCACCAAGCTGCTGGGCCGGCCCTTCAAAATCGTTTCCGTCCTGAACGAAACGGCGGAAAAGCTGGCCGACAAAAAAAGCAGCACCAATAAATTTCGCCAATTATTCGACGTGGCACTGACGCTGGTGCGCCTGGTACAGGCCTACGTCAACGGCGAATACCGCCAGATTGCGACCAGTACCATCGTATCGGGCTTAGCCGTGCTGCTCTACGTTCTCAACCCGATTGACCTAATTCCCGACTTCATTCCGGTACTCGGTTTCCTCGACGACCTTAGCCTGATAAGTTGGTTTGTGGGCAAGTTTCAGGGTGAGTTGCTGCGGTTTCAGGAGTGGGAGCGTGCCGCCCACGGTCAATCCGCGGGAAGCAGCCAACCCGACCAAGCAGCCCGCTCGGCCAACAGCGATGCCAACCAGCCCCCCGCAGCTGAATTGGGGCACTCGTAATTCCAAGGCGGAGCGCCGACCACCGGACTTTCATGTCCTGTGCGGCGGGGCGGTTTTTTGTTTTTTTACCTTTGAAAATGCGGCGCTTTCTTTTGCACTGGCAGCGGCCCGCGCTTTCTCAGTTCAAGGCCAAGCTGCTTATGCCTACGTTTGTTGTCTCCTTGCGTTTGCCCGAGGTCTTTGATGCTGAATTTATGGCGATAATTCCCCGTCACCGCACGTTCATCAATCAATTGCTGGCCGATAAGGTGGTGGAAGTGTATGCCATTAGCAGCGACCGCAGTCGCGGGTGGGTCACCATCAACGCCGCCGACGCGGCCGCGGTGCAAGCCGTGCTGGAACAATTCTCGTTGTACCGGTATTTGCACAGCTTAGAAATCGACGAATTATTCATCTTTGACAGCGCGGCGTCTCGCTTTCCTCACATCAGTTTAAATTAACTGCGCCGGCTAATTGCGATTTCGTTGGCTGCTATTTGTTTCTTATGGTTGCGTATTTTTTCTCACGGTATTCTTTTCGATGCATTTGGCTCCTGGGCACCCTGGGTCTGCTGGCGGCCATTCCCCGCCAGCATCAACCGCCGGGGGGCATCACTACCGACCAGCTCACGGCCCGCCTGAACACTGCCATCGAGAACCTGAAAACACTGCGCTGCACCGTGAAAGCCCAGGAACGCATCGAAGGCGGCATTCACCAAGCGCGCAGTATTATGAAACTCACCTACAAGCCGCTGCGCATTTACATAAAAAACCAGAAAGGGGTAGAAGTGCTGTGGGTAGCCGGCCAAAACGGCGGCGACGCCTGGGTGTACCCGGCCAGTTTCCCCTACGTCACACTGAGCCTCGACCCTAACGGCAAACTGATGCGCGGCAACCAGCACCACACGGCGCTGCAAGCAGGCTTTGGCACTATTTCCGACTTGCTGCGTACCACCGCCCTGCGCCAGGACAACACGTTCAGCCGCTCTTTTCGCTACGTGGGCGATACCGTGGTGCTCGGGCATTCCAGCTACGTGCTGCGCTCGGATTTCCCGCAGTTCCGTTACGTGAATTACCGTGCGGGCAAGAACGAAACCATCGGCACCGTCGCCGAACGGTTTGGCTGTGGCGAATACCGCATCATTGAACGGAATAACCTGAGTATCGGCGAAAAAATATCCGAGGGCAAAGTGCTGCAGGTACCCAACGCGTACGGCCGGCGCACCACCGTATGCATCGACCCGAAAACCTATTTGCCCACCATGGTGCAGGTAAACGATGAAAAGGGACTATTCGAAAAATTTGAGTTCTTGGACGTAATTGCCAACCAACCCATTTCTTTGGAAGAATTTACCAAAGATTATAAAGGGTACAGATTGTAAATTAAAATTATACTTAATTCAAAAATAAATTACGCTTCAGGTGAAAAATGATTAATAAAAAATAGGCAGGGCTCGCTAATTAGCGAGCCCTGCCTATTTTTTATAAGTTAGAAACGGCTTTATAACCAGTGAGTAAAATTACGTAATCCGTGATTTAGCGGCGCATCGTTTTTTCAATCTGGTCCCACATTGGCGGCGTAAGCAATTCCAGCTTATTAAATTCACCGGCACCATTCAGCCACTCCCCACCGTCAATCGTTACCACTTCTCCGTTGACGTAAGCAGAAAAATCCGAGACCAGGTAGGCCGCCAAATTGGCTAGTTCCTGGTGCTGGCCCACGCGCTTGAGCGGCACGTTGGCGGCGGGGTCTAGCTTGCTGGCCAAAGGTTCGGGAAATAGCCGGCTCCAGGCGCCTTCGGTTGGAAAGGGTCCGGGCGCGATGGCATTGGAGCGAATGCCGTACTTGGCCCATTCCACGGCAAGCGAGCGGGTGATGGCCAGCACGCCCGCCTTGGCCGCTGCCGAAGGCACCACAAAAGCCGAGCCCACCGAGGCATAAGTCGTGACAATGTTGAGGATGGTGCCGGGCCTTTTATCGGCAATCCAGCGCTTGCCCACGGCCAGGGTGCAGTTGTAGGAACCGCGCAGCACAATGTCCACAATTACGTCGAACGCTTTATGGCTCAACCGCTCGGTGGGGCTGATAAAATTGCCGGCGGCGTTGTTCAGCAGGACGTCCACGCCGCCAAATTCCAAAATGGTTCGTTCCAGCATGGCCTCCACTTCGTCGTACTTGCGCACGTCGCAGGCCACGGCCAGCACCTTGCCGCCGGTGAGGTCACGCAATTCCGCCGCGGTTTTTTCGAGCACCTCGAGTTTGCGGCTGGTGATGGTGACGTTGGCACCGAGTTGCAAAAAATAGGTGGTCATGGCGCGGCCCAAGCCGGTGCCGCCGCCGGTAACAATGATGGTTTTGCCAGCCAGCGCGTTGTCGCTCAGCATGGGCTCGGTGTAAGGGGAAGTCATGCGGGGGAAGAGTAGGGGTGAAAAAAGAGCGCAATTCGCCGCTCGAAGGTAGTGGACTAGTGCGGTGTATGTTAGCCCACCCCACCCCGCGGCGCCGCGTTCAAATTGCGGCCTTGAATATAGTGTTTCGTAATTTATGCGCACCTTCGTGGTGTTTACCCACTAATGGCGGATTTATTTTCATGACTAGTTCCATTTCCGGGGGCTCCACGGGCGCAGCTTCGGGTGCGGAACGCCCAACTGTACTGGTGCTCGGCTGCGGCTGGCTGGGCTTGGCGCTGGCCCGGGCGCTGGCCGCTGCCGGCCGCCGGGTGTTGGGCACCACCACTTCCTCCGAACACGTGCCCGCCCTGCAAGCGGCCGGCATCGAGCCGTACCTGCTACGGCTGGGGGCCGATTTTAACGCCCGCGACGAAACCATCCTGCACCAACTGCTCCGCGCGGCGGACGTGCTGGTGCTCAACGTGCCGCCCCGGGCTGCCGCGGCCGGGGCCTACCCCGCCCTGCTTCGGCCGGTGCACCGCGCCGTGGCGGCCGCCGGCACCAAGCACGTGCTGTTTGTGAGTTCCACCAGCGTGTATCCCAACGAAGCGCGTGTGATGCGCGAAACCGACGCCGCGAGCACCCGCGACGCCGCTTCCGACGTGCTCCGGGCCGAGGGCCATTTTGTGCCGCGCTACGGGCAGTGGAAAAGCACCGTGGTGCGGCTCGGGGGCCTCATTGGCCCCGAGCGGGCGCCCGGCCGCTTCCTGGCCGGGCGCCGGGACCTGGCCCAAGGAAATGCCCCCGTCAACCTCGTGCATCTGACCGACGTGGTGGGGGTGCTTGCGGCCATCATCGAGCACGGGGCTTGGGGCCACACCTTTAATGTGTGCGCGGCACAACATCCTTTGCGGCGTGATTTTTACCCCGCGGCTGCCGAATTTCTTCAGCTGGAGTCGCCCACGTTTCTGGACGAAACCGGCCCGAGCGGCAAGACCATCGATAGCAGCCTGGTGCGCCAGGTGGTGCCGTACACCTTTCAGCACGACGACGTGCTGGCGGCCTTGGCCCATTGCTAAATCGCCGTCTGCCCGGGGGCGCCGTACCTTTGCGGCGTGAAAAATAACGCAGCCAAGCCTTTGGTGGTCGTGCTCGGCGGGGGCGCGGCCGGTTTTTTTGGCGCCATCGCCTGTGCCGAGGCCGACCCCGACAGCCAAGTACTTTTACTGGAAAAAACCGGCAAAGTTCTCGGCAAAGTGCGTGTATCGGGCGGCGGGCGCTGCAATGTGACGCACGCCTGCGAAACCGCTGCCCAGCTCGTGGCGCATTACCCCCGCGGCAGCAAGCAGCTCAAGGCGGCGTTTCAGCGCTTCGGTGTGGCCGACACCGTGGCCTGGTTTGCCCGGCGGGGCGTGGCGCTCAAGACCGAAGCCGACGGCCGGATGTTCCCCGTCACCGACTCGAGCGAAACTATTGCCCGCGCCTTGGAAGAGGCCGCTCGCCAAGCCAGGGTGCGCGTCGTGCTCAACACCGCGGCCGAGGCCATCGAGCCGCTGCCGACCGGCGGTTTTCGGTTGCGGCTGAGCGGGACGGGGATTCCGGGCCTGGGTTCCGGCCTGGAAATAAGCCGGTTGCTGGTGGCCACTGGCGGCAAACCCAAAAGCACCCACTACGACTGGCTGCGGGCCTTGGGCCACACCGTCGCCGAGCCGGTGCCTTCCTTGTTCACCTTCAACGTGCCCGACTCGCCGCTGAGCGAACTGATGGGCGTGAGCGTGCCGCTGGCCCGCGTGGTGCTGGCCGGCGAAAAGCTGCAATACGAAGGCCCACTGCTGGTCACGCACTGGGGCGTCAGCGGCCCCGCCGTGCTCAAGCTCTCGGCCTGGGGCGCCCGCCGTCTCAGCGAACTGAACTACGTGGGAACTGCTTTGGTGAACTGGATTCCCAGCTTTACCGAAGAAACCCTGCGGTCCTGGTTGCAACAGTTTCGGCAAGAGCACGGCAAGAAAACCGTGGGGGCCAACCCGCAGTTCGGCTTGCCCCAGCGCCTGTGGCGCAACCTGGCCGAGCAAGCCGGCGTTGGCGCCGAAACCCGGTGGAGCGACCTGCCCGCGAAAACGCAAAACCGCTTGGTGGAACTGCTGCTGCGCACGCCCCTGGCCGTGCGCGGCAAAACTACCTACAAGGAAGAATTTGTGACTTGCGGCGGCATTGCGCTGGACGAAGTTGACCTCAAAACCATGGAAAGTCGCCGCGTGCCCGGCCTCCACTTTGCGGGCGAAGTCCTCGACATCGACGGCATCACGGGCGGCTTCAATTTCCAGGCGGCTTGGACCACGGGCTTTCTGGCGGGGCAGGCCTTGGCCAGCCCCGCCAGAAAGCCCGTGACAGTGTAACCTTCGCGGCGGCCGGGCAGTAAACAGGCGGGTAGTTTCACACCTCATTACCCTCCCTTTCCAATGGAAGCCAAAGCCACCCAAGCCCTGCTCAACGAATTAGTTGAAACCCTCAAAGACGGCCAAAAGGGCTACGCCGACGCCATGACGAACGTCGAGGACGCTAGCCTGAAAGAAACTTTCAAGAAATACGCCGTGCAGCGCGCCGGCTTCGTGACGGAGATTGAGGACCAGATGTTCAAGCTGGACCTGCACCCCAACACCAACGAAGGCACTTCGACCACCAGCAAGGTGCACCGCGCCTGGATTGACCTCAAAGCCGCCCTGACCAGCAAGGACAGCAAAGCCGTGCTCAACGAGTGCGAGCGCGGCGAGGATTATGCCGTGAAGGCTTACCAAACCGCCCTCGAGGCCCAAGACCTGCCCAGCACCCTTAAATCGTTGATTGAAAAGCAGTACCAAGGCGTGCAAGAGGCGCACAACAACATTCGTTCCCTCCGCGACGCGGCCAAGTAAGTTAGCCGCGGCTCAGTGTTATTCTCCATAAAAAAAGCCGCCCTAATGGGGCGGCTTTTTTCTTTTGAACCTAATCTAGCCTCACTTATATAAACACGTTATCTAATTATTACAGGGGCACGGGAATACTATTCATCAAAGCTTTCGTTGCGCGGCGGACGCGGCGTTTCGTATTCACGGGGTGTGCCAAAGCTGCCCTTGTTGCCATACGGGGGCTTGCTGCCGTAGCTGGGTTTGTCGCCGTAGCTGCCTTTGTTGGCGCCGTAACTCGGTTTGTTGCCGTAGCCGCTGCCGCCTTCGCGGGTGCCGTAAGCCGGCTTGTTGCCGTAGCTGGGCCGGTCACCGCTCTCCCGGTTGCCTTTGTAGCCGCCACCGTAGCCGCTGCCGCCTTCGCGGCGGTCGCCATAGGCCGGCTTGTTGCCGTAGCCGCTACCGCCTTCGCGGTTGCCCTTGTAGCCCCCGCCGTAGCCGCCCTCGCGGCGCTCGCCGCCGCTGAAAGGCCGACGTTCCCGGTCGCCGCCAAAGCCGCCGGGCCCGCCGCCGCCGGTGCGGTTGAATCCCTCTTCTTTGGCCGCGCCCTCCTGCACCGGCGTAGCGATGCTGAAGCTCACCGGCGTGCCCTGGATGCTGGTCCGCCCCAACTTGCCCACAATTTCATCGGCAAATTCCGACGGTACTTCCACGAAGCTGAACTTGTCATAAAGGGCAATGTCGCCCACTTTGGCACCGGTCAGGTTGGTCGATTCCGAAATCAGGTCCACGATGTCGCGGGGGTGAATCCGGTCCTTTTTGCCCATGGTCACGAACAAGCGGGTGAACCCGGGCCGGGCCGTGCCGGCCGCCTTGCTGGCGTCGAGGCTCTGCTGGGCGCTCTTGTCCTCTTTCATCGTCATTTTCAGCAGCGCGGCGGCCACGTCTAACGACGTGATTTCCTCGCTCTGGTCGAGCAGGCGCTGGACCCGACCCACGTACTTCTCAAGGTTGCCCTTCTCGATAATTTCCTTGATTTGGTTCAGGAACAGCGTGGTTTTCACTTCCGACACATCGGCAAACGACGGCACTTGCTCCAGTTTAATCTGGGCTTTGGTGAAGCGCATGATGTCGCGCAATTTGTAAATGTCGCGGCCGCTCACAAACGTAAACGCCTTGCCCGACTTGCCCGCGCGGCCCGTGCGGCCGATGCGGTGCACGTAGTACTCTTCGTCGGCGGGCAGGTCGTAGTTCACCACGGCCTCCACGTTGTCCACGTCGATGCCGCGGGCGGCCACGTCGGTAGCCACCAGTACTTCGATGGTCGACTTGCGGAATTTATCGAGCGTGTTTTGGCGCTGCTGCTGGCCCATGTCGCCGTGCAGGCCTTCGGCAAAATAGCCTTTGGCTTGCAAGTCGGCCACAATCTCGTCCACCATGCGCTTCGTGTTGGCGAAAACAATGGTCGACTTCAGGTTGAACATGTCGAGCAACCGAGTCAGCACGTCCTTTTTCTGGGGGCCGCGCACCTCGTAGTAGCTCTGCTCCACGTTGCTCACCGTCATGGTCTGATGGTTCACCTTTACCACCTGCGGGTCACGCTGGTACTTTTTGGTGAGCTCCATGATGGGTTTGCTCATCGTGGCCGAGAAAAACACCGTCTGGCGCTCCTTCGGCATCTTGCTCAAAATGAACTCGATGTCGTCGCGAAAGCCCATGTCGAGCATCTCGTCGGCTTCGTCCAGAATGATTTTGGTGGTGTTCTCCAGCTTCAGCGTACCGCGCTCGATGTGGTCCATGATGCGGCCGGGGGTACCGACCACGATTTGCACGCCGCGCTCGAGGGCGCGGAGCTGCCGGTCGTACGGGCTGCCGCCGTAAATGGGCACCACCATCAGGCCGCGCTTGTACTTGCCCAGCTTCTGGACTTCGCCCGACACCTGCACCGCCAATTCGCGGGTGGGGCAAAGCACCAGCACCTGCACGTCGCGGCTCTCGGTATCGATGCCGTCAATGGCCGGGATGGAGAAGGCGGCGGTTTTGCCGGTGCCCGTCTGGGCCTGGCCGATAACGTCCTTGCCGGCGAGCAGGGCCGGAATCGCGGCGGCCTGAATGGCCGACGCTTCCTCGTAGCCCATCTCGGTGATGGCGCGTTGTACTTCCTCGGAGAGGTTCAGTTCGTCGAAACGAACCACAATTTTTTCAGCTTCCATGAATGTGGAATTAGTAAGGGGGTAAGAGACTTCGCTCCGAAAACAGCCGTACTCAGCGACGTTTCCCCTCCTACTACCTTGTCACAATCAGGCGGGAAAAACAACCAAAAAACTACGCGGCCAATGCGTTACCGCCCCTCTCGGGCTAGCGCGGACTTAGGGCCGTCCTCAAATGCGGGTGCAAAGGTAGGATTTTTATTTTGCAAAAGCTAGGGGAGATATTATGAATATATCTTCGGAACGTCCTGTTTATCTGGTATCCGCGCAGTCGAAGCATCTCGTTCGCATCGTTCAACGGTTGAACTACTACCCCTACGCGAGATGCTTCGACTGCGCGGATACCAGATGAGCAGGACGTTCTAGAAAGCTTAACCAATCGTCGGGCACAAAAAAAAGCCCACCAAAGGCGGGCTTTCTTCTCACAAAGCTATAGCAGGATTAAACCAGCGATACTTTTACAGCGTTCGGGCCTTTTTTGCCTTGGGCTACTTCGAATTGAACTTTGTCGTTTTCGCGAATCGAGCTTACTTGCAAGTCGCTGATGTGAACGAAAATGTCTTCGCCAGTTTCGTCGTTTTTGATGAAACCAAAGCCTTTGGTCTCATTAAAGAATTTTACCGTTCCGGTGGGCATGGTGGTTGGTTGTGGAGTTTCCCTAAGCCTTTGGGCCACCGTGGCTTGGTTTCTTAGGTTGCGTCAAAGATAGGCAGAATTTCCAAATGACCAAGTCGATGGGTATTTTTTTCACTGGCTGCCGACCTTTGCCCGCCTCACCCCCGCTCATCCGCCATGGCCGACGCCCCAGCCAATAGCTTCTTCCACGAATTTCAAGTATCCGAAAGCGCCATTGACGCGCTGGGCCACGCCAACAACGTGGAGTACGTGCGCTGGGTGCAGGATGTGGCCGGGGCGCACTGGGCGAGCATCTGCCCAGCCGAGCTGCGCGACCAGATTGTTTGGGTGGTGCGCGAGCACCGCATCCGCTACCTGCAATCCGCTTTCGTCGGCGAGACGCTGCGGGCCACTACCTGGGTGGGCGAAACCAGCGGGGCCACCTCGCTGCGCTACACCCAACTCACCCGCGCCGCCGATGGCGTGCTGCTGTGCGAGGCGGAAACGACCTGGGTGCTGCTCGACCCCAGGAGCGGCCGGCCGGTGCGGGTGACGCCGGAGATGGTGAGCTGGCTACAGAACAATTCACGTTTATATTAATCTGATTTAAGCAGTGACAACAGAATTTTGAGTCTGTTCTCTTCAAAACCATCTCTCGTTTCAACTGCACAAATTATGACCCCATTTTGACTCAGCTTCAATGTAGAATAAGGTTTTCCAAGAAAATCTTTTGACTTTGTTAATTGACCTTGTAAATCCGTTAACTGAAATGATTTCATTTCAGTGTTCCATGAACCTCCGAAATAAATATCTAACCTTTTCGCTTGTATTTTAAGCATTATAACCCGTCGTTTTCCTATAACTCTAATCATCATTAGAATAAAAACAGCTGCATAAGATGCAAGCAAAATCTTAAAATGCTTCTGAATAATCAATGATAAGACCAGAAAAGCTATGCCAAGTATCACGGTGTACTTTGTAAAAGTATGCTTAGCAATATCCTGACTCTGTATAGTTAGCATTATTTCAAATTGACGTGGATTTATAGTAGGAATTAAAATCCAACCCTTTCCTCTCAAATATACATGCCTTCCTCCTTCCGCATCTACTCTTCTTCGGCCGGCTCGGGTAAGACTTATCAATTAACGAAAGAATACCTGCTGTTGGCGCTGGGCAGCGACGACCCGGCGTATTTTAAGCGCGTGTTGGCTATTACGTTTACTAACGACGCGGCGGGGGAAATGAAGGAGCGGATTGTGGGGGCGCTGCGGCGGTTTGCGTATCCGGAAAGTGGACAGGTGGATGGACTGCTGGCGGAAGTAGCGGCGGAATTGAAGCTGCCGGCGGCGGAAGTGCGGCGGCGGGCAGGGGCCACGTTCCGGCTGGTGCTGTACCACTACGCCGATTTTGCGGTGAGTACGATTGACTCGTTTGTGCAGCGGATTGTAACGGCCTTTACCCGGGAACTGGGCTTGCCGGCCACGTTTGAGGTGGAATTGGATACCGACAGCGTGCTGCAAAGCGCGGTAGCCGCCCTGCTCGACAAAGTGAATCGCGACCCCAACAGCAAGCTGCTCTCGCAAACGCTGGCGGAGTACGCGCTGGGGCAGGCGGAGGACGGCAAAAGCTGGAGCCGCTTGCCCGAAGAACTGGCCACGTTCGGCAAGGCGCTGTTCAACGAGACGGTGCAGGAGGCGGTGACGCAGCTGGGAAAGCTGTCGCTGGCCGATTTTCGGCGGCTCGACAAGCAGATGCGCGCACGGCGGGCGGAGCTGGAGGCGCTGGCCCTGGCCCTGGGGCAGCGGGCGACGGCGGCGCTGGCCGCCGCCGGCCTGGACCCTGCGCACCTGAGCGGCGGCAAAAACGGCGTTTACACCCATTTCGCGAACCCCTTGCGTTGGCTGCAGGCCGGCGACACGCCCACCGCCACCGCCCGCAAAGTGGCCGAAAGCGGCAAGTGGAGCAGCGGCCAGGCCAAAACCGACCGGCGCCTCGACGACGTGGAAGCGGTGCAGCCGGTGCTGGAAGACGCTTTCCTGGAGCTGGCGCAGCTGCGGCTGGCGCACCTGGCGCACTACGGCTTGCTCACGGCCATGCAGCCGTATTTGTTTCACGCCTCGCTGCTCAGCGAGTTGAACAAGCTGGTGGAACAAATCAGCCGGGAGCGGAACGTGGTGCTGATTTCGGAGTTTAACCGGCGCATTGCGGACATTGTGCTGACGGAGCCGGTGCCGTTTTTGTACGAGCGACTGGGCGAGCGGTACGAGCACATCCTGATTGACGAGTTTCAGGACACGTCGGTGCTGCAGTGGAACAACCTGCTGCCGCTGGTGGAAAACACGCTGGCCAACGGGCACAGCAGCCTGGCGGTGGGCGATGCCAAGCAGGCCATTTACCGCTGGCGGGGGGGCGAGATGGAGCAGATTCTACGCCTGCACCAGCGCGACACGGCCGCGCTGGTGGCCCGCGCCCGCGACGCGGATACCCGCGAGCGGCTGCGGCGGCGCTACGAGACCCTGAACGGCGTGCTGGAGCCGCACGCCCTGCAGGTGAACTACCGCTCGGCCCGGGAAATTGTGGCGTTCAACAACGCTTTTTTTGCGGCGGTGAGCGCGCGGCACGCGGCGCTGGGGCTGGTGGGAGGCATTTACGACGCGCATTTTGGGCAGGAAGTGCCGGCGGGAAGCGCGGCCGCGGCCGGCCACGTGGAGTTGTTATTTACTGAAAAAGACGCCCCGGCCCGGCGCTACGACGCCGCGGCCGGCGCCTACTCCGCCGAGGCTTTGCCCGGCCACGCCCCCGAGGCCCTGCTGAGCTACGACGAAAGCACCTGCTACCTCACCCTGCAGCTGGTGGAGCAGGCCCTGCGCGACGGCTACAACTTGCAAGACATCGCCGTGCTGTGCCGCACGCGCTACGCCAGTAAAATCATCGCCAAATTCCTGAAAGAGCGGGGCTACGCCATCATCTCGGCCGATTCGCTGGCCCTGGAGTTTGCGGAGGTGGTGAACCTGCTGGTGAGCATCCTGCGGGTGCTGCACCAACCGGCCGACACCCTGGCCCGGGCCGAAGCCCTGCTGCTCGTGGACAAGGTGGTGCGCGGCCTGGCGCCCACCCCGGCCCGGGCGCGGCACATCGCCGACGTGGCCAACGCCCCGCTCGGCCAGGCTTTCTTCGATGAGTTGCGGGCCCTGGGCTACGACGTGCACGAGGCCGAAACCGGCAACCTGGGCCTCTACGAGCTGGCCGAGCGGCTGCTGAGCCTCTTCGGCCTGCTGGGGCGCAACGGCGAGAGCGACTACCTGTTTCGCTTCCTCGACCTGACGCTGGAGTACAGCCTGAAATTCGGCAACAACCTGGGCAATTTCCTGGCCCATTGGGCGGAGCGCAAGGGGCGCATTAGCATCAACGCGCCGGGCGGGCGGGCGGCCATCACCATCACCACGGTGCACAAGGCCAAGGGCCTGGCCTACGGGGTGGTCATCGTGCCCTTTGCCGACTGGAGCCTGGAGCCCCACCGCGGCACCCTGCTCTGGGGCCGCCTCGAAGCCGGCGAAAAGCCCCTGGACGCCATGCCCGACGTGGCCGTGGTCAGCCTCGGCAAAGCCATACAGCACACGGCCCTGGCCGGGCAGTACGACGAGGAACGCGAAAAGACCTTCCTCGAAGGCCTCAACGCGCTGTACGTGGCCTTCACGCGCCCGCGCCACCGGCTCTACGTCATCAGCAAGCGGCCCGACGACAAGAAAGCCGGCAAAGCCCCCGAGGAATCGGCCGCCCCGGTCCCCACCGCCGCGGCCCGCAGCGTGGCCGACCTGTTGCACGGCTACCTGCTGGGCCAGGGGCAGTGGCAGGAGGGGCAAGTGTCATTCGTTGTTTCGCAAGGCACGCCGGCCGCGGCAAAAGCTAGGAGCCCGCAGCAAGCAGCTACTAGCTACGAATTAACCAACCTCACGGCCGCGCCCTGGGAAGCCCGCCTCAAGCTGCGCCGCCACGCCACCACGCTCTTCGACTTTGACGAGCAGCAGGCCCAGGGCGAGTGGAACCGCAAGCTGCACTACGCCCTGCGCCGCCTGCTCGCGGCCGCCGACGTGGGCCGGGTGGCCAGCCAGCTCGTGGCCGAGGGCATCCTGAGCGCCCGCGAGCGCCCCGCTTTGGTCGAGAGCCTCGAAGCCCTGGTGACCAACCCGCGCCTGGCCCCCTACTTCGCCCCGCACCTGAGCGTGGAAACGGAGCGCGAAATCCTGGTGGGCGGCGTGAAGCTGCGCGACTACAAGCCCGACCGCATCGTGCTCGAACCCTCCCTCGAGCAGCACC
>Ga0123338_10001781_pt1 | contig 20521 bp, 15 predicted proteins | sample grotaG_FD_89793 | JGI IMG/M metagenome (GOLD analysis project Ga0123338, IMG submission 89793) | Glacier valley bacterial and archeal communities from Borup Fiord, Nunavut, Canada, to study Microbial Dark Matter (Phase II) -... | ecosystem: Environmental > Aquatic > Freshwater > Ice > Glacier ...
GCCCCGTGGTCGTATCCGTGGCGCGATCGGTGCGCTCCTGTTCCACCTGCGCGATGGCGGCCCGAAAGCAGTTCTCACCAGGGCAGTAGCGCGCCTTCGTCGTGGCATCAGGTAGTTTGCCCCGTTCGGGGGTAGAGCGGAATAGTGCCCAATTGCCTGTTACGCAAGTAACCTAGTGAGAAAAGTGCGGTCGGTGGTGCCTTTCAGGTGGAATAGCAGCCGTTCGCGGGGAACAAGATTGTGCTCGAACTGCTGGCAGGTACGCGGCATCGCCGGGCGCATCCAAGGGGACTAGGTATCACATGAAGCGAGCAGCCGGAAAACTTCGAGTCACGGTTGCGCTTCTTGCCCTCGTGGCGGGAGTGCTGGTGCCCGCCGCGCAATCGGCGCAGGCCCTGACGGGAGACTCCTTTGATCCCGGCTACATCATCTCCGATGCGACGTTCTCGAACGCGACTTCGATGTCCGAATCGCAGATCCAGGGCTTCCTGGTCAGGATGGAACCTACCTGCCCTGGCGCCAACGGGGTCACCTGCCTTCGCTACTACAGCGATGCGTCATTCTCCCGAGCGGCATCTCCGAGCGGACAGTGCGGCGCTTACAACGGTGCAGCCTCTGAAATGGCGAGCACGATCATCTTCAAGGTCGCCCAGGCCTGCCAGGTGAACCCGCAGGTACTGCTTGCGACGCTCCAAAAGGAGCAGGGGCTTATCACGGCAACCTCACCGAGCCCCGCAGCATACCGATCCGCCATGGGCTACGGCTGCCCGGACACCGCCCCGTGTGACGCACAATATTACGGGTTCTACAATCAGGTCTACAAGGCGGCATGGCAGATGCGTGAATACATCGTCCATCCGTCGTCGTGGCGGTACCACGTGGGAAGCGTGGCAATCTTATACAAACCGAACGCGCCGCTATGTGCCGCACCGGTCGTCAACATACGCAGCGCGGCGACCGCTGCCCTGTACAACTACACGCCGTACCAACCCAACTCTGCGGCCCTTGCGAACCTCTCCGGTACGGGGGATGAATGCTCGTCCTACGGAAACCGCAACTTCTGGGTCTATTTCAACAACTGGTTCGGGTCTCCCGTCGGCCCAGTGAACCCGCTCGGATCCATTGATGTCCTTGAGGCGCTCCCCGGCAGCGTACACATCGGAGGGTGGGCATTCGACCCCGACAGCCGTGATCCCAGCCAGATCGCCGTGTACCTCAACGGAGTTGGCACCACCTTTACCGCGAACAACCCCCGACCGGATGTCGACACCGCCTTCGGTGGGGTCGGAGCCAACCACGGTTACGACGTCACCGTGCCGGTCGCGGCTGCGGGACCGCAGCAGGTGTGCGTCTACGCGCTGAATATCGGTCCAGGCACCAATACCCTCATCAACTGCATAGCGCTCACGGTGCGGGGCGGGTCCCCGTTTGGCTCGGTCGACGGCATCGTCGCCACCGGCGGATCGGTCACAGTCTCCGGATGGACGCTCGACCCCGACACGGCCAGTCCGACGGCAGTGCATATCTACGTCGACTCGTCGGGTGTCGCCTACACGGCCGACCAGCCGCGTTCTGACATCGCTTCGGTGTACCCGGGATACGGGGCTAACCACGGATTCAATTTCACCCTTCCGATCTCGCCCGGGCCCCACACCGTCTGCGCCTACGGGATCAACACCGTCGGACTCGGATCGAATGTGCAGCTCGGATGCAAAGCCGTGATCGTCGCGAGCGGTTCGCCGATCGGTGTACTCGACTCCGTTTCCGTTGCACCGGGCACCATCACGGCGAGCGGCTGGGTCTACGACCCCGACACCGCGGCCTCGATCGCCGTCCACATCTATTCCGATTCGAGCGGGATCGCGTTCATCGCCGACAAGTCGCGTCCGGACGTTGGAGCGGTATACGGGGTGGGGTCAAACCATGGCTACACGGAGACCTTCGCCGCAACACCCGGAACCCACAGCGTCTGTTCCTACGGCATCGACACCGTCGCCCCTGGGGCGAATAACCAACTCGGTTGCCGAATTGTCACCGCAATGAGCGGGTCTCCGGTCGGAGCCGCTGACGTGATCTCGGGTACCGCGGGCCTAGTGACGACCGGCGGCTGGGTGTTCGACCCGGACACCGCCGCTCCCGGTCAGATCCGCATCGACATTGATGGCGCCACTTCGCTCGTGGCGGCCGACCAGGCTCGATCGGACATCGCCAGCGCCTATCCCGCATACGGAGCGAACCACGGCTTCAGCGCAACGGCCCCGGGGACGGCCGGAAGTCACCGCGTATGTGTGTACGGTGTCAACTCAGGTCCGGGTGCCGACTCCTTGTTAGGCTGCAAGACGCTGACGCTCTAGGCGACATCCGGCGGGCCGGGTCGGCTATCGCGCACGAAACACTGCAGACCCGAGGACGGCGAGTGACACCACTGGAAATACGGCGATGAAACACGTCGCGGAAGGGCGCGAAGCCATCGTGGCGGCGCTGGAGCGGTTCACCGAACCGCGCCTTTCCGGACTGCCGAACTGGCGCGTCGTTCTCGCCTTCCCGGCTTCCGCGATCCTGCTGTGCGCGATCCTGACCGTATTGGAGATCAGCGGTACCTCCTCGGGCGCGCACTGGATCAATCTCGGGACCGGGCCGGACGCGAGGCTGCTCTACGGCACGCCTCGCACCATCCGGTCCGACGAGTGGCTCGTCCAGATGGGGTGGGTCGTCTCGCAGTCCCACCACGGTTGGCCCGGACTCAATTCGATTTTCCCCGGCGGAGTCGACATGACGGTCCTGAACGAGCTCCCGTCCTGGGACTGGTCGTCGCTGTTCCGCCCGCACCTGTGGGGATACCTGACGCTCGGACTCCAGCACGGCCTCGCCTGGTACTGGTGGCTGCCCGGCGTCGCGCTCGTCTCATCGACTTACCTCTTCGTGGTAACTATCCTGCCTCGGCGGATTTTCACGGCTGTCGGTCTCGCCGTCGCCGTGTTCTTTGCACCGTTGATGCAGTGGTGGTACGGTCCCAGCACGATCTGGCCGGTCGCGTGGGTGCTTCTGGCTATGGCGGCGATGGTGTGGATCCTTCGAGACCGGCGCCGGTGGGTGCGCTGGACCTGGGCCGCAGTCACGGGATACTTCGCAGTGACGATGGCCATGGGCCTCTATATTCCTTACATCATCCCGGTGGTCCTGGTCTTCGTCGCGTTCACAATCGGCTACCTGTTCCGGATGCGGCCGTGGTCGACCGGGGGAGTGCGAGCGACCGTCTCATCTGTCCTACCGATCCTCGCGGCCGGTGTCCTCAGCGTCGGGATCAGCGCGATCTGGGCGTTTACCCGACTGCGGACATTCGAAGCAATCACGTCGACGGTTTATCCGGGCGCCCGTTCGGAGTCGACCGGGTCGGCGCTGGCGTCCGACCAGTATCTTGCCGGTCTTGGCGGTGCCCCGTGGAGTTCTGCCCTACGACTCAATTCGTCGACGACGCTACTCGGCGGCAATTCGTCGGAAGCGTCATCGGTATTCCTCGTGGGCCTCTTTCTCATCGGCGGACTCGTCGTTCTGACCATCGCGCGGTTCCGGCGGACGCGTTCCATCGATCCGGTATGTATCGCGTACTTCGCCTGCGTCGTCGTACTCCTCGCCTACCTCTTCATCCCCGGCTGGAACTCGGTCGCCCACGTTCTGCAATTGGACAAGGTGCCGCCGGACCGGGTTCGGATCGCCTTCGTCGTCTTGCTACCACTTTCGATCGTGCTCGCTATTGAGAACTCGCGCGACGTGTCGAAGAGATTGGGATGGCTGGCGGGCGGGATCTCCGGAGCGCTCGCCCTCGCAGGCTCCGCAGTGATCGCGATGAAGCTCCACCAGCTCGATCCCGCGACCTTGGCGATCGCGAGAAACTGGCCGGCAGTCGTCGGCCTCATGGTCGTCGCCTGCGTGCTCGTCTTCACCCGACGGTTTGCGGGCCTCGGTGTGCTGCTTCTGGTCGTGGCCACCCTGCTCACCTCGTGGAATGTCAATCCGCTCTATCGCGGGGTCTACGATCTGAGCGCGACCGCGACCGGTGCCGCCGTGCAGAAAGCCGATACCGGTTATCCGGGCGAGTGGGTAGGTCTCGGTTCGTACGAGACCATGGCCATCCTCGTCGAATCAGGGGTGTCCTCGTTCAGCGGCGTCCAGACCTACCCTTCCGCGCGAATGTGGAAGGAGACCGATCCGACGTCACGCTTCGATGACGAATGGAACCGGCTCGGCCACATCCAGTGGAGCACCGGCCTCGGGGATCCGGTCGTGGCGAACCCGAGCCCCGATGTGATCGCGGTGACATTCGACGCATGCTCCACATTCGCCCAGAAGCACGTGAGCTGGGTGCTGAGCGATGAGCAGGACAGTTCGAGCGCATGCCTGCAGAGAACCTCGCGGATCGCGCAGGGTGCGCTAAAAATGAGTATCTATCGTGTTGTCCCCGAGGGCGGCAAGTGACACTCGTCCAGCACTATCGCCGATTCGTCGAGGTCCCACCGTCCGGGCTTCCGGCTCTTCGGGTTCTTCTGGCATTTCCCACGATCCTGTTCCTGGTCGGAGTCGTCCTCGTCGGCCTGCAGCTCAGCGGCACGTCGTCTGGTGCGTACTACGGCACGGTGCACGCCGGCACAGACCCCGCGCTCATCGAAGGGCAACCGGAGAGCATCCGCTCCGACGAGTGGGCTGTCGGCATCCCCTGGACTATCGCTCAGGTGCAGCAGGGGCTTCCGGACCGGACGGCAACCTTTCCGGGAGGAATGGACGCCGAGATACCGTTCGCGCTCCCTCACCGGCAGTGGTCCGTGGCTTTCGAACCACAGTCCTGGGGTTTCCTCGTCGGGGATGTCGGCTTCGGTACTGCCTGGAAGTGGTGGCTGCCCGGGCTCACGCTGATCGCGGCGGCGTACGTCTTCCTCGTCACTCTCGTGCCGCGGCGCCCGGGGGTCTCCGCGACGATCGCCGTCGGCTTCTTCCTCAGTCCGTTCTTCCAATGGTGGTATCAGACGTCGACGATGTTGCCCGTTGTGTGGGGGGCGGTCTGCCTCGCCGCCCTGCAGTGGGGGGTGCGGGCACAATCGAAACACTCCCGGTGGCTGTGGGCCATTCCTGTCGGATACCTGACAGCCGTCATGGCGTTCACCATCTATGCACCGTTCATCATCCCCGTGGTCATCGTTGTGCTGTTCTTCGGCATCGGCGTTGTCATCCAGACGCTGCGGGATGGAATGGGCATCGGGGCGCTCGCATTCAGGCTCGCGCCGGTACTCGTTGGAGGTGTCGCCGGCGCCGCGACCACTGCCGTGTGGCTCTCGACGAAAACCTCAACCGTCGACGGGTTCCTCGGCACCGTGTATCCGGGCGGCCGCCTCACGCCCACCGGCACCAGTTCGATCCTCTCGCTGATCCGGACCGTTGGCTCGTCCTTCACCGGTTCACTCCAGAACATCGGCAGCTTCCTCAATATCAATTCGTCGGAGGCATCGAGTTTCTTCCTGCTCGGTGTATTCCTCGTCCCCGTCGCCCTCTGGGCTATCGTGCGGATCCGCCGCGATGGGTCCGTGCTGCCCTGGACGACAATCGCACTTGTGACCGTGCTACTGCTCTTCGTCGCTTTCCAGTATCTGCCGGGATGGGATCCCATCGCTCACTTGCTCTTCCTTGACCGCTCCACCGGAGACCGCGTGAGGATCGGCGTCGGCTTCGCCTCATTTGCGCTCATCGGTTGCATCATGAGAGACCTGGACGTCGTCGATGGCACGGTGCCACGCTGGGTTGCGGCGGGCACCGCCGGACTGTTCCTGCTCTCTCAGGTGGCGATCGCCGCCGCTGTGCAGATCTTCAGCGGTCCGCAGTACGTCTGGGCAGCCGCACCACTGTGGATTCCGGTGGCCGTCGTCTCGTCAGCCGCGGTCTTCCTGCTTGCGCGCCGCCACTCCCGCTGGGGTGCCGTGGCGTTCCTCGTCGTGGCCATCGTGGGAACCGCCACCGTCAATCCGATCTATCGCGGTGTACTCGACCTCCGGCACACCGCCATTTCGCAGAAGGTGATGGCCCTCAACAAGGCGGTTCCGGGGGCGTGGGTCGGAATCGGTGAACCGATTGTGAGCGCGATGCTGATGGAATCCGGGGTCGAGGCCTACAACGGAACGCAGGGTGCACCGTCGAGGCCGATGTGGAAGAACATCGATCCGTCCGGTCGCTCCGAGTCGGTGTGGAACCGGGTCGCGGGCCTCACCTGGATTCAGAAACCGGGGGAACCGGCGCTGAGCAATCCGCAGCCGAACCTGATCCAGTCGACCTTCGACGCCTGTTCGACGTTCGCCCAGAAACATGTCCGATATGTGCTTGCCGACGTGAAAATCGTCGTTTCTCCATGTCTTGAGTACGTGTCGAGTGTTCGGATGCCCGGCCCCACGATGAGCATCTACCGGGTCCAGCCTGCAGAATAGACTGCAGACGTCAACCGAGAGGGAGAGTTCATGACCTCCGAACAGCAGATCGATTCGCCGACCGCCACCGTCGGTTCGACGATCGCTGTGCCGCGGTGGCGTTCTCTCGCTGAAGGTCTCAACGGGCGCCACAACTCGTTTGGGATCATCCGCCTCGTCCTGGCCTCCGCCGTCATCTTCTCTCACGCGTTCCCTCTCGGGGGCTGGGGCGAAGATCCGCTACTCGCGCACTCGCTCGGCCAGGAGAACGTCGGTGGGATCGCCGTGCTCGGATTCTTCGCCATCAGCGGGTACCTGATCGCGAAGAGCGGGTTGAACGCCGATCCGATCCAGTTCATCTGGCGACGGATCCTCCGCATCTTCCCCGCGTACCTCGTCGTCCTGGTCGTCGCCGCTTTCATAATCGGGCCGATCGCGTGGATGATAGGCGGTCATTCCATCGGCTCGTATCTGAGCCTCGGTCCGGCAGGGCCGGTGCAGTACGTACTTCTTAACGCCGATCTCAACATCAGGCAGTGGGGTGTCTACGACATTTTCGCGTCGACCACCCCATACGGTGCAATCGGCGGGCCGGTCTTCAACGGGTCGATCTGGACTCTCACCTATGAGTGGGGTTCATACCTCATCATCTGGATCCTCCTGATCTTCGGAGTGCTGCAGCGCGCAAAGTTCCTCGTGCTCATCATCACCGGCTTCTACTTCGTCGCCGAGCTCGCGTCGCGCATCGTGCCGGGCTCGGCTGGCCTGATCCTCCCCTACTTCGGCGACCACTACCGCGTGAGCCTTCCGCTGATCTTCCTGTACGGCGCCTGCCTCGCCCTCTACGCGAAGCGCGTCCCACTCGACTGGCGACTCGCTGCTCTCGCCGCGATCGTGGCAACTCTCACCCTGTGGAAGGGCGGGTTGACCGTTCTCGGCTATCCCGCCATCGCCTATCTGGTCATGTGGCTGGCGGCGGCTCTTCCCCCACGGTTCCATTGGATCGGAGCGAAGAACGACTACTCCTACGGGATCTATCTGTACGGGTTCCTGATCGAGCAGTTCCTGGCATTTCTCGGCGTCTATCACTGGGGGTACGTTCCGTTCGCCCTCGGCTCCCTGGTAGTCAGCGCCGGCTTCGCCTGGTTGAGCTGGCACGGGATCGAGAAGCGGTCGCTCGCCTTGAAGGACTGGGGTCCCGGACAGGGATTCCGGCCCTGGATCGAGTCTGTGCGCGGCAGGATCAACAGGCGCCCGGAGCGGGCGGCGTCCAGGGAGTCCACCCCAGCGACCAATTCTGGTGCCTCTCAGACGATCTCGCCGGCCCCCGCACCGGTCGAATAACCCTTCGCTCGACCGGCTGTGTAGGCTCGAGTGCGCTCACCATCTTCGACTTCGAGGAATAATCTTGCCCGCATCTTTTCTTCCGACTGTCCTCGTCACGGGCGGGGCCGGCTTCATTGGCAGCGCGTTGTCCCAGCGGCTCGCCCCTGTGTCGTCGCGGTGGATCGTGCTCGACAACCTGCATCCCCAGGTCCATCCCACTGGTGAACGACCGGCCGACCTTCACGAGGCTGCGGAACTCGTGATCGGTGACGTCACGGATCCGCAGGTCTGGGCGACGCTGCTGAGCGACGTCTGTCCGGACATCGTCGTGCACCTCGCGGCGGAGACCGGTACCGCCCAGTCGCTTCGGGCAGCGACCCGGCACGCGGACGTGAATGTCGTCGGCACGACGACGATGCTCGACGCGCTCGGAGCGGCCGACCACGTACCTTTGCACTTCGTCCTCAGCAGCAGCCGCGCCGTCTATGGCGAGGGCGCGTGGGAGCGAGCGGATGGCGCGACATTCCTCCCCGGCCAACGCTCGCACGCGCAGTTTGAGCGTGGTGAATGGGACTTCGACGGGGCAACGCCCCTCCCGAGCGAAGCCACCCGGACCTGGCCGAGCCCGACGAGTATTTACGGCGCGACGAAGCTCGCTCAGGAGAACATCCTCACGGCGTGGACGGGCTCCAACGACTCCGACCTCACGATCCTGCGATTCCAGAATGTCTACGGCCCGGGCCAGTCCCTCAGCAACCCCTACACGGGCATCGTCTCCCTGTTTTCCCAGCTGGCGATGGGCGGCAAGTCCATCCCGATCTACGAGGACGGACTGATAACCCGCGACTTCGTCTATATCGACGACATCGCGGATTCCGTCGCCTCCGTCATTGTCAACCGTCCGACCGGTAGCCCGACACTCTTCGATGTCGGATCGGGAGTCGGAACCACGATCATGCAGCTCGCCACCCTCATCGCCGACTTCCACGGCGCGCCAGCTCCACACGTCACCGGGGCATATCGGGACGGCGACGTCCGCCACGCCGAGGTCGACATCACTCGCACCCTCTCCCACCTCGACTGGGCGCCGCAGTGGAGCGTCGAGCGCGGCATCGCGGCCCTCCAGGGCTGGATCGCCACCCAGAAGTGACGAACACACCCGTCGTTCCCGATCGGACCGGCTCCCGAGGGGCGATTCTCATCATCGGAGCGACCGTCGTCGCGGGAATCGCCGGATATCTCGTCACATTCGTCGTCTTTCGGGTTGCCGGTGCGGTCGCATACGCGACATTCGCAGTGTTCTGGGCGACCCTCTACCTCGTCGTCGGCGCCTTGGCAGGAGTGCAGCAGGAAGTCACTCGCGCGACGTATCCGATTGAAGCCGGCACCCGCACGACGCCGAACCGAGCACGGAACTTCGCCGCTGCCCTCGTTGCGCTCGTCGCCGTCGCCGTCGTCGTGTCGTCGCCAGCCTGGGCCACATCGGTGTTCCCTCATGATGGCCCGGATCTGGTCTGGCCGCTCGCGGTCGGGACGGCGTCCTATGTTCTCGTCGCCACGCTGAGCGGCTCGCTATACGGGGTCTCACAGTGGAGATCGCTCGCTCTGCTCGTCGCGACCGACGCGCTGTTGCGACTCGTGCTTCTGCTTGTCGCTCTCACGTTCACCCACGACATCGTGGCTCTCGCCTGGGTCGTCGCGCTCCCGTTCCCGCTCGCGGTAATCATCCTGTGGCGTTTCATCCGACCAGGATTCGTCGGTCGGAGTGAACTCGACGTCGGGTACCGTGTACTCAGCTGGAACGTCGCCCGCACCGTGCTGGCATCGGCATCGACCGCGATCCTCGTCAGTGGCTTCCCGCTGATCCTCGGACTCGCGGCGCATGACGAGCCCGCGGTCTTCGTCGGTCAGTTCATCTTCACGATCACCCTCACCAGAGCCCCGCTCATCGTCACAGTGATGTCGCTGCAAAGCTATTTCGTCGTGCGGTTTCGCGACCATAGGGACCTGCTCTGGCGTACTTTGGGGCTTATCTTCCTCGCGATCGCCGTTGGAGCCGGGGTGCTGGCCGGGCTCGGCTGGTGGATCGGGCCCCCGGTGCTCTCCTGGCTGAGCGGCTCGCAGACCTCGATCAGCGGCAGTCTCATCGCGGTGCTCGTGGCATCCTCCGCACTCGTCGCCGCACTGTCGGTCAGCGGGTCGGCGGTGCTCGCAGCATCACGCCACTTCGTCTATTCGGCCGGATGGGTCGCATCGGCGGTGGTGACTATCGGCGTAATGGTGACCCCCCTCGATTTCGTGCCCAAGGTCGAGTCGGCTCTTCTGCTCGGGCCAATCGCCGGCCTCCTCATCCATCTCAGCTATCTCCTGGCGAGCCGTACCTCGCGGGCTGCCGACCGATGACAGATTCGCTGACGGATGTCCGTCACCGGCGGCTCGGCGCGCGCCGGGTATTTCTCGGCTGCATCACCGCGGCAATACCGCTGTTCGCCGTGCTCGCGGTGATCGGCCTTCCGTCGTGGCTGTCGTTCGTCATATCTAGCCTGCCCTGGCTTCTGGCGTTGCGTGAGCGGTTCGGTGCTGGGCTCGCGGTCGCCACCGTGTTTTTTGTTGACCTGTGGCTTGTTCTCTCCCTGACCATGCTCACCGCGGCCGTGCACCTTCCCATGCTCGGTACGCTCCTGGTGGTGTTCACAGTGGTCGGGCTCGCCGGGGTCTGGCAGTGCCGGGAAATGGTTTTTCGCATTCCCGCACAAGCGAACGCGGCGGTCTGGCTGCCTGCACTCGTCGGGCCGGTGGTCTGGTTCGTCTCGATGGTCGCCAACGATCTGCTGCCCGGGACCGCGAAACTGACCTGGGTGATGCGGGGGGACTCGCCCAACAACCTGCTGTTCGCCCGGGAGATCATCTATCGCGGCGGGATCGGGGTTGGGCCGAACGAGAACCCCGTGCCGCTCCCCTCCGCGCTGATGGCTGTATCTATGGAGTCCGGTCGCAGCGGCGTGGCGTCCGCCGAACTGCTCCGTCACGACATCACCGCGTTCTCGAACGTGTGGATACTGCTCATCGCTGTCACCTGCCTCACTGCGGGAGTTGTCGCGTCGAGCCTCACCCGTTCCGTCACCGACCAATCACTCGTCATCGGGGCGGTCTCGGGTGCGACGTCGCTGCTTCCGCTGTCTTGGCTCTTCACCAGTCTCCCCCTCGAGTACGGGTTCTTCAGCTCACACGTGGCCTTTCCCATCGCGTTCGTGGCATTCATCGCCTTCCTCGGGTCACGGGCCCACCCCACGATGGCGTTCGGGCTGCTTTGTCTTGCTGCGAGCCTGCTCTTCGCTGTCTGGAGCCCGCTGGTGCTCCTGCCTGCGGCTCTCGCCGTGATGATCGTCATCCAGCAGTGGCGTCGGCTTGTCGCGACCCGGGGGGTCGCCCTGGTGTGGGCGATCGCGTGCTCAGCTCAACTCGTGCTCTACGCATTCGGGGTGGTACTGCCTAGCTTTCTCCATCTCCGGGGGTTCCTGATCGCCCAGGGCGCCACTTTCGCGCTGCCCCACGCGGAACTGTTTGTCGTCGGTATCGGAGCGGTCTTCCTGGCGATCGTGGCCTTCCGGTCCTGGCGCAGTGTGCCCCTCTCGGGAGTGGTGGCCGTCGTATGCGGGTCAGTGGCTGCTCTCGGCGCGCTACTCTTCCTCACCCGCCATGAGCCCTCACCCTGGACCTACTACCCCCTCAAATTCCTCTGGATGGCGACGGCGATCTGCCTGGTCCTGCTGATCGGGCTCCTTCCAGCCGCTCTGATCTCGCTGAGGGACAGTCGGCTCGTGAGGATGCTCAGCGTGGTGGTCGTCGCCGTCCTCGCCGCGGGCGTCGTGCTCATTGCGCCTCCGTCGGACGCCCTTCACCGGTGGACCCAGCCGGTCCACTGGATTCTTGCCGGGCAGGTCACCGGTCGCGCCGATGTGGCATCGGAACTGATCCTGCGCGGCGGAATCCTCGAGAAACCCATCCTGTACTGGCAGTCGGGAGTGGATGATCAGGACTTCGTGAACTTCTGGCTGCTCGAGGTCGCCGCCAACTCGATGACCAAGAGCAACGCTCTGCGGGTGTTCTCCTACGGCGTCTACGACGAAAAAAGTGTTAGCGACCTGTGCAAGATCCTCGTGCTCTTGCCGAAGGGAGCGACAATCCATACCGCGAACCCCGATATTGAAGCCCTCGTGACGAAGACCTGCCCGAGCCGAGAGCCGAACGTGATCCTCTCCCGCTGAGCTGAACGCACAGAGGTGCATCGCATCGCTGTCTCACCTGGTATCGATGAGTCATGGGAGAGGGCGGGGTTCGGAACGCACCGGACGGCGGGCGTTTGAGATGATCGACGAACGACCTTAGTCGGGGACCCCTCCGGAATACTGGTCTCCGGCAGACCGGAGGATCTGGGCCGCCTTCGGATCCTGAGTCTCACCCTCGGAATCGGAGACGTCGACGATCCGTCGTTCGCTCGACTTCAGTTCGAGGAGCGCGACGCGCTCCGCGAGGATCCGTGTCTTCGATTCGAGCTGGGTGAGTTCGGAACTGTGTTGGAGGCAGACAAGAAACAGGATAGCGATGCTCACGAAGAACACGAGGTTGACCGGCACCGTCACGCCGACAAGACTCGCCGCCCATTCGAGAGTGGCCGGGAAGATCCCGGCGATAAGCGCGAGGACACCAGCGAGGAACCACCAGGCTGCGTGACGTTCCCTCAGACGTCGCCGGCGCAGCATCTCGATGACGACGACGAGGGTGAGCAGTGCCGAGACTACGCCGAAGATGTAACTCGTGACGCTCACAGGCTTCCGCCCACCCGGTATGTGGACGGAGGACGGATTAGTGCGAACATGAGCGCGAGGCCAGCCCGGGCGAGGTAGGCGGCCGATTTGAATGGATTGTGGGAGGGGACGCCGCCGGCGCGTGGTCGCATGGCGACCGGCACCTGGCGGATCACGAGACCGGAGCGGGACGCGATCACCAGCGCTTCGATCGTGTCGCCGAGGTACTCGGCCGGATAGTGCTCGGCGAAAAGGGCGACGGCCTTCGGCCCGGACGCGCGGAAACCCGATGTCGTGTCGGTCAGTCGCGTGCGGGAGGTGCGCGAGAGCACACTGGCGAGCGATCGCATGGCCCACTGTCGTGGACCTCGCACCCGATACTCGCCCTCGCCGGCGAATCGGGCTCCGAGCACGAGATCGGCCGTTTCTAGTGCCTCGAGCAGGGAGGGTACGCTCTGCGGGTCGTGCTGGCCGTCCGAGTCGATCTGGATGACGTTGTCGAAATCGTTCTCAATGGCATAGCGGAAGCCCACTCGCATTGCGCCTCCGACGCCGAGGTTGAAGGGCAGGTTGGCCACGAGGGCACCGGCCGCTCTCGCGGCCCGGCTCGTCGCATCCCACGAGCCGTCGTCGACGACGAGCACGGCGATGCCCGGCAAAGTGGTGAGGACTTCGCGCACGACATCGCCGACGGATTCGACCTCATTGAACGCCGGCATGACGATGAGAGTGCGGTGATAGAGGTCTGACACGCCGTCGATTCTATCGAGACTCACCGGTCAGGCTCCGAGGTGCGTGTACGGCCGCCGCAGGATGTGCTGAAGGAGAGTGCGTCGGCCGACGATGTTTCGCGTGCGGATCGCGCCGGGCAGCTCGGTCAGCGCATTGAGCCGTGACAAGAGATGTCGAGTCGCGACCCGCGCGGCACGGTTCCAGCCCAGTTCGCGCGATGTGGCCGCGGCCTCGTAAAACAAGCTCCGTTCCTGGCGGAACTTCGAGCCGTCCGGGCCGGTCACCGCGGACACGCTCGCAGAGTGACGGCGGTAGCTGAAGGCGATTTGATCGTCGAGCACCAAATTGCCCCCGTTCTTGATGATCTGGAAGAGCATGGCCAAGTCCTGCACGACGTCGAGATCGGTGCGGAATCCCGTCTCGGTGAGAAGGGAGCGCCGCCACACCAGAGATGGAAAGTAAGTCCAGTTGCCCCGGAGCAGACTGACTGCCAGACGTTCGCCGCCGTATTGCCGCGCGGCGGTTCCGCGGAGGCGGTACCAGCCCTTCACCCGATCGGCGAGCGGCAGTGATTCGATACCGTTCTCGTCGATAACGGACACCCCGGGCTGGATGATGTCGGCATTCGGGTACAGGGCAATCAGCTCGTGTATTCGCGCGACGTATCCCGGGAGCATGATGTCGTCGCATCCCATGATCTGGACGAATTCGCTCGATGCGATTCCGATGCTCTTGTTGTAGTTGCGGCTGGGGCGCAGATTCGTTTCGTTGCGGATGTATGTCACGCGTTCGTCGGCTACCGCCTCTACCCACTCGCCGGGGGCGAGGTCGGGGTAGACGTCGTCGATCACGGTGAGTCGCCAATCCGGATCCGATTGCGTCAGCACGCTCTCGACGGCCTGGCGGAGGTGGAGGAAGCTTCCATAAAAGGGCATCATGATGTCGAGCGTCACGGTAGGACAGCCTATCGGCGGGTCACCGTGGTGAATATCCGCCTCGGGTAAGCTTGCAGCGGCCATTCCAGCCCCCTCACCAGGAAGGACCTTTTCACCATGACCGAAACCCGGGCGAAGCGCGCCATCATCACCGGTATCACCGGCCAGGACGGCAGCTACCTCGCAGAGTTGCTTCTGGAAAAGGGTTATGAGGTGCACGGATTCATCCGGCGATCCTCCAGCTTCAACACGCAGCGCATCGATCACATCTACGAAGTGCCGCAGGAAGAGGTGCAGCGGCTGTTCCTGCACTTCGCCGATCTCACAGATGGCTCGCGGTTGGTGACCCTGCTCAATGAGATCCAGCCCGACGAGGTCTACAATCTCGCCGCCCAGTCGCACGTGCGCGTCAGCTTCGACGAGCCGGAGTACACCGCAGAGACGACGGGACTGGGTACGGTGCGTCTCCTCGAGGCAATTCGCTCTGCCGGCGTCTCGCCTCGGTTCTACCAAGCATCGAGCTCCGAGATGTTCGGGGCAACTCCGCCTCCGCAAAACGAAGAGACGCCGTTTTATCCGAGGTCGCCCTACGGTGTCGCCAAGGTGTATTCCTACTGGATCACGCGAAACTATCGCGAGGCCTACGATCTGTTCGCCTGCAATGGCATTCTGTTCAATCACGAATCACCACGTCGTGGAGGCACCTTCGTGACTCGTAAGATAACCCGCGCCGTCGCCCGCATCGCCGCGGGCCAGCAGAGCGAGCTCTACATGGGCAACCTCGACTCTGTGCGCGACTGGGGCTATGCCCCCGAATACGTTGAAGGCATGTGGCGAATGCTGCAGGTCGACGAGCCCAGCGACTATGTTCTCGCTACCAACACGGCCTACTCTGTGCGCGACTTCCTCGAACTTTCGTTCGCGCACGTCGGCCTCGAGTGGGAGAAATACGTGCGGTTCGACGAACGATACATTCGCCCTACCGAGGTTGACTCGCTGATTGGAGATCCGTCGAAGGCGAAGGTTCTCCTGGGCTGGACGCCGAACGTGCTCCCTCCGCGGCTCGCCCAGATCATGGTGGACGCGGATGTCGCTGCGCTGGCCACCGAAGGTACGCACTACGTCGACTCAGTGCAGAGCTAGTACCGAATTGCGCGTTCTCCTCACGGGTGGCCGGGGCATGCTGGGTTCCAGCATTGTCGAACAATGGGAGGCGCGGCGACCGGCCGACGAGCTTCATTTGCTGACTCGGGATGACGTCGACCTGCGAGACAGGGAAGCGACGCGCACTGCGGTGGCGCACATACAGCCCGACTCGATCATCCACGCGGCAGCGGTGGTGGGTGGTATCGCTGCCAAAAAAGCGAACCCTACGAAGTATCTGCTCGACAATTTGCTACTCGATTCGAGCGTCATCTCGGCAGCGATCGAGGCCCGAGTGCCAGAACTCCTCTACATCGGCAGCGCGGCCGTCTATCCGGAGGTCTACCGGCAGCCGTTCGTCGAGTCCGATTTGCTCGCCGCTCCGCTCGAGCCGGCTAATGAGGGGTACGCGATTGCGAAGATCGCCGGAATCAAGCTCTGTGAATATGCGAGCGCTGAATACGGCTTCGACTATCGCGTGGCGCTGCCCTCGAACCTGTATGGGCCGAACGACGACTATTCGCTCTCCCATGGGCACCTCGTCGCCGCGGCGATCGCGAAGGTGCATGCCGCGCACGTTGCGGGGGATCCAACGGTTGTCATTTGGGGCGACGGCATGGCCCGGCGCGAATTCACCTATTCGACGGATCTCGCCGAATGGCTGGTGTCGCAGATTGGCCGACTCGGGACGTGGCCGCGCCGACTCAACCTCGGGGTGGGCCACGATCACTCGATCACCGAATACTACGAAGCGGCACGCAGCGTGGTCGGATACACCGGCGGTTTCGAATACGACACCGACAAGCCCGCTGGAATGAAGCAGCGCATTTTGGACTCAGGTATGGCACATAGTCTGGGCTGGTCGCCTCAAACTTCTCTCGAAGACGGCATGACACGGGTCTACCGGTCCTATCTTGCGGCACAACAGGAGTAACACGATGAGCACACCGACCGAGACTGGCCCCGGATTCCCCCTGGCAACCTCGTCCTGGGACGACAAGGAATATGCGGCACTGCAGGCGGTAGTCGACAGCGGCCGTTTCACTATGGGGCCGCTCGTCGCACAGTTCGAGCGCGAGTTCGCTGAGCATTTTGGCTCCGGTTACGGAGTGATGGTCAACTCGGGGAGTTCGGCCAACCTGCTGGCTGTCGCCGCCGCGGTGCTCGATCCACGCAGCGACCTGAACGCCGGTGACGAGGTGCTTGTGCCCGCCGTCTCCTGGGCAACCACCTACTACCCGTTGCAGCAATACGGCCTGATCCTCAAATTCGTCGACATCGACATCGACACGCTCAACATGGACCTCAACCTCGCCGAGGCGGCCATCGGACCGAAGACCAAGGCAATCTTTGCCGTCAACCTCCTCGGCAATCCCAACGACTTCTCGCGCCTGACCGCGCTAGCCGATCGCCATGGGCTGCTGGTTCTCGAAGACAATTGCGAGTCGCTCGGAGCGACATTCGGCGGTAAGGCTACCGGCACATTCGGCCAGATGGGCTCATTCAGCGCATTCTTCTCTCACCACATCTCGACGATGGAGGGCGGGATGATTCTTACGGACGATGAGCAGTTGCACCAAATGCTCACTTCGCTTCGAGCGCATGGATGGACGCGCGAGCTGCCCACGGAGAACTTCGTCCATCACAAGTCGGGGGACATGTTCGACGACCTTTTCCGCTTCGTGCTGCCCGGGTACAACGTGCGCCCGCTGGAGATGTCTGGAGCGCTCGGAATCGAACAGTTGAAGAAGGTCCCGTCCCTCATCGCGGGGCGACGAGAGAACGCCCAGTATTTCACTGCGGCCTTCGCCGGCTTGGATACCGTTCGCCTGCAGCGGGAAGTCGGCGAGAGCAGCTGGTTCGGTTTCTCTCTCGTGCTCGAGGGATCGCTCACTGGGCGCCGGTCGGAAGTCGTTGAGGCGCTCGCCGCGGCTTCCGTGGAATCCCGGCCGATTGTGGCCGGCAATTTCACCAAGAACCCGGTGATGAAATATCTGCCCTCGATCGTTCCGGATAAACTTCCGGCCGCCGACAAGATCCATGATGACGGGCTTTTCGTCGGCAATCATCACTTTCCCGTGAACGAGGGCATCGACCTGCTGCGGCAGACGATAGAACGGCTCAGCTAGCCGCGATCCTGCCCCTCGACGAGAACCTTCTCAAATGAGGCAAGGGTCTCAGTCGCAACTTTCTGCCAGGAGAACCGAGCGGCACGCTCCAGGCCTCGCTGGGTGAGTTCCATCTGGCGCGAACGATCTTTTGACAGGGTGTGCACGGCGGCCGCCAATGACACCGGATCACCGGCGATAAAATAGTCGGCGGCATCTCCGCCGACCTCGCGGAAGACCTCTGTGTCAGCCAGCAACACGGGCAGACCCACGTTCATCGCCTCGAGAGTGGGCATTGAAAATCCGCTCGCGAGTGTCGAATCGATGAGGGCCGTCGCCGTCGCGAGAAGTTCTCCGAGCTCCTCGGTCGACACCCACGTCTTCAAGTCCACCGAGTCTTCGAGTCCAAGCTCGCGCACGAGGGGCACAAGCGGATCATCGCCCAAACCGCCGGTTATCACGAGCCTGGGGCGCTCGTCCGGCTTCAACTCCGCCCATGCCCGAACTATGGTCTCGAAGTTCTTGTAGGGACTGCGCTGACCCATCGCCAGAAAAAGATCAGGCCGGCGAGTGCGCAGGTCTGATAGGCCCGTCGCCTGGGTGCGGGGGGCGAGCGGGATCACGTCCAGACGCTCATCCGGGAATTTCAAGTACCGGCGGATCGCCGAAGCGGAGTACTCGCTGATAGTGATGAGCCGGCTCGCGTTTGCGGTGCCCCGCCTCTCCATCCACTTGACCGGACCGGTAAAGAGCTTCGTCTGCATCAACTCGGGATGCGAGAAGTAGAGGAGGTCGTGCACCGTAATGACGACGGGCACGGATGACCGCAATGGGCCGAACATCGCGGGGCCATGGATCAGGTTCGCGCCAAGTCGGCGTGCGGCCCGGGAGACAGCGAATAGTTCACCTGCGGCCCAGGTGAGTCGATTTTCCCCACTGATGCCAGAATCCACGACTTCACCGGGGAACCAGGAGGTGCCTGCCGCCGCGAGCTCGCGGCTGGCGAATGCGACGAATTCGAAGTCCGAGTCGATGCCGCCAATCGCGGTATACAGCTCGCGTGCGTAGACCTCGATGCCACCCTTCGTGCCCGTCGATTGCAAGAGGTCGACCAATACGCGAGGCATGCCGCCATCGTATCTTCCGTGTCACCGGTAGGCTTCCCCCCATGCAGACCAGTTCCCTGTGGACAGGGCGCTGGGGAGTTTTTGCATCCGCGTTCTTTCTTATGCTCGCCCCAATGCTCATCTGGGCGTTGGCTTCGCCACTCGGCTCGGTGCCCGACGAGCCGTCCCATGCGATCCGCGCTGCGGCCGTTGTTCGAGCGGAGTCGGTCTCGCACCAGTGGGCTGAGCACCCCTCCCTCACAAGCGCGAAGGTCCCCCGATATATCGCCCAACTTCGGGACCGCACTTGCTTCGCGTTCCGCCCGCAGGTGTCGGCCGCATGTGTGACTTTGCCCTCCGGTAACCCCAACGAGATTGTCTTGACCGGAACGAGTGCGGCGAACAACGGACCACTGTTTTACGCGCTCGTGGGACTTCCCACGCTTTTCCTCAGTGGGGATGTCGCGGTTTACGCAATGCGGTTCGTGAATGCAATCCTGACTGCAGCGCTGCTTGCCGGGGTTTTCATGCAGGTCTCGTTATCCTCCAGATCACGATGGACGATGGCGGCGGGCGCTCTCGCGGCCACACCGATGGTGTTTTTCCTCGGGGGGTCGATCAATCCGAACGCAGTAGAGGCGGCCTCGGCTGCACTCCTGTTTGTCACTCTTGTGGGGATACTCCGGTCACCGAGCACACGAGGCATTCTCTGGGAACGCTGCGTCACGGTGGTAATTGCTGTGGCACTGCTCCTCAGCACCCGAAGCATTTCTCTGCTCTGGCTTCTCGCTGGGATCGTCGCGGCCCTCGTGTTCTCCGACCGATCGGTTCTTCGCGTGCTCGTGCGACGGCCGGCCGCCTGGATCGCGCTCGCGGGATCGACCGCGGTAGCGTTCTTCGCGCTGGTGTGGTTCGCGAGCCCGCCGCTACTCCGAGAAGTACCACTGGATGGTGCAGGCACCAGCCCTGCCGCGGCGTTCGTGAGCACGCTCGCTCGATCGTTCGATTTCTCCAGCAGCTTTGTGGGGATCTTCGGGTGGGAGGATACGCCGTCCCCTTCGTTCACCATCCTGATAATCGGTTCTGCCGCGCTGCTCGTGGTCTTTGCGGCGTTGATCTGGGGAACTGGTCGTGCGCGGTGGGTCGCCCTCGGCTTCGGGGTCCTGCTGCTGCTCATTCCTCCGATCACCCAGGCAATCGTCGTTTCGCACCTGGGATATATCTGGCAGGGCCGTTACATGCTCGCCATTTTCCTCTGCCTTCTCATCAGCTGCGGAATGGCTATGGATGAGTCGTCCGACGGTCGCCCGCTTCTTGGTCGATCAAGGCTCGCCCTGATCGTGGGGGTGTCTCTTGTGGGGCTGGGCCAGTTCGCGAGCATGGAGTCGACGCTTCGCCGCTACATGGTGGGGGACCACGGGGCCATCCAGTCGATGATCCTGAATCCGGATTGGCAACCACCGTTTGGCCTGGCGGTGCTCTCGTTCGCGATGATCGTCTGGGCGGCCGCGGCAGTGACAGTCATCGTACGGAGGCTCTCTTCGGTGCAGCCAATTGGCTGAAGGACTAGTCGATCGGTCGGCGCTGACATGGACGACACGTTTCGCCACGTGAAGACCCTCGCGGCGGGCCGGTCCACCCGTGGCCGGCAATTGTGGCAGACTAAGGGAGCTCGGCTTGTTGATGATACCTTTGCTTTTCCATGAGGAGTAAGGGTCTCGTCGGCTAAGTCGAACCCCGATTTGTCGAACGCTTGGCAATTCAGGCGTAGTGGCGTCGCACTGGACGCTAGCGAAGATTGGCTGAAACACGACAATGACCGGCCCAGTTGCGCGACGCCGCCTTCGTGGACGACGCGTGGGCTCGCCGGCGGGTATCGCTCTTCAGGTCGTTTACGACAGCGCCGCGTGGATCGCC
>Ga0123338_10001782_pt1 | contig 20516 bp, 22 predicted proteins | sample grotaG_FD_89793 | JGI IMG/M metagenome (GOLD analysis project Ga0123338, IMG submission 89793) | Glacier valley bacterial and archeal communities from Borup Fiord, Nunavut, Canada, to study Microbial Dark Matter (Phase II) -... | ecosystem: Environmental > Aquatic > Freshwater > Ice > Glacier ...
CGGATGCACAGCGCTCAGCCTGTTGGCCACCAGCGTACATCCAGAGCGCGCCGGGGTGCAGATCGCCCTCTTGCAGACATTGCTGGACCGTGGCGCAAATCTTCACCTGCGGTCAGCCGGCAATAACCATTCGGTGGTCCATGGCTGCATCGCGAATGGGCAACCCGCGGCGGCGAAGTTTCTTGCCGATCTTGGCGCTCCTTTGGACCTGGAAAGTGCGGCGGCGCTGGGTCGTTTAGATGTGCTTGAAAAGCAGTTCGAAAAAGCAACAGCGAAACAGATCGAGTCGGCTTTTCTCTATGCTTGCGGATAGGGCAGTTTGGCCGCGGCCCAATTTTTTCTGGAGCGAGGGGTGGATCCGGCAACGCGCGATGAACATGGCCGGACAGCGCTGCATTCAGCCTGTTGGGGCGCGCGGACGGAGATCGTCAACCTGCTGATCGAACAGGGAGCCGAGGTGGATGTAAAAGAGAGCCGCTTGCATTCCACTCCGCTGCCGTCGCACCGGTCGCCAAAATCCCCTACAATAAAGCCGGAGAGTTAAAGATGGGTCCCATAGGGTATCCCGAGATGATGTTCATCTTTATCCTGGCATTGCTACTTTTCGGCCCCAAGAAGTTGCCGGAACTGGGTAAGACCCTGGGTAAAGCTCTGACCGAATTCAATCGGGCAAAAAACGAACTGAAGACTACGTTCGATCGCGAAATGAAGACCTTAGAGCGGGAAACGGAATCGATCAAGGAAGCGACAAACAGTCTGTACCACGACAATTACAATTACGATTACGCGTCCTATGATTCGGCGCATCACGCGCCCGAGTTGCCCGAAACCCCCGCCATTGAAGCATCCTCCACCCCAAGCGCATCCGCACCACAGGGCGCTGAATCGACTCACGCTATCGCCGAACCCCATTTTGTGGCAGCACCGGAAGGGACCATCGCCAGCGGCTCTTATCATGAACCCGTGCCCGCAGTTCATCACGAGGTTGCAATGGAAGGCGCCAACGCAATAGCGGAGCAGCACACTATAAAGAGCTAATTCGAATGCCGGACGACCAGCAGGGGGAGCACTCCCCCTCCGGCGTACCTGTGTCTCCCAAAGAGACGCAGCACGTCACCCACGAACAGACCACCGACAACTCGACGACGTATAACTATTACGACGAAAGTTACACTTACGATTCGGGAAATCAGCCGGGCGCTTCACCCCTGGCCCCTGTGTCGGTAAGCCCACCCGCGACGCCGCCACCGTCGACACCTCCGGCGCCTCCACCCCCGCCGCCCAAGGAAGTACCGAAAGACGAAGGCGACGAAGAAGAAAACGGCATGCTGCGGATGTCGTTCCTGGGTCATCTGGAAGAGTTGCGCAAGCGGATATTTCTGATGCTGATCGGCGTCGCGGTGGCCTTCACGGCGAGCCTGACCTTCAGCAATGAGCTCTGGCTGATTGTCAGCGCGCCGGCCAAGGCGGCACTCATCAGTCTGAAAGTGAACCCTCCTAACCTGGCCCAGATTGAGCCGATGGAAGCGTTCAACGTGATCTGGTTTAAACTTCCCACGCTGGTGGCGGTCTTCCTGAGTTCGCCATGGATTCTGTTCCAGGTCTGGTCCTTTATCGCGCCTGGCCTCTATAAAAAAGAGCGCAGGCTGGCTGCTCCGTTCGTCATCTCCTCGGCGGGGCTGTTCATTATCGGCGGACTGTTCGCTTACTATGTGGCGTTCCGGTTCGGGCTCACCTTCCTACTGGGAATCGCGGTGGGCAGCAATGTCACGCCGCTGATTTCAGTGAATGAATATTTCAATCTGTTCGTCAATGTGACGCTGGGCATCGGCATCGTTTTTGAATTACCGGTGCTGATTTTTCTGCTCACGCTCTTGCGTGTGGTGAACCCCAGTTTCCTCATCCGCCACAGCCGGTACGCAATTTTAGGCATCGTGATTCTGGCGGCGGTCATTACGCCTACGCCGGATATTTTCAACCTGATGCTATTCGCCGCGCCGATGATTCTGTTGTTCTACATCGGTATTTTCGCCAGTTATTTACTGGTGCTGAGGCGCGAAAAACGCCGAATGCCGGCCAAAATATTGATGATCTTGATTTTGGTCATCCTTGTGCTGCTGATAGTTGCGGGTTATTTCGGCGTATTGCGGTATCATTTGCGAATCGTACAGCATTGGCCTTTTTTGACTCAGTAAGGCCACCTCTTGGGGGTTTATGGACCTTAACAAAATCATTCGCGAACTCCGGGACGAGCGAGATAAACTGGAGCAAATTGTAACCTCGCTGGAGCAGTTGCAGATCACGGCAAAACAGAAATCTGAAACCGTTGCCAAGCGAGGCCGCCGTTCCATGGATAGCGAAGCGCGGACTGAAGTGTCGCAGAGGATGAAACGCTACTGGGCGGACCGGCGCACGAAAGCGGCCGGTTCCTGAGGGCGGCCGCCTAATGCTTAAAAAACCACAGCCAGAAATACTGGCCGCCGGCACCGTGGCGATGTCGCGGCTCAAAGTGGCAATTCGTGGCCAATTCCACGGCCTGCTTGTCTGAAAACGGTACACCGAGCCAGGTATCGTGCTCCTCCGTGGTGAGCGTGGCGTCGCCCTGCACCTGGAATTTAAACAAGCCGCCTGGGCGCAGCAGCCGGTGCACTTCACAGACATATTTCTGAATCACTTCACGGCTGGGAATGTGTTGAAACACAATGGACGAAAAGGCGAAATCCACCTCAATGTTGCCCAAAACCTGAAGGTCCGTTCCGTTGTTTTGCCAGAAATGTGCGTTGGCGATGGCTCGGTTCGCCTCAGTTGCCTGCCGCACCATTTCGCCCGAAACATCCACGCCGTGAACCGTTCCAAAGACCTCTGACAGCGCGCGCGTGACGCGGCCCACGCCACAGCCGATCTCGAGCACGGTCATCTGTTTCGGATCTTTGCCCTGACAGATATTGATCATGTCGGTGAGCACTTCTTCCCGAACCGTCTGCCGCCCGGAAGCGAAAAATTCCTCATCGCTCCAATTCTGGTTGGCCGTATTCACGTAAAAACGTGCATTTTCGAGCGCCCGCGCATCCCATTCGCGGCGCATGCGGCCAAGCAGTTCATTTTCGGGCATCATGCTATATTGTAGACGTCGCGTGGGCGACTAGCTCAGCTGGGAGAGCGCTGCGTTCGCAATGCAGAGGTCGGGGGTTCGATCCCCCCGTCGTCCACCAATTAATATCCGCTTCCGCCGAATCCGCCTTCGCCCCGCGCGGAGTTATTCAGTTCCTGTTCCTCCCACTCGACGGCCTCATACCGCGCCACAACCATCTGCGCGATGCGGTGCCCAGCCTTGATCTGGTAGGCCGTGTTTCCCAGGTTGAGCAGGATCACTCGAATCTCACCGCGATAGCCGGGATCGATAGTCGCCGGGCTGTTCGGAAGCGTGATGGCGTGTTTCAGAGCCAGGCCGCTGCGAGGCCGAATCTGCGCTTCATAACCGGGCGGCAGTTCGATGGCAAGACCCGTGGGCACCAACGCCGGGGTGCAGGGGTGCAGCATCACATCTTCCACCGCCACCAAATCCATGCCGGCATCTTCTTCGGGCCCATGCGCGTACCTTGGCAGGATGGCGTCGGGATGCAAACGCCGCACTTTAATAGTCATGCACAACATGATTGCAGAACATCTTTACTGCCTGGCGCGCTAACATCTCCGTGTGACACCGACGAACCTGAAGTGCGTGAAATGCGGCGGCGCGATGGATGCCGGTTTTGGAATCGACAAGGATACCAGCGGCGTGCAGGCGGCGCGTTGGATTAAAGGCGTGCCGGAATCCTCGTGGTGGCAGGGGACGGAATTGAAGGACCGCGATTGCCGCGCCATTATCATGTGGCGTTGTACGGAGTGCGGCTTTCTGGAGTGTTACGCACAGCAGCCCGTTGCCGCGCCGGGTCTGTTTCATCGTTAGACAAGCCGGGACGCTATCATTGTCTTCTTGAAACGCGTCATTACGGTTGCGCCCCTTCCGCCGGAAAAATGCGCTTATGCGCTGGCCCGATATTCCCGCTCGGCGGATTCCATTCGGGAATCGCTCGAATGGGTGAGGACTCATAATTCCGAGAAGTTTCTGGAGAGCTACTATTTCCAGTACGGTCACCAATCGATAGCCGACTTGGGCCATACCGTGTTGTGCTTCGAAGGAATTTCCGAACTGGCGGCGACCGAAATTGAAGACGAGCCACTATGGGACGGGCAGGCGAAATCGACGCGTTACCAGGACTTTTCCACCACCGGATTTGTTCAGCCGCCGGAGTTGCTGGCAGAGCATAGCGAGACTTATCAGAGTGCGGGCCGCGCGCTGCTGGAGGCCTACGGGCAAGTTCATGCAGCGGAATTGGAGCGGCTTCGCGGTGCCCTGCCCCGTCCGCCGGAGATGAAGCCGGATGCCTATGAGCGCAACCTGGCCGCGCGCGCGTTCGATGTCGCTCGATACCTGCTGTTCTGGGGCATTCCGACCAATGTGGGTCAGGTCACCAGCATCCGCACGCTGGAAAAGCAGATTCGCCGGCTGGGCGCGTCGCCCTATGCGGAATTAAGGACCCTGGCATCCGAAATTGCCGAGGCATGCGCCGCGCCGCCCGATTGCGTGTGGAATGCCGCCGATGCGGCCGAGCCGCTGGCTCCGACGCTGGCCCGCCATGCCGATGCCGATACACACACGCCTGCCTCGCTCTGCGCGCTGACTGGTTGGGCGATGCAGAACCTGGGAGTTATTCCGGCAACCGACTCCCCCGAAGTGGACCTGATTCGTCCGACCGATGCACTGGCCGAGATTGCCGCCACGCTGCTGTATTCCGTCACAGCGCATCCTTTTCGCGCGCTCTATGATACGGTGCGCGAGTGGTCCGCGGCGCGTCAAGGCGAGGTGCTGGATACGGCGCTTGCCTCACGCGGGAAGCGTGACGATCTGCTGCGCGAATTTCGCGGGGCGCAGTTCTGTTTCGATATGGCGATCGATCTTGGCGCCTATCGCGATCTGCACCGGCATCGCCGCACGCAGCAATTTCGGCAAAGCTATTCGGGCACGCTGGGCTATGCCACTCCTCCGCACGCGCCGGCCATGTATGCGCCCGCCATCGAAGAAGCCTTCCGCGTATTCCGCGCACTTCCCCAAACGGCCGCTCAATACATATTGCCGTTCGCCGCGCGCAGCCGGTTCCTGTTCAAGATGGATTTCGCCGAAGCCGAATACATGTCGCGGGTACGTAGCGGTGTGAAAGGACACTTCAGTTACCGGTCTATCGCCTGGCAGATGAAGCAGCGCGTGGAAGAGCAGCTGCCGGAACTGGGCCGTCTGATTCATGCGACTCCGCCTGAAGTGGAAGACCCGCTGCGGCGCTAGTTGAAGCGGTAAACTGAGGGGAGATGAAGCCCCTTGCCGCTCTCTTCGCGCTTGCCGCGCTTGCGTTTGCCGAACCCTCGCCCGATAAATCTGTGGGGTCGAAAGTCGCGCCCACGCTGATCGATGTGTTTCTGGATTTTCAATGCCCGCCGTGCCGGATGTTCCACGATCAGACGCTGCCGGACGTGATTGCTAACTACGCGGATAAGGGCAAGGTGCTGATTGTGTATCATGACTTTCCGCTGCCCATTCACAACCATGCGTTGGAAGCGGCGCACTGGGCTAACGCAGCGAACTCGGTTCACAAGTATAAAATTGTGAGCGATGCGCTGTTCAAAGCTCAACCGCAGTGGGTGGCTTCGGGAGACTTGCGCTCCGTTGTGGCCACCGTGCTCTCTCCTGCTGAGATGAAGACCACTGAAGCGCATTTGAAAGATGCCTCCATCGATGCGGGTCTGGATAAAGACCGCCAGCTTGGAATCCAAATGGGCCTGAAGCAAACGCCCACCCTGGTGGTGACGCACAAGCTTCAGACTTATCCGTTTGGCGGCTTCATTTCTTATTCCATCCTGAAGCAGGCGCTCGACGACATCAACAGCAAGTGAAGTGGGTTCTGCTGTTCTTGAGAGTCGCGCTTGGTGCGGTGTTTTTGTATGCTGCTTACGCAAAGCTCATCGCGCCCTGGTATCTGTTTGCGGGCAATATCGATTCTTACCAGATGGTGCCGCCCTGGGCCTCGGAATGGATCGCACGCACTCTGCCGGCGTTTGAACTGGTGCTGGGTGTTGTGCTGTTGACCGGTTGGAAGCTTCGCTATACGGCGCTGGTCAGCGGCCTGCTGCTGCTGGCTTTTTGGCTAAGCATGGTAACCGCTTACGCCAAGGGCCTGGCCATCGATTGCGGCTGCTTCGGTTCGGGCGAAGCGGTTTCGAAACTGACGCTGCTGCGGGATGGTGCCCTGGTGGCCATCGCGGCGGTGCTCTGGCATTTCAGTCGAAAACGCCATGCCGTGTAAGAAGCCATTTGCCTTGGCGTTGCTGCTGGCTGGAACGGTCGCTTGCAATACCAACCTCGCCATCGCGACGTTCGCCGCGAATACAAAACAGTTTTCGGAATTGCTGCCGCGCGTGGCGGCGGTGCGGTTCAACGCGTGTGTGGAACTGGCGGTCTACGATCAACTGCAGAGCGACGGCCCGACTCTTCCGAAGCGCGATGTGGCCGTGCTATCGTGCCGGGAACAGGCGCAGACGCGCGATCGGCTGATCAAGGAATTCTCGGTGTTGACCCAATACTTCACCGCGCTGGGCCAACTCGCAAACCATGATCACGCGGGTGCTGTTGCGTCCGCACAAGAAGCTGCGGGCACGGCGGGTTCGTTGGTAGGCGCGAACCCCGCGATTTCGGGCTTAGCGGGAGCGCTTGCCAGAGCGGTGCTGAATACGAAAACCGCGAGCGCACTGAGGGAGGCAATTGTATCGACGGACCCGCATATCCAGGCCTATTCACGAGAGTTTCAGGGAGTGATCGCTCCCGTGTTCAGCGCCGCTTTGAAAGACCAGGAGCGCGAACTGACCGCGCTTTATAGTGACGGCGTCAGGGCCACGCCGGCGAACCGTCTACTGCTGTATCGCCAGTTTGATTCAGACAGGCGGACCATCCGCGAGGCGCACCAGCTTGTTGAAAGCTATTCCGCGTTGATGGCGGGCATTGCCGCCGCGCACGCCCGGCTGTATGCGAACCGCGCCTCGCTGGGGAGCAAGGAAACGATAGCGGGAATTCTTCACGATGCCGCTGGAATCGGTGGGCAGATTGCGGCGATAAAGGCGGCTCACTAGCGCGATGCCGATCAGTTCAGCCCAAGTGCTCGTTCTGGTCCAACGCTTCCAGGCTCTGGCTGATGAGGTGGAAGCCAAGCGCGCGGTTGTGCCCTTTATGTCGGACGAATGGAACAGCCTGGGGCAGCAGCGGCGCGCGCTCACTAGGGCCTCGGGACAACTGCAGGACACAGCCCTTAGCGCCGCGCTGGATGAACTAGAGCCGCACTATGACGCGATGCTCTCCGTTGTGCGGGATCTGAAAGATGAAATCGGGCGCGAAGAGAAAATCGAAAGAGTTCTGTCCATCGTCGCCTCGGGTTTGGCGATTTCGGCGGCGGTACTCGAAGGCAATCCCGCCGCCGTCTTCAAAGCCCTCGATAAGGCGAGGCTGCTGCTTACGGAATCAGCGTGAAGTTTACCGTAACGTCTGTCTGCACGGCAATGGGCTGTCCGTTCAGCAGCGTGGGCCGATAGCGCCACTGGCTTACGGCTTCCACGGCAGCACGCGCCAGGTCGGCATCGATTTGGCGGTTGACCACCTGCAAAGAGGAAGGCACGCCATCGGGACCGATAGTAGCTTCAAGCACGACGGCTCCCTGCGCGCGGTTGGCCTTGGCGGCGGCTGGATAAATCGGCGTTACTTTGTTGACCAGGGCCGCCGCCTGTACCGAGCCGCCGATGGTCAGGCGTGTGGGAGCCGCACCGACGCTGCTGTTAGCCGCCGACCCGGACGTATCGGTCACCTTCACCTGCTCGGAAATGGCTCCCATTTCGAGCGCGACATTTTGGAAATTCGGTTGCGAGGAATCGAGCATCGTAAGCGTCCGGTGCTCGCGGAACCCGGGCTTCAGCACACGCAATTCGTAATCGCCCGGAGGGAGCGCATGGAAGTGAAATGCTCCGGCGGCGTCTGTGGCGGTCATGTCGCGCGTACGAGCCTGCACGTTGCTGAGGATCACGGTGGCTGACGCGATGGACGCGCCTCTAGGATCGGTCACGCTTCCAGCCAATCCCCCACTTTTGCTTTGCGCGGTGGAGTGAAGCGCGGCAAGAGGAACCAGAATCAGCAGTGCCAGGGTTGTGGTGAAAAGTGTGGCAACGCGCGAAACACGGTGCCGGTTCAAAGAGTTGTCGAGCATGGCGTTGACTCTCCTTTCAAGATGACTACGACCGGCAACGGCAAGGGCCGATTCCGGAAGATGTGCGGTACGGCAGGTACTTTTTACCAATTGCAGCAATTCATCGGCATAGGTTGGCGCGTCGTGGCCAGCCAGAAGTACGGCGTCGTCACAGGCACGCTCGCTCTCCTCTTTCTGCTTGCGCCAGGCCATCCAGGCTAAGGGGTGGAACCAGTAAACTGCCAGGAAAAGCTGACTGAGCAGGCCGGTTGCCCAGTCGCAGCGGCGGATGTGGGCAAGTTCATGCAGCAATACTACGCGCAGGCGGGATGCCGGCCACTGCACGCAATCGGCCGGGAAGAAAATCACGGGACGGCATAGCCCGCTTGTGCAGGGCATGGCGGCGGGTTCGGCCAGGATGCGCAGTTTGACTCGGCGCGTGATGCTCATGTCATTCGCGCAAACTTCCGCGAAGGCTCTCTGGCACGGGCCATCGGCCGGACGTGAGCGACGGACGAGAGTGGATAGACCCACGAAGCCCTTCGCGACCCGTGAACAAACCACTAGGAAGCCAGTGAGCCAGGTTGTGAGCAACCAAGCGCCCAGATAGGAGGCCGGCGCCGGGGAACCGGCATTTACGGCAAGCGAGGGCGCGCGCGGGATGGGGAAGTTCGATGGAGTTGAATGGCTTGCCAATGCGGACGCGAAAGCGGGCACAGGCATGCCGCGCCATTCGGGAAGCAGAACCTGCAGGGCGGGCAGCAGAAGCGCGGCTGAGATGGCCAAGGTCCAGATGCGATGACGGAAAGCTGCCGAGCCGCTTCGCGCGCAAGCTGTGACCAGCAGGGCGAGAAAGAGCACGACGCTGGCCTTGACTAAGATGTCGATCACCTCGAACCTGCCTTTGCATCGGCGATAATCCGGGCTAGGCGGTCCAATTCCTCGGGGCTGATCCGCTTCACTTCTCCACCCACCAGCGTGGCAACCACCTGCTCCGTTGAGCCTTCGAAGAACGTCTCCACCAAGTGGCTGAGAGCGGAACGGCGGGCTGCGGCGCGCGGCTGGGTGGGGCTGAAGACATAGCGCGGGCCGTCCTCTCTGTGGGTAACGTGGCCTTTCTCTTCTAAACCGCGCAGTTGCGCCCGAATTGTGGAGTAGTTTGTGCGGTCAGGCAGACCGCTCAGGATTTCAGCGGCGGTTGCCGATTCCATCTTGTACAAAACATCCATGATTTGCCGTTCACGCCGGGTGAGCGGGGGAAGATTTGGAGCCATAATGCTATTTTTATAGCATTATGCTATAAAAATAGCAACAGGTTATTGAAGAATTGTTAGCGCCAGATCGGAATACACTGCAAAGCTTTTGTCGAAGGTGACCATGTCCAGTTCACCGCTCTCCGCGAAGGCGGCCAGATAGGCGTCCGTCCACTGGCGGTGCCCGCTTTGCTTGGTGAAACGGCGCAGAGCGATTTCGAGGTACGGCGGATCCGGGGAGAAAACAACGCGCTCGTCAACGGATAGGCGGTCCCACACAGACCAAGCCTGTTCGCGCGTTTGCACCGCATCGCGCATGACACTCGGGTTCGTCAGTAGGCGAAGCAAGCCCAGTTGCACCACCCGGCAGCACACCGCAGTGTCTGGATCACGCTCGGAAAACCAAGCCAGAGCCGCTCGGTGATGCTGATGAGTTTTTACGACCAGCGCGAGCCAGACATTGACATCAACCAGCCATTGCTTCTTCAATTTGCTCATTTGTGGGGTTTACCGTTTGGGTGCCGGAAATGAGCGGGAATTGAACTCGGGCCCGTGGGATGGGAGAAGAAAAACTCTGCGAAACGGCCTCTAATATCAAGGCGCGCACACTGGAACCTTGCAGCGCAGCCTTCGATTTTAGTTCCATATACAGTGGGTTTGGAATTTCAACTGTCGTCCTCATGAACACAGTATGCCATAAATATGGCGTAAGTGAGAATTTTCCCCTCTCTCCTTACTAGAAAACCGTGCGCGAGCCGCTCCTGCTTCCTTTTGCGGCCCTGGCGTCGGGAATTGTGCTGGCGCGATTCGTTCCGTTTGGGGCGATCGAACTCATCGCCGCGTCACTCGCCTTCCTTATCCTTGCATTGTTTGCCCGCGCGCAACCGCTGCGGCTCACGGCGATTTTTCTAGCAGTATGCACGGTAGGTGCGCTGACCGCAGTTCTTCATCTTCCGCCCCCGGCCCCCGAACTCGATGCCGCCGATGGCGATTCCGTCATTCTCTCCGGCTGCGTGGTGGAGCCGGCCGTCACGGCACGCGGGCGTGAGCAATTCACCGTAGAACTTGGCGCCGATGCTCGTGCGCGCGTGAACTGGTACCTGCGGCCCGGCGAAACTGCTCCTGAAGCGCACTATGGCCAGTTGGTCGAGTTTCCCGCCAAGACGCGCCGGCCGCACAATTACCAAAATCCCGGCGCTTTCGATTACACGCACTTTCTGGCTCGGCAGCACATTTACTGGACCGCCGCGACTCCTGCAGGGGCCCACCTAACCCTCCTTCCTGGGCGCTGCGGCAACCGTTTCATGGCCGGGATTTTTGCGCTACGAACCGGAGCCCTAAACCGCATCGAGAGCCTTTACGCCGGCGAACCGTACACCATCGCCATGATGGAGGCCATTCTGATTGGCGAAACCGCCGGGTTGCAGAAGCTCTGGACGGAAGATTATCGCGCCACCGGAACCTTTCATGCGCTGGTGATTTCCGGCAGCCATGTCGCCGTGCTGGCCGCAACTTTGCTGTTTCTGCTCAGAATTGGCTTCGTTCCGTCAAATATTGCGACGCTGCTCACGGTTGCGGCGGCCTGGCTGTATTGCCTTCTTACGGGCTGGCAAGCGCCCGTCATTCGCTCTGCCGCTGCCTTGACGTTCTTCGCCATAGGCCGCCTTTTCTATCGCGAATCGCGCATGTTGAACATCATTGCAGCCGTGGGAATCGGGTTTCTGCTGCTCGATCCCGAATCGCTCTACGACCCCAGCGCACAGCTTTCGTTCCTTTCCGTGGCGCTGATTGCCGCCTTTGTGGTACCCGTCATCGAGCGAACTTCGGGGCCGGTCGCCGAAGCGCTGAGCCAAATGCCCTCCACGACGCTGGTTCCCGGCGCGGCACAAATCCGCGTGGAACTTGCGCTGGCGATTCAGACTTTGCAGCTTGCGCTGCCAGGGCTCCCGCCAAAGTTCACTAGGCTAGCGATTCATGTCCCCGTGCGTTTCGCCATCTTCTTCTACGAGCTGCTGTTGACCTCTGCCATGATTCAGATCGGGCTCGCGGTGCCGATGATCGTGTACTTCCACCGCCTTTCCGCCACCGGCCTTTCAGCAAACGCCGCCGCAGTGCCCTTGCTGGGCCTGGTGGTGCCAATTGGGTTCGTTTCGGTAATTCTAAACTCCACCGTCTGCGCCTGGATCGCCTCGGTTTTCCTGAACTTGACCGAACACATCGTGGCGTTTCACGCGCGGTGGGAGCCGAATTACCGCATTCCAGACCCGCCGTTGTGGCTGGCGCTGGCATTTTTGGCGCTGTTGCTATTAGCGGCCATGCGTTTCCGGCCGGCCATCCGCATTGCGGCGTTTGCCGGTGGATTGGTGGCGCTGGCCGTACTGGTGGCGCATCCGTTCGCCGCCCTCACCCTGCCGGGAACTCTTGAAGTGACAACCATCGATGTCGGCCAGGGCGATTCCATCCTGGTGGCCTTTCCCGATGGCAAGCTGGTGCTGATGGATACGGGCGGCATTCCGTTATTCGGAAAGTTGGTGGAGACCGCGACGCGGCTTGATATCGGCGAAGATGTAGTCGCGCCGTACCTCTGGACGCGCGGCATTCACCATCTGGACGCAGTTGCCATTTCGCATTTCCACGACGATCATTCCGGCGGCCTGGCGGCCATCCTGCGCGATTTCAGCGTGACCGAACTCTGGACCGGAGCCGTACCGGCCACGTTCCCGCTTCCCGCCATCGCGGTTCGAAAACTGGTACGCGGAGAGCCGTTCGTTTTCGGCGGCGCGCACATTCAGGTACTTGCGCCCAGTGCCGATTATGATCCTCACAAAGCGCCCCACAATAACGATTCGCTAGTGCTGCGCCTCACGCACGGCAAGCACTCCTTCCTGCTCACTGGCGACGCCGAAAAGCAGATTGAAGCGCAACTCTTAGACATGCCGCGCACGGACGTTTTGAAAGTGGGCCACCATGGCAGCAAGACCTCTTCCACACCGGGTTTTCTGGACGCGATCCACCCCGCGTTCGCACTGATCTCCGATGGCTATGAAAACCGCTACGGTCATCCACATCCGAAAACGCTGCAAGCTCTAGAAGAGCGCCACATCGCCATCAGCCGCACGGACGTGACCGGCCTGGTCACCGTGCGAACCGATGGCCGCTACCTTACAGTAATTCCCGCTCCCCTTCCAGTTCGCTCTCGAGAGCCGCCGCAGGACCCTCCGCCTTCGCTTTCTCAAGCACCATCCGCGCATCCTCCGCCTGAGATTCCGGAACCTGCACCTGGAACTCCAACGACGGCAGCGTGGACGGTCCCACCAACTGGACATCGAAGTCATTCGCCTCAAGGACTCCCTTCACATTGAGCGCCTCCATTTCGGCATCGTGGTTCGATGAGCTGAAAACGGCAATCATCTCTTCTTCAGAATTCATGCAGTTAGGATATCCTAGCGCTATGTCCGACAACGAAAACAGCAGCAGCGGTTACCTCTGGTTCCTGGCGGGAGCCGTCCTGGGCGCTTCGGTCGCTCTTCTCTATGCGCCAAAGTCCGGTAAGGACACCAGAGGGTATTTGAGCGATCAGGCCGATGAAGGCCGCGAGGCCCTGGCGCATTCCGGCAAGGACCTGATGGATAAGGGAAAAGATCTCTACGATAGAGGCCGCGTGCTGGCCGAAGACGCCGCCGAACTGTTTGAGCGCGGCCGCAAGATGGTCCAGGGCTAGCACTCTGCTCACGCTGGGCCGGTTTCGGGTCACGCTGGTTCGCGCAGGCCATTACCATTGGGACGGCGGCGCGGTGTTCGGCGTGGTTCCGAAAACCATGTGGTCCCGTAACACTCCGGCCGATTCGTTAAATCGTGTGCCGCTGGCGTTCAACTGCTATGTGATTGAAACGGGCAAGCATACGGTGCTGGTGGAGACCGGTGGCGGTCACAAGTTTTCGCCGGCGTCGCGGGAGCGTATGAACCTTCCCGCGCTACGGCCTCTACCGGAGCTGCTGAGCCAGTTTCAGATTGACACCGTCATCAATACTCACCTGCATTGGGACCATTGCTCCGGCAACATGCTGGACGGCGCGCCGGCTTTTCCGGAGGCGCGTTATTTCGCGAGCGCCGCCGAATATGAGCATGCGCATGAACGCCAGGTTCGCGACGCCATAAGCTACATGGATGAGAATTACGATCCGCTTGTTGGTGCCTGCCGGATGGAGTTGCTGACGGGCGATACGGAAGTGGTGCCGGGTATCTCCATGCATGTCGCGCCTGGACACAACAGCGACATGATGGTGGTTCGAGCGCATTCCGAAGGCGAGACGTTTTGCCTGCTGGCGGATCTTGTACCAACCGTGGAGCATCTAAAACCAACTTGGGTGGCGGCGTTCGATTTGTTCCCGCTCACCGCCATCGAAACCAAGACGCAGGTACTTACGCAAGCCGCCCGGGAAGGCTGGTGGTGCGGATTCGGCCATGATATGCACACTGCCTTTGCAACCGTGGCCGAAGATTTCAGCCAAAAAGAGACACGATCCTCATGACGAAAAAGACCACGTTCCCGCCTTTCCGTAATGAACTTTATCTGGATTACACGCTACCGGAAAATCGCGCGGCGATGCTGGCCGAAGTGGCGAAGCTGCGCGCGAAGCTTGGCGCGGACCATCCCTTGCTGATTGCGGGTGAACGAATCCATACAGATGATAAGCATCGCTCGGTGAATCCTTCGAATCCCGCTGAGCTGATCGGCACGGTGTCGAAGGCGAGCCCAGAACTGGCAACCCGCGCGATTGAAGCGGCCTTTGCGTACTTCCCGGACTGGTCGCGCACGGACCCGATGGATCGCGTGAAGATGCTGATGCGCGCGGCGGAATTGCTGCGTGAACGCAAACTGCATTTCAACGCATGGCTTACGCTCGAAAGCGGCAAGACCTTTGCCGAAGCCGAAGGCGAGACTGCGGAGGCGATTGATTTTTGCGAATACTACGCGCGCGAAATGGCCCGGCTTTCCGGCGCACAGGATGTGGTGCAACTGCCCGGTGAGCGCGATGAAATGCATTACCTGCCGCTAGGCGTGGGCGTGGTGATTCCACCGTGGAATTTTCCGCTGGCCATCCTGACCGGCATGACCGTGGCCGCACTAGTGGCGGGCAACACAGTGGTGCTGAAACCTTCAAGCGAGACGCCGATCATGGCCGCGGCGTTGTGCGATCTGCTGTTGGAGGCGGGCTTCCCGGCGAAATCGTTTCAGTTCGTGCCGGGCAGTGGCGCTCTGATTGGCGATTTGCTGGTACAGCACCCGAAGACTCGCTTCGTCGCCTTTACCGGCTCTCGCGATGTGGGGCTGCGGATCAACGAGCTGGCCGCCAAAGCGCAGCCGGGCCAGATCTGGATCAAGCGCGTGGTGGCGGAGATGGGCGGCAAGGACGCCATCATCGTCGATAGCGAATCGGATTTTGACCGCGCCGTGGACGGCGTGTTCTTTTCCGCATTCGGCTACCAGGGCCAGAAGTGCTCGGCCTGTTCGCGCGCGATTATCCACACGGATATTTACGACAAGTTTGTGGAGCGCCTCGCGGAGAAGGCCAAGACGGTGCGGGTGGGTCCCGCCGACGATCCTGCAAACTACATGGGGCCTGTGATCAGTGCCGGGGCGAAGAAATCCATCGAAAGCTATATCGAAGTCGGCCGTGGCGAAGGGCGCGTGGTGGCCGGTGGCACGCCGATCGAGAAGGACGGCTACTTCCTGCCGCCCACCATCATTGCCGATGTGGACGGTAAGGCCCGCGTGTTCCAGGACGAGATCTTCGGGCCGGTGCTTGCGGTCACGCGCGCGAACGATTTCGAGCATGCGCTGGCTCTTGCGAACGATTCGGTCTACGGCTTGACCGGTGCGGTGTTCAGCACCAATCCACAGCACATCAAAGAGGCGCGTGAACGGTTCTTTGTCGGCAACCTTTACGTGAACCGGAAGTGCACCGGCGCCATGGTGGGCGCGCATCCGTTCGGCGGCTTCAACATGTCCGGTACGGATTCGAAAGCGGGCGGGCCGGATTATCTGTTGCTGTTTCTGCAGGCGAAATCGATCGCGGAAAAAATCGCTTAGCCACCCGCAATTGCGGTGACGACCAGGAACGGTTCGGTGCCGTTCACTACCGCTTCGGGCAACTCCGCATCGGGCGATTCATGCGACAGATCTTCAGAGCACGCGAAGAAGCGGATGAACGGGCGGCGCACTTGAGTGACATGATCGCGCATGGTGCCGCGCAGCATGGGATATGCGGCTTCAACCGCGTTGAGGATGCGGCGTTGCGTCACCGGCGCTACGACATCGAGCTCCACCTCGCCGGATATTTTAGCCAGCGTTCGAAGCGGCGAGGGGAGATAAACGCGAATCACGCGAGTGTCTGCACTTCCACCGAAAGCACGGCGGGAAGGTCATGGACAATTGCCGTCCAGTCGTCGCCAGAGTTTGCGGAGGCATAGACCTGGCCGCCGGTGGTGCCGAAGTAAATGCCGCAGGGGTCAAGCGTATCGGAAGACATCGCATCGCGCAGCACATTGACGTAGCAATCGCGCTGCGGCAAGCCGTGCGTGAGCGCTTCCCATTCAGTGCCGCCCGTGCGGCTGCGGTATACGCGCAGCTTGCCTTCGGGCGGGAAGTGTTCGGTCTGGCTCTTGATGGGCACCACGTAAACGGTCTCCGGCTCATGGGCGTGAACCTCAATGGGGAAGCCGAAATCCGAAGGCAGGTTGCCGCTCACCTCATGCCAGTTATCGCCGGCATCGTCACTGCGCATCACGTCCAGATGCTTCTGCATGAAGAGCAAATTGGGGCGCGCGGCGTTCATGGCGATGCGGTGGACGCAGTGGCCCACATCAGCCGTGGGATTGGGTAGCATGGGAGACACCAGCCCGCGATTGATGGGCTTCCATGTCTCGCCCGCATCTTCGGTGCGGAACGCGCCAGCGGCGGAGATGGCGATGTACATCCGCTGCGGGTTTGTAGGGTCGATGACGATAGTATGGAGGCACATGCCACCCGCGCCAGGCTGCCACTTGGGGCCTGTACCATGGCCGCGCAAACCGGAGAGCTCATGCCAGGAACCGCCGCCATCGGTGGAGCGGAAGAGCGCTGCATCTTCGACGCCCGCATAGACCGTATCGCGATCGGTGAGAGATGGTTCCAGATGCCAGACGCGCTTGAACTCCCATGGGTGCGGTGTACCGTCATACCACTGGTGCGTCCCCGGCACACCGTCATAAGTGAACTGGTTGTCCATGGGCGACCAGGTTTGGCCGCCATCGTCGGAGCGCTGAATCAACTGCCCGAACCAGCCGCTGCTTTGCGAAGCATACAGGCGATTGGGATCCACAGGCGAACCTTTCACGTGGAAGATCTCCCACCCCGCGAAGTGCGGGCCGCTCACCTCCCAGTGTTCGCGTTTCGCATCTGAGGTCAGAACGAAAGCTGCCTTGCGCGTGCCTACCAAGACTCTTACCTGACTCATAGCTGTCTCCTTTCCTTACCGAATGGCACTTTCGGGCATACCGGGAATATCCACCACGGGCCGCACTTCCACCGTTCCCCACTTGCCGGCAGGCACCTGGGCCGCGATGTCTAAGGCTTCGTCCAGGTCTTTCGCTTCAATCAGAAAGAAGCCGCCCAGTTGTTCGCGCGTTTCGGCGAACGGTCCATCGGTGATCATGCGCTTGCCGTCCCGCATCCTTACGCTGGTTGCGGTTGCGGTGGGCTGCAATGGCGCCGCGCCGCGATACTGGCTTGCGCTGCTGAGCCGGTGCGAGAAGCGGGCCGACTCCGCATAGCATTCCTCGCGGTCCGCATCGCTCAAGCCTTGCTCGTCAAGGTAGATTAACAACATGTATTCCATAGCTTGCCTTCCTGTGTGGGACGAACGGCGTGACGCGAAATCGACACCATGCTTCTGAACGCATCGAACGCAGTAGAGCAAGTTTATCGCGAAGAGTGGGGCCGAATTGTTTCCGTATTGATCGGCATGTTCCGGGATTTCGATCTGGCGGAAGAGTGCGCGCAGGAGGCGTTCGCCGCCGCGACGGAACAGTGGCCTGTGACGGGCGTACCGGAAAACGCACGCGCGTGGGTGATTCAGACAGCGCGCAACAAGGCCATCGACCGCCTCCGTCGCGCGTCGGTCTACCGCGAAAAGCTGGACCTGTATGTAGCTTCCGGCTTTCTTCCGACCACCACGGAGCCCGATTACAACATTGGTGAAATTCCCGATGAGCGGCTGCGTTTGATCTTCACCTGCTGCCATCCGGCGCTGGCCGTGGAGGCGCAGGTGGCGCTCACGCTCAGGAGCCTGTGCGGCTTGGAGACCGACGAAATCGCGCGCGCGTTTCTGCTGCCGTCCGCCACGCTGGCCCAGCGGATTGTTCGCGCGAAGCGCAAGATTCGCGATGCCGGAATTCCCTATGCCGTGCCAGATGTAAAGGACGTGAGCGAGCGGCTGGAAGCGGTGTTGACCGTGGTCTATCTTGTGTTCAACGAAGGCTATGCCGCCACCAAAGGCGATTCGCTGGTGAGGCACCATCTATGCGCGGAAGCGATTCGGCTGGGGCGGTTGCTGGTTCAGCTGCTGAAGCCCGAAGCCGCTGCGGGCGCGAATGCGCTGTTGGCTCTGATGCTGCTTCATGACGCGCGTCGCGCTGCCCGTTTGGACGGCGAAGGCGAACTGGTGACGCTTGAAGAGCAGGACCGCTCGCGATGGAACCATGCGCAGATTGCGGAAGCGCTCCCGCTTGCGGATCATGCTTTGAGACACAGCCGCGATGCGTTTGCGTTGCAGGCCGGGATAGCTGCGGTGCATTGCCGCGCTACCCAACCGGAGGAGACCGACTGGGCTGAAATTGTAAAGCTCTATGGGGAATTGGAGAGGCTGCAGACTTCGCCGATCGTCTCATTGAACATGGCGGTCGCGGTGGCAATGGCAGAAGGGCCGCGGCGTGGATTGGAGATGATCGATGCCGTCGCTAGGGAGCCCGAGCTGGAAGAGTATCACCTGCTGCACGCCGCACGAGCCGATTTGCTGCGCCGACTGGGGCTGCATGCAGACGCGGCGGTGGCGTATGGGCGCGCGCTTCAGCTAGTGACGAACGCGAGCGAGAAGCGCTATCTGGAGCGGCGTTTGAGTGACGCGCTTTCCAGCAGTTAGACCGATTCTTTCGGCGTTGCGGTCACACGGATCGACACCGATTGAGTTCCCAAATATTGATGTTTGGCCGAGAGTTGAATGGTGCCCGGCTCTTCGCGTGTCCTGATCCAGATGGCGCCCGCGCCGCCCACCAGGCCAAATGGATTTTCACCGATGATCTCGCCGGGTCCAGTAAGCGAGAAGGTCACGACGCCGCTTGAAAACTGCTGCGTGTTGCCATACTTATCGGCCAGGCGGAACACCAGGCGCGTCGCATCGATTCCGTCGCCGCGCAGTTCGGTATCGTCCGGCTCCAGCAGCAGCTTCGCATCGATGCCTTCGCCTGAATACGACTTCGAGATCACCTGCTTGCCTTGTATGAAGCCATCGATGCGAAGGTCGCCCCACGGGTTCAACGGCAGATTGCTCAGATCTACCATGAAAGGCGCGTACTTTAGATGCGCGAAGGTCTTGCGGTCCGGGTCGGCTTCCGATTTCAGTTTGCCATCGATGTAGAGCTTCAAATGATCGCAGTTCGAACAGACGGGAACGATGCCGGGGCCGCCCGCGGTGGAATGGTCGCCCGAAGACCAGCTAAACGCAGGTTCCAGAACTACTTCGTCTGCGGGATCGCACTGCGATTTATAAAAGCCTGCTGCCGCTTTCGGCAGGCGGAAAATATCGCTCACGCCGTGATAGCAGATGCGGTCGCCGGACCCGAAATTACCGTGCGTATTGTAATCGAAGGCGCACCAGCCGATGCCTCCTGAATACTGATCGTTCGAAGCTAGCTGATCGTGAACGCGCGCGTGACGCAGAGTGTGTTCGGCTACGCGTTCAATCTGGTCTGTGCGCTTGGTGGAAAACATGTGGCCGTTGAATTCGGTGTTCAGATACAGGGGATGATTCGGAGCCTTGAGCGGGAACCCGAAATCGTTCATGGTGAACACGTCTTCGAGCAGCTCTGAATTGTAGAGGTAGCGAATGCCGCCGGTCTGGCGTGAAGGGTCAAGCTGGTGCGCGGCCTGGTTGGTGCGTAAGTAGAAGTTGTGATTGTCCTGCGATTCGTTGATGCGGACGCCCCACAGAATAATGGACGGGTGGTTCCAATCGCGCCGGATCATCTCGCCGACATTGCGTACGGCGAGCGTCTGCCAGGCATCTTCGCCGATGTGCTGCCAACCCGGAATCTCTTCCAGCACCAGCAGTCCTAAGTCGTCGCAGGCATCCAGAAAGTGGCGCGATTGCGGATAGTGTGACGTGCGAACCAGGTTCAGCTTCAGTTCATTCTTCAGAATTTGAGCGTCACGCATCTGCACGCGCGCGGGCATGGCGCCGCCTTGATACGGGTAAGTCTGGTGGCGATTCAGACCGCGCAGCTTGATATGTTCGCCATTCAGCATAAAGCCCCGCGGCGTGAAGCGGGCTTCGCGAAACCCGATGCGCGTGCGGTATTCATCGCCCGCCAGAGAACAGACGATTGTATAGAGCTTAGGCTTGCGGAGCGTCCAGCGATCAATCGCGCCCAGGCCGGTCATTCGCAATTCGACCGATTCGGGCGTTCCCGAAAATGGCTGGGTCACGGACTTCAACACACGTTCGCCATCCCGCAATTCAGCTTTGATACTCCCGCCCGCTAGAGCAGCGCCATGCGTGAGGTAACAGCGCACGCTCACTTGCGGGTTCGTACTGAGCACTTCGGAAGGCATGGCGAAGACATTCTCAATGAACGTCTCCGGGACGATGCGGAGAGACACTTCTCGATAAATGCCGCCGAAGGTCAG
>Ga0123338_10001784_pt1 | contig 20506 bp, 20 predicted proteins | sample grotaG_FD_89793 | JGI IMG/M metagenome (GOLD analysis project Ga0123338, IMG submission 89793) | Glacier valley bacterial and archeal communities from Borup Fiord, Nunavut, Canada, to study Microbial Dark Matter (Phase II) -... | ecosystem: Environmental > Aquatic > Freshwater > Ice > Glacier ...
AAGCCGTCGCCAACACTGAAATTGCTGGAACTGTATATCATGTTCATGAAATCACACGTCACATCTGATCCGTCAGCCAAATGGAACGAATCCGGCTTTGTCTTTCCAGCGTCGAACCGGTCGACCCATTCGGCTCGAAAATAGACAGTATTAATGATACTCATGATCTGTTCCGGATCCGGGCTGAATTCCGGCGTCAGCGTATGATTCGTGTTTTCGGCAATCCAGTCAGCCATGGCGTCACCTGTGTCTGCATCGGCAAAATCGACACGAAACAAAGAGGCATAGAATTCGGAAGCGGCCGTTTTGGTAAAGTCTTCCTTGTACTTGACTTCCTCCCCCTTATAGTCCGCATCAAGCCAGAGAGAATTAGCAATTTTCAATTGAGAAATCTCGTTATCCATATACAGCAGCCGGTAAAGATTGCCGCATTGCTCCGCAAGCTCAGCGGTATCGGACGCGCCCAATAAGGCGAACAACTCCTCGCGTGTCTGACCATCAGCGCCTGAGCCGGCCAGGGATAGGGCAAAGTACAGGCTTAAGGGGGAATAGCAGCTGTTTGCCGAGTCGTTTTGCAGGACAAGAGCGGCTGTATCATACGAAAATTGACTGATGGCCTGCAGGCTCTCTTCACTGACCGGATTCTTATCACGGTTGGCTCTCCAGGCATCAAAATCTTTAAAAGAAATCGCTGCCGGATATTCCGGTGCCGTAATTTCACTTACCGAAGCGGCATCGTCAGGTTCGCTATTTGCGCATGCAGGCAGACTCATCAGCAGACATATGGTAAGGAACAAGACCGCAAATCGTCTCATATTGGCACCTTCTTTACTTGGAAATAATGACTCTCGCTTTCGGTTTATGAAGTCTGAAAGTTGCTATACAGCAATTTCCAGCTACCGCTTTGCAGAATATACAGTTGCTTTGCCAGAACCGGTTTTTTCTATAAGTCCTCTACTTTCAAGATTCTTTAACAATATTCCGGCACTTGTCTGCTTGAGCCCTAATGCTTCCTGCACTATTTTTCGTGTGACCGAAGCGCGACTTTGAATATATTTCAGAGCCGCTGTGTGCTGTGTGTCCAGTCCATTCGATTCCGCGCCTACTGCATGTCGATTTGGTATAATTACGCGAAAAGCAGCGTTGGTCATTCGAAAATCTGCTGACACTCCGTACTCTTCACTCTCTTTTCTGATCTTCCGGATACCTGTTCCATATGCTTCAACATATTTTAATCTATAAAATATGTTAGCGAGTCCTGTATTGCGAGTTTGCGATATGCCCTCAAATATATCTTCAGGCTCAAGTCCCGGTACAAGTCCCCCTAGAGAGACAATTTCCAGCCTGTCGCTGAATATTGAAATGAGCGTACTTCCGCTGAAAGAATAATCTCTGTGAATGATTGCATTTAAAAGTGCTTCACGAATTGCTGATTCAGAATAGTCTCTACTATCAATTCATCAGAATCCATGATACCGAGCGTTTTTTGCTGTGCCTTCCCAAAATCAATCTTCTGCTTTTCAAATTCTTTCTCTGCCGCAGAAAAAGTAAGTTCCTGATTGATGCTTCGCATTTTTTCATAATTTGCATCATCTGAATCTGCAATCATTGTGCGGATGGCATTTTCTGTAGCTGGAATAGATGTATTCCCAAGTCTTATGTATACGCCGGAAGACTTCATTCCCTTCTCACTTAGATAGTAAGGGCGCTTTGTTCCCTTCTGAACCCTAATTTTCACGATAGCCTTTCCTTCAATATTTTCAGTTACTATATCTGTAAACAATGTAATATCCTGCTTTATACCGTCATGAATGACCGACGAAATTCGTTCGCAAATCCGCTCCGGTTCACCGACACCCAAGACATTTCCGTTATCTGTTATTCCAACGAAAATAGTTCCGCCTTTCGTGTTAGCAAAGGCAACAATCTCTTTTTTTATATCCAAAGTGAATTCTTGTATAAGCTCGATAGTATCAGATTCTTTATACATACGGGATGGGCAGCAATCTGTATTTGATTTCAAAGGCTGCATAATCCGGCGGATTTATATCCACTTCAAATTTGGCTTTTATAAGCTCATTCGATCCAATAGATCGTGCGAGCTGCTCATCCGCATAAAACATCAGCATAAGCTCTTTGGTGTTACCTTTCAAAAATGCGGACTTGATGTCGGAATCAGTAGATTTGTCTTTTGCTTCCACACGAAAATTCAGTCCATAGGATCGAATCTCTTTTTCGAGTATCGGTAAATATTCAGAAAAATCAAAGGATGGGTTGGATACTTTTAACGAGAAATCCAAGTCTTCAGAGAACCTGTCAAGCCCATAAAAAAGTCGGAGTGCCGTTCCACCATTAAATGCAGCTGTTTTGAAAAATCCCGATCTGCTTAGTCCACAGAGAACGATTTCCTGTACCACCTCTTTTATGCCGCTCTTTTTATCATATAAGGTCTGCGTTTCATAGGTCTTAAGCATTTGCTCAATGATTGGATCCATTTTTCAAACTCCTTCTGACATATGCCTGCAGCAGCTTGTGATTTTGTGTGTGATAATAATTCGCTGTTGCAAGAAGTTCCGTCATGTTCAGTCGGAAGAATTCTTCTCTATCCACTCTTAAATCTTCAAAAAGCAGGTGCTCCAGTTCACCTCTGTTCTTTAGCGGCGAGACAATATAGAGTTCATCGCAGATTGCCTTTTCGGCAGACGCAATTTGAAATCCGTATCCATTCTCAACATGCAAAATATTGCCAACCGGATATGCTTCACTAGGTACATCACGATATGTAAACGTACCATAGGGTGTTGTATATTGTTTCGTCTTTTTCTTTTCAAAAGTCGCTGATGTAAAGTTATATACCGCTTCGGGAATAAGCGAGTAGTATGCCAGTGCAAATTCGAAGGACAGATAGGAAGGTCCGTAAATAATCGGTGCAAGGCAGTATCCTGGAATGTGTGCATCCGTCTCATATAGTCCTCTGACAAGGGGAACTAACTCTCCTTTTGCAACAAGTCTCCGGATCTTAGCTGTCGGATTGACATATTCCTTTAATTCATCTATTAACATCGGTGTAGTTTTTATCATATTTTCACCACCTAAGGCAATATTAATGCTTTTTCTGGAGAAATTCAAGCAAAATCTTTCCCAGGACTGTCCTTCTATGCAACTCGCATACTACGGGACAAACATATTTTGAACCAAATAACAAAAAAAACCCGACCGCACTACAGCGATCGGGGTAATCTTGGAGCTTTCAACCAGAATCGAACGGGTGACCTCATCCTTACCAAGGATCTGCCAAAGTTAAGGTGTGATTTACTTTTTTGAAATCACGCCTATTTTCAGGGCTTTTCAGGTCAAAAGTTAATGCTGTGTTTACTTCAATTCAACGTCTAATTACATTGAAACGGGACAAATACGGGACAAAATTATGTGAGTGTCAACACCGGATTATTTTTGACCCCCCTAGTCCTATTTGATTACACCAGTAAACAGTTCATGAATAGGTTATTCATGGTTTCTTTCTCCTGTGATCTACTTTCAGCAATCATTATTGTTTATGAAACCAAATTATCATCTGCTATCCTTATATCTCTGAGCTTGGAGTATCCTTGCAAAACATTCCAAAATAATTCAATATTCATGCAAAATTTATCAAGTTATTTAGCGTTCAAATAATTTATTCTTAACTTATGGTAATAATGTTGGTCGTCGACACCGACATACCGGAGGCTTATGCGGAAGTGAAGTTCTTTGAACCCATCGTTGGCGTTTAGATAATTATCGCCACCCAAGGGGGTATAAGCCTATTAATAACATACTGATTGAACCATGGAGAGGAGTTGATTGTATGGTACACAAGCACATTCAGAAATGTACGTGCATGAATTCATTGGGTTCTTTTTCGGATTCTAACTTTTTGGGGTCATGGTTGGTCTGCAGCGATTGTAAAAAATTAATAAATGATAGCTTCGAATTCTTCCATGAGTGCGACGAAGAAAATCAGCAGGAATTGGCTGGTGCATTAATGAATTAGGAACAATTCATATCCGAAGTTAAGTGATCCTATCCGTTCCACCAGAGTAAATAAAGGAGAATAATATTATGCCGGATTTTGGTAATGCGTTTTCGGGACTTGCTAATGATCGTAAGCTTACAGAACAAGAATTGATTCGAGCTATTCGTTTTTCAGTTTGCTCAGAATATGAAGCGATCCAACTGTATATGCAGTTGGCTGAATCTACGGATAACAAATTGGCGAAAGAAGTATTGAAGGATGTTGCCGATGAAGAGAGGGTTCATGTCGGAGAATTTATAAGATTACTGGAGGCTCTCGCTCCCGATGAGGTAAAATTCTATAAGGATGGTGCTCATGAGGTAGAGGCAGCGATTGCATTGTTAAAAAAGAAGTAATTTATGATTGGATTTCTTCCCTGAAAAGATAGGATGACCGGCAAATGGAATACGCGAAATGGGGGTGGTAATCCGTCCCCTTTTCATTTCTTTATAAATGGAGAAAACTGTTGGAGATGTAGATAACTCTCCTCGAAACACAGAAAGGAAGGCTGACTTATGAGTATGATTCGAATGAAAGATGGTACGCAGATTTATTATAAGGATTGGGGCGCCGGACAGCCGGTGGTATTTAGTCACGGTTGGCCACTCAATTCAGATAGCTGGGAGGCGCAGATGAAGTTTCTGTCCGACAACGGTTATCGGTGCATTGCCCTTGATCGACGCGGTCACGGGAGATCGGACCAACCCTGGAACGGCAATGATATGGACACTTATGCAGATGATCTCTCCGAGCTTATCGAAAAGCTCGACTTGAAAAACGCTGTCCTCGTTGGTTTTTCAGCCGGCGGCGGAGAAGTTGCCCGCTATATTGGCCGGCACGGAACAGGACGCGTCGCCAAGGCCGCTCTGATCTCTGCCGTACCCCCACTGATGCTGAAAACAGAAAGCAATCCGCATGGTTTACCAATCACTATATTTGACGGAATTCGACTCGGCTCAGACACAGATCGGTCACAGTTCTATAAAGATCTCGCAGCCGGTCCTTTCTTCGGAGCTAACAGGTCCGGTGCCAAGGTCACTCAGGGTATGATCGACTCATTCTGGCTGCAGGGAATGCAGGCCGGACGGCAAAACACCTATGAATGCATCAAAGCATTCTCTGAGACAGATTTCACTGAAGATTTAAAGAAGTTTGATGTGCCGACGTTAATCATTCACGGCGATGACGACCAGGTCGTTCCGATCGGTGCATCTGCTCTTCTCTCGTCGAAGCTCATCAAAAACGCTGTTCTGAAGGTCTATAAGGGCGCGCCTCACGGTATCGCATACACACACAAAGACCAACTTAATGCCGATCTGCTTGCTTTTCTGAAAAAATAGCGGTTTTTCGGTAATAACAGATTTTTTCACAAATATAGACCGTATAGATTTCTATTAATCTATACGGCCGCTTATTTGCTATAAATATATAATCCTGGATATTACTTGTTGCTCCTTTCAGCTTCCTTCTTTGCGTCTTTCTTATCTATCATGTTATTTATTTTACCCGCGATCTCTTCTCTAGTTTTTTCCACGTTATCACCGACATTTGTATTCTTTTTGAAATCTGCTTTAGAGGACTGAAGTTTACCGCGCAATTCCAACTGTTCATTTCCCGTGACTTTTCCTACAGTCTCTTTTGTTTCACCTGCAATTTTATCTTTAGCATTATCAAATTTATCATTTTTCGAATTCATGAAATATCCTCCATTCTACAAAGAGATCTCGTGTCTGTTCCGGCCGGGATCATGTGGATCGTCTGCCTCTTACCAGCTGCACAATAACTACAATAACTGCTATTACGATAAGAATATGGACAAGTCCTCCAAATGTAGTTGATGTAACCAGACCCAGTACCCACAAAATTAGTAAAATAATTGCGATCGTCCATAACATAAGTCATCTTCCTTTCTTGATTAGACCCTAAGTTCCCGATGTTTATAATTGTTGTTTCAGACAAGCGATTAATTTCTTCTGCGTTGGCCGCGAATCAAGTTAACCAGGAACAGTAACACCACCGCGCCTCCGACAGCAATTAAGAAGGTGACTAAACTGAAATCAAGCGGTTTTGAAACACCAAGCGCCCCTAAAATCCAAGAACCGAGCAGCGCACCTATTATTCCGACGATGATATTCCAGATGACGCCCATCTGTGCGTCATTTCTCGTCAGCATGCTGGCAACCCATCCAGCCAACCCACCCAGAACGATCCAAGCTATCCAACCCATAATCTTACCTCCATCTATTTTCATAGTGTTTTTCTTTAATTACTTTCATTTGTCGCACGCTTCTCATAAGAAAAGAATAACTCTTTTATCCGATGAATAACTTAATAAAATTTGTATGTATATGGAGTTTTTTTGGATTTAATTTTGAAGAGCACAGTTTTGCTCATTTGACCTGATCCGCTGTTTTCGCGCATTAAGGAATCTCGTTCATTTTTGCAGGAAGCATGGCCACAGTACAGTTCAAATAGACTGCTAATCTATACAGTAGTATAATAGTTTATAATTACTTTCACCCGGCGGAAAGCAAACGAAGATCATATTGATCACGCTGGATCAAATCTATTCCAGTCGATACAATAAATGAAGTTGTCTCAGAGGAACCCAAAAACGAAAGAAGACAGGGCGGGCTCAAACGATGAACTTTAATACACAAAATGAACAGAGTATGGATATAGATTCTGCCAACCGCTCGATAAAGGATATCCCCATAGTGGCATTGGGCGCTTCAGCCGGCGGGCTCGAAGCCCTTACACAATTTCTAAGTAATACACCGAAAGATAGCGGAATTGCGTTAATTATCATCCAACATCTTGACCCGTCTCATTCCAGCAGCCTGGTTGAACTTTTAGCCAGGCATTCCAAGATAGATATTACGGAGGCTAAGAATAACGACATCATAAAACCGAATAGGGCTTATGTAATTCCGCCGGGGATGTCCATGTCCATCCGCAGCCGCACGTTAATTCTGGAAGAACAAATGGAGCATCCGGGGCTTACTCACAGCATAAATTTCTTCTTCCGTTCACTGGCGGACGGTGTCAAAGAAAGATCAGTAGCGATCATCCTGTCCGGTACCGGCAGCGATGGTACGGAAGGCGCCCGTGCCATTAAGGAGCAGGATGGTCTGGTAATCGTCCAGGACCCGGACACTGCCAAGTATGACGGCATGCCCCGCTCAGCAATTGCAGCCGGACTTGCAGACTTCATTTTGCCGCCAGAAGAAATGCCCGCCAAACTAATCGAATATCTGCAGCAATCATTTAACAAAAGGATGAATGTCCGTCAGACCTTGAAGCGGGATGATGCCACGTTGAAGAGCATTTTTTCTCTGATCAAAGCCAGGACAGGACGTGATTTTTCAGGGTACAAATTATCCTCAATCAATCGCCGGATTGAACACCGGATGATAATAAATAAAGTTGAACGAATTGAAGATTATCTCCGATTGCTAAAGGAGAAACCAACCGAAGTCGAAGACTTGATGAACGACTTTTTGATACAGGTGACTTCATTTTTTAGAGATAAAGAGGCCTTTGCATCACTTAAGCAAGCTATAGAAAAGATGATCTTGACTAAACCCGAAGGAAGCCAGTTAAGGGCATGGACGCCAGGATGTTCAACAGGCGAAGAAGCATACTCCATCGCTATGGTCATGTTGGAATGTGTTGAGGAGTCAGGGCGAAATTATGAGGTTCAGGTGTTTGGCACGGACCTGGATGCCGCAGCGATTAGCGTTGCCCGGTCTGGCACTTATCCGGATCTCGTAATCCAGGATGTCAGTGTTGAGCGCAGGAAGAGATTTTTCAACAAAATTGATTCCTCCTATCAGATCAAGAAAAATGTCCGTGACTGTGTTGTTTATGCTGTCCATGATTTGGTGACAGATCCGCCGTATTCCTGTTTGGATCTGGTTTCCGTGCGTAATCTTCTCATCTATTTTGATTCCGAGCTGCAAAAAAGAATCCTGCCGCTTTTGCATTATTCGCTCAACGATGGAGGTCTACTATTCTTAGGAACTTCCGAGACCATTGGAGAGTTTAGCAACCTTTTCACAATTACGGATTCTCAATGGAGAATTTATCGGGCGAAAGGTCATAAGAAAAACTTGCCCGCCAGCATTTTCACTTCATCGCGATTATATGGAAACAGCGAAGAGAATCTGTCTGGTACCAATGACCAGACTCAGTGGGCGGTTGAGCCTTATCTTTTACTGGCAGCACTGCCGCCTTCTATCCTCATTGACCGAAAATACCAGGTGTTGTATATCCACGGAGATACAAGCAAATATCTGCGGATATCAGAAGGCAGACTCAGCAACCGCATTTTAAACCTTGCCAAACCGGAAATGGAAAGAGCATTGGCCACACTTCTGCACGAAGCCTCTCTGGGACAAAACGAGGTAGTCCGTGAAAATCTTCAAATCAGTTCTGACGGCCGTAACCAGCTGGTAAGAATCACTGTGCGTTTATTAAGCAAACTCGAAGGTAATTTAATTGTTACCTTTGAAGATTTACCCATGCCAAAGCGTCGAACAACCAAGGGAAAGCCGGTTACTGAGGCCCAGCATCAGGAAATAGAGCACGAGCTGCAACGAACCCGGGACGCATTAGGAGGGACAATTGAAGAACTAAGGACCGCCAATGAAGAACTCCGCTCTGCCAATGAAGAATACACGTCCAGCAACGAGGAATTAAGAAGCGCCAATGAAGAATTGGCGACTTCACGGGAGGAATTGCAGTCGGTCAATGAGGAGTTGACTACGCTTAACACAGAATCTCTGAAAAAAAATGAAGATCTGAACTCTCTCAACAACGATATGAAGAACCTTTTGAATGCAACAGGTGTCGCCACAGTATTTTTGGATGAGCAATTACGGATACGGAGATTCACGCCGGCTGCTGCCCAGTTGTTCAACTTTATCAACTCCGACATCGGACGACCGGTGGAGGATATATCTTCTCCGCTTAAAGAAAATACGTTGATCAAGAGTGCCCGACAGGTACTGGAGAATTTGATCCGGGTGGATCAGGAAGTACAGACTGTCGACAATAGATGGTTTTTCCTGCGGATTTTGCCCTACCGTACCATAGATAATACTATTGCGGGAGTTGTTGTGTCATTTATCGATATAAATCAGGTGAAATGCGCAATGCAGTATGCCCAGGATATTATTGATAGTATCCGCGAACCGCTGTTGGTGCTCGATGACAAACTGAGGGTGATTTCAGCCGGACAGGCATTCTATAGGACGTTCCAGGTGAAGCAGGAAGAGACGGCCGGGCAGCTTGTCTATGACCTCGGCAACCGCCAGTGGGATATACCGAAATTACGGGAAGTTCTGAATGAAGTTCTGGAAAAAAACACGTTCTTTGAGGATTATCAGATAGAGCATGTATTTCCAAAAATTGGTCCGCGGGTCATGCTGCTGAACGCTCGTCGGATATATGATGACAAAGCTACGCAAAGTATCCTACTCGTTATTAAGGATATCACCGGCCGTTCGTGTATGGATGCCGGCCCTGAGGTGACAAGACCCATAAGCAATGAATCTGAAGAGGATCTCAAAAATGAGTGAAGAGAGATTGTATGAATTGCGCCAGAAAGCGGAAGATCAATTACAATCGAGGTCAAGCAGGATCGATAGCCTTGACCGGGCTGACTTGGAGAAGCTGACACATGAGTTGGCGGTACATCAAGTAGAACTGGAGATTCAGAATGAAGAGCTCCGCATCACGCGGATGGAAGCGGAAGAAGCCAGAGACCATTACCTGGATCTCTTTGAATTTGCGCCAGTAGGTTACTTCACTCTGGATGAAAACAATCGAATCGTGGAGGCAAATCTAACTTCGTGTATTTTGTTAAAAATCAACAGAGAAAAAATTCTAAATATGAGATTTACCAAGTTCATCAGTCCTGAAGAGAGTGAAGTGTTCTACTTATTCCGAAAAAAGTTACTGCAGCGCGACACACGGATCGAACTTGAACTACAAATGCAAACAGAAGAGAATATACCCTTCACAGCGCAGATCGAAAGCCTGAGGGTTAGCCAAGATAGAGTGCGTTTGGCTATAATAGATGTCACCGAACGCAAAAGAGTTCAGAAAACCCTAGCCCTGCAAAAAGTCGAGTTAGAAGAGGCATATAACGATATGGAAGCCTTCAGCTCTTCCGTTTCTCATGACCTTCGTGGTCCTTTGAGAAGGATCAGTTCTTTCTGTGATGTTCTGATGGATGAATACAGTGACATATTAGATAACACTGCTACAGAATATATAAACTTGATCGTTGAAGAAATTCAGAGTATGTCCCAGCTGATTGAAGACATTCTGAAGCTAAGTTACATTAGTCGAATTGAAATACTTCGCGAAAACGTTAATCTCAGTGAAATGGCAAAATCTATTGTCGATAAACTCAAGGCCGCGGAACCGGAAAGGCAGGCCGAAATTATCATTGCGCCTGAAACAGTTGTCCAAGCTGATAAGAACCTGTTGGAGATTGGGCTGAGAAACTTAATTGACAATGCTTGGAAGTTTAGCAGTAAGAGCACCTTCACCAGGATAGAAATTGGAATTATAAATCAAGAAACGGAAAAGATCTACTTTATCCGTGATAACGGCATAGGCTTTAATATGCAGTATAGGGATAAACTTTTTCTGCCCTTTCAGCGATTACATACAAGCAAAGAATATACGGGTACTGGCTTAGGGCTCGCTATATCTCAAAGGGTCGTACGTCGCCATGGCGGCAGTATCTGGGTTGAGTCTGAAATTGGCAAAGGGACCACCTTCTATTTCACATTGAAATAGCTTATTGGGTATTGCGTGCTCGGTTTTTTGGAAAAATAGGCTGATCCTCGACTTGGAATGATATACTTAAACAGATAAAGATTAGGGGATTTATGACCACGTTTAATTGGAGATAATAGATGCTTAACGTGTTGCTGGTAGAGGATGATATAGTCGATCGGGAAATAATGCTGCAAAGCTGGGTGTGGCAAAAAAGCGAATTTGTCCTTTTTGCTGACGTTGCCAGTGGCTTGGAAGCCTGGGAAATTCTAAAACAAGGAAATATCGACATTGTTATAACGGATATAAAAATGCCAGTCATGGGCGGCCTCGAACTGAGCAAACTGATTCATGATAATATGCCAAATGTTAAAATAATAATTTTAAGTGGATACAGCGACTTTCAGTACGCCCGTCAGGCACTTAGTCTAGGTGTCAGTGAGTATCTTGTGAAAACAGTCAGATCCGATGACTTACTGCAGGCCTTACGCAAAGTTGCTGCCAAACTTCAGGAAGAAACACAAACCTATCAAGAGATCCAGAATTATCGCGAACTGCTGCAAAAGACAAGGGCGTATCAGCGGCTAACCATGCTTGAAAATCTGTCTATTGGTATATCGTCGGTTGAAAACCAGGTACAGCAAGCGGAACTGCTCGGCTTCAGCCTGGACTTTGAATCTGTCTGTTGTGCGATCATCGCCTACCTTGACGATAAAATTCTCATCAATGATTCTGAGCACCTGATGATTCTCGAAAGCCAACAGGCAGTCGATACAGTAATCGAAAACCTGAATGTCATTTCGTTCGCGCATAATCTTCATGAGACTTACTTGATTTTCAAAAATCCCCAGTTGCCGGAAGTCAAGACTATCTTGCGGAATATCCATGCCGGCATTGTCAGCCAACAACAAAAATCACATTGGCTGACAGGGCCGATAATCGCCTTAGGCGGTAAAAAGAATGGAATAGCCGGGATTGCTGAATCCTTTACGGACGCAAGGTTTCTGCTCAATTTTCAACATTTAATGGGCGACCCTTCTCTCTTGTTTGTTGATGAAGTTCAACCAATGAATCAATTAACATACACTACCGAACGTGTTCTGCGCAAGGCGAAGGAAGATATTGTCAGGTTAATGGATAATGGCAGTAAAATCGAGATTCCAGGACTCGTTGACGGCTTAATCAGCCAGCTGCAGACGAGCAATTTGAGCCTGATTTTTTTTCAATTTACTATCATCGAGATTGGAAACATGATCAGGCATTTTTTACTGCAGATAGGGGAAGATGCCGATGCCATACTTTCGGAGCAGGATGGCACTCCAAATAAGCTGATATCCGGTAATATTCAAAACTGGTCCAATGACCTGCCTGCTTTGGGACAATATCTCGCGCTGACATTAGGCTCAGTCATTGATATTCGCAACAGGAAAAGAAGATACCAAGCTACGGATGTGATTGTGAAAGCGAAAAAATACATTGACTTGCATTATGATGATCCGACCCTCAATTTGACTAGTATATCGGCTGTTGTCAACCTCAATCCCAGTTATTTTTCCAGCTTATTCAGCCACGAGATGGGTAGTACCTTCATAGAATACCTGACCGCCATTCGAATTGAAAAAGCCAAAACGCTGCTAAAATCAACTAACCTATCTTCTCTTGAAATAGCATTTACTGTTGGATTCTCAGATTCAAATTATTTTAGTAAGATTTTCAAAAAAATAACGTCTGAATCTCCGCGCAGCTATAAAAAAAGAAAAGTTGATTGATCTTTATATTTCTGACCTATGAGTTGAATAATTGGATAGGATTGGATAGGAAAGGAAGATCTGCGTATGCATAACAAAAACGCTCCAATACTGTCAGACACCGATCACGCTTGCTGCATGATTATGGATAAAATGAGCGAGGGTGCGCTCGTACTTACAGACGAAGGAACGATTGCCTACTGTAACCAGACATTTGCCAGGATGTTATCGCTTGCAGTCAGTCAGGTGGAAGGCCACGACATTTTTTGTTTTGTGCAAAACCACGACGGAGAACGCCTGCGGCATATTCTGTCACAACACCCTCACGATGCACAAATCGAAATCGCATTGATAGACTGCGAACTCAAAACCATCCAAACTCTATTTTCAATTGGAGAACTTAAACACGGACCACTACCTTCGGCCTACGTGGTCGTCAAGGATCTTTCCGTTTCTTCAGAAACAGTTACGCTGGAAGACAAGACAAGGCTGCTTGCAGAGGCAAACAAAGATCTTGAGTCGTTTGCTGCAGTAGTTGCCCACGATCTTCGCAGTCCTATCAGGCACATTAGAAGTTTCACCGAATTATTGTTAGAGCATTTGCAGAGTGCGGCGGATCAAGATAGTAAACACTATCTTGACGTAATCACTAATGCTACAACTGAGGTGAATACTATCATTGATAGGCTGCTTTATTGGACCAGTATCGGAAGCTCAGACGTGTACTTCAGCCGGGTGGATTTGAATGTTCTGGTTAGGAATGTTGTGAACTCCTTGACACAGGAAGCAGCTGACAGGAACATTGAATGGGATATCGATGATTTTCCACCGGTGTATGGGGAATCAAACATGCTTCAGACTGCCTTGACCTGCGTTATATCAAATGCACTCAGGTATACCCAAATGCAGCCCATAGCCAGGATCAAGATAGCCAATGAACCTCAAACTGCCAACCTCAGTAATTTTGTTTTGTCAGTCAAAGATAATGGTGTGGGATTTGCCATTCCGTACCATGAAACAATATATGACGTATCTCAAGAAATGCACAGCCAGGAAGCGTTTGAAGGAACCGGGATTGGTCTGGCCACAGTCAAGCGCATCATGCAAAGGCATAATGGCAATTATTGGGCATCAAGCCATCTCAATCACGGCGCGATGTTTTATCTTGAGCTCCCCCTCTATTTGGAATTATGAAGGCGGTAATAAGAGTGAAAGAATCATGAGTGAAAAATATATTTTTTTGGCCGAAGATAATTCGAATGATGTCGCTCTGACAATCAAAGCACTCAACAAATGTCACATCCAAAACAGGCTGGTGGTCGTCACCGATGGCCCGGAAGCCCTCTCGTATCTTTTGTCGCCCGACCTGGAGAATAAACCAGCGGTGGTAATTTTGGACCTGAAGCTGCCGTTCATAGACGGCTTTGAAGTTCTTCGACAAATCCGCGCAAATACAGACACACAACATCTTCCAGTCTTCATATTATCATCTTCAGTTGATGAAAATGACCGCCGGAAAAGCATGAAACTAGGAGCGAATGGTTATGAATGCAAACCCATAAGTTTCAATGAATTTGTGATTTTAATACATCGTATCTGTTGGGAATTGGTTTCATAATCCGGCTTAAAAATAAAATGTGTAGCAGTATATTTTGCAGCTTTTGGTAGCTCGACTGAACATATTAATTAGAATTTTTGCAACAAAGCCCTATTATTCTATTTTTTCGAGCGGATACTTTGCCGGGCCATTCAGCACCTCACCCTGAACGGAAAACCGCGAACCATGGCAAGGGCAGTCGAACGAGATCTCCGCTTCGTTGTATTTGAGCGGACAACCCATGTGCGTGCAGTGCGCCTTATGAGCTAACAAGTTCCCGTCTTCCTCCCTGTATAACGCCTGTGTCTTACCGCCTATCCTTAAAACGGCCCCCTGACCCTTCTCCAGATTGTCGTAATCCCCCGAGGGTATCCGTGCGTTACCCGCAGAAAACGCAGATATCACGTCAGCGCTCTGCAAGACAAATTTCTTCGCTGACGCGCCAGGTGTAAACCGCATCGGATCAAACTGTTCTCTCAACTGTTTGCTAAAAAAGCTTGTCCCCACTATGTCGTCGGCAAGCATCATTGCTGCCGCGGCGCTGTTCGTTATACCCCACTTCGCAAAGCCGGTCGCTACATAAGCATTCGGATTTTCATCAAATAACGCGCCTATATATGGCATGCCATCCAGTGTAATGCAATCCTGCGCCGACCAGCGGTATGATGGAGATTTATCTGCCTCGCTAAATCCTGCTTGCAGAAAATCCTCAAGACGCTCAAAGCTGTCGCAACCATTGCCATCAGCTGTCTTGTGGCCGTATCCCACCAAAATCAGGCGGTTCATGTCCTTGGAATAATGCATCCGCACTGAATTAGCAGGTTCATTTATTGAGATATACATGCCTTGTACGTTTACGCTTATGGCGTCCGTGCAGATCGCATAGGAACGCGACTGATGCAGTTTCAAGAAAAAAGACCCTGGAAAGTCGATTAACGGATAGTTGGTGGCCAATACAGCGCTAGGTGCAATAAGACGGCCTTTTTTGGTGGATAGCTCGCATGTATCCCTTCTTGCAAAATCGACTACTTTTGAATGCTCATAAATTCGGCCGCCCTTTTTTATAAAAATGTCTGCAAGGGCGTAGAGATATTTTAAAGGATGAAACTGCGCCTGTCCGTCCATAGCCAAAGCACCAGCGGTCTTGTATGGCAGGTGGGTTTCGCTGACCATTCGACCATTTATCCCAAGCTTCTTATATGCTTCCATCTCTTTTTCGAGCAAGTTTGTTTTTTCACCTTCACGTGCATATGCGTATGATGTCATTCTATCGAAGTCACAGGCAATGCCGTAGCCATCAATTATTTCACATATCTTTGCAAAACCGGCTTGGTTTGCCGCCGCATATGCTTCAGCTTTCTTTTCGGAAAGGGTCTGATATTTCAGACCGTGCTGTATAGTGACTTTCCCTGTTGTGTATCCGCTGGTTCCGGAACCCACCCTGTCAGATTCCAAAACCACGACATCGGCGCCCGCCTCTGCAAGCAGCAACGCGGTAGTAATCCCAGTAAGGCCGGCGCCCACAATGGCTACGTCGCACTTTTCGTTGACTGTAAATTCCGGATATGACGGTGCAGGGACAGTATCAGCCCAATATGATGTTTCTATCATAATTTTTCTCCTCTAAGAATGAAAAGTATACCAAATAATACTAAAATATTTTCTATGAGTAACTGTTGATTTTTGGGATAATTATATTAACAGGACAAATATTATTAGTCGGAAACAGCATTGTGTGCTGACCTGTGTGGATGGTCAGCACACGATGCTGATATGACAGTAAGCTAGTGAAATGGGAGCAGAGATCCCAAACCTGCTTATTGTTTGTATGGAAGATGTGGGGTCCATATTTGTGGATTGTGATGCCGTCGTCTGTGGTGATGTTATGCCAGTGTTCGAACGGATTTTTCCCGGTCCCATTGACGAGTCTTTGCAGCAGCAATAAATGCGTCAATATTATGGGCATCCACGACGCCCGCGTCTTGTCCAACATTTGCCATTTTCAAGAGCGCTTGGCCGCCTTTATCGACCGCAATTGCCTTGAGATGCCCAAAAGCGTCGCGCACGAAATCGATCGCTGCACTTTCCTTCGACAACGTTTGTGCGCCCTCTTCAGATAGGATGACGGCAACCGCGTCGAATAGCACAGATGGTGTACCCGCTAGTTGTCCGTCACCCGCCAGCATCGAGCCGTCGGCAAGCTTTGCACCGCCCACTTTGGGCGCAATTATCTTTACGGAAGCACCTGCATCGGTCGCGGCGTTCTTGATCTTCTTGATAGCAGAACCGTCTGAACCATCTGCGATAAGAATGCCAATCGCGCGGCCCATGAGTGTGTCTTTCATCTTGCCGATGATTTGCAATGCGGGCGAAAGCTCCAGTTCCTGCACGGATGCAGCAGTTGCCGGCTTAGCGGGCATTTTGTCCAATGCAAGACCCGCGGCAACACGTTTGGCGAGGTCTTCTTCGATAATCCGCAGGTGACCTACTATCGTTTGTCTAATGTGCACATGTTCGACCTTCGAAAGCTCAAACACGAGAGCCGAGGCGATATGCGCCTTCTCATACGCAGTTTGACTGCGATAGAACTGCCGCGCCTGGCTGTAATGGTCGGAGAAGCTCTCGGCACGGATGCGGCCTCTCTCGCCTGTTTCTGTTACCGCGGCGCTATGAAAGCCGTGGGCCGGCGATTCACGCGGCGAGTTATCGGAAAGCGAGTTAGGCTCATATGCGACACGTCCCGTCGGTTGTTCCATCTGCATGTGTCCGTCGCGTTGTTGATTGCCGAACGGGCACTTGGGCGCGTTGATCGGGATCTGATTGAAATTGGGTGTGCCCAGGCGCGACAGCTGTGTGTCGATATAGGAGAATAAACGACCTTGCAGCAGTGGATCGTTTGAGAAATCAATGCCCCGAATTATATTACCCGGACAGTAAGCAACCTGTTCGGTTTCGGCGAAGAAGTTGTCTGGCCAGCGATCCAGAACCATTCGGCCAATCACTTTTAAAGGTACCAACTCTTCGGGAATCAGTTTTGTAGGGTCCAGATGATCGAACGGAAATTTGTTTGCTTCCTCCTGCGTGAAGAGTTGTACCGCGAATTCCCACTCGGGGAAATTACCGGTCTCAATGGCCTCGAACATATCCCGACGGTGGAAATCGGGATCCGCGCCGGAAATCTTAACCGTCTCATCCCAAATCGTGGATTGCAGCCCAAGCTTTGGACGCCAGTGGAACTTCACGAAGGTTGATTCGCCGGAATCGTTGATCAACCGGAAACTATGTATACCAAAGCCTTCTATCATCCGCAGCGAACGCGGTAACGTACGGTCAGACATGATCCACATCACCATGTGCATGGATTCAGGCGTAAGGGAAATAAAATCCCAGAAGGTGTCGTGAGCGGTTGCTGATTGTGGAAAACCGCGGTCGGGTTCCATTTTTACAGCATGGATAAGATCTGGAAATTTGATGGCGTCCTGAATGAAGAAGACGGGAATGTTATTGCCGACCAGGTCCCAGTTGCCTTCCTTTGTGTAGAACTTGACAGCGAAACCGCGTACGTCACGAGGAGTGTCTACTGAGCCTGCACCTCCTGCGACAGTTGATATTCGAGTAAATACAGGCGTCTTCTCGCCTACCTCGGTGAGTATCTTAGCAGTTGTAAACTCTTTAAGTGAGCTGGTAAGTTCAAAATATCCATGCGCGCCGGTCGCACGCGCATGGACGATACGTTCAGGAATTCGCTCGTGATCAAAATGGGTGATTTTTTCACGAAGTACGAAGTCCTCCAGAAGTGTGGGGCCATGGGGGTTGGCCCTCAGCGAGTTCTGGTTATCGGAAAGGACGACGCCCTGGTTGGTGGTGAGCTCGGGGTGTTTTCCTCCAGCGATCTGGTGCAGCGCCCCGCCGGAAGCCGGTTGTAATTGAATGATGGGCGATGTGCCTTCTTCCTGTTTGTTTTTTCCGGAATTATTTGTGTTTATTTCTTTGCCCATACTTGGCACCTCTTATGTTGGTCCGTGGCAATATATTTAAATTCGGTGTTAAGATTATCAAACACTCTTCGTATATTACCCCTTGATTTTCTATAAAATATTTTTATTAAGCTTCTCGTTCTCTTGTTTCTGGTGTTCGAGTTCATTTCTAAGCTGATCATTCGCATGTCGCTGTTGCTCGAGACTGTCTTTTCTCCCTTGCTCGTTTTCCTTTTTCAACTGTTCATTCTCTTGTTTTTGCCGGTCGTAGCTGTCTTTTGTTTGGCGCGAGAAGTCTTTTTGCTGCCTGTCGTATTTTGTACTCTGCCGTGTATATATACCGACTAACAAACCTAAGCCGCCAAGAATAATCTCGCCGATATTAACGTAATTCGGATCGCTTGTGAACATCGGTACTATACCTGTGATTCCCAGGATACCCAAAGCCAGTAATGCGAGACCAAGAATAAAAGACATCGTTTTAGCCATGATAATTACCTCCTTCTTTAACTGCCAGATTAATCAGTTTGTTTTTCTTTTTTAAACTGCTATGTTCTTCTTTAATGTGACCTAATACATCCATTTGATTTGATAGTAATTGTTAATATCTGTTCGAATAGTATTTACAGTCATAAGAAAACAATCTATCAAATAAATATGTTTTTGTTTCATGTTTTTTCAATCTAAAAAATATGGACAGACACAAAGAGTACAATCCCAATGAAAGAAGACCCAAAGCAGCCGCCCCCATGAGCCAAGGTCCATATGGCTGCTGCAGAATGGCTGTTAGTGTGCTGTCAAAGCCTTTGACGGTAAGTGAATCACCTGTATATGCAGCCATAACTATAAAGAGACCGACAAGCGCAAAGACGATTCCGCAGGTGATGGTGCCAAATCTGCCAAAACATCTGACGCGGCTCAATTGAACCGGATCCAGCCTTGTGATGTAAATTTGCCGGTCGAAGCCCGAATTTAAGCACTGAAATAATTGTACGAAACCAACTAAGATTATGATTATGCCAATACTGCCCACCAACAACTGTCCAAAGGGCGTTGCAAGCATCTTGACTGTATAATGCTGAATCTGGCCTTGCTGCTCTCCATTCTGAGCGGGTTGTGCTCCGCCGGAGATGAGCGCATATGTCGGCATTACCAGAAGCGCACAGGCAATGGCACTTGCCAGATGACCAATTCTGAGTGCAAATCCCTTTGCATCATGGCCTTGGTGGAAAGGATTAAATATAGCGCGGATGAATCCCCACAATGAATAACAAACCAATCCAATCATAACAAGCCATAAAAGAATGCGGCCGACCGGCTGTTTTCCGATTATGGAGATAGCGCCCTGCTGATCTGTCCTCTTCCCGCCATACCCAAATGCCATAAGAACCGCCAGCAATCCGATGACAAAACAGATAATTCCGCGCGCCGCAAACCCTATTCGCGCCAAGGTTTCAAAAATTTTATTAATAAACTCATTATTTAAGGCCAGTATTCTCGATTCATTCCTCTTGCCGTTTGCATATGTATTGCCTGTCATAAGTGATACATCCTCTCCGTCAAAAGTTGGCGCATAATACAGCGCTTTAATGGGGTTGATCCCCATTCAGCTAATGCTTTCGCAGACTGAAGCTTACCACGTAATTCCAATTTTTCATTACCTGTTATTTTGCCCGCCGCCTCTTTTACACCAACAGTGATATTATTTTTTGTTTGATCGACATCTTTTCCAAGTTTGTTCATAATAATAACCCCCGCAAATAACTTGATTTCAAGTTTTACCATGACAAATGTCATGGTTATAGGTACAATCCCGGCAACATATCAACTCGTTAAAATAATAAGGGTATATGCCTGATCATTTATTGATATTGTCATGAATTCTATTCTCCCCCTGTAATTTCACTTAAGAAAAATCATATTTGCCAATCTTTTTGCTGCCAAGAAAATATTTGCCTGTAATAGCCTTACTGCATCGGCTTATCTGTTTATTTGTTAAGTCTTTCATGTTCAGCAATTGGCGGTAAACAGAGTTCACTCGCAAGAAAAGATTAACTGATTTAATTGCTAATTAACTTAATAATTTTTTGTAGAATAGGTATAATTTTTGGATTAATTGCGAGTACGTTAAATGAAAATTTGGAGCAATAATCAACAAAACGATTGCACAATGTTTACAGGATAATGGCAGGAAATATTGAGACTGTGGTTACGGTGGAATTTTCCACAAACGGCTGTATTCAGACGAACCACAATAAAATTAAAAGGAATTCTGAAATTAATGGAAATTCAATAGAAATGGAATACGGTAGGCATCTCTTTCGAGCTGCTTAACAAC